>Ga0157367_1000345_pt1 | contig 23565 bp, 12 predicted proteins | sample AttbisABBM2_FD_113142 | JGI IMG/M metagenome (GOLD analysis project Ga0157367, IMG submission 113142) | Fungus gardens microbial communities from leaf cutter ant in Botucatu, State of São Paulo, Brazil - Atta bisphaerica ABBM2 | ecosystem: Host-associated > Fungi > Mycelium > Unclassified ... | reverse complement strand
GCTGGCCTCATGTTATACTCATGGTCATTTAGGGTAGGGTGCACAGTAGCTAGCACGGACCATGGGTATTAGTATATAAGGTAGACTACTCTGTACTAGGAACTCTATCGAGTTCTCTTGTGTCACTCAATACAAGAGTTGTTTCATTGCTTAACACTTTGAGCTTTGAATCATAACAATATATATATATTCCAAACAACAAGAGGATCAAGGAGAAAATACTATGGGAAAACCATGATGTAGCAGATGTGGAACATTCAGGATAATAAAGGATAATAGAGCTGCTCAAATGGAATTACTGGTGGCCAGGGTTAAAGGAAGATGTCAAGAGATATGTTTAGGGATGTTTCAAGTGTTAACAGAACAAAGTCCAACATCAGAAGAAATTAGAAGAATTACACCTACTGGAAAAACCTCAAGGACCATGGCAAGAAATCAGCATTAACATAGTCAGACCATTATCTAAATCTAATGGAATGGATGCTATAGTGATTATAGTAGATTGATTTATGAAGATAATATGACTGAAGGTAACAACAATGAATATATCTTTAGAAGGCATGGTGAAATTTTACAGAGACAAAATATGGAAGCTACATAGAGTTCCAAACAAGATTCTTAGTGACTAAGATTCACAGTTCACATCTAAATTCATAGAAGAATTCACAAAAGCACTGGGAACCACAAGACAATTGTCAATGGCATATCACTCTCAGACAGATGGTCAAATGGAACAAATCAATCAAGAAATAGGCATGTTTCTAAAACACTATGTCAACTACCAACAGAACAATTGGCCAAAATGATTAGCTGCTGCAGAATTCTAGTATAATGATAAGAGACATGTGGCAACAGAAAGGACACTATTTGAATTAAACTTTGGAAGACATTCATGGAAGGGTGACCTTGTAGTACAAAAGGAGTTTCCAAGGTTAGAAGAATTTCTCACAGGAGGATTACAAAAGAGTTGGGAGCAGGCCACAAAATCAATGAAAGAAGCATAGAAGAATATGAAGAGACAGTTTGACAAAAAAAGAAGAAACTCTCAAGGATTGAAGGTTGGAAACAACATGTGGTTGGAAAACAAGAATATTCATTTGAATCAATCCTCAAAGAAGCTGGACCAGAAAAGATATGGACTTTTTAGGATATTAAAAGACATTGGTCTAGAAGCATTTCAGCTTGATCTTCCAAAAGGATGGATGATTCATAATGTGTTTAATGAAGACCTGTTGACCAGGTGCAAAGAACCACATTACAAAGAACAATACATGAAACTAGCACCTCTACCTACAATTATTAATGAAGAAGAGGAATACAAAGTTGAAGAAGTATAGAAGCATAGGAAACAAGACAGAAGAATGCAATACTTGGTGCATTGGAAAGGTTATGGGGATGAACATGATTAATAGATCATAGAATTGGAGTTGTCTTATATAAGATAGGTGATTAAAGATTATTGGTCAAGATGTTTGAGTCAACTATGCAACCATCCCCACTTTCCCAAACTCTTACATCTCTAGAAAGTTGAACAACATAGAAGAAGTACAAGTAATGAAGAAAGAAAGAAATGACTGGACAAAGTTATATCACAAGATGTTATGAGAAATAGAAACAATGATTGATGTACAGAAGATGGTGAAGGACATGAAGAAGATAGCTAAAGTGGTGAATATAACAGTTACAGAGATAGAAGGATCCATCTTAATGGTAAGTATTAACAATCAGACAACAAATACTATGAACATTCTAGAGATATTAGAAAACCTACGATATATAATCCAAAGTGATATAGAAGATCAAACATTTCAAATCCAAAGAATGTTAGCCAATGAACTGAATAGATATAAAGGAAGAGGAAATTCCTATGTGAATAAGAATATTCAAGAGATTCAGAAGTTATACATGAATGAAGAACAACAGAAGAAGGAGGAAGGAAAGGTTGAAGAAGAAGTTATTTTAATCAAACCATACAAGGTTTCCAGCTCAACATCCTTATGAAGAAGTTCAAGTTTTGCAAACAAGGAAGTCAATAACCTACTCAAATACATGAAGTTCATCAAATCCCTCACACAAATAAGAGTATTTTGACCACCACTGCATTACCAATCACTATGATCTAGAGGAGAGCAAGACCCTAATTTCTGGAAAAAAGTAGCAATGGTAATGGTGGAGAGTAAACACAATATAGAAACCTCAAGAAACAGACAACAGATAAACATGTTTTAAGGAGGTCCTCCACATAAGCCATTCTTCATCACCATCAATAATCAGGGACAAGTCATTATCAGTCCTAGCAAGAAAATAGTGGCCATTTATGTGGTAGAAGAGCTTGAAGTATTGGTATAATTCATAAGGACATGAATGTTAAAAATGGGATATTGTTATGATTGATACCTTAAGGATGTAACATGGAGAAGGGCTAAGGGTAATGACAACACAATTGGCTGTGCCAAAGTAGTCTCAGTCAGCACCTTATGTAGTAGATATTCTATCCTTGCTTTATCCTCATGTACTATGACTTGTTTGCCTTATAAACTACAGCCTGTTTCTTCATGTCTTTCATGTATATAGCATAGATACTATCCTGTATTCTTATACTTTACCACTTATACATCTTCCCTATTTTTATCTCAAGTTTTTACCTAAGTATAACCTGAGCTCTACAAGTAAAGGTTGTAACACTATTATAGTCATTTATATATATCATATCCAGTTCAAGTAGTAAGAAAGGAGTCAAAGTTGTAGATGCTTTTAACCATCTGACCTGGATAACTTTTTCTAAATCTCCTAACAATAACTATGATTATCTAAGAGTAATCTTGTATATCAATTTTATTTTAATCACAGAGATATTAATTGTCTTTCTTTTTTCAATAACAGTACCATTTTCTTTATGTTAAATGTTTATTCAGATAATTAGCAGTTAGCTTTCAAGTATCTCAAAGATACTGAAATCACTCTTTGAAATGTCCTCATTATAACTGAAGATTTTAATATTAGGGATAGTATTTGAGATCCTTCATACCCTTTTCATTCAGTATATAGTAACTCTCTTATTGGCCTTGTAGATTTATTTAATCTCTCTTTATTTCACCCTATCTAATAGGTATCTACCCATTTTGTAAATAACTCAAATAATACAAACTTGGTCATTGATCTAATGTTTCTATGTCCAAATTTGATTGAAATTGATAATAATATTATTCTTCTGGATCAATAGCATCTGTCTGATCATATCTCTCTCAATGTTAATATCCATATATTGGAGAAATTCATAGGCAATAAACAATGTACCATTATCAAAAACAGTAAAGAAGAAGAAAAGTTCATAATCAACATTGTCAAGAACATTGGTAACATCAATACTTTGTCAATCTCTGATAAGAATTCTTTAGAAGCTATTATACAGGAGTATGCCAAAATTTTAGAGTTAAATTGGGTTAAGCATTCTTGTAAAATCAACATCACCAAATGATCAAAGAATTGGTAAAATGAAGAGTGTTGGATAAAGCTAATCAACTATAGAACATCCAAGAATCTAAATGATTGGAAAAGCTTCAAAAGTATTGTTAAGAAAACCAAGTAATTATTCTTTAGTAAGAAAATTCAAGAAATCACTTCAAAAAACTGAAGACCCTGAAATCCCATGAATTGAGTCAAGAAGTACAAGCTACCAGCTATTGAAGCAATTCATTTCAATAAATAGCCATGCATTAAAATCAAAGATCTTTGGCAGGTATTGTATCAAATACTCAGTACCAAATTAGCAAATCAATTCAGACTTCTTGTATGAACTTCCATCAAAACCAATCATAACATGGCCTCCCTTTTCTAAAGAGAAGTTCAGAGCAGTTATTGACAAGTGTAATAACTTATCTACATTAGAATCAGATTACATCTCCTGTAAACATCTGAGACTGTAGTTAAAGATGATAAGTATCTTAGTAATATTGTCAACATTGCAAACATGTGTATCAACCTAGGTCATTGGCCTACTCACTTTTAGATGTTGTTATCCATTATTATTCCCAAACCTAATAAGATAGCTTATAATTCACCAAAAATATTCAGACCAATATTTCTTCTGAATATACTAGGAAAACTCATTGAGAAAGTAATTGGTGAAAGACTCCAATTTCAATCAATTTCCAAAGACTTTATTCACCTAAATCAATTTAGAGGTCTCAAACAATGATTGACCACAGATATAGGTATTTTTCTCACATATTTAATTCATTCAGGATGAGTCAAAAACCTTCAAATAAGTACACTTGTTTTCAACATTGTACAGTTCTTTCTCTTTCTCAACCACCAACTTCTTTTATATATTTTGGATAGAACTGGTTTCAATCCAAGAATTTCTCATTTCTTTTCTGATTATTGAATTAATAGAAAAACACAATATTTATGAAACAGTTTCACTTTTCCATTTTTCAATGTAGATGTAAGTATAGGTCAAGGGTCTACTCTTTCTCCAATTCTATTTATACTTTATCTTTTTCTGATTTTTTAAATCTTTCAAAAACAAACAAAAAATCTCAATATTTCAGTCTCTCATCTCTTATTTGTGGATGATGAACTTATAATTTCTTGAGAAAAATTGTTTGAAAAAACTAACTCTTTCTTTACTATAGCTACAATATTATGTTGTCTCTACTTGAATAGTGTGACCTCATCATTGAGCATGGGAAATTTGAAATTTTTAATTTTTCTAGGTCCCATAGCTTCTTTAATCTCTCTCCTATTGGGGGACATATCATTTGTCCTAAAGAAACCTGGAAATACTTAGGTTTTATTTTTGACAATACATCCACTACTATTCAAACAAAGTACTCTTGACCATCAAAAGTATGGAAATGCTTGGAAATCTAACAAGAGGACTACTTTCTCTTCAAAAACAACTCTTGTACAGAATATACACCATATCTATTATATTATATGGATTTTCTTTATAGTTTTACAACAAAGTCTCACTATCATTCCCTCTTAAGGAACTTAGAAAAATACAAAGAAGAGTAGCTATCTGGATTCTTGGTGCATTCTACACATCTACCACCAAAGGAATTGAAGCATTAGCCAGTTTAATCCCTATCCACTTGAACCTTAAAAAACTAAGTAGTAGATCTCAACTGAGAGTTTCATCACTACCACATAGTCACACTATCTAAACTCTTTTGGAAAATCAATATTCCAACTTATTCTTATCACATCATCTCTCATCAGAGAACATGACAGCCAAACAAAGACAAAAAATCAAGAGCTCAATTACAGATGTGAATTTTCATCTTAACAGTTTCTTTCCTGCTTTTAACATTCTCAATAGTGAACTTTCTTCTGGATTTTAAGTAAGTAATAAGTTTTCTAGTCACTTTTTCTTTTATCAAGTAAACTACAAGAACAAGAAAAGCAAGGACTTCTATTTACACAAACTCAATAATCTCTTTGACAGTCTAATAATAGACTCTAACACTGTAATTGTCATATCTAATGTTAGTCTGAAAGACAATATTGCCATGTCAATCTCTCATATCTATTTCTATTTAGAATAGATTAAGAAGACAATTCACCATACAGTCAACATCACAGCAATAGAGACTGAATTATTCACCATGAGATACAGGATCAATCAAGCTATTCTCATTTTAAACACATCTCATATAGTCATCATCATAAACACTATCCATTTTGTACAATAAATATTTGATTTATCTATGTATCCATTTTAAGTATATTCTATTGTAGTGGAAAAATATCTAAGAACCAGTTGAACACAATCAAGTTCTGGGATTGTTCTAGTGATGTAAAATAGCCCTATCATATGGAGGTAGACAAAGAAACAAAGCATTTTAACCTCACTCTATTATTCTCTACCAAAGATTCATAGGATTTCAGCAAAAAAGCAGAAAGCAACAATGTCATCAAGACTTGGCAAATGACTTTTCAAGTATCAGATACCAAGAGTACATATTTTCTTAAATTACTTAATAGCAATCTTAACATCATTGAGCCTACTTATACTAAAGAGAAATCATGAATCAATCACTTTAGTTTCTCAAACTTGTTATATGCCAGAGTTACTTGTACAATTATCAACTATATTCCAATTGATGAGTATTGACTTAGATTTTTTCTAAGGAAAAACTTTGCATGTCTATGTAGAATTTATCTAATTAAAACAAGGCATTATGTTTTATATGAATGCAGGAGGTTTGTTATATATCAAGTCTACCTATCTGGAAAATACATCTCTATAGTGATACTGCTTTTTCAACTTCTATTATATAAGTCTATTCTCTATGATGGCTACCTTTCTTGCAATATGTCCTCATAGCAGTGTTGCAATCATCCAGATATTCTATCTTCCATGATGGAAATACTCCTATTTAATTTAGTTTTCTATGGCAAAGTCCTTACTCTTGTCAGTATCTCACCACTGAAACTTCTGCTTGGGGAAATAGGGGCTATGCTACTGAAACCCTGAGCATCTTCTATAGTTCTTTCTTGTATATAAGATTAGTAGTTACACTGTAATTTGCTAGTCTGATAATTAATGAAGATAACTCTTATTGAACTTGATCTCTGGTGTTTAATAGCAATACACCAATCAGTACTCACTTCTATCTCAGACTTCTTCCTTTCATCTGAAGTTGCAATTACATGGCAGTTAGATAGCACAGTACATAAGCTAAAGCTAAGGTTGTTTCATAAGTTCACACATTTCTAAACTAACTCCACAGACTTTCATCTCTGGTGTAAAGCATACTTAACAGGGTTCAATAACTACTGGAATCCAAGAAGGGACATGATAAGTCACTTTGTCTCTTTTCTTGAACATAACTCAAATACTTTCTCTTTTGGTGAGAGTATTGTATAAATAAAAGCAGTTTTTCTGCTTGAGTAGTAATTAGTTTATTTCCTTTCTTTCTTTTTCTATCTTCTTCTCTCTCTGTTTGTATTTTTCTCTTATTACCTATCATATTATTTCTATATAATATAGTTACAAAGTAGCTATCATAGTCTACTATTGTACTATATGTAATAAATTTTTGATTTTTTTAAAAAAAAAGGATACTCTTTGGAAATTTGATGATTTCTGCTATGACACTTTTAACTCATTAAAAAATAATTCATCTTCATACCTATCTTTATTCACTGAATTTCCAATGTACCTAAACTTAAGTGATAGAGTAAGAAAATAACCTTATATAGGGTTTATCTAAAAGAACTCAATAAAGTTCCTAGTATAAGATATATCTCCTTATATATGTTAGTCTAGTAGTCTATGCACAACTATTCTTAATCTATTCTAAAACCATGTATTTTATATAAGGCCAATATATAGTAATTATACTGTTATAATATTTCTTTTTTATGATATGTGACCATATGACTGTGACAGTGACATGTGTGACCATCTTGTGATAGTCACATGTGACATCACACTAATTCCTAATCTAAATTATAAAATAAAAATGAGAAAGAAAAAACAACAACTAAGTTTACTATTTTCAATTCTGATACAATGTTTAACTTATTATGAATACAGATATTACACTCTTGCTGTAATTATTTCTATCATGGATAAAAATAAAAATAATAAAGTTTATTTGATGATCTTTTATTTTCAGACTTTTATTTCTACAAAGTTAAATTACAATACTTATAACTCTTGGTTATTTTGAAAGCTTTTAGAATTTGATATCATTAACTTAAAGATCTGGCCTTCTCCATTAATATTGTTATAGATCACAAAAATCTTGAGTAATTTCCTACTATCAAGATACTGATATACAAACAAGCTAAATAGTTAGAGTTGAAGATAGTAAACTCTGTTTATTTTCATATTTATTTTATTTTTTGGACCAAGGATTAGAGTTTAGCATAATGTTCACATATCAGTCACATGTCACATGTCATGGTTACATAATCATATCATATAGAACATCATAAAAGGTTCTGGAATAATGATGTCATTCCATATGTCAATGGTATATAGTATACATACTTCTTTAGTGTAGGCTAGGTTAGTTCAGCATAGACCATTAGCCAAGTGTATATAAGGTAGACACTTTGTAACTGGAACTCTATTGAGTTCTCTTGTGTTAAATCTAATATAAGGTTCTTCTTTTGTCTTAATACTTTGAAACTTAAGTTGTAACAGTTTAATCTTGTTATTCAGTTTTATACAAGCTGTTTAGGTACCAAGCCTATGCTCTCAATAGACAATAAAATATCTATTCTAAACTAGCTATACTATGATTAACTCTCATAACTTCAAGCTTATTTTTACTTATAAACAACTTGTAATCTCTGTTAGAGTAATAATTCTAGACTCTCTCTAATCTCATACAATAACTATTATTAATCTCAACACCCTTCACTACAACATCTGTACTATACTTTCTAGTAATTCTATTACTACTAAACATAATTCTACTATAAAAGACCACTAGTCTATAAATTCTTCTAGTCTTCTTCTTCTTGATAGTAGAATTTTTATACTATTTTCTGGTAACCTCTGTATATGTATTCTCCAGTATGATCATGATCATATTCTAACTGGCCACTTTAGTCAAAGCAAAATACTAGAACTTGTTCACTGCAGATATTCTTAGCCAAGCATTTGTACAAATGTAATATACAAAAGTTCTGCAAATCTTATGTTATTTACATATAATCCAAACCCCAATATTAAAAGTTTTATAGATCTCTCAAGCAAATTTCTATCCCCAAATGTCTCTAGAATTCTATTTTCATGAATTTTGTCAAGAAACTCCTGTTATTCTCTAGGTTTGATACTATTATGGTAATTGTCAACTAGCTCACTAAGCAAACAATTTTCATTCCTGTTCATAAGACCATTATCTCCACAGAGTTAGCATAAATCTTTATTCTTCATGTGTTTTCCAAGTATAACATTTCATCTCATGTTACCTCTGATCATGGTTTGAAGTTTGTCTTGAACTTGTTCTATTCTTTAGACATAGCTCTGGATATATATCTTCACTTTAGATTACTATCCTAAAGGTAATAAACAAATTCTGAAGCAATATTAATATTTCTACATATATTATAACTATTAGTAAGACAACTGGTCTAAACTTTTGTCTCTTGCAAAGTTTTCCTACAACAATATTCTTAGTTTTACTACTAATGTTTCTTTATTCTTTACTAATAAGAGTTATTATTCTAGTAGTTTAGTATGCTCTGAATGTAGTATATTGACTTCAATGAATTGCAGAGTACTCTTAAATCTGAAATCTTCACAGCCCAATAGTAATACTAGAAGTTTACTAATATATAGTGGTCCTTGATTTCTGATTTCAAAGTAATAAAATCTTCATGAAAACTCAATTTTTTCAGGACTACATAACTGTTATGACTTAAGCCAAAGTGTTAAGTAAAAGAAGAATCTTGTCAGAGTTGTAAATAATAGACTTGACTTTATTTATTTTAGACTTAGGTAAAGAAGTATGATGTGATATTATATATGATGGTCATATATATCACAAAGTATGATGGAAGTGTGACACATGTCACAAGGTAGTCAAAATTATCATAGTCACAGAACATACAATCATATAATATAGAGAATGTTGTAAAAGGTTCTGGAATAGGTAATATTATATAGTATGGCAACAAGGTCTCAACAACTTTTTTGCTCCTTTTTTATTTTACTAGAATATGAGGAAATTTGTCCTTTTAACCCTAATACTACTGCTAAAGTCCATAGAGCTTCCTTTACTTATAGAACAATAAATACTACTACTAACTCTATGAGATTTGTCTAGTCAACTTCACTACCTCCCATTACTGACCTTTACTAAGTACAATTCTATCTACCATCATTTCTCTTCTCTATTTGTTACTGATGGTAACTCTTTTTCTTCTAAGCTAATATTCTTGATATTTCTATCAGAGATACTTCTGGCTATTTGTCACCTCTAAGAATCTTACTCTATTCTCTTAGATTTTTCTAGAGATAAGCTGTATATTTAGGATATTCTATTAATAAAACTTGAATTTTTCTGGAGATTGTGAAACTCTGCAAGCTCTATATACTTTGTCTAGTAATTCTAATAGCAAAATAGTATTTTATTTTGAGATCTTGAAGTATTACTAGTCTAGTAGTTTTAGATTATCTATTCTAATATCTCAATCTCTCTTTTCTTTTCTTACTTTATAAATAATGTCTATGTTAAATGATTATCTTATAAATTCTGTCAATACAAATGAATCTCTGGACATTCTCCAATACTATCTGAGTATCCAAGTGCCAATGTATCTTAAAAATATTCTACTAACAATATTCTCACTAGTTTTGTGAGCCAACTATGAAACCTGTAAACTTTAGTATCTAACTATTACAAAATAATCTACTTACTGTTTGTAATTTAACCTTTATTTTATTGAGTAAGTACTATTAGTATCTACTATTACTTTTGGGTAAGTTTTGGAGAGTTTTAGCAGCCTGGAAAAGGTTAAGAAGATAAGTATCAATTAGTATATCTTTAGTCATAAAGTTCAACTTAAAAGATGTCTTTTAAGTGTAATATCCAGAATAGATAGTGTTGTTAGAAGCTCTGAAGAAGCTTTGCAATCTATTCACTAGATTTCCAAAGGAACTTGTTAGATAGTGTAAGGTTTACTGTTTAGAAGTGTGTTATCAAGTAAAAGTATTTGTAAGTAGATGTTATTCATATATTCCTTTTAATATTCTTTCTAACTTTATTCTTTTGCATTCATGAAAGCTTTTTCATGTATTTTAACATTATTTTATATTATTGTTTCTACACCTTTTCTTAATTCTTGAAGTTCTCTTTGAATTCTTTAGTATGCAGTTAATGGCTAGTGTTGCATAGTTTTTATTACACCCTAGCATAACCTCTTTTCTGCTTGATCTCTGTCATATAAAGCCTATTGTGAGTGGACTTTCAGTTTAAATGATCATCTTATTTCTGTTCTTTCAACAGTTTCATATTTTTATTATAACAACTTTATGTTTGCACTATTCTCTATTTTTGAGAAAAAACTCCCATAGAAACAAGAACTAGAAGCTAATAAATATCTACAGCCCATTAAGCTTGTAAAATAGTATCTCTCAATAATTCAGAAAAGTTGTTATTAAGGAGAGGTAGTTACAGATAAGTAGATTATACTTTTGACCTATTTTCCCATTCTAGACAATCTTCCCAACACAGAACTTTCACCCTAGACTCCTTAAGCCAAATAGATTCATTGACAACCAAAAATAATCTTTTGATCTAGTATTTTCTGAATGTTTTAACATTCCACAAATACTAGCTAGAATAGAAAAGCCTACTCTCAAGTAAGAATTTAATATACTACTATTATCACTATCATCTGGACATTAAACATCTTGGTTATTGATTTCTTTCCATTTTCAAGAACATAATAAATAGGCCAGAATGTCTTCTAAACCAAATATATTTATGCCCCTAAGCATGAGCACAAGAAAAGAGGCATGATAAAGTAGTGGAGAAAGTAATAAAAAGGTTGGTAGAAAACAACTTATAAAATCAAATAAGTCCAAGTGAAAGGTAAAGAAAATAGGGTTCTGAATGGTAGTAATAGGGCCAGATAGAATCAAAATAGAGAAAGAAAAGGTCAAAATTTTATTAGATTGGCTAACTTTTTAAGAGATTAAGAATATACGAAAGTTCTTAGGGCTAGCTAATTACTATTAGTGGTTTATTAAAAACTTTACATCTATAGCCAGACCACTATATGACTTGGTAAAAAAGAATTAGAGGTGAGATTGAATAAAAAGACAGGAAAAGGTGTTTAGAGAACTAAAGAAGAGATTCACAAAAAAATTAGTGTTAGCAGCACTGTACTTGAGTAAAAAAACAAGAATGAAAGTTAATTTATTGGACTATATAATAGAAGGAGTTTTATTGATGGAATATGAAGATAGATAATGGAGGTCAGTGCCTTACTTATCTAAATCTCTGAATGAGATGGAAAAGAACTATTAAATCTATAACAAGAAGATGTTAACAGTCATTAGAAGATTGGAGAACTGGAGACATCTATTAGAAGATGCTAAGTTCAAGTTTGAGGTTTGGATAGACCATAAAAACTTGCAATATTTTATGAAGGCACAAAAATTAAACAGAAGACAAGCAAGATAGGCATTTTATTTGTAAAGATTTAATTTTACTTTGAAACATATACTAGGGATCAAGATGAGAAAGGTGGATAGACTTAATAAGAGATCAGACTAGAAAGTAGGAGTAGAAAATGACAACAAAAATAAAAAGCTAATAAAAGAGAAATGAATCCAAAATCTAGTAAAAGTAGTAGTAAAAAGACTAGAAATAGATATAGTAGAAAAATAAAGAAAGGCTAGAGAAAAGAGCAACAAAGTAGTTAGAGTAGTAGAAGAAATGAAGAAGACAGGAACAAAGATACTAAGAGACAAAGAGTGGCAAATTGAAGAAGAGTTGGTATTAAAAGAAGGAAATATCTATATACTAAAAGAGGAGGAGTTGAGAATAGAGATTATCTGGCTATATTATAATGTACTGGTGGCAGAACATAGAGGATAATAAAAGACAATGGAGCTAGTGATAAGGAATTATTGGTGGCTGGGAGTAATGAAAGATATGGGGAAATATGTAGATGGATGTGACTTATACTAATGAATGAAAAATAGGACAGAAGATCTGGCAGGGAAACTAATAGTAAATGAAGTACCAGAGAAACTATGAATACACTTAATGGTGGACTTTATCACAAAGTTACTATTAGTAGCAGAGAAGGATGCAATACTAGTTGTATGCAATAAGTTGTCAAAGATAGCATATTTTGCAGCAACAACAGAAGGAACAACAGTAGAAGGGCTAGCACAGTTGTTTAAATATAATGTCTAGAAATTACATGGGTTATTAGAAAGTGTCATATCAGACCAAAGACCATAGTTTGTGACAGAGTTAACAAGAGAATTAAATAGCATGTTAGTGGTTGAAATAAGATTGTCAACTCATCCACAGATAGATAGGTAGACCAAATACATAAACCAAGAACCAGAACAATACCTATAGTTCTTTGTGGATCAAGGACAGAAGGACTTGCCTGAGTGGCTGGTATCTACAGAATTTGTAGTAAACAGCAAAGTCTATTTAGTAACTGAAGTATCTCCATTGAAGGCAAACTAGAGAAGAAAAGTAAGGATGGGAGCAGATATCAGGAGAAAAGAGAAAATGAAAAGACAAGCAGACAGAGGAAGAAGAGAGATAGAAATGTGAAAGAAAGGGGACAGAGTGCTACTGAGTATAAAAGACTTAGTGTTCAAAGAATAACTAGCAAAGGAATTAGTAAACTACTATATAGAACTATATACCATTGATAAGGTAGTATTTATTAATATAGTTAAAATAAAACTGCCAACTACAATGAGAATTTACCTGGTAGTAAATATAAGCTAAGTAGTAAGATACAGAAAACCAAAACCAGTGAAGAAACAGAGAGTAGAGAAACAAAAACCAGTAGAAGTAAATAGAGAAGAGGAGTGAAAGGTTGAAAGAATATCAAAGTAACAAAAAATAAGAGAGATAATAAAGTATCTGATGGAATAGAAGGGGTTTACAGCCAAACATAATATATGAGATCAGATAGGGTTGGATGAATTTTGGTGGTATATGACAACTAGTTAGTATACCCAGAGTAGCTATTTGGAATGTAACTGCTAAGCAAGTTACCCTGATTACTGGTAATCTTTAGATGTTAAGAGAGGAAGATTTATAGAGTTATCTTAGAATAGTAAGGATACCTAAGATAAAATAGATGGTCTTGATTTGCACTAAAAGAGGTTTGGGAGTGTAGAGAAGATTGGATGGTTATCTATGAGTAGGAACAGATAAAGCTGGAATACAAGATATGACAGTAATATATATTATATAATATTATTGTTTTAGAACCTTTTATAATATTCTATGTAATATGTGATAGTATCATGTGATAGGTGACCAATGTGTGACAGTTTGTGACAGTTATATATGATATTATACTAACTCTTAACCCTAAGTATAAAAATAAAAAATAAAAAATAAAATAAAAAATAAAATAAGCCTATTATCTTTAACTCTGACATTATAGTATTTAGAGTAAACTAGATATAAAGTATGCATAGACTATGCACCAGAAGTATATAGAGTAAACACACTTATACTAAGAACTTGTCAGAATCACAAAAGTTAGATTTGTTTTATTTTTGTTCTTATTTTTATTTTTATTTTATTTTTCAATTTATTTTCTATTCTTGGATCTAGGGTTAAGGTTTAGTATGACATCATGGTCATACTGTCATATAATTATATATTATATGAAATATCATAAAAGATTCTGGAAGGAATAATATCATACTGCATATTATATATATATTGATCTTAAGATAGATATATAGGTATTTAGGATAGGCTAATTGTAGTGTAGTATGGACCATCAGTCTAGGTATATAAGGTAGACAATTCTGTATAGAGCTTTCTATTGAGTTCTCTTGTGATTATCCAATCCAAGATTGCTTTTTTGACTTAATACTACTGTTCTAAGCTACACTTGTTACTACTGATTCTACTATCATTGCTATATACTTTCTTTATTTCTAGGCAATCTTCTGGATATTTCTATTAGAGTTTTTAGCCATCTAGTTACTATTATTTTTTGCTTACCTTAGAACTATTCCACTAGATTAGAATAAAGTGTAGAAGTACTTATAGTAGTCACCACCTTTAGAAGACCTTATTATATTTTCTTAGGTTCTTCTGAAGGTATGCTCTATTCTGTCATTCTTGTAGATAATAAACACTTAGGTCCTTCCAAAGATATAACTCTGCTATAATCTTATAGACTTTATTCAGTTGCTCTAACAGAATATTTATAACATAGAGTTTTAGAACAGAGAGCTTAGGCTAAGCTTTCATCTATGTCAGACATATCTAGTCTTTTTCTCATAGCTAGTAAATACAGTAAAAATAAATTTAGAGTCCTATAGTTTTTTACTATAGAAAAATTTCTATGATGACAAGCTTCTAGAGTGTTGATGCTCAGTTTTTTAGTCTTAACTTCTACTCTTTGGATAATATTGCAATTTGTATAGCAAGATGAACATTATATTATGTAGACTTCTCCTGTTTTCCAGTTAACTTCCACATTATATTATTTTAGCTAGATAAATCCTAGAATAAGGCCTTGTTTTCCTAGGTTGAAAACTGCAAGAAGAGTTTGCTTTTTATATGTCTTGTACTAGAAAACTAGGTCCACTACCTTGGATATCTAACCTACCTTATTAGATAATCTATTAATATTGAAAACTAGTATAAAGCATGAGAATTTTCAGATGTTAGTTTTATATCTTTCAACAAAGTTCTAACTGATAAAAACTTTATAGTAGAGTTTCTTTATTAAATTTGATTTTGAATCATAATTTAGAGTTCTTATCTGAATTTGATGACTATAGTCTGAGAATTGGTATATCTGGCTTCTGTAACAAGAGTTTGAAATTTGTTTAGATAGTCTTCAATACCATTATCTCTCTAGTAGTAACTAGAGTCTTCTAGTCTGTTTATAGCTTTTACTTTTACATTGACAGGGAAGAATTGTGATTGGAATGGAAGTGGTTATTGAATTTAGATGGGAATGAAGAAAGTTTCAGTTATAGATTTCTTCTGGAATAAACTCTCAGCCTACTTAGAAGCATAGCCATAGTATAATTATGCTTGCAAGAGGAAAAAATCTATGGGAAAAATACAGAAGACACTGGATAAAGTATAGAAACTTATCTAATATGTGTAAAACATAGATATAGAATAACCTTGGCTTGTATGCTGCAGCTTTATATATTACATTAATTGTAATTTGAGAAAGAAAACTGTTATGATCATAAGCTTGGCATAGGCTGCAACTTAGGCAAAGACTTGAGTAAGAGAGAAAAGAATAATTAATTAGTAGAGTGTAAGAATAAATTTTTATATCTACAACTATATACACATAATAATTATAAAGAAATAGAGAGATTTTCTTAAGAAAAAAATAGAGTCAGTAAGAATAAGAAATTCTCTACTACTACACAAGGTACTAAATGATATAAAAATATGAGAATGACACAAGATATAGTAAAGATAAAACATAAAGATGAGATTACTTTTTATTTTATTATTATGTTCTTATAAACTTGTCCTGAACTCTAGTCTCTTAAGACTTTGTTTTCTATTACATATATGGCCATCAATTACTTTGTTGGTTCCCTCTGAATAGTCTTTACCAGGTCAGATAGACTGATAATAAGTGGATGGTGAAAATTACATTATATAAGTTAGTAATTTTAATATCTTCCATGTTCTTTCTAAATTGAATATCTCTCCTTAAAGTAGAAATAGTTTAGAAGTTAGAAATCTAGTTTCCTATGATGATATACAGTATTGTGGTAATTACAAGTCAAAACAACTCAGGTTATACTTAGTAGTACTAAAGTAGCTTAAGTAGGAGTCACAAGAAAAACTTGACAAGAATTTCTCACTTTATTACTATATAATTTATACTAGTACATCATGGTCTGTGCTAGACTTAAATTATCTTACCCTAAACTACATATATTCTTTATAAGTTTTATATAAGAATAATATGCTATAGTTATATATTTTAATGTTATTGTTTCAAATTCTTTTACCTTCTTTTATATTATGTAGTTGTGATCACATGTCTAGTAACATTATATTATGTAGCATATCATATGATTGTATTTATATATCTCTTTATTGTTCAAGTAAAGAAAAATAAATTAAAAAATAAAATAAAATCAAAAAAATAAGAAGAGAAAATTGAAACTAACTATAAAGACTCATAGTATACTATAATAGTACTGTTACAAACTTAAGATCTTAAAGTTGGTCAAAAGAAAAAATCTTATATTAGGGTTAACACAAGAGAACTCAATGAAGAACTCTGTACAAGATAGTTTACCTTATATACTAAATCCACATAGTCCATGCTAGCTACTTCTAACCTACCCTAAACAGCCCTGTGTTAGTCTTAAGGTCAACATATGTTGTACATGTTATATATATATAATGTTTTTTTTCTAGAACCTTTCATGTCTTTCCATAAATTATGTGACTTGTGACCATTACAGTGACTGTGTCATATGATGTGACTGATGTGTGACAGCATGATATTTGTTACTATATCCCTAACCCTAGTTCTAAAAATAAAAAATAAAAAAGAAAATCAAAAGAAAAATAAAAAAGAGAAAGAAAACTTAATCTTTCTTCTATCTCTTCCAATTCATTTCTAACTTCTTTAGATATTTTATCTCAAACTGTTAGATATAATGTATACTTGCTAATTTGATTCATAGTAATAGCACAAAAGATGGAGATAAAAAAAACTTAATAAAACAGGCTTTGAGACAAAGTTGGAAGAAGTGTTACATGAATAGATTGATCTTAGCTTTAACAAATAATATTATACCTAGCTTATATGTTACATAGTTGTAATTTTGGATAATGGCAATTTGGGTAGATGTGTACAAGTATGGCACAATTCAAGTTAATAATCAGACTGGAAAAATGATATATAGTAGGTTATATTTTTAAATATAGAACTAGTAACCTAATAATAATCTACAATTGTATATACTCTGGATTGCTAAACACTGTAGAAAATGTTATTTGAAACTATGGAATTGATGAGAGATGCAGGATTTGGTCCTTGGATTGATAAATGATTGAAATAAAGTATGATCTATGCTAGAAGAGTGAAAAGTATGTAAATAACAGATAATCTCTTCCTCAAGTTACTAAGACATCTTAATTTTTCTTGCTTTTTTGTTTCTATATTTTCTCTGACTATATTTTCTAATTTTTTAATCTCTCTTAAGTATTTGCTTCTACTATATATGTCACATTTTATTCTGATCACATTTGTCTCAACCTACAGATAATATCTCTTTCTTACCTACACTCTCCAATCTCTTTCAGTATGGATTATTATCTTTATTTTATCTTGGATATTCTTGCTGGACTCTTGCCAACTTTATGGATCTCTATTTTCTAACATCCAAGAATTACTAGTAACTAAAGTAATACTTAGCAGTCTCCATTCTAGATAATTACACTAGATAACTTACTTAGTATATAATAGTAGTTTACACTGTGATAACCTTATACTGAAAATTGACTAAAAATATCACCTACTTCCAGTATTAGCAATAATATACCTTTCTATCTTCTGGTAGATTAAGCTATCTATCTAGCCCAAGTTCTCATTTAAGATATGTGACTAGTATAACTTATAGAGACATAGTATATAAGCTAAAGCTAAAAGTTGTTCTAATCTTATCTTTCACATTCTCAGATAATATATAAATAACTCATTTAGACTTTTAAGAGACCCTCATTGTATTTTGGATAACAAGATGTAAACTGTATCTAACATTACTATTATATGTCAAAAACTATCTCTATATATAATCTATTTTTGTTATCTTTTTTCAAACTTTATAAATACTTAGTCTTTCATAGTAAAGTTTACTCTCATTCTAAAATCATGTTTTTAGTCAGTGTTTCTTTGTAGATCATTCTGATCAAACATCTGCCTAGCTTAGAGTTAAGCTTAGATACTGATATCACTTGATATAAATAATTGTTAAACTATACATTAATAATACCACTTGAGCTTTCAAGTGTTTTAAACACTTATTTAGTTGTGACTAAGTAATATATAGATAGCACAGTACATAAGCTGAAGCCAAAATTATTCTGGAAAACTATAACTCTATGTAGTTTAATAAGCTTTTATACTCATTGAACTCTGTTTAATTCTATAGACTTCTGTTCTCAAGTATAAACTATATCTGACAATAACCTACTTTGTACTTTATTAATTCTTATTTTTATTTACATATCTTTTCATTTTCTTTAGTAACCTTTTGAGTATAATCTTAACCTTCTCATATTGCTTTTTTATCTTCTTAATAAATATCTTAGCTCTTATATGCTTTTTTTTCTAATTTAAAATCTTATCCTTAGTTTTCTCCTATAATTGACTATAAATAATAATATTTTTGTTTCTATATATACTTTGTTGTTGAATGTGAACTCAACTATAGCTAACTATTCTGATTACATTTCTTATTTATAGTTCATATACTAGTTTATATACATTCTCAAATATTGCTCTAGTTGTTAATTTTTTCTCTTTATCTGCCTGTTGGTTAGTAGATAAAATACTGTAGATATTTTTGTTTCTATTTCTAACATATCATTCAATTTCTCTATTAGTCTTGCTATAAATTGTAGCTCTTTATTCAAAATTACACTTTCTAGAAATTTATGCAACTTCTATATTAAAAGAAACAAAATGTATAGTGTAGTATGGCCAACTGACAACCACTTAGCTATAGTAAGTACTATGATTAAAAGCTTAGGAAATATAAGTGACAATAGAAGACAAGTAGTAGTAGTAGTAATTTAATCTATGTGAAAATTTACATTGACTATCTAATTAGTACTACTGATTGTAGACAAAACACTTTGTAAACAAAATGTCTTGCAATTATTTCACATTTGATTTTTAAACAACCTTGTTAATTCTTTTGCTAATGTTTTTTCTATTATTGTTATAAAATGCAATATTTTTAAAAAGTAATTACATACTATTAAAATTAAGTTATAGCTCTTAGACCACAATAACTTAGCTGTTATAATCTTAGAACCTTAGAGTAGATTCAGAGGTCAAACTCCTGTATTAAAGAAGACATAAGAGAACTTAATGGAGAGCTCTTTACAAAATAGTCTATCTTATATACTCTTATAAATGGTCCATGCTAGCTACTGTACACCCTACCCTAAATGACCATGTGTAAAGCATGAGGTCAACATGTGGTGTCCATGTTGTATAATATCATTTTGTTCTAGAACTTTCTACTTTCTTCTCCTAAGTCGATCAATGTTGTGATCTCACCATTAGATGTGACTGATATGACTGATCACTTCTAACTCTAATCCCAGAGTTCTAAAAATGGAAAAGATGAAAAATAAATCAAAAAGAAAATAAAAATGAAAAAGAAAATTAAAAAAAACAAAATCTACTTTCTATGATTTTGATATTAGTTATGAATTCAACTATAATATACTGTTTTAGTCTTTATATACTTCTTAATTTCTATTGTGATTCTTAGCTACTAATAGTTTTAGGTTACTAGTTACATTATTTTCTATTATTCTTTATGTTTTACTATAAATATATTATGGTACAACTAAATTATCTCTAATTTTAGTTTATTATTTCTTAAAACATATATCTTTTCTTTCTTTAATATTAAATTGTCTTTTATCTATTATTTCTCATCTTTTTCTTTTACATTTTTCCAATTATTTCTTATTCTATCCCTTCAATTAGTAAATGTTCTTTTTTTACTACTTTTATTTTAAGCTATTCTTTTTTTAATAATATTTGATCTTTTTATAACTTCTATTCAATCAGTTTTTTTTACTTAAACTGTCTGTTTCTTTTATACTTTAAAAAGATCTAAACAAATATAATTTAAACTTAAGTGTTAAAGTAAAAAAAATCTTATATAGAGTTTCTACTACAATATAGTTTATTTTATATACTACTTGATTGTATTTTGACCCTAATATATTTTAAAATATAACTAAGTTCTTTTAACGAGTTTTGTATATTTGTTATACTATTATATAACTGTGATTTTTAACTAAGTCTTTATAAGAAAAGGAAAATTAAACAAAATTTATTACATGGTACACAGAGGTAGACTGTGGTAGCTACTTCATAACTATATACAGAAGGACCAAACTACATGGAGGAAGAAGAAATGATAAGAAGGAAGAAATGATAAAACAAGAAACTAATCGAAAAGGAGATCCCAGACCAAAGAGAAGAAATAAACTACTAGTCAATCCAAGTTCAGCTCAGAGCGACTGATGAAATATTGTCAGAAAAAGCAAAAGCTTTAGGATTAGATCTCAAAAACATGACAATGTGATTGAGAGTGTCTCTTCTGGGGTTCCAGTACCCATTGTGATTTGTGCATTCATAGAAGATATGTCTTCTAATTTCGATTGGGTACTGCCCATATGGACACTTGAACTCTTCTTTAAGGAAGAATCGTAAACAATATTCACCTATTGGTATGTGATTAGTGATGGCTCTCATAGCTCTAGTGCATAGCAAGTTGGAATGACCAAAAGCCTGGAGCCATGGGCCCCCTTTGGTGTAAGACAGTTTGATGGTTTCTAAATTGTCGTCCATGAGGTCAAGGAATTGATTGCCTTTTCCATCCGATGCCTAAAAAGTCATTTTCCACAAGTTGATATAATTGTCCCTATCAATTTTTTTGCAGAAGTCACATGAGATCTTGCTTGGGAGAACTGGTACAGGTTTAAACACTTTGGAGTCCTTATCGGCAGAGCGATAGAGATTCCATTTGAGATGGCTAGGGCATTCCCAAAACTTTATGTGATTCTCTTGGCATTTGGAGAAGAATTGCCTAAGTTCTTTAAGGATAGCAGTAGCATGGATTTGATATGGATGCAACTTCGTATCGAATATCTTTTTGGCCACATGAATGGAGTTGGTGATGACAATTATTTTAGAGATTTCTTCTTCGTTACAGGCTTGGTTAAGACTGCATGGTGAACTGTCTTGATAAGAGGTTTATCCCACATGTGAATATGCAAGACCAAAGTGGCTATGTCATATTTGATGCTAGCATCAGATACTATGAGTGCTGTATGTAACAATAAAAAAGATACAATAATCATGTTATTGAGTTGTTAAGACCTTGCTGTATCATTTTTTACTTTATTGGAAAGGTTAAACAAAAACTAGTCTTGGAAGGTGTCTGTGACTCTAGAGCCCAGGGTAAGTTCAGGGTTGAGAGAGGAAAAGAATGGGAGAATTTCATGTAACTTGTTGTATGAGTCTACAAGGTAATCTTTGATGGAACTTTTCTGGCGATCAGTGAGTGAATTGATAGAGTGAAGAGGTGGCTTAGAGTATGTGTTCAGAGCGTCCTCTATGAGGGTCTTAATGAGATGATTTTTTGGGAGGGCAGCAGAGCGAAGTTGGGATCTGCTAGCAAGTTTGTAAAGATGGAACTTAATAGGGATGAGGCCTATTATAGCTTTGATTCCACCAGTAGGGGATGTTCTGAATGTGCCTAGAATCCAAATGGCAGCTCTTCTCTGCATTTTCCCCAATATCTTCAAAGGGTATGAGAGGGGGGCTCTGTTGTAGAACCATAGTTGGAACCCATATAGAGCTATGGGTAGAATGCAACACCTATATAGAAGCTGTTTCTGAGTTAGTTCGATCCCCCATGTTGAATTCCTGAGTATCTTCATGTATTTGATGGTGGAGATGGCTTTGTTTGAGTAGAAGTTAATGTGTTGATGGAATGTGAGTTTTCAGTCAAATATAAACTCCAAGTATTTTCATGAACTTTTGGGGTAGAGGACTGGTCCACCTAAAGGTGATAGGTCAAGTGGGGGAGGATTAAACGTTCTGTAAGACCTGTTCAAGTGGAATGTTTCAGTTTTAGAATGTTCAATACTAAGTCCAAACTTTTTTAGGAGTCCTAATAAAACATTGTAACTACAAAAGAGTTGCACATTAGAAATGGCAATGGATTTGTTTTGTAAGATGAATAAACTGTCATCGACAAAGGAAATAAGAGAAACTGGAATGTTAAGAGAATTTAAATGCTTTTCTAGAATATATAGAAGAGGTGAAAGATACAAAACAGACAAAATAGGGGATAGGGCAGACCCTTAACCCACTCCCACATTAACTTCGTATAATGGAGAAGAGAACTCGTTCCACCTGTATTTGGTTTTCCTTTGGATAAGGAAGTCAGCGAAAAATGAGATGACTCTGGGATCAAAGCCCGCTTTCTTAAGAGAGAGGGTGAGAAGGTGGTGATTGAGGAATGGAAAGAACTAGGCAATATCGAAGGCTAGGGTACTAGTGGTTTTGTTCTTTACCCACCCTGAGCAGATAGCGTGAGTGAGTGCAACTCCTGCGTCTGAAGTCGATTTGAACTTAAAGCCTCCTAGTTAACTAGGATGAATGAAATCATTCTTGATGACATAGAATTGAAGTCTGTTGGCAATAACTTTCTCAATGAGTTTTCCTAGAGTGTTTAAGAGGACAATAGGATGGAAAGACTTAGGATTGTCATAAGTCTGTGTGTTCAGCTTTGGGATGATGATGGTTATCACAAATAAGCTACTCACTGGTTGTGATACTTGAACTTAGTGGTGTTTTAGAGGTTCAGTATAAGGAGATAATGATGAGTAGTATCAACAAAGATAATTGATGTTGTTAAGTCTGAGGTTTAGCCCTCAGACAGAGGTATATATATAAAAGAGTAATGGTCCATGTGCAAGCTGTTGTCATCACATGATCAAAACTTGTACCTGATGGGAGCTGTCATCTGTCATAGCAACTGTCAGGCTAATTTTAGAAGGTAACTAATTATGTTACTACATTGATATGCTTGTATCTCTACCAATACTT
>Ga0157367_1000341_pt1 | contig 23657 bp, 29 predicted proteins | sample AttbisABBM2_FD_113142 | JGI IMG/M metagenome (GOLD analysis project Ga0157367, IMG submission 113142) | Fungus gardens microbial communities from leaf cutter ant in Botucatu, State of São Paulo, Brazil - Atta bisphaerica ABBM2 | ecosystem: Host-associated > Fungi > Mycelium > Unclassified ... | reverse complement strand
GGACTTTTTGACACCTCAGTACTTCTCTACAAGTTCTTGGAGTACCTTTTCTATGACACTTAAGACTCTGCTATAGGTAGGAATCATGGTCAGGAAGTTGGTGTTAGTGTAGAGGGTATACTGCTGCTTGATAGCAATGTATCTAGCACAGGTAAGGGAACAACTATGAAAGAATCACTATTAATAGAGAAAAAACAAAAAGAAATTTCTTTACTTGCCTTGAATTGTGCACCAGGCAATCCTGCCTAGTGTGCACACACCTCTCACAGGAGTTAACACCCCTATCTTGACCCCAGCATCCTGTGGTATTTTTCTGGTTGCTTCTCTTTAGCCTTCTTGAAGGGCCATTGCCTCTTCTCATCTTCTGAGTTGACCTTTCTGCATTTAAATTCCACAGTCTAGGAATCTTCAGCAACCCCCAAAAGGGTGGTGTTCTCCACTAATATTTCATCCCAGAGTTGCTAGAGATACTCCAATTGTTTCCTCTTATCCTTCTCTTCTGCAAGCCTCCTCTTCTCAGCTTCCTCTCTTACCTTGGCCTCTACTGCCTTTCTCACCTTTTGAGCAGTATGCTTAATGCAGCAAGCCTTTACTGTCTCTTCCAAGCAAATCTAGAGCCATTACTCCTCTTCATGCCTTCTCTGCATTTCATGTTGTTGCTCTTCAAGTATATCAGCATTATATTGTGAGATATTGGAGGGGATGGGAAAAGATATAGTAATACAGAAGAAAAGGTGAAATTTTTTTTTGGTTTATATATTGTTAACCTAGATACCATCACAAGATTCTTCAGATAAATTCAATAGGACTTTGAAGGCTTAGTTCTAAAGGAAGGATACTGTCATATGCCAAGTCCACCCATCCAGAAAATACATCCCTATAGTGATACTGCTTTCCCAATGTTCACTATACAAGCCTGTCTTCTACAGTGACTATCTTTCTTGCAACATGCTCTTGTGGCAGTGATGCAACAATTCAGATATTCCATCCTCTATGATAGGAATACTCCTATTTGACTTAGTTTCCTATGGCAGAACCATACTCCTATCAGTGTGACATCCACTATCCACTCCTGGGGCTTGGACACTATGTGATGTGAGTGACTTGACCAGTCCCAACAACAGGCCATGGTACAATAGGACTTTGTAATGACTAGTATACCCCAGTCCAGATATGAGTCTGCTTCACCAAATCTCATTATTAAATCTCAAATTTTAATGTATCATTTAATCAAATCAGACAGTGTTTACCCCCATAGATGCTGCAATACATTCTAGTGAACGCCACATCCAACTCTCTGAGAAGAACCCCATCGGATGTTGACTAATAGATCAATCAATTTCCGCTGCTCAACAGGTGTTTTCATCTCTGTTCGCAAGTTCACCATTTTTCTCTGGTGTAAAATGTGTGAAGTTGACAAGGTCTGCTGGGGCTTGCACATTCCAATATCACTATTATTCCCTGACGCGTAAAACCACCTCATCTTTCCTGAGGCCCTCCAAGACGAGGAAAAATTTGCCCCCTCGGATATCATGAATGTCAAGAACAACGGTAGGTGCATCTGTATGACAAAGAAAGGGATCCAGTATATATTTACCCACTCCGGCGAAGGCCAACGATGATTTTGATTGGCTCTCTCGGTGACGATGATCGTGAGACTTAGCGGCAAACATTAGCACCGGGCAGGCGTATTTATGTAAAATTAATCCCTCTCACAACTAGGCATATATATTAGATAATAACCAATCTCATTGGGCAAAGGTCCCAGAAGTGTAAATGAAGATATGTGCATAGAGTCAACGGCCAGCCATAACGACATGCCGTGGCAGGAGAATAGCCTTGCGTTTCGCAGTCTTTTCCGAATCTACCATCTCAGAGATTGGAACAGGTAGAGGATCTACGAAATGAGCGGAGTATGAAAGCGATGGATCGTGCCTCAAAACGGCGGGCGGCCTAACGTTCCGATAGATGGCGGATTCCTGTGGTGGCGATGTAGATCGTATTGGTAATATCATCGTCCCCACAGTCTGTGCAAGGGTTTGTGCGTGCTGAATGCCACGAATACTCCCGCCCACACGCGAACGCTCAAATTCTTCCTCTTCTTCAGAAGATATCTCATTACCGTCGAGGTCAAGCCGTGCTGGGTAATAAATTATAACTTATGCAGTGACTCATAGAAGAGATTAAACTTACCCCATCCTCTTCTCCGTAGAGATGATTCACCGGAATTTAGAGAAACAGAGGAATTGGAAGCTGAAGCAGGAAGAGAAGGTTCGGTCGGTGCAGCAGGTGCAGTGCTATTCTGTGGTGGTTGCGTTGTGAGCGTCTCACCCCTCAGAACGTCAAAATCCTGACGGGGATTGCTGAAACGGTTACGGTGTCGACGAGAATTATTTGGAGAAGGCATCGACCAAGAATCATCCTCATTCCAGTCAATCGTTATATTGTGAACAAGTTCCTCCCCATTACGATTGTAACGCCTATGTACAACGTAATTTCGACCTTGGAACGCGGAATCGGAATCGGCGGTAAGGTGGTATCGAGATTCAGGTGTAGGGTCAACCGTCTCGGACGAGACATTACTTAAGGGCTCGCCAGAAATTCGTGGACGATCTGGTGTATTAGAAATTGATGGGGTCGAGGGTCGAGGGAGGTTCTGTACCGAAAAATCCGATGGAAAGGGCAATCGTTCTGATGGCCCAGTATTATGTCGAATGTCGCTGAATGCGCGGGCGGGACCGAGATCCCACTCTGATACCAGTGATGAGTCCAGGGAAGAACGAGGAGATCGAGATGTAGTTCTTTGGGGAGATTGACGTGGTGATAATTGAAACGTGCTTTGTGAAGGTATACGTGCTGGTGTCGAGGCTCGGCTGGTAGGCCGAAACGGAATGGATGGGGAAGTTCGCCTCCGCTCTCCTACGATGCGCAGAATTCGTTCATAACCTCTTGTCACGGCGACAACAGAATTGTAGGCCCTTGTATAAATCCGTCCAGCATCTTGTATCAGCTGGTTCGTGGCTAAAGCGACGTCCCCGACATCCCTGACCGTAGGTGAAGTGACAGTCACTGGCCTAGCATCAGCTCGCCTGCCCAGAAGAGTTGACCCGTCGTCGCCCGGAGCGTCACGATCTGTTCGACTGACTGTTACTGTCCGATTTCCATTCCAAGGTGCACTCTGAGTGGGGCTCATTTGCCGGATACTCATAGAACGCGGGTTGGAATCAGGGAAAGCATCCCCTTGTCCATTGACAGCAGTGTGTTGAAAATCCAGCAGCAGTGAAAATGTATCAGCGTGGCTGGAACTCTGCTCCCGTCCTTGAAGGCGAAGTTGGGAAAGTGTCATCGGAAGGGACTCTGCGAGTTGCAAGAGACTCCAACGAATCTGGCGAATGCGACTGTAAGCCGCACCCAGAGCTGCTGAGGTTTCTTGTAAATGACGGTGTGTTTCATGGGAAGCTTCACCAATGACGATGCGACGTATATCGGGAGAATCAGGCGCTATGGTTCGCTCTTCACTAGCATTGGAAGAATTTGAGGGGAAAGGACAGGGATTGGTGCCGTCAGTGTTCATATGGATGACCCGTAAACGGAACTCGTTAGTTTGGAGACCGATGAATAAAGTGCTGGGAGTTCCCACTATGAAAAATAGGTGGGGAATTGACTCGAAGTGGATCGATAAAATTTGAACTTAGAGTTGTGGGTCAGAGAACACTTCAAACCACAATAATCCGTTAATTAAACATCAAACTTGGGCAACTGTGGGAATATCGTCAGCTCGTGCAGTCGACATCGTGAGTCCTTGTAAGGTATGTCATAGGAGAGATAGCGCTCGGTGTCCGTGCTCAATTCCAAATATCTAAGTTACATAACTTTCTCAACAGCGGCGTGTCTCCAGTGTAGGGAACAATTAATATAAGCGTTGTGAACAATAATGCTGCTCCCAGAATAGAGACTGCGAACCAGCCTTTTTGGATGTGATCATACATCTGACAAGGAGCGTGATAAGTGTAGCTTCTATCAGCAAAAGCATTTTCAACTCTTACCTGGCCCCCAACGATCGGCCCAACTTCAGTTCCAATGAGTAAATTGTCATTCATCTGCCGAACTAGGACTGACCAGTTGTTCCGATTCCATATGCAACATTAAAAGCTCCATATACATGGGCATCTTAGTAATCCACTAAGCTCATAGAATAGGAACATATCATATCTTTGGCGTACTTACATCCAATGCCTTGGATATCCCTTGATACGGCAGCCAGCTCGGCCGTGAGTGGAGAAATAGATCCCGAGGTAAAGAAGTCTACAAAAGATCTTGTAGTCGATGTCGAATTTCCAGCACGGACTTACTTTCAAGGGCAAATGCTGCTCCAAAAAGAGGAAGAGGGCCGTCGATGGCAACTATCCCCCACCATGGTATCGCTAAAGTCGTCGAAGCCGCTACCACCCATTCCGCTCCAACTCTATCGGTGAGCCATCCGGTTAACAGAGATGCTAAAGGGCTCTTGAACAATGATTGATTACTATGACTAGGCCAGAGAACTCACAAAATAACATCGGAACCGAAAGAGTCAGGAGGAAAATCCCGACATTTCGCGAAGTCAAGCCCCAAATGGACTGCAAATGGAGCGGCAATCCAGGTTCTTGGCTACTGTACACAAAACTGCGAAACTTTTAGATTGCAGAAGCAATGTATAGCATGAAGTATCGATACCCATAGACGAATGATATCACCAGAGCGACAAGGGCACGAGATGATTTTGATAGCCTGAGCAGTACCTGGAGAAGAGATAGACACTCCTCTACTTCTTCGACTACATCCTTGGATTCAACCACAGGACCCCCTTGACCACCTTCGAGGGTTCCTTGAAAAGGGCGCACTGCATCATCTTGAATCTCGATCCCCAACTGAGGTTCCGGTGCTGTGTTGATTGTATCCCCCCTGGTCACCAGATTGAGAACTTCGTTTGAGGGTTCTGGTTTAGACAGCAATGCGGGATGTGCACCCCATTTTTTGGCTTCTTTGGGTTCGATGATGACAAGCCTCGAAACAAGGTCAACTGAAGTACAAATAAGTGTGAAGATGAAAGGCCCTCGGAAACCAAATCGACTATATAGAAGGCCTCCGAGGGGCTGTCCCAGAATGAGCCTAGAAATTTATCAGTACCAATCAAACAGAGCATCGTAAAAGGTATACCCAAGGGAAAGACCACCCATCACAAGCCCAATTTGCCCTGAACAAATCAAAATAATGAACAGAAGAAGCGCCTAGATGTCGATAATCACTCACTGCCAACGACTTGTTGTGGAGTTGCATCACAACTAGTAGACCAAAGTACCGTTATCCCACTCTTTGAGTAGTACAGGATCTGATAAACATACAGGAAGGCCAGCCCAACCACCCAGATCACCGAGGAGCTAACTCCCTGAATCATTCGAGCAATGCACATCACCGCAAATGATGGTGCTTCCATGAACAGAATTTGTGAACCTATCAGGGATAGTAGACCTGCAAGCAAGGGGTATCTGCGAGCCTTGTAGCGCTCTGACCATACAGCGATCGGTATTGTTGCTTTGTACATCCATAAAAATAAGTGAAATGGCAGAGACATATTCTTTACCCACAAATTAATAGACCTCCAGACTAAACTCAAGCAATATTAACAAGGGGATGCTAGGACACAAAAGATTACTTACGTAGGCGAAAAGCAACCATCCCGATAAGGCAGATATTCCGGTATAACCTAAATGTTCCAGCTGAAACGGAACAACGGGGATAATTATCGAGTAAATAATCATATCGATTGCAACGCCTGATAGTAGGTTATTTGTTTGCAGAAGGAGGTATTTCATACGAACCTAACCCAATGACATATGTAGTAAACCAATACGACGACCTCCACCTCAGCCCAGCTGGCCGACGAGAGGTGCCAGGACTAGGTACACGTGTATCGAGTGGAAACCCCATTGTACCACCAGCCAGAGAATACAGCGGACACAGCGGGCAACCAGTCTTATGTAATAAATACATTGTAGATAAAAGATGGAGATTCGAGCCCTGAGAGTGCTGGGGTCACGTAGAGCTTAAGAGGGAACGAGCCACCCTGGTCATTCGGTCGCAGTGAACCCGCGGTACCTATTCTTTCTCTATTTCCCTTTATACCAACCACTTCACATCCACTTTCTCTGTTGGCACATCCTCGCTCCTGGATCTAATAGATATAATCTTGGATTACTTGTTGCGGAATAGAAATGCACTGAATTGACTACGTCCGGTCGGCGGCACTCGTCTACTGGGGGGAGTACTGATGTCCCTGTTAGTGAAATCGCGGTACTGAAGGGTATCGTAGCGGTTGAATATGTACAGCATGCAAACATGGGTTCAATCAAAATGAACTAGTCTACAGCACATAGTCTATATTTCGGGCATTTGCTCTAGTAGAAGTTATTGTGCTTCGATCGATCAAGCTTTAGTATTTTCCACATCACACTTGGCCATTCACACTCATCGCACCAGAATCTCCGCGTCTCTTGTCTCATTCACCATGCCTGAATTGCCAGGTATATATATCAACTTGCACTCAGATGTTGATCCTGACTTCTCAAATCTTTTACAGAGGTGGAACGAGCGGCACGGTTGCTCAATGAATTCGGTGCTGGCAAGATGATTGCCAAAGTCGAAACCGAAGAAGATGTCCTCGTGTATTCTGGCATCACTCACACCAACTTCGTGAGTTCAGACCCCAGTTTCTCTATTGGCAAGATACATCCAAAACAAAACATGATAGGCCAAAACTCTGACTGGGCGTAAATTGATTCAGACGCACAGATATGGTTTGTGGCATCTTCCGGGATTATGAGCATTCTGGACTCTATCTATAGGAAAGGTGTTCTACATGGAGCTAGACGGTGCTGGAGAACACCCTGTCATGCATTTCGGCATGACTGGGATGCTTCACGTACAAGGCTTGCCTTAGTTATACATGTTTTCACAAACCTGATCCTGGTATCTGTTCAACATCTAGGTTAAGGGTCAGCTGCCGACCCACTACAGAGAAGCTCCTTCTGATGTTTCTGTCATTGAGTGGCCGCCACGGTGGATGAAGGTATGCATGAGATACGCCTCAATCTCCGGACAGTTCCCAATCCAACAGTTCATCTTGCATTTTTTCGATTCCGAAACTGGTCAAACCACTGAGATTGCATTCAGGGATGCCCGAAGACTGGGCCGTATACGTTTATGTGCATCTCCGCTTTCCGATCCACCAATCTCTGAACTAGGATTCGACCCAATCCACTCGATGCCGCCTTTATCAGAGTTCTCCGGTCTGGTTTACAAGCGTAAAGGAACAGCTATCAAAGCTCTGCTGTTAGATCAGTCTTTCAGTGCTGGCGTTGGAAACTGGGTTGCGGGTAAGGGATCTACTTCTCTGGTGCTAGGAATTGCTTTTGATTTTTGATGGGCTATTGGAAGATGAAGTATTATATCATGCTGGTATACACCCTGAGCAACGATGTAATACCCTCAACGAAGAACAGCTTCAACTTCTTCACGAGAAGATCAAATATGTCTGCGAAACAGCGATATCTTTCAATGCAGATGATAGCAAATTTCCCGATAATTGGCTTTTCAGGTATCGTTGGGTAGATGATCTGATGTAAACTCATTGGCATCATCATTTATCATTTATTAGGGTAAGGGTAGGGGAACTCAGTCGAAAGTCCTTCGACTAGTGAGTGCTGAGTGCTCATGTATTTTGAACGCCCAAATCTGATGAACAAAGCCATCCGGGGAGCCCGCAACAATCAAGTGGATAAAAGTTGGCGGCCGAACTTCGGCGTATGTGGTGGAGCTCCAAAGGGTCTTGGGACAAGTAAGGGGACAAGTAAGGAAGTATGAGGTAGGTGTTTGCCTTCTAGAATATTTCCCATTGACTCAAGATAGAAACTACAAGGAATCTCAACTGGAAGGGGCATACGAAGGAAATCTGCGCCCTGCTACGAAGCGGAAACGTCACGCTGTACCAGAAGCAAATATGTCTCGTCGGTCTTCAAGACGCTCACCAGATCGTCCAGGTACAGGTGTCAAGAGCTAGACTGAGTGACATAGAAGGACAATTGCTGATGGTATGGTATTATTCTCGTCCCATATCATCTTCACATTCACTCAGTCTCGTCGTCGTCGTCTTCGTCCTCATCACTGTACTCCTCTGCTTCGTCGTCAATGAAGTCATTAAGTGATCCCTCGTCGTCGTCATCTTCGTTATCGTCATCTTCATCCTCTCCATCTTCATCTTTATCGTCGCTATCGCCTCCGAGTTCAACATTCTCCATGCTACCTTCTTCGTCGCCTATCTCAATTTCCACATCGGTTTGAGCATTTTCACCATCACTTGTGTCACTCTCGCCTTCAATATAGTGCTTCACATTTGATTCCTTTACTCTGGATGAAAGCTTGCCATTCTTTGGTGCAAGCGGGGTGGGTGCCATTGCAGAACGCATCTCAATTTGCGAAAGAACCATGTCCAATTTGCCACTCAGTGAGAGGAGCCTTTCTTGTAGAGCTAATCGAGCAGTGAGAGTAGCGTGAAGGCCTGAGAGTCGGGCTACAAGGTCCGGAACCTATTAACAGCCAACTGAGGAATGATTCATTATTATCATGAACTATGCTAGAGCCTACCGTCATGAGATGGCCGGTATGAACGGCTAAGACTGTCTTTATCCAGGTCACCATTGTCATGCCGCGTTGAGCACTTGCCCCGCCCCCCCCACCTTTCATATTTTGGCCCCGTGCACCTCTCCCTAGCCTCTCGACGCAGGCATTCAGTAGAGGTATAGCGAGCTGGGGAGGCAGTCTTTTCACAGTATTGCGTATCAGGTCAGCATTGGAATGTGCCAGACAGGTCTCTGTGAGTCTCGTATCGGCGGAATGTAGAGCTTGAATTAGAGTTCTCGTAAGAGAATTCGCAGGAACAACATGAAGCTCTGCCTTTGACTTCTTTTTCACCGACCGGGATTTTGTTGGGTTGTCCCCTCCATCTTCGCTATCAGAAGATCGGTGTGCGCCAGCATCGACCACAGTGGCCAACCGCTGACCTAAGGAGAGTTCCGCGTGACCAACTCTAAGATCACCGTCGATATCTCGGACTATGGTTTCGTCCATATTTTCATCGTGACCCAGCTCGACTCCCGAACCAATCGCAATGGATGATTCATTGTACCGTTTGTTCATAGTAAGCTATATGTGAACGCACTATGCCCCTACAATGAATATGACGACCTGGAACGGAGGAACGGACCACTCACGGGTTGTGATTCAGATACGCTCCGGAGAGAATAAATTGGTCGAGATAGCGCTCAAAGGTCCTGTAAGTGAGCTTTTTTTGTAGATAAACATGCATGGGCTGGCGGTGTATGAGCACTTACCTGTACAAGTCTCCTCAGAAAGAATGAGTAAAAAAAAGCCCTCACGTCACACTAGTGATGCACGTGATTTAATTGGTCCGGACAAAGCGCATAAAGAAGGTAGTCATTAGCAGACCCTCACAGCCTTCTCTTCATCTTCTCCCACAACCACCATCAGCTCTTTTGCATTGGTACTATACCCATTGTGTCTCTTCTGCAAAGGCGTATACCATAATCCGTGTGCCTCCGTTATGAACTATATCCAGGTAGGCATTTAACTCTGTCACTATTACCTTACCGCTAACATCTTTACAGCTGGAGAAACTAGGTCAGCCAACTTTTTCGAAGCATATGTATCATCCAATATACATTTCTTGGCTCTAGGCGAGGGTACATATGCCAACGTGTTTAAGGTGAGTTGTCCTAGTCGTGTGTCATCTCCTCCTTCAGCTTTGTCTAGGGTCGGTCTCGCACAACAAACGAGATCGTGGCACTCAAGGAGATTCACCTGGATGCAGAAGAAGGGACACCCTCCACGGCGATTCGTGAGATCTCTCTGATGAAAGAGCTCAAGCATACCAACATCGTTCGCCTTCACGATGTTATCCATAGCGAAACAAAGCTCGTCCTCATTTTTGAATTCTGCGAGCAGGATCTCAAGAAGTATATGGATCAGCATGGCGATCGTGGCGCTCTAGACCCTAAAGTTGTCCGAAGCTTCATGTTCCAACTTCTAAAGGGGACTGCCTTCTGCCACGAAAATCAAGTTTTGCATCGAGATCTAAAACCCCAAAATCTACTTATCAATCGCAAAGGGGAGCTTAAGTTGGGCGATTTTGGATTAGCAAGAGCTTTTGGTGTGCCAGTCAATACATTTTCCAATGAGGTAAGCATCAAGTTCATTATACGCATCGGCTATCAGATACATTAATGTACAGGTGGTGACGCTGTGGTATCGAGCTCCTGACGTGCTTCTTGGATCAAGGACGTATAGTACATCGATCGATGTTTGGTCTTGTGGTTGCATTTTCGCTGAGATGATTTCTGGAGTTCCTCTCTTCCGCGGTCGAGACAACCAGGACCAACTGCTTCATATCATGCGTATTATTGGCACTCCTACCGATGAACAATTCGCTAAAATTCTGAAGGACTCTGTTAGCTATCATCTGTTTGCTTTTTCCGTGTCGTTGCTCAAACACACCTATTAGCCTGAAATCACTATAAAGCAGTATCCAAGATATCCAAAAATGAATTTAACTCAATTACTCCCGAGAGCGGATCCCCTAGGTATGTCATAGTTTATACTCTTTGAATGCTCTATTGAAATACTCTTCAGCTATCGATCTCTTGGAGAAATTGCTCAAGTTTGATCCAGCAGAGCGTTTGTCAGCCTCGGAGGCCCTTCTTCACCCGTATTTCACTACCGTTGCCAACCCTGCCGCCTACAATCCTACTGCTGGTGCCATGGGTCCCCCAACATACAACTTCCCTCACCCTCATGGTCATCAAGCCCCGCAGCATCTGCAGCAGCAACATCAACAGCACTTACAGCAACAAATGCAATATGGGCGTCAGCCCATGATGTATCCTCCACAGGTGCAACAGCAAGTGCCAATCCCTCATCAAATTCAGGGTGCTCCAACTCGTGTCCATCCACAGGCGATGAATTCCCAGACGTTCAATCCTGCAACCAATGTACCATATCCCGCACCCTACCCAACACGTTGAATGCAACAACAGTTTATCCTCGACTTTTTTCATCAATTTTCATCAACTTTCATCAACTCACTTTAACATGTAGAATAGTCGTAGTCGCGTTCACTACGTTTTAATAAATATTCTGGTGGCCAAAGTAAATCGGAGCACTAAGGTATGGATGACCTCGACAAGACTTAGTAAACTATGAAGATCAAAATATAATATACAAGTGTGTAGCGGTAAAGTAAAGTGAGTTAAAGACTCAGAATGGGAAGAGAATGGGAAGATGGTTAGGAAGTGCCATATCCTTGGCCGAACATCGAAAGAACAGCAAGAAGGTCGTCTTCAGAAAGTGCATCAGGTGTAGCAGACACCATCAACTAATATGGAACTTACTTTTCTTCAAGGGTTTACTGAAGAAAGCATTCATTCCAGCACTCAGACACAATTGTTTTGTAGCTTCTTGACAATCTGCGCTAAGAGCGATGACTAAGTTCAACCCGTCAGATCATAGACCAAATTTGCGATAGTATCAACTACCTGGAAGAAGGGTAGAAGCTTTCCGTTTATTCTCAAGCAGGCGCAGCCGTTTAGCAGCTTCGACACCATCGCAAATGGGCATATCTGAAGCAATAGAAACAATAGTGAAGAAGAGGAGATGACCATGATTAATGGACTCACGATGGTCAAAAAGTGCCAAACTATAATAACCTGGTTCGTGCTTCTCCCATTCTAAAGGGTCAGTCAGTCACTAAGGTAGTAGATCTGACCAAAAATTGTGTACTTGCCGGATATGGCCTCCTCTCCGTTGTTTGTGGCAGTAACTTTGAGATCATATCTCTCGAGTTGCTTGATCAGGAGATTCTGAGCAATTGGATTATCTAAAGTAAATAGAGTCAAGTAGAATCTTCACTGGTGATATAGATATATACCTTCCGCAATCAGTACGTTCCCGTACAGCATCCGTTGAGCAGAGGAGCTATCTTCAACAGCCTTCATGAGATCGGATGCATGGGTGGTTGTCAACCTGTCTGGAAGGTTCTTCAACTGCGCCAAAACCTGGAGCATACGACATTTCCTTGGGGGCTTCGTCAGCCTAAATATGAGGGGATGCTTATCACTAGTAGGAAGGGCAAGCTGTCCAGTACGAGTAATAGTAGGAGTATAAAGGTGAATGACCCTGGTATCCTTCAAAGACAAATCATCCAGGCTACGGGCGAGACCTTCGGCTGCACCTTCGGCCCGATCATCCGAAATGATGAAATCTAGTGGAACGCCACTCGCGGCGTATGCCCGAATTCTGGTCTGAAGTTCTTTCCTGTCCATCGTGGCTTGTACGTGAAACTGTTCAAGAAACGTCTCCAGAAACTTAATTGTTGCTTCTGAAGACGAAAACACTAATATCTCCAGGCGCCTCGTCCGATTGAGGTTCAATTCCAGTTGATGGATTTCCGCACTAGCCTGCCAATGCTCAGGACCTGGTTCTTGATAAAGTCGAAGTCAACGCACCTTGCGTGTATCGTCCGAACTGTACTGCTTGACAGGGATGGTGAACCAAAATTGAGATCCAACATTGAGCGCAGAGTTAACTCCTATCGAACCTCCCATGAGCTTGACCAATTGCCTGGAGATTGAGAGGCCCAAGCCAGTTCCGCCAAAGCGACGAGTTGAGGAGTTCTGCCAAACAATCAATTCATATCATAAGTATTTTCGCCGTCGGTAGTCAGACGTACATCTGCTTGCTGAAAGGGTACAAAAAGTAGGTCGAGGTCAGTAGCCGACAAGCCGATCCCAGTATCGCTATTAAGTCATGATAAAGTCGTGCGCGGGAGTAGCAATAAATCGACTGACAATACATCAAACTTGAGTAATGCCATTGTGTCCGAGGAGGCCGTACTCTGCTGCTCTGCAGAACAGTTGACACGGACATGGCCGTTGGCAGTGAATTTCACAGCATTCCCAATAAGGTTCATTAAAACTTGGGAGTAGTATCTCAACTTTTTTTCAACAGAAGGAAGTTGTGGAAATTCACCTTGGCGGATACGGGCGTAATCGGCATACACCCCTTCCAATACGCTGTGTTAGTTTGTATACTCTAGTGTGATCATGATAACCTCAACGTACAGTCTGGGACATTGGGTTCGATGTTAAAAGACAACTCGAGCTTCTCTGTTGCCATTGGTAATAGTAACTCCATGCAATCCTAATGTAAGATTGAATGCTGTGTTACTTTTGTGCGTATGAATGATATTCACTGCAATGATATTCTGCCGCAAGATGATCAGTTCAATGCTGTCAGCTCGGAAAATCAGGGAGATGCACACCTCTACAAGAAAACCACTTGGCTCCAGTTTGACGGCTTTATGTTGAATAATATAATCGGGCTCATCAGAAACTTGGATTATTCAGTATGGAATAATGACTTGCCTGAGGCTTCCAACTTGCTGTAGTCGAGGATCGAGTCAATAATCTATCGGAACTTAACATCGAGGTGTACAGGCGCGAAAGTTCAAAATACCTTCAGGAGTAATTCACAAGACTGCTTCGCTGTTTGAACAATTTCACTCTGTCCTGGATTAAGCTCTGTCCCAGAAAGAAGATCAAGCAGCCCATAAAATGAACTTCGATTGGCTGAGCAAGCTTGTACCAGTCGGAACCAACTCCCGGTACTCACCTGAAAGGAGTCCGTAACTCATGGCTCATTGAAGCCAAGAAATTGCTCTTAATCTACAAAGGATGTGAACAAGGGTCTCAAAGGGATGGGATTTGACGTGCTTTCGTAGCTTTCAAAGCATCTTCCCTGCTTCGACGGGCGTCTTCCAAAGACTCCCGCTGAGCAGCAATCATTTTCAGATTCTCTCGCGTCCCGGCCTGTACAGATCTGAACAGAAGGGCGTTTGCAATGCTAATGCTTGCTTGTTGACATAACAGTGTGAGCATTGTCACGGTTTTTCTGGAAAACGGGTACTTTGAAGCGAAGTAAATGGCTCCGAAGGTCTGGCCTCTATTGCTGAAGATTGGAAGGCAAAGAACAGACTTGTATGCTGTTTGCCCTGCTTCCGATGAAAAACGGGAGTCACTCGATGCATCGTCGTAATGTATTTTCTCCTTTAAATTGATGGCTGTGTCAGTGTTATTGGGTCAGCAAAGGACAAGACGCCGGAATAGAGGTGTCACCATGCTGTATGATCGCCTTTTGAAGAGGGTCAATAATAGTCCGTATCGATTCAGAATGCCTAGATCATCCGTGTTGGAGTCTGTTTTCCGGCTCGTACATGCGAAGAATCCTCACTGATGAACTTGACAACTATCTGGGGGCTGCATGCTCGTAGCAACGACGTAGTCTCCCGCTTCTCGGGCAATTACAACTGCAAATTTGGTTAAACCTTTTGAAAAACATCTTCTACCCAACGTACCGCACGTGTTCTGTGATCCAGAGATCTCTATGAAATAGATTAATACTGGTATAAGGCCTATACAGGTACAATTACCAGTAGCAATTTCTGTTAATCGTTGCAAGCCTGTTCATGTATATACGAGTTATGAGTATCTTGAATACATGTTAATGGTGAAATATTCACCTGACGACAGGTTAATATCGCTAGAAATATCTGTGCTCCATTTCAAAATGGACGCGAGATCGGATCCAGACAGACTGGGCTCCATGCTTCTCTGCGAGTCAACCTTACTACGCTTGACAGTTTCTGAGACACAGGCAATTCCGCCTGACGATGTTTCTGTTTGAACTCCAGCATCAGCTGTAAACAGAGACTTCTTAAACAGCTGTTGTGGTTTGATCCCAACAATACTGGTCATGTAATTGCTGCAAAACCTTAGATTCTGATCTGAAAAACACAAGGGGCACTCACACAATGCCCTTAGCGCCCCACTGCGCTTGACGCGCGATTCCTCGTTGCTGTAGTTCTTGACCAAGGCCATAGATTCCACACCTCACGTAATGTGACCCTTGCTTTCCGACGATGAGAGGCTGTAGGTGCGAGAAGCTAGCTACATACCAGGAAAAGACCCCAGCCCTCTTCTACAAGCCATTCGTTTTCCATAGCTAGTCTAGAATGTGGCTCAAATATGTGAAGGAAAAAGAGACCACAAAATAACGGACCTAATGGCAAGGTCATATAGCCGAAACGCATTTGGATTACCGAGCAGCGACGATAGTTCAGCCTCCTGTCGTATGTTAAGCGACCTATTTGGGAAGTCCCATAACTGAAGGCGTACCACAAGGGCGACCCAAGCGCTCATATTAACAGGACTTGAGGATACCCATCTGTTTTGTAAATGGTCAGTCAATGGGACCAGATAACCTGTCAGAGGTCGTGATTACCTTCTGAGGTATGCCTGGTTGTCCTGTACCTGTTCCAGATATTGTGCTCGGTATTTCGCTGAAGCATCTCGCCGAATGCAGGAAATCAGGGCCAGGCTGTGGAAGAATAGAGCATAGCGAACGTGTCTGTGGCCAGTGAATATCAGACTTGATTCGGGAGCAAAACTATTTGAGGTCTTGTACTTGAGATGGATGTCGCGTGTCTGATAAAGAGAGAAGCCAAGCTTTGCAGCCTCTTCTATAAAACCGACGCAGAAATAACTGGCAAGCTAAATTTCAAACCTTCAGGTGTGAAATAGAACATGAGATCGTGAACCACTAGACCTTGAACGAGTTGTACCTGCGGCAATTAGTCAATGGTCTTGCGGCGAACAACCTTGACGCACCAGTTCATGGCTAAAGCAGTATTGCTTGAAGTCTCATGAATCTGATCAACGAAATCCCTCTCAACAAAACCATCGACATCAAAGAGCGTGGCAAGCTCATCAGATTCGTTATAACCACCATACACACGAATGCAGTTAATCACACCTGTCCTTCAATCAGCCCCGATAACTAACATTGTTTCAAACGCTGACTCACCCATTACCAAAATACCGGATTCTCTCTGAGGAATACCCAGGTCAACGTCAGCCGCCATCTATGATGACGATGAAATCTTGTTTTCTTCAGACAATGGTTGATGCAGGCCGTACCTCGTCGGCAGAAACCATCAAGTCCGAGACTGAAGTAGTCAGATCTCGACATACAGAATTTTGATGAAACCTCACGATGGTCACAAATATACAGTCGGATGCACAGACTATGAATCTTCGCAAGACCTGTGTATAGCCTGCACATATTCAATAATGTACCTTAAATGTTTCGAGGAATTTACCTATCCCCCGCCGTTTCGCCATATCGAACAGCTTCGCTTAGGAGCCCAAGATGCGATCCTAGGTGCGCCTGGTCAAAACCAGCAATGAGGCTACAAAAGAGGACTTGAACGCGACTAAGGAGGGTTGAATGAGCAATTACGGGGTCAAGAAGATGATCAAACCATTTCTCTGACATGGACCCGTATTTTTCTGCGATTTGCAAGGCCAGTCTCCCTAGGTCAGCAGCGAAACGATACAAACCTCTGCGCTCTGCTGTGGCTGGTAAAGTCCAAAAGAAACCGAGTGCTGTACCCACAGACATGCCATTGCTTACAGGGCAAATTATTCTGACTGATTAGTGTGGATACAGATAGACACCTACCGTAATGCTAGTTGGATGCACTGTATATGTATATGGCCGTGAGACCAAAGGGAAAAATAAAGGAAGAGACACTACCGTAAGTCCAATCATGTCCATTAGTACTAGAGATGCGGGGCTTCGGTGAGCGTTGATGCCTAGAACGGGTAAGGATCAAGAACATGATTAAATATAGCGAATACATACCAGCATCATTCAGAAGCGCAACAGCAAGCTCAATTTTAGGGTCACTTGAACGAGGGATAGAGAGAATTTCATCGAACCCAATGGAAAGAATTTCATTCCTGATTTGCTCAAACATTGTGTCAGTTTTTTGCCTTGTTGGCACTGGGTTGAGATCAACACCGAGAATTTTGAGAGCCAAGAGGGTATCATTAAATGCTTCCCGGAAGCAACCCCGCAGCCAGTAATTTCTAGATCGCCTTTGAAGCATTACGCATTTGTCCCCAATCTTGTCAATGTGCTTCAAGCATTCAGCAACAATCTCATCAGAGGCCTCAAGGTCACCTGATCAGAGTTCAACCCTAGATTCAAGATATTGATATTACATTAAGAAGTGACCTTTCCACTGGAAAAGTCTGCATTTTATTGAGCAAAGAATCTACACCTTCCAGCAAAACATGACGCACGATGAAAGACGATGGAGAACAGCATATACCCGTAGAGAATCTTCTATCCATGGATCCTGACGAAAAAGTGCACGAGCACTGATAAACGATTGGATCGCGATCTACCAAGCAGACGTAAGTGAGAAACAGCTCAATCAATCAAGGGCCTAAATACTTCATGAGCGCCTCTATCCCAAGCTGATTCACCAGCATCAACAAGAATATCAAGCAATTCGTCTCTTTGGGCATGCTCATGCAAAAGCGGTAGACACCTCAATGAGAAATCCATAAGTGCGCTACAGATTTTCTCAGAAACCATGCACATACCTCTTCGCATGTTCTGCCACACGGTAAACGTCGATGGGAGTTTCATGGAGCATCATGAGAATGATCTAGACAGAAAATTTATGAACAAGGGTCCAAGCTTGAGGCTGACAACGTACACGGAACGACATCTTAGCAATGCTCTCCGAGGATAGTGTCTCAACTTCAGCCTGTGCAGCCTGTCGATATCGATCATGAGCAAAACTACACATATCCCTTGCCCTGTGAATGAGCCATCCTTCGGAAAGGGCAATCTGTAAGCTTTGCATCGAACTATGGGTGACGCTAGTTCCTGCCTCCCGGAAATGAGTCACAGCCTTGTAGAGGTCCCACTTGTTGTCTGACTCTTCTTCGCTACTGTTCCCTCCTTTATCTTCCCAGTCCATCATCAAAGCTACTGCCGTGACTTTGAACCTGAAATGGTGTCAGGAGTTGCTCAAAACTACCATCGTTTCTAATTACGTTTCACCGAAAAAGATTGCCCAATTCAAATACTTCCTGACTTCGGCGGGTAGTTCGCGCAGGTGCCGACGAAGGAATGTCAAATCTGTCGGATCGGAGATCTTCTGATTGATCATACTCTCTTCCACTGCTTTCATGTTGTAACTGTCAATGAGGTGAGGTGAAGGGAGTCTTGTAAACAATGTATTCATACACCCAGTGGTTTTTGTCCCAGTCAAACGAGATCTAGAGGGAAAAAATCAGGAAACAGGAGTGGCAGTTTCGACGGTGATCATACGTGGCGTTGTCGCTGTAATGTCGTTAGAATACTTCGAACCGAGAAAGCATTGCCACATGACGCCTCAGTGATAAATCTTGAAAGTGGCTCGCAGTCTTCCTTAGTCCTATGTAAAGTCCTAGAGACCAAAGTCGATATTGCTGAAAAAGACAAGGGTTCGACGTTAATCCAGGTTGGGCGGGCCCTCGGAGAGAACATTCGTTTGACGCGGTCCATGACCTCACTGCATGCCAAGTTAACATTCACTTGCATGGTGTAGAAAGAGAAATCACGTTTTATCCGAGCGGAGGGTGATGAATATCAGCTATGCTCCCGCTGTTAAAGATAATATAGACTCCATGAACGATTGAACGCACCATTCGACTCCGGCAGTTTACCAGTGTGGAAACAAGATCCATGGCCCTGACAAGAGCTCAAGTAACACAGGAGTCGGGGGAGAAGTCACGTACGATTGATCAGCTTCATGTAAATCATCCAAAAAAAGGGCAAAGAGCCGGGTTTCAGCGATGACAGCAAAAACGTGCTCAACTAGAGATTGGAATCTTGCTCGTAACTCGCGAGTTGTGAGACGTTCTTTTGGTGGGTCGTTGGGAACATCAGAACCCACCAAAATATCTCGAAGTTCAGGTGTCCCTTGGTAGAGAAGGGGGACGTTACAAATTTGAGGGCCAAGTCGCTCCTTGAAAGTTGTGACGAAACGTTGAAGATCGGTGTGGAATACCATCAATTGACGGAGGACAGATGACAAGCATCCTAACTATGGGCTGTCAGAAGATTGATGAGGGAGATACGCTCAACCCTACTAATGCAGCAAAAGGAGCGCAATCTACATTCTGGAATTTAGCCTGACCCCACAAACCGTGAGCTGCAATAGGGATTTGTTTGAAAATCTTGAGGGTCAGATATAAGAGAAGCAGAGTCTGCTCACACCGCCACTTGGCTTGATTCGCGAGGATCATGGAACTTTTCCCAATCCTGGAAATCCATAAATAACATTCACTTAGGATCAAATTGCACGCTCACCCTGGAGGTCCAGACACAAGGATGACTTGGGTCTTGGATACCTTTGTCCTACTGCGAGGTATGACTCGTCGAAGTTTTCCCCCAGAGGTTGGATTCCTTGATGAGTTTAGGGAGCTATCGAGTGCAGGGCTTGCGTCGTCGAGAGCAGTAACGTAATTGGTTGATTCACTTCGAGACGACATGGAATCACAATTATCGTGATGGGTACTAGACCCAGTATCATATGGGTTCAAAGAAGGCTTGGCCAACAGGGAAGTGGGAGAAAAATGGCGCGAAAAGCTTATTGATGCATCTCGAACTGACAGCATTCAGCTCAACCTGGTTTCACCGAAAGTGAAGTTGCGACGATACACACCAATGTTCCCTATGATGTCCAGTTCCTTATCCCTCCCAAACTAAGTTTAGTCCTATGAGCTCAACAATCCCAGGCAAAATGACGCATACTAACCAAAGCAATGGGAATCGTGAATTCCTTGTATGTCATGGGTTAGTACTTTCAAAAAAACTGATTTATCCGCAAACCATGAACCGATCTTGAAGTGCGATATCAAATAGAGGAATGAGCTGTAGAATATTTGAGGTGAGAGCAACTAAAATCAAAATTAGATACCTCGTGTTGCTGCTCTCTAGGACATGATATCGTAGCAAGAAGGCGCCTCTGGCACTCGAGAAGATCTGCCTTGAGGCCATGTGCACTCTGATATCGCAAATCTGGGCCTTTTGCCAGCAACTGAGATTGATGTTGGAGAGAATGACTTAGGGTAATTTCAAGGCCACAGCATACCTTATCGACAATATCAGCAAGTACTTGTGGGATATCTCGCCGGACTTCATGGACAGGCATAGGTCGCTTCTGTACAATAGCATGCAGCAACTCAAGAGGTCCTCCTTCAAACGGCATCTTTCCGCCCCCAACTAGGAGAGTCCAGAAGAGAATTCCAAGAGAATATAAATCCGTTCTATGATCCTGAGTCATTGTTTCTATGCTGCCTGTTTGCTCAGGAGCAAGATAGCAGAGCGCTTCTTTGACCCTCAGCTTCTGACCTTCTTCATTGGTTGATAAAACAAGCAACGAGGGCGAGCCAAAATTCTCCAGTGATATGGCTCGATTCCCGAAATGAGCAAAGCGCACGGAACCGGAATGAGAATTCAGGTGATAAGCGTTTCCACGAACTAGTCAATAAACGTGAGCAATGATAGGTTAATCGAAACTCAAAGACTACCTTCTCTGTGAGTGATGCCCTCTCTAAAGAAGATGAGCGAACAGGCACCGGTCAAAGACAATGCACCTACTTATGTAAGACCTCAAGACAATGCGTAGCCTGTATAGAAAACCTTAAGAGAATCAGGAAAAACAAGCGACAATGTGTACAGGAGACTTACTCGAGAAATGAAGCCAAGTCCATTATATCATAGTCTGCTATATCATCTTCAATCTCAAGTTTTTCCTCATTAATCGGTTCCCTCATCATCACATCCTCAACCCCAGGGAATAATACAGGTCGTGTGCGAATAAAGTCAACGAGTAACAGATCATTAACTTTGTTGGCAGGAAGATACCGTCCAAGCAGGTTTGGTCCGGGATGAGACAGTATTAGAACAACGCAATCTCCGTGCTCGTGAGGTATTTCCAAGTAGTCCAACATCCGTAAAGAAGCGCTATTGCCTTCGGAGGTTCCTGCAAGCTTTTCAAGTCTATCATGGATATTAATTATAGGTCTAAGAACAATAGGGGGCATACATGTGTGCTTCTCGCTCTAAACACATTGAGCCATTGGACTGTGCAGGTGCAATCTTTGCCAGTACGCTTGAACCGTCTCTGAAACTACTCCCTTCAGCTAAAATCGTCACTCCGCCTGTGTCATGCCAGGGCGCAGCCTGAGATATGTCCAGTTTGAAGGTTTCTGAGACACAATGTCAACAAGACAGACCTTCTCAAATGCATACCCTGGAACAGAAAGAACATCGTCTCTAAAGGAGGTATCGGGAAAAACAAGTTGAACAGCTTTCCGAGGCATAGTGCTTGCACCTGGAGTGATGAGTAACGAGATGTCAAGCGCCAATCCACACCACTCAGCTGGTGTTCATAATTCCTGCAAATATTGACGTCATAGATTCCATGATTGATTCAGAAGACATCAGGCTTTTCATAATTACAGGAACAGCAATTCCAAGTACCATTACAGTCATCTCAAGATCACAACAAGACAGGGAATATGTTAAGAGGTCTACGAAGTCACTGCACGACTAATGTTAATTTTTTGCGAGTGAGAGAAGAAAACACATACTATAGCTGGCAGGGTCGATGTCATTGGGCAGCTCGGAGATGATAGCTTCGAATCTAGCCTGAATCGTAGACATAACTTCTTGGTCAACATCTGAGGTAACGAAGGTAATGGCAAGACCCTTAGTGCCAAATCGACCAGCACGGCTAATCAAACTATATGAGCGGCACCATTCATCTCGAGTCGCAATGTTACATACCCAACACGATGCAAGTACGTATCTGCATCGGGCGGACAATCATAATTGGCAACGATGTTGACACGTTCAACATCAATTCCACGACCAAAAATGTCTGTAGCTACAAGAATCCGCTTTTCAAAGGCTTTGAAGGCTGTATAGCGATTGATACTGCATTACGATATCAGAGGACAGTTCATTTCTACCGCTGGGATTAGCTCACCGTTCCTCTTGCGCAAGACCAGAATGAATGCAAATACTTGGGAAATTGCAAGAGACGAGCAGCTTGTCTAACTCAATGCAACGAGCAACTGACTTGACAAAGATGACAACCTGTAACCCATTAGTGGCTGATGGAGAAAAATGGACAAGGCGACGACAAACTTGGTTAAACTCTAGAGTATCAAGCAAGTCGTTGAGCTTCCTGTTCTTTTGCACTTCCTCCAATTTTACATAGTGCTGTTGCAATCCGTGAAGTGTAAGTTTGGTTTCATCGTCGACGAAGATTTCCAAGGGCTACGTAACGAAGTAAATCATCGAACCGTACATCAAAAGTGGGGTTATCCTTACATTGGCCATGAATTTCTTGCATGTAACCCTAATTTCCTTTGCCAGAGTTGCAGAAAACATCATAACTTGTTTATGATGAGGGGTTGCTCGAAAGATTTCTTGAACGTCACGACGCATGTCTGGGAGGCGATGTTGCAATTAGATGATCTGGTTGCAAAGCAATTTCAAGGAAAGTAAAAAGCAGAAGAACCAAAACTGCATTGAGTCATTGTAGGCTTCTATAACAATCGATGGAAGAGTGGTCTTGGTCATTGCTTCAGTGCCCGTATTCCCCTGCCTTGCACGTTTCCGAGCAATCCTCTGGAACATCACAGTCCCAGATAAACCAGCTCTTCATAACACCCATGTATAGCAATAAACATGCCGTTTGGTGATAGAGATGAACTCAAAAAGACCCAGGTGCAATTAGGCGGTCGATGCAACGGATGAATGAATGAAGTGGATATAGAAGCCCCAAACTCGACTAACCAAGCTGTTCAAGCATTTTGTCACACTCATCAAGCACGAAGTGTTTCACACGATTGGCGCTCAGGGCATCCTCAAGGATGAGAGCACGAAGTCGACCAGAAGTTCCAACAACGACGTGAGGGCACTTGTTTCGGTCACGAAGAACCTCAATGTCTTTGGTGACAGGGGTACCACCGTAGAAGGTGTTGACGCGGACATCAGGCATGTATTTGGCAAAACGAGTGTACTCGTTTTTGATTTGAAAGGCAAGTTCACGCGTGTGGCAAAGGACTATCACTGAGACCTCGCCATTGACAGGTTCCAATTGCTGGAGTGTCGCAAGGACGAAGACTGCAGTTTTTCCATGACCGGACTTTGCCTGACACAGAACATCCATTCCGAGAACAGCCTGTGGAATGCATTCCTGTTGAACTAAAAAAAGGTCAGGTAAATTTAATTGAGTAAAATTGAAGAAATATAACCTTCAGAGGGGTGCTCAAAACCAAGGTCGCTGATAGCACGGAGAAGTTCTGGCTTCAGCAAGAAATCCCTGACACATGGCGTGTAAGCAGTAGGGTGGAGCTTGCTCATGAGGATACCTACTTGAAGCCCGTCGAGTGAATACCAGAAAATGTCTTCTTGTCCTTGTCACCCTCTCCACCAGCAGACATGGCTGCTGGGGCACCATTTGTCGTTGAGGCTGCAGAGCCCGTGTTCGGCACAAGATCATGCTCGTCCTCGTAGTCGATAAGGTCCTCGTTGTCGTGAGCGCTCATTGTAAGAAGATGAGGAGTAGAGAG
>Ga0157367_1000339_pt1 | contig 23778 bp, 26 predicted proteins | sample AttbisABBM2_FD_113142 | JGI IMG/M metagenome (GOLD analysis project Ga0157367, IMG submission 113142) | Fungus gardens microbial communities from leaf cutter ant in Botucatu, State of São Paulo, Brazil - Atta bisphaerica ABBM2 | ecosystem: Host-associated > Fungi > Mycelium > Unclassified ... | reverse complement strand
GGGTGTATTCATCGATCACGCAAAGCATCTTCAACGCTCGCCCATCCACCAACTGGTCGTGCACAAAGTCGTAGCTCCAGACCGAATTGGGCTGGGTGGCGCCAGGCAGGCGTATGTCGTTGCCGCAACGACGTCGGCTAGGGCGCCGCCGCGGAATGTTGAGCTGCAAGGCTCGCCACATTCGTCGCACACGCGATTCGCCCAGTGCCAGCCAAGCCGACATCCGTCGGTAGCCGAAGCGCGGCACCTCCTGCGCAGCCACAATCAGTTGCTCGCCCAGACGCCGATCTTTCTTCGGTTGCTTGAGCGTATAGGTCGGGATAGGCACGCGCCGTACGGATAAGCATATGGGCGAGGTTGGGATTCATGCAGCACCCGTTTCAGTGCGCGTCATCGCAGCCACAAACCGTGATCTGCAGAAGGAGATCGCAGCAGGACGCTTCCGGGAAGATCTTTTCCACCGCCTCTGCGTGGTGAGCCTGCAACTACCCGCACTACGCGACCGACCGGGCGATATCGCGGCAATAATCGATCATCTCAATAGTAAACTTGCGCGCAAGTATGGTTGTGCACCCAAGCAGCTTGAACCAGCTGTGTATCAAGCTCTTCTGGACTATCGTTGGCCGGGCAACATACGTGAATTGCAGAATGTATTCGAAGTGATGTTCGCGCTCAGCGAAGGCAACTTCATCGATATTTCTCTACTACCGCCGACGATCACTCAGGTGACCAAGGACTCAGTTGCAATCTCAACTTCAACTTCGATACCTGAACCGTAGCCGCGAAAGTTAACAGCCCCACATGGCCTTTTTGAAACCGTCTCTTAGTCTTGGTCCCACGACATCTAAAAGTGGTCATGACGGGGCGCGGCCCCACGAGCCCTGGAACCGCTGCCCACGATTCCGTCACCCTACCGAGTCCTTGCCTGGCGCGCTCTCGACAAGATCGATCGCCCAATCGGAACCGACCCTCGCACGCAGCGCGAACTTCTGGATTTTCCCCGTCGACGTCTTGGGTAACGCGCCGAAGCGGATCGCCTTCGGCAGCATGAAGCTCGCGAGAAACAACCGGCAATGAGCGACAAGCGCTTCTTCGGTAACGTCCGCCCCATCCTTCAATTCGACGAAAGCACACGGCACTTCGCCCCATTTTGCGTCGGGCATCGCTACGACGGCGGCCATCCCGACTGCCGGATGCCGGTAAAGCGCGTCCTCGACCTCCATGCTCGAAATATTCTCTTCGCCTGAGGCGATGATGTCCTTGCTTCGGTCCTTGATGCGGATGTACCCATCAGGCGTCAACACGCCGAGATCGCCGGTATGAAACCAACCTCCCCGAAATGCTTCGGCAGTTGCGCGCTCGTTCTTGAGGTAGCCCTTCATGCAGATATTGCCTCTGAACACGATCTCGCCAAGCGTTTCTCCATCGTTTTCGACCGTCTCGAACGTGTCCGGATTCACTACGCTGACCGCGCGCTGAAGGTGGTAGCGAACGCCTTGCCGCGCGTTAAGCTGCGCACGCTCGTCTTCGCTGAGTGCATCCCAGCGTTCCTGCTTCACACACACGGAAGCGGGACCATAAACCTCCGTCAGGCCATAGACGTGGGTCAGTTCGACGCCGATCTCCTTCATCTTTGCAATGATGGTATGAGAAGGTGCCGCGCCCCCCGCCATCGTGGATACTCGATGCGTAATGCCTTCGCGCCATTCTGCGGGAGCATTTGCGAGCGCGCTCTGGACAATCGGCGCCCCACAGTAATGGGTGACGCGCTCTTCGCGAATCAAGTTGTATACGGTCTTTGCATCGAACTTGCGCAAGCAGACATTGACCCCGGCGCGCGCTGCCACGGTCCACGGAAAGCACCAGCCGTTGCAATGAAACATCGGCAGCGTCCAGAGATAGACGGCATGCTTCGGCATGTCCCATTCGAGGATATTACTGACTGCGTTCAGATACGCACCTCGATGATGATAGACGACACCCTTCGGGTCGCCCGTCGTACCCGACGTGTAGTTCAGCGAGATCGCATCCCATTCGTCCGCGGGCGATGTCCATGTATAGTGCGGGTCGCCGGATTCGAGGAGTGCCTCGTAGTCCACAGCGTGAGGAAACCGGTCGACTTCGGCCAGCGCGACATCGCTCACGCTGATGATCCGCAACTCCGGAAATTCGAGACCCGCTTGGTACGCAAGATCGCCGAACTCGCTATCGACGATCAGCGCCTTCGCCTCACCGTGGCGCAACATGAACAGCATCGACGACGTATCCAGTCGCGTATTGAGTGTGTTGAGCACGGCTCCCGACATCGGCACGCCGTAGTGAGCTTCAACCATCGCGGGAATGTTCGGCAGCAGCACCGCAACCGTATCGCCTCGCTTCACACCGGTCCGCTCCAACGCACTCGCGAGGCGCTTCGCGCGTTCATAGGTTTCGGCCCAGGTGCGGCGCACGTCCCCATAGACAATTGCCAGACGATCGCCATATACCTCCGCCGCACGCGCGACGAAGTCCACCGGCGTAAGTGAAGTGAAATTCGCCTCGCGTCGTTCGAGACCTTCGTCAAACATGTGCGTAATTGCTTCGCCTCCACTTTTTCTATAGTCCGCAGGACGTCGTTGCAACAGCGACTCTTGCACTGCGGAATAGACCGACTCGACATCGATCGCTGGCGGCAGTTCGTCGAGCAAGCTAATTGGCATCCCGACGGCGTCATCGATTTGCGAATCCATATTTTCATACTCCTGATTGTTGATCGATGTCGCCCTTGCGGAAGGCGGCGCCTCCGGTGTCCCGCCCGGCTTTTCTCGCCGGGAAAAGCGCTGAGGGTCGAGGGGTGACGAATCCGGATCAAGTGCGAGAAACGGCGAGTGGGTATCCATTCAGTCATAGTGGTCGCCTGGTACCGACCAGGCCCAGTTCGGGACCGGACAAGACGTCATATGGTGCGTTATGCTGGCCGGGCAGCGATCTTGCACAACGCTCTGCCCGCTATTGCGGGCTGGCACTATCGCCACCGCACCGCATGGCGAGCGCTCGACACGATCGGTTCCGTCTGCACTCGTCGCGCACCGCCTATCTCGCCGCCATCCGGATGGCGCCATCCAGCCGAATAACTTCTCCGTTGAGCATCGGGTTCTCGATAATCGATTGCACGAGTTGAGCAAATTCGCGCGGCCGGCCGAGGCGCGGCGGAAAGGGTACTTGCACGCCGAGGGAAGCCTGCACATTGGCGGGAAGTCCCAGCAACATCGATGTTTCAAAGATGCCGGGGGCAATCGTCATAACCCGGATCCCGTGTTCGGCAAGTTCACGCGCAATCGGTAACGTCATCCCGACGACTCCAGCTTTGGACGCAGAATAGGCAGCCTGGCCAATCTGCCCATCAAATGCGGCGACAGACGCAGTGCAGATCACGACCCCACGTTCGCCGTCTTCGTTTGGCTCGTTCTCGCGCATGACCGAGGTGGCAAGGCGAATCATGTTGAAGGTACCCACCAAGTTGATTTCGAGCGTGCGGGCGAAGCTCCGCAACGCATGCGGCCCCTGCTTGCCCAGTACTTTCTCGCCCGATACGACACCTGCACAACAGATGACGCCGTGGATGCCACCGAATGCGGTGACCGATTCGGTCACCGCATTCTGCACAGAGGCCTCGTCGGTGACGTCAGTCCGTACGAAGCGAATATCACTGCCCAACTCGGCCACGTGCGCATCGCCGGCCACGTCATTCAGATCCGCAAGCACCACACGACCGCCATGCCCCAGGATCATTCGCGCCGTCGCAGCACCCAGCCCGCTCGCTCCACCGCTGATCAGAAAAGTCTTGTCTTGAATATCCACGTACCGTCTCCATACGTCCGCCCGTACGGGCGCGTCAAAAAATACCGCGTGGCGGATCAACGTCGATGCAAAGCATCGATCTACCCTCGCCTTGACTCCGTGAAAAAATGTAGCACGCGCAATTCCTATATGCAAACTATGTTCCTATATGCGAACCATGAAGGCGCAGCCACAACAGTTGAGCCACACCCCGTGTCATGGAGGTAGCCGGAAAGAGCGCGACACCTTGGTACAAACGCAGCGCACATGTGAAGGCACGTTTGGCGAGCATCCTGCCGCGCTGCTTCTGAAGTACGGCGCGGGATTCATACGCCATGCTCGGCGACCGCGCTTGCATCGTGCCAACGAAGTCCTCCCCCATACCTCGACCGAAGGATCGACGGGGGAGGATGCCCACATGCAGGTTAGAACCGATGCTGAATGCCGATGTGCGCGATTGTCTGGGTCCGTCCGCTCGACGGCGCAGGAATCAATGTAATTTGGGCCTGGGTCGCCGACCCTCCCGCCTTCATCCATTCGCCTGCGAAATAGATATTCGTTCGCTTCGACAAGAAATAGCCCACGTACAGTTCAATGGCTCCATAGTGTGGCGATGCGCTAGTCGCGCTGACTTTGCCATGCGTATATGTGTACGCCACACCGGTCAAAAGAAAGGGGGTGACGTTATAGCCGACGTTGGCCTGATAGTTGTCAAAGCGCACATCACCGCCGAGGAAGCCTTTCTTGAACCGGACCGACGTGTATTCCACGGCCAAAGACGCATTCCCGAGCTGGTACGTTGCGCCTGCTCCCGCCATAGTCTGAGTCTCCGCACTCTGCACGTATGGTGCGTAGATCACGTTCCGCGGCAGGACGCTATCGAACGCGGCGGCATAAGGATTTCTAATTTTCGTATAGGCAGCCGCGATATACAGCGGAACGTTCGCTGGTGTGTAGCTGAGTCCGACTGATACAACACTATTGGTGGAGAATTGGCCCGGTTGTCCACCGAAGCTATACAGCGTCCCCAACGTCAACCCCGCCACCTTCGGACTAGTGTATTTCACGGCGTTGTTGATCCGAACGCTGCCACCCGCGTTATCGATGTCGCCAGCGTTGGAGAAATAGGTTGCCCACTTCAAACCGCCACCAACGGGGGAGAGCATCTCGGACATTTCTTCATACTGGCGTCCAAGCGCGACAGTTCCGTAAGGGCTTGAAACACCGACGTAAGCCTGCCGTCCAAAGAGGCGCCCATTGTTGGTGAGGCCCCCGGTACCGGCATCAAAACCATTCTCCAATGTAAAGATCGCCTTGTATCCTCCACCCAGGTCTTCTACGCCTTTGAGCCCCCATCTCGAGAGGTTGCCCCCGCCATTCTGAAGCTGCCAGGCCGAATGGCCGTTCTGATTGCTGGTATACGTCAAACCTTCGTCGATAATCCCATACAGCGTAACCGAACTCTGGGCCCAAACAACCGCCGGTGTCGCGCAAACGAGCACTGCGGCCCACGACCTTGCCTTCATCTCCGTCTCCTATCCACGTCTAGTTTTACTAACCTTGCACGCGTACGACAGGGGCTAAAACAGGTCGCTCCCACATTGGGACGTGATCTTGCTCCTTGCCGCCGCGCAATCCTAAGTTCACACACATGAACACGGTTCTTATGCGCGAATTAACTTTGCTGCTTTTTCTCGACGTAGTCAAGGAGTCGCGTGCAGCCTTTCCCCCGCTGTCGTTTTATGCGCGACCTCAGGGGAAATCCGGAGTGTCGAATCAGGTGTGCACGACTGAGATCAGGCCGGCTGCCGGCCTGAGCATCGTCGGAATACGTGTCTTTGAGGGTGAGAGGGGGATGGGCTAGTTGAATGGGGCAGCGCGATCGCTTCGCCCATTATCTCGCGCGATGTCTGTGATAGTGCGTTCAGGCCGCAGCGCCACGTGGCCATACAGATCCAGTTGACGCCCGTCTGAGACATCGACTTACCGTGCCTGCTGTTGCGTATCTGCCGCCATCACCGTTACGGCATCACCCCATCCACTACCCGGAGCACGAATGAGGTTCGCGGTAGCGACCGCCTGGACCACCGAAGTCTGAACGGCCGTCGTTTGCGTCTGAAGTACCGTCGGTTCGCGTCGATCACGTCGGGATAACTCGCTGCGCCATTCTTGTATCGCGTACGCGAAATCTCCGCAGCGCGTGTCGACGCCTGGATTGCCTCGTGCTAGCTTTCGGCTTGCTGCTCGAGTATCTGCAGGTCTGACAAATTGTCCTCGAGCGCCTGAAACGCCAGAAGAACCTGTTGACAGTATTTCGCCGCCTCATCGTCGAACACCGTGCGAGCGTTCGCCAGGTTCCCTTTGCGACGACACGCGTCTCGACTGCCATTTAACCCGTGGCCGGCCCCGCCTTGAAGGCGGTGGCACCGGGCGCGGCAGGAATTTTGCACGCCGGTGCCACCGCGCAGCCCGCGGTCAGAAACGCTGCGCTCAGCAGCGTCATCGGACTGGGGAGAACGTGTTTGGCTACGGTGATGGCATCGTGACCTCACGCATCAACGGATTCATCAACACCACGAACGTGCGGGTGATTTCCGTGTTTGTCCGCGATATGCTCCACCCCGGCGAGCTTGCGCAGAACAACATCGAAGATGGGCGTCAGCAGCAACCCGAACACGGTCACCCCCAGCATCCCGAAGAACACCGCGATACCGATTGCATGACGCGTTTCGGAACCTGCGTCGCTCGAGACCACCAGTGGCACCACACCCATGACAACGCACGGTATGACCATAGGCGATTTACGGCGTAAGCCGAAAAGCGCGGACGGCACTCTCCAGCACATCGATCTGCAGTTGCAGGCTCACGGCGGCAGCAGTGGCCTGTTCGACGATTGCCATGTTTTGCAGGGCCATCTCGCGCTCACGACTGACTGCACGGTCCACCGTCGAAATGCCCGCACTCCGTTCCACGGTCCCGCGACCGATCCCGCCCATCAACCCGGCCGCTGCGCTCAGGTTTGCGGTTGCGTCGCGCACACGGCTCACAAGGGACGCGAGCCCCGTATTGATGCCATTTTGCGCGTCGAACATGTCACCCACCTCATCGCCACGCGTGACTCCCAATTGCATCGACAGGTCGCCCTTTGCGATGCGGCGCGCAGCGTTGGCGGCCTCACGCAGCGAGCGTGTGACCAGCACCTCGGCCACCGCATACGCTCCCACGCCGAGCAACGCAGCGACAGCCAGGCTGCTGACACAGGTCTCAAGGCCAGGCCAGTACGTTCCGCTGAGCGCAGACAGCACGAAATCGCGCGCGAGCAGGAGCAACGAGGCGCCGCCGGCAATGCAGAGCTCGAACTTTTCCGAAAGCGTGGCCACGCGGATACTGTTCACATCGATACCCACCGCGAAAGCGCCGATCAGCGTGCCATGGCTGTCGAAGATCGGTCTGCATACCGCGATGTACTTACGACCGGCGGTCACGGTATGACCATAAAACGATTGACCCGCCATGGTCGCGGTGTAGGACGGATGAGAGCGCTCGATCAGGCCGCCGACGGCGCGCTCGCCCGCGTCATTCATGATATTGGTAGCCACACGTACGAGGTCACCGTCGACGAGGACGAGAATCGACGCAGTGCCGCGGCCGGTTCTGACGCCCCACTCATCCATCGCCCGATGATCGAGCGTAACGAGGCGCGAACCGCTCATCAGCGCCGGCGTCAAGCGTCCGCCTATGTCAATCTGGCGATTCGGGTCGAGCGAGAAGCCGTCAGGGTAGCAGCCCTCCAGTAGCGAGAAAAGTCGTCTCACACGGCCTTTCAACGAACGAAAGCGAATCATCAGATATCCGTACAAACTCAAATGCGTTTGAAGATTGTTTGGTCTTCGCCAGTCGTGATAGTCACGCGGCAATTGATTCGCCATCGCGTCCGGCAAGGAGCCGAACGATGCAATACGCCAGAACCACCTCGCCGCGTTGATTGAACACATCAATTTGCGAGGTGACGACCGCGCGATTCTTGCTCGATGTTGGCTTGATGTTCGTCACTTCCACCGCAGCCCAGATCGAGTCACCAACCAACACAGGTTTAAGTGCCTTCTGTTGAACCTCGAGCATGGCCAGACCCGTCCCCTGAATCATGGTCTGGAACAACATTCCTTCGATAAGGCTATAGGTAAGCGCGCCAGGCACGAGCCTTCCGTTGACAGCACCGAAGGTACTGCTGTATTCGGCATCGATGAACAGTGCCTCCAGCATCCCCGTGCAATTAATGAATCCGACCAGATCCGCTTCGGTAAGCGTACGGCGATATGTCTTGAACCGCTGGCCGATTTCAAGATCTTGCCAGAAGAATCCATGTCCCAACGTCTGCAAATTTTCGTCAATCATGATTTGATGGCGCCAAAGGTCAGCGAATATCCCTCACGCGGTGCTCGATAGAAATGTTTTATTGCCGGGCGCGACTATTGCAACACGTTCACAGGTAGAAAATCCATTCGCGGCCGCTCGATCGCGGATTTTAAAGAAGACGGCAACCCGGCAATGATTTGTCGTCAACGAAACCGGCATTGTCCATATGGGCCGAAATAAATTCAGCCCGGCCAATCAGTACGAGATATCTTGATTGAATTTTGCCGGACGCTTTTCATTCACCGAAGCCCGACCTTCTTTTACTTCCGGCCCGAAGAAGCCAAGCACTTCAAGCGCAAGCGATGCATCGAACATCGGACCGGCCTGCCGCAACCAGTTGTTCAGCGAATATTTCGTCCACCGGATAGCGCTCGGCGGACCTTCTGCCAGTCGTGTCGCAACGGTCAGCGCCTTCTCTTCCAATTCGCTGTCTTCGACCGCCATGGAGACCAATCCGATCTTCTCCGCCTCGGCACCGGATAGAGAGTCGCACAGCAAAAGATAGTATTTGGCCCGGGCCATGCCACACAGCAAAGGCCATACCATCACCGCGTGATCGCCAGCCGCCACACCCAGGCGCGTGTGTCCGTCGAGGAGCTTCGCGTCCTTGGTCACGATGGAAATATCGGCCAGCAACGCACAGGCCAGGCCGGCTCCCACCGCCCATCCACGTACAGCACTCACAACCGGCTTACTGCAATTGACAATGCCGTACACCATGTTGTGTGCTTCCTTCATCTTCTCCGCACGCTCTTCGAATTCATAATCCGGCGGTGCGCTCTTGATATCTCCACCGGCCGAAAAGGAAACGCCCGCCGCAGTGAGCAACACCGATGAAACGGACTTGTCCGTGTCGATATCACGCCAGACCTCTCCCAATTCCCGATGCATGTCGGCATCCATGAAATTGTGCTTTGTGTCCGTGGTGATCGTGACGCGCAATACATGGGGATGCGGCCTGTCGAATTTGAGTTTCGTATATTTTGAATAGCGATCCATGACGACTCCAAATTGGGGATAGATTGCCGTTATTGCATACGGAGTTTGGCAGTAGCGATGCCGACCACTCGACCGTCCTGGTTCGTTGCGTTGACCGCGACTGTCTTGGCATCGCCCGGGATATCAGGCGCTTCAGCCAGTTCACCCCGCAAGGTGATCAAGTCGCCAGGCCAGACGGGAGCTGAAAAACGCAAGGTCCAATTCAGAATATTTTCGGGGCGGCCACACCACTCTTCAAGATACTGACCGATCCACCCAATGATGAAGTGTGCCGGGACGACCACGTCCTTGTAGCCGATTCTCGTCGCGAATTCATGGTCGAGATGCAAGGGATGACCGTCGTTTGTCGCCACGCAGATCCACGCGATATCAACGCGGTTGACCACGGGACAAACCACCTCTTCTTTTGGCATCATGGCTTACTCCTTGAATTCGAGTGTCTTGTCGCGAACGATGACGGCAATTTCATCGTTGGCGTTAAAAAAAATCGTCTCAATCACAAGGATGTTCATGGGATTTTTCCCTTGCTTTTCACTCATGCCCACAAGCACACTTCGCCCATGAAGCTCGTCACCGGCGCAGATTATCAGTCGCTGCTCCCAATCAAGCTCCCCGGCGAGGACTTTCTTCTCGTTAAGAAAGCACGATTCGAATTTGGCTTCACGTGATTGAAGAGTGAATGGCGTCATGAAACCCGGCGGCACCACGACATCCCGATATCCGGCCTCAATCGCGGCATCACGATCCAGATGAATCGGGTTTTTGATATGCACCGCCTTTGAATACTCGGCAATCTTCACCCTTTCGATGACGCCTTTGAACGCCGGTGTCGACAGGCCGACAACACGCTTTGATATATCCATTTCCACACATTCCTAAAAGAATATTTATCGTACTCCGAAATCAGAAATCACCTCAAACCTTTCGAGTGCGATCTTTCCAGTAAGGGGCGCGAAGCACATTCTTGTCAACCTTGCTAAATGCCGAGAGAGGCAGGGATTCCATGTACTCGATACTGCGCGGGCACTTATAGCCGGCGATTAGGTCTTTGCAGTATCGTCTGATTTCATCCAGCGTGAATTTTTCCTCATCTGGTTTAAGAATCACGACAAGATGTACTGCCTCCCCCCATTCCTCGCTGGGAATGCCAATCACGGCACAACCCGCAACCGCAGGATGGGTTGCCACGGCGTTCTCGACTTCGGCCGCATAAACGTTCTCGCCGCCGGTCACGATCATGTCCTTGAATCGATCGGCGACGAATACGAACCCTTCGTCATCCATATAGCCGGCGTCGCCTGTCTGTAACCATCCATTGCGAATCGTGGCTTCTGTTGCCTCCGGCTTATTCCAATAGCCACGCATGACGTTTGGCCCACGCGCCACGATCTCACCGATGGCGCCGCGCGGAAGCTCTTCGCCATCCTGGTCGACGATCCTGATCTCGTTTTCCGTCGCGGCGCGCCCGGTCGAGCGCAATTTACCCAACGAGGGATCGTGATAGCGAGGCGGCATCAAGGCGACAACCGGGATTTCCGTCAATCCATACAGTTGCATCAGCCCAGCCGGGTGAAATACTTCGAGAGCCTGACGCTGGATCGATTCGGTAATGGCGGCTCCGCCATACCAGATTCGGTTCAATGATTTGAAATTGGTTGCTTTGACATTTTCATGTTCCAGCAAAACCCGGATCATCGATGGCACAAGCATGACATCCGTTGACTGGCGGTCCTCAATGTAACTGAGGACGCGTGCGGGATCGAACCCCGGCAGCACGGATTGGCCACCGCCATTGAGCAACTGGGCGACCATAAGCAAGAGAGGTGCTATATGGAACATCGGCGCCGTATGCAGGACCGCCGATCCCACTCCATACTCTTGACCAAGAAGTGTCAGGGATGGAACGCCGATATTGGTGTGACTGAGCATCACCCCTTTCGGAAATCCAGTTGTCCCGCCAGTGTAGAAAATCCCGGCGAGATCGTCCCCATGGCGATACTGATCGTCGATCGGTTCCGCCCCAGCGATCAGCGCCTCATAAGACAGAGTGTCTGCCGGCACCTCGTCATCATCGAGATAGATGAAATGCTTCAGCGATTTGGCGCGTTCGCGAAGAGCCTGAATCGCTGGCTGATGCGCTTTATCGACAAGTAGTACTGTCGATTCAGAATCGTCAAGCGAGTACGCGACTTCATGCGCTGACCAGCGCGTATTCACGGGATTGATGACAGCCCCGGCCCACCATACGGCCAGGTAGCACTCGATATAGCGATCGGAATTCAGTGAGAGGATTGCTACACGATCACCCGTTTTGACCCCCATAGCCCGCAGGGCCCCCGCGAAACGCGCCACCCGGTTGCCCAATTGGCCGAACGTTTGAGTGCGCCCTTCGTAGAAGGTGGCGATGCTAGCCGGCTGATGACGTACCGCGCGATGTAGACCTAGTGTCAGATGCATGATGCGATTGCTGTTTGAGTTTGGACAAGATGCGACGTAACGGCTCGCGATCCCCAGTTACGAAAGCCTTCGAACAAGCCTCCGCCGCTCATGAGCGGCCACTATCTCCATCCTACGCAACGGTGCCACGAAGGACCGTGTCCGCAGTGACGCGCACGTCCGAAGACTGTTCGTTGTTGTTGGATGTCTCCTTCAAATTCCGTACTTCACTCTCTCCACACACGGCGTCAGTTCTCATCCGTGAACAGTGTTTACCTGTTGGAACTCAATGTGCTACATTTTGGTGACGTCGTCAAGACGGAAAACTGGGTTGGGATGCCTTTTGAGCTTCGCTCCGAGAACGCGCCCTTCCACGAAGTCGCTGGCTAACGCGATGAAATGCAAGGGAGTCTTGCCATGTTCGAGGTACGAAGTAGGTGCACTGGACCGAGGCCAATGGGGATGCGTTCCACCTGGTCAAGGATGTTTCGGGATCGGCCGTGGAGGCCCGCCGTTTTGTGTGTTCGGAGCAGACGGTCGATAGGTCGAGGAACACCGGGCAGGCGATCGCGACATGTCACGCCGCGATCGCAATGCGCTTCTCGATAAACCGCAGAGGAAATGGTTGGAGCAGTGCGATGGCGGAATGCTTCTACTGCAATTTGAAGAATGAGCTGGTGCTACTACCAACCCTTGCAAAAAATCAGAGGAAATCGCGAGAGGTCACTTTTCTCGGCGGAGGGATTATTTCGACGGCTCCGCCTGGAAATTCTTAGTACGATTAGGCAGATTTCGATACATCAATCTTTTATCCGAACCAATTTGGAATTGATATCGACAAATTGAATCAGAAGTGCGCGGTCCGGCCAGCCTTATTTTGTTAAAAAAAACGAAGGAGCTAAAGTGGTGGAGACAATGAAAAAAGATGTCGACGTTTCTGAATTTATCGACAGCCGTAAGTTTTCAGCATATCAATGGTGGATTCTCGTAATCTGCACTTTGATTGTTGCAGTTGACGGCCTCGATCTTGTGATAATTTCATTCATCATTCCGGGTATCGCGCATGACTGGGGGGTGCCTAAAGCCGCCTTCGGGCCCGTAATCGGCGCGGGCCTGTTCGGAGTCGCCATCGGTGCCCTGTTTGTTGGTCCGATATCAGATCGCAAGGGGCGCAAGCCAGTCATATTTGCGTCGATGGTGCTGTGCGCAGTCGGCACCTTCGGTGCCTTGTTCTCAAGCTCGATCACGACAATGGTGGTTTGGCGCTTTATTGCGGGGATAGGCATGGGTGCCGCTATTCCGAACGCCGGCACCATGATGGCGGAATATAGTCCAAAACGAAGCCGCGCACGGATTATGGCGGCAATGTATGTCGGCTTCTCACTCGGTGCTGCCAGTGCCGGATTCGCCGCTACCAGACTGTTGCCGCTTTATGGCTGGAAAGGCATGCTCGTCATGGGCGGTGTTTTGCCCGCGATTTGCGCAGCCCTGGTGCTGGTGGGCCTGCCGGAATCCGTGCGCTTCATGATCGTCCAATCCGCATCTTCAGAGCGCATCGGGCGAGTACTCTCTCGCCTAGGAAACTCGAGCTGCGGACAAGACACGACGTTCACAGTGCCTGAAATGCAAGGCACGCGTCACGCTCCCATCTCCGGCCTGTTCAAGAACGGGATGGCGCTCGGCTCCGTTCTCCTATGGATCGCATACTTCATGAGCTTGCTGGTCTATTACATGCTCACCAGCTGGTTGCCTTCGTTGCTTGTCCAGTCCGGGCATCCCGTCACCCAAGCGGCCGTTGTGTCCTCGGTGTTGATGGTCGGCGGGGCTACCGGATCCCTATTGATCGGTTATTTCATGGACAAAATTAGGCCGAGTTACGTCATTGCAACCGCCTTTGTGCTCGCGACTGCGTTGTTCGTCTATATTGGCCGTGGACTTGATTCGCTCGCGGCGTTCGAGGTATGCGCGTTCATTGCCGGAGTTTTGATTAGTGGCCCGATAACCTCGATGAATACGCTCGCGGCTGAATTCTATCCGACCCAAAGTCGCGCGAGCGGAGTGAGCTGGATGCTCGGAATCGGCCGATTCGGTGGCATTCTGGGCGGCATGATGGGGGGGCAATTGCTCGCCGCAGGTTGGGGCATTGGCGAGATTTTTCGGGTGCTTGCTATCCCAGCGCTCGTCTCCGGTCTTGCCCTTATCTACAAAGGCTGGCACTACGGAGATGCTCACGCAGTGAGAAAAGCGGATGTCTCTTCGGTTTAACACTCCGTACAATCAAATCCGAAGTGCAAACTCCTCAGACTGAAGAACGGCTGACGGTTGCCAGCCGGCAGTTTCCCGGTCCAAGCATTCGAGCCACGACCCGGATGCTTGGCTTCGCCGACGCACACTGGACCGCCCTGCGCACTGGCGAGCGGTGGAAGAATCCTTGCCTTCAAGTACGTCATACGATGCATGCGCTCAAGGACGCGGTGCGCCGCTATGCCGGTCAGGATCCAGGGTATCCGCGGTGCACAGTTCTGTTCGATTGCGGAATTCCGAGTGAATCAATGCGTCGCAGCAACATCGTGCGGACGGACAGTTGCAAACCGAAACGACATAATGGGTGAGGATATGTTTCCTTGAGAATTGCTTGTGAGGATATCCTCACGTGAGCAGAACCGGAATGGCCGGAGCCCCTGCCAGCTGTCGCTTGCCGCCCTTCCACCATTCCATGGTCGAACGGTTCCGATAGACGTTCGGGTCGCGGCTCTATCTTCGCCACCGCGCCGGACTTTCTCAACCCTCCCCCGTGGTCGTTCGGATTTCCCCCGGCGCGCCACCGGTCATGTCCGTCCGCGCCAGCGGTCACCATCGAGGCCCTTCACTAGAAGGGGCGACCCTAACGTTGGGCGGCTCGTGCTCGGCCAACGTGTGACGGGGAGGTATAGCATCGGAAATGGACCATCCCTCGGAAATTTGGATTCTTTGTGGATGGGACCGTCCGGGTCACAGAGAGGTGTCGACCGACAAGGCTCCCCAGTATCTGTTGTGCGCGATGCACCTTCAACGCTTGGCCCATCCAAACTCTCGAATCACGAACCCAGTGACGTGAACCGCCAGTGCAGCATCCTCTTCGGTGACGGCCCGCAGGCCATATCGATGAACCTCGTTGTGTTTTCCTCTGGGGTGCAGTCTATTCACAACGTCCAGTGCCGAACACAGGGTACGAGACTCGTCAAAGCCAACATGCTTTTGGATGGCAGCTATGACCTTACCCAGATCCTTCTCCAGAATGTGCTCCTCGCCGTTCCTTTGATAGAGCCAATGCGACGCCATAGCCGCGCACGCGTTTCGACATTGATCGACAACCGACGTTGGGATTTCCCGATACGCGACGTCTAGAACACGCTTGACCGCAACGCGGATTGCCTGAAGGCTCTCGGGATGTACCCGTGTCTCGTCGATCTCGGGAAGTATTCCTATCGGAGACTCTGCGCGCAGCGTCACCATGACATCATGAGCGACAGTCCTCTCGACTTGCACAATGCGCCACAAGGAATACGCAGCCGCAGTACCGATCGCAAGCTGCAGCCCTTCACCTCGCTCCGGCTTGCCCAAGAGTTCCTGGCACTCCAGGTACAGGTTCAATCGCTTTGCAATTCGGCCGTCGTTGCGCCCGCTCGCGATATCGGAGACCAAGGTCGAGTGAGCATTGACAACGCACACCTCTTCGTTCGAGTTCCCCTGTTTTTGAAATAACCGCCCTCTTCGAACGCGCGACACTGCATCAAACGAGTCCTCGCGAAATATCCACGAGAACGGCACGCTATCGATGCTTGTGGGCATTCTTTCAAGGTCGGCGGGCGATTGCACCAGAACGCATTGAGACAGCACTGGCGGAGGCACAGCCAAATACGAAGCGTTGTCGCGGCCCTCATAAACCAATCCACTTTCTCGTTCGATTCCTAGACGGGACATGGGCGTCAATTTCAATTTGCGAAGATAGGACTATACAGTGCCAAACTGTCACCATCACTTGTGACATAATGCAACGAAAAGACGCGCGTCCACGTCCTGACTGAAGGACTATCCATCAAATTTAATCATCGTTTGACGCTCTGACATCCCGGCTACGGAGCCCACCGGCCGCCGCGGCGCCGCACATCGGTAACCACTACCACGCATGCCGTGAGACCATCGAACGCCTATCCGTACGGGCGCGCGAGCAGACCCGCATTCCTGCCGTTTGGTTGATCTGTTGACGTGACGACTTATAGCTTCAAGAGAGGTGACGGATTGGACCGTGGAACGACGAGTGTCAGATGCTCGCACGCCCGGCTCAGCGCAACGTAGAGCAGGCACCGATTCTTCTCGTTGGCAACGAGGTTGTTGGCGTCACAGGGAACCAAGAGCGCTCTTCGGGTTTCCAGCCCCTTCGACTTGTGGATAGTGCTAATCGCTTGAGGCGGCAACTGGCCTTTCCGTACACCGCGTTGATGCGTCAATTTCGTGAGAACGGTATTGATGTCCGGTTCCGTACGTATCTGGCGTGCCTCAGCGAATTCCCGCCCAAGATCGATCCGGATGCCGCGAAAATTTGTGCTCGTCTGCATCAACTGATGAATCAGCTCGAGTCCGGCGCCGACGCCGACATGATCCGGGTTCTCTAAGATGAGCCGTGCAATGGACTGAATCTCTGCTGGCTTGCCGCGGCTGGGCTTCGCACATTTCGTTTTCAGCTCCTCGATCAGCCGGTTGCCATATGCGGTTGCTGAGAAACCCTTCCCCACGGCCTCAAGAAAGGTGCACGTCGCCTTACCAAGTGCCACAGGGTCGCCAGTAGCACGCCGGCAGCTTGCGAGGAGGTCGTTGAGGGCATCTCGGGTGTAACCTTCCCAAATGCGGATTCTCCAGCCAAAGAACGCATTGAGCCCCAACACAGTGGCCGTGTGGGGAGTAAGGATGAGTAGGTTCGGACTGCTCCGAACCAGCGAGTCGATCGGCTTCCGTGAGGCTGAGTCCAACTGAAACGCGCCGTAGCGCTGCGCCTGATTATCTCCCCGCAACACATGCAGGCCCTGCGGTAAGCGGCCCCGGAGATCGACGAGCCCCTCAGCGCTCAGACACTCCCGTTGTTCCAGCACCCATGTCCCCAGCCCTGGCGAGCCGTTATTCCACCGATGCGCCGTATCCAATCGCTCGAATGAATCCGCCTCGTCAACGAGTCGTCGCCACTGGAACTGCAGCGCTTCACGCTCAACACCGGCCGCGAAAATCGCTTGCATCGGGTCACCGAAAAATCGGAGCCGGGCACCAGCTCGGGATAACGCGTCAACGATACCCTGCTGGTCGTTGCTGGCATCTTGGTGTTCGTCGCACACAATTACCGGATAACGCTCAGCCAATGCCCCGGTCAGCGCAGCGGACCGATCGAGCAGGAGACGTACGCGCCTTGCCAAGGCGGTATAGCAGTCTGGCCCACGGTCAATCGACCACGCAGGAATATCAGGCGGCAGATCTAGGGCGCGGTGGTAGACCTTCGCGACCATAGCTACCAAGGAATCGATGGTGCCTATCTGCAGTTTGGCTCCGAGGTCGGCCGTGCGTGACGAGAAAACGTCACATGCAGCATGGGTATGGGCCAGTATCAGCACCCGCTGACCCTTGCGGAGCTCGCTTGCGGCATGGCGCGCGTAGCTGACAGCCTGATGCGTCTTGCCAGTGCCGGCTGGCGCCTCGACAACGACGCGATGCACACTTGAGCGTAGTGCTTCGACCACCGACGCATCGCTCATTTGTTCCTCGGCTCTTTTTCAATGGGCGCCGGCTCGCCCTGTGCCTGGACAACAGCGTCGAGGAACGGTCGCAACAGTTCGTCTAGATGATTCTCCCAGACATCCATCTCCCTCACTTTCGCTGCGAGTTCCCGGCCGCCCTCGATACTCTTGAACCACGCTGATGCGTGCGCTTTGAAAGGATTGCGCTGGGCTGCCGGTTCGTCCCGCAGCGCTTCGGGCACGGAGCCGGTCGCGGCCTGGATGATCCAAGGCGTCAGCGGGTGCGCTTTCCGCGGCGGTTCATCAGAGGCACCGGCGTGTTCGAGTGCACGCTCTGTCAATGACTCGAAGGAAGTCGAGGTAGTCTCTAGTCGGTCGGCGAGCGTTCGCAAGCGCAGCCCCGTTTTATTGTCGGTCGGGTCGGTAATCAACGCCTGCACTTGGTCAGGTGCAAACATCGGAATTACGTTCTCCTCCAAACACCCGGTCCTCCATTGAAACAGGCGCGCCCCGACTCGCTGCTTTACCGCGCCCCAACGTCCCTGGTTGCGGTTCTCGTTGTCGACAAAGCCCGCGAACTTCACCCCACCAGTCGACAGCGCTTCGAGCAACATCAACGCGTCGTCGTTGCCGCCCCCGTCGGCGACATACACACCCCGATCGCGCCAACCCGAGAGCTCTCGATCGAGCAGCGCTTCCAAGAAGCCGACCTCGGTCGCGCCCTCTGCGACAATCGTCAACCGAGCCAGGAATGCCTCCGGATCCCTAGCAAGGTGGCGCGCGATCTTCTCCTTTGGAAGAGCACCAACTTGGCCGCCCGTATCAACGTACCAGACGGACGCAGGAGCCGCGCCACTCAGTACCGGTGCGCTATGTGTTGTTACGAAAGCCTGTCCAGGGCGCTCGATAATATGCTTAACGAGTTGGCGTTGACGGTACGGTTCAAGGCCGCGTTCCAGTTCGTCGACCAGCGTAATTGGATGACCGTCCTGCAGCGTGTCGGCTATAGCCAAGGCTCCGAGCCGACGTGTGCCGGAACCCCATGTTGCCAGCGGTAGCACAACGCCATCCTTATCTGCCGTAAGACCGATGAGCGAGTTAATCGACAATCCCGCGCTGCCAGTAAATGCGAGACCCAGTTGGCTTGGCAGCCGACGCGCCTGGAACTCCCGGCCAAGCACCTCCAGACGATTGCGTGGCTCATCCTCCAGGTGCTGATCCACGGAATCGGCCGCAAATTCGCGTCCGAGCCGAGCGCGAAGGCCGCGATCATTGAGCAGTCGATCGAGGTTCGAGCCTTGCACCAGTCGCAGGTCCCGGTCGTTGCGATCGTCGCCAAGCAATCTCACCAATCCAATCTCACGGCGCAAGCCAATCGAAAAGGTTGTAACAGTCTCGTCTGGTTGAACGATTTCGTAGACCAAATCGAGGTCGGCTGTACCACGGACTCGCGCCTTATAGACCGGAGGCCGGGTACTGCCCGCGTTTTCTTGGGCCGCTGCATCGGCGAGCACCGCGTCCTGGCCATCCCATTCCCAAGGCCACGCCATGCCAAGCTGACGATTCACTTCCCCTGGCATCGACATCGTCGCCTCAATTACGAATTCGTCTTCTACCTGGCGGCCAAAGTAGTCCGAGTCCACCAAGGTGTAGCTCGTAGTCGGGCTGAGCAATAGCCCAATTGCTTCCAGAAGCGTTGTCTTTCCGACGTTGCCGCCACCCAATAGTAGATTGAGTCCTAGCGCAGGCCGCCAGACCAGTTCGCGAATCCCTCGAAATCGTTCAATACGAAGAAGCTTGATGTCCGCAGCCATGGAGTTCCTCAACTGTAAAGGATAGCCAAGCATGTGCTCGATTTTATGGGCTGAATGCCTGTAGGTATTTCCTCGTATCAGCGACGCACGGTTTGTTAAGCGTGAAGAAGCCACCTAGCCAATCCTGGTGCTGAAAAGGTTATCATGTGCTCGACATATACCAGAGGATCATCCATATGGCGACCTACAAGGAACTTCGCAATCAACTTGAAGCTCTGACCGAGAAGGCCGAGGCCGCTCGCTTAGCCGAATTCCACGCAATTGTTGAAGACATCCGTGTCAAGGTTGCGGAATACGGCATCACCGAGAAGGACATTTTTGGTCGGCAAGGCAATCGTGCTTCGAAGAAGAACGTCGCGCCGGTAGAAGCGAAGTATCGCGATCCCAAGACCGGCGCAACCTGGTCCGGCCGCGGTCGTGCGCCCGCCTGGATCAAGGACGCCAAGAACCGCAATCGCTTTCTTATTCAAGAGTGATCTTGCTGGTAGCAAGTTGGGTCACGAAGCGCTGACGCTACGGGGCGGCAGCGCACCCTGAATCGCCCCGTCCGCCGGGGGACGTAAAGATTTGCTACCAAGTGTCGTTATGTCCGTATGTCAGTTCATCGACATTTTCAAGGACAACACGAATGCAATTGAAGAAAGTGATACTGGTCCCCGCATTGATTGCTGTCGCGATCATGTCGGGTTGCGGCGATAAGCACGACAGTAATGAACCGAATTCGGCGGTGGGGTCGCCGGCTCAGCCAACGCAGAGCCAGGCAGCATCCGAGACGCCCTCGGCCGGCGGGCCGGCCAGCCAGGCGCAGCTGGCAAACGTGCAACAACCTGCGGCACCTTCGGCACCAACACCGGAAGCTGAAGGGTTAATTCGCTCGCGTTTCGACGAGCTGTTTGCTGTCGACGCCAATGGAAACCTCACGCCGAAGGTTCCGATTGAAGTCAACGGCACTCAGTTGACGCCAGGAGTCACTTTTGGCGGTGGCGTTCAGTTTGGCAACTTCGCCTTCAGTCAAGCGGTTGGTCACGATTTCGGTGTTCGCCGACTACAAAGCGGTTTCGTACAGATCGTGAAGTTGTATAACTAATCGTCAAGTGCCGGACAATCTGCACGATTTGAGACGTCCGGCATTATCCCCGCTCGACAAGCGACTTACTCATCGCATCGGGGCGCCTTACGCTCAATCACGTACGGGAATCATCGCCAGTTCCAGCGAGTAGCTGCATGGTGACGTCGGAGTACGACTTCACGTCGTTCACCGTGCACCACCGTTTCCACACGTACTCTGCATCGAGTGACCAGCCATCCCGGCCGACCAGTTGATAAACGCGGCCCGACCGAGTCTGGCCACGCAGCGTTGCACGGTCGAAATTCGTAATCGCAGAACTGACACGACCAGTCAAATCGAGCACATCGGCACCGACGAAATGCCGGGTTCCGGCATCTATCTCGAAGATACGCCAGCTCGATAGCGTGACGTTAGGCGCTTCGTCCGACGACGGCAGTCTCCAGATTGGCACCGCAGTCTCCTGTGCTAGTTGAGCTTCCAGCGTGCAAAGGTACAGCTGAGCAATATGCGGGCCATAAGGGCCCGGCGCCGCACCCACCACTTCACCGGTCGGGCTTCCGGCGCGACGCCGGCATTTCCCAACATTCGGGGTACATGGCGCACGTCAGCTCGATGTCGGCCAGACTCGGATAGTGGCGCAGCACCCTCTGGGCGACCGATGCTACGTCCCGAGGTATGGTGTTGGCCGGCGACCTCGATAGCTCCACGAGAAACGCGCGCGTCCTAAGCACCGCAGCCGTGCGCTCGCTCGGCGTCGTCATTGCTCTGCCCCTTTACGGACCTGCCGGATCGCGGGACTCAAATAACCGGCAGGTCAAAACCGTTACCAATATACGGTTTCATTCTAGCCGTTGGCCTGTAATTGACAAGGCAACTTCGGCGCGGAACGACTACTCGGATGTAGGGTGGATACCCTACATCGCGGTCGAAACGAGCGCCCGAGAATCAACATACGCGTCCATGCTTTGGCTTCTGAGCACGGTCATACATTGCAGAAAGAACGTCAGCGAGAAGTCTCCGGCGGAGAGATGCGACAGCATCGTCTTTGCCGTGGTACTCACGCCTACAACTGCGAGACGGTGTAGCAATTCGTCTGGTGTAACCCACGGCTGTTGCGTGAGCTCAGCCGCGAGAACGGCCTGCGCACGGGCTTCCCACGTACCTTCCGACGCAAATGCCTCCATCCACAAGGCGGGCGGGCGCGCACCCGTTACGTGAATGATCTGAAGGAGCAAAGTGAACTTGACAGAGCCACGCGCGACACGCGCGATAAGCGGGCGCTCCACCTCGTCAACTCCCGCCTCCGCCAAGGCATCGATCAACCGGGCATAACTACATCCTTCGCGCGCCATCGCGACATGTATCACGCGAGAAGACAGGCTCGCCCAAGGCGCCTCCGCTGCACTCACAAATATATCCTTGTGTTCTAGCCGATTCCGGTTAAATTAGAACGTAACGATGTCTCGATCCTAACTTGACCGAGAAGGTATATCTAGAGCAGCGTAGCAAATCCGCGGCTGTAGCGACAACCCTCAGAGACGGTTCCTCATCAAGCTCCTGGCGTCCAGGGACTTGTTCAGCAGCACCGGAATTCCACAGCCCCGTCGGTCGCGGCGTACTCGAACATAGACCGCATGAGAGCATAGTGTTCGTAGAAGGCATCGTCCTTGATGGACCGTGCACGCTCGTCCCAAGTACCGAAGTCGGCAACAAGCTTCGCTGAAGCGATTGCCCCGATAGTCCCGGTATGTCGTCCGTAGAGAATCAGTTCACGAAATGGGCCCGGCCCATTTGCGTCAGGATTCTGCCAGTGGTAGCCGACCAGGCGTGCTAGGCCATTGAGCCAGTCCCAATACTCACGCCGGTTGTCGCTGACTCTGAACCACTGTTCCGCCTCGAACTCATAGCTGGACCCAACCTCCAATCCCTCTGCATTCTGAGGGCAATCCGGATTGCCGGTCACGACTACAACGTCCTCCAAGCACGTGCCCTCGAGCGATGCTTCTGTATTATGAGGAGCAGCCTCAACAGCCAGTTTCTTCAGCCCCTTCCAAGCTACAAAATAGACTCCCATACAACTCCGTAAGTGTAGGTACCAAGCCTGTTGCTTGGCTAAGCGCGCCCGGTGATCCGACGCACCTTTGATCTGCCGAGTACTCGCGTCCGGTTCAGTCGATGCTTCACAGGCTGACCATGCACTGCTACCTCGAAAGTGAGTTTTATTTAGCTAGCAACGTGCGGTATGTCGACACGGTCGAGCGTTCTTCGCTTGTCTGGGCAAGGACATGCGCGGCAGCGGCCGCGCATGTCAGAATATTCTCAACATGACCTTTCAACCGAGCAACACACCTCCTACTCCATTAGCACTTCTCACAAAAACAGGCTTCCTAACCAACGGCTCCTGTTCGGCGAAATTGGCGTATTGCTTTGTCAGCAGAGCACTGGCAAACACATGCCGCAACGGAACGTGGTCAATGTCCGTGGTCGCTTGTTGCTGAACAACCCCGGTCACCAGCCCTGCCATTTCATGCCAGTCATGCACCGTTGCATCCCGCTGCGGAGCAGCACGGTAAATCTCGTCTCTCAGCGGTCTGTCGTGGAAACAAACTTCGAGGAATTTCGCCGCCCAACCGTCAGCATTGAGGACCTTCAACCCAATTGGCAGTCGTTCATATTTTCGCCACATGTCGATAGCCGCCCAAAGCTCCGGGTCAGTCATCTCCGCAACCCAGTAAAACTGTGTACCTTCAAGCTGAAGTCGCATCGTCATCAGCATTCGGTCAGAGAGCTGCATATGCCCAAGTCCAAAATTGAAGTTTTCGACACTACTCGGGATGCAACGCGCTTCATGAGCCTTCAGCGGGAAGGTCAAGAAGGGCATGTTTTCGGGCATCCCACGAGCCATCGCTGGACGATTACCAAACGACTGAAGCTCTTCAAGTCGACCGATTGCTACCTGGGCTTTGTTGCCGTTACCGACAGTGTATGCGTTGCGTACTTTCATCATCTTCCCCATGAAATAGGACTCGACTCACTACTCTCAAGAAAACCTTGCCTACGTTTTTACAATTTCGTATAACGAACTATTTGATAATTAACCAATCATCCCTGCGTAGTGGTATAGCGCCAAATCACCACATGACGAGTGGTTGATGCTCACGACCGGCAGCGAACACGTCTCTGGATCCACGCGCAAGAATCTTGAAAGCTTCCGGTCCGTAAATGATGCTGCGTCGCACCATGTTTTATCCCGTTACCGCAGACTTTGTTGCACTCGAACGGCGGTTCTTACGTTCCCGCAGACTTTGTTGTACGCCCATACTCGCCGCGATCCGCGCGAGCGCCGGCCCGAACGGCGCGCTGCTCGTCGTGAAGAACTACACCGGCGACCGCCTCAATTTCGGGCTGGCCGCCGAGCTCGCCCGCGCGGAGGGCATTCCGGTGGAGACGGTGATCGTCGCCG
>Ga0157367_1000338_pt1 | contig 23856 bp, 26 predicted proteins | sample AttbisABBM2_FD_113142 | JGI IMG/M metagenome (GOLD analysis project Ga0157367, IMG submission 113142) | Fungus gardens microbial communities from leaf cutter ant in Botucatu, State of São Paulo, Brazil - Atta bisphaerica ABBM2 | ecosystem: Host-associated > Fungi > Mycelium > Unclassified ... | reverse complement strand
GTGGTCGGTGTTCACGTGCAGCGTCGGCGAGGCGAGCTTCTTCGGGAAGCCCCACAGTTCGCGGCCGCCGGCGATCGGCGGATGGTCGTCGAGGTACATCGCGAGCGTGTAGCCGCCCGGCTGGCCGTTGTATTCGACGGGGATCACCTGGCCGCTCTCGGTGTAGTCGCCGAAGCCGGTGGAGTCGGCCATGCGAATGAATTCGTAATGAACGAGCGGTTCCGTGATCTGCAGGGGTTCGGGCACGATTTCACGCAGGCGGACCGGATCGGTGCGATACGTGATGATCAGAAACTCGCGATCGACGAAACGGTAAGGGCCCATCGGGAAGGCGGGGCTCGTCAACGGCATTGCAAACGCTTTCGATCGGACATCGCTGGTTTTCATGCGGACTCCTTGTTGTTGATCGCTTCGTGAATGAGTGCCCGTTATCGTATGCCTGCATGCCGTCGTTGTGCGATGCCGCAACTGGAATAAATTGTTGCAGGATTCGCTAGGTTGACCCGGCAAATATTGATTCGAACAACGCAAATAGCCCGGTGGACGCGCAGTGTATTGATCGTCGCAGGCCTCGATGATGATCAAAGGTGAGCTTTTACGGGGGATTGGGTGAGGTTTTACGGGAAACGCTCCACCCGAAATATTTCAATTGTGTGAACTTGTGTTGCAATGCACGTTCTAAGCGCGTCCCGGCGGCCGATCGAACGGGTATTTGCCCGCGGTGTCGCGACCCGCCGGACACCATAAGCATCGCTTAAGCGAGCCGCCCCTAGCATCGTGCATGACCGGATGGCCGGTCTTGCCCCCCTCCGCTCCACGTACCCCGATTCATGCAGAACCTCAATCTCACCCTGTTTTCCGCCATCAACGCCGGCACGGCGCCGCAAGCGGGCGTCGCGAAGCTCGCGATCTTCGCCGCCAACTGGCTCGTCTATGCGATTCCCGCGATGCTGCTGCTGACCTGGCTGTTCGGCGCGCGCCCGACGCGCCGCCAGGCCATCGAAGCCGGTCTCGGCGCATGCATCGCGCTCGCGCTCGCGCAGGTGCTGTCGCACTTCTGGTTCTCGCCGCGGCCGTTCATGGCCGGCGTCGGCACGCAACTGATTCCGCATGCGCCGGACGGTTCGTTTCCGAGCGATCACATGACGTTCGCGTGGAGCATCGCGGTCGGCATGCTGCTGGGCGGCGCGACGCGCATGACCGGTTTCGTGATGGCGGCGATGGCCGCCGCGATCGCGTGGGGGCGGATCTACGCCGGCGTGCATTGGCCGTTCGACATGGCGGGCGGCGTGCTGGTCGGCACCGCCGGCGCGCTGGCCACGCACCTGTATGCGCGGCCCGTCACGGCGATGCTCGAGCGCATCGGCGAGGCGGTGCACGCAGTCGTGATGGGGCGCTTGCACGCGCCGTAAGGAAGGATCGAGCCGGGCGCGCTCAGCCCGGCGCCCTGGCCGATTCGGCGGCCGCGGCAGGGGCGGCGCCGCCGTGCAACTCGGCCGAGTCTGCCGGCGGCTGTGTCGCGTCCCGCTCGAGCGCGCTCTCCTTGAGGATCGCGCACATTGCGATGAACAGCGCGAGTGCGACGGCCGCGAGGCCGCAATAGCCGGCGATTTTCAGGTGGCGAAGGAAAGGCGAAGCGTGGCTTTCTTTTGTCATGACCGGGCGCTCCTGGTGCGGGCGGCGTGGATTGCCTGACAGTGGTATCGCAGACGTAGGTATATACCAGCCGTCCCGCCGATGCCAAGGAGTCCTCGCGTTGCCCGCGCCGGAATGCCGGGCGCCGTGCGCGTCAGTCGTCGAGCGATTCGTGCACGGCGCTCGCGCCGCGCTTCCAGTAGGCCGCCGCGCGAATCCGCGCCTTGTCGATGCCCCGTTCGCTGGTCAGATGCTGCCGCACCGCGCGCATCGCGAGCGCCTCGCCGGCCGCCCATACATAGCCTTCGCCGGCCGGCAGCGGCAGGTCGCGCACGGCATCCAGCAGCGCGTCGCCGTCGGCGGCGGCTTCATCGCGGAAGCGCCAGATTTCATGCACTTCCGCACGCGTATCGAACGCGATCCGTGCGCTGCGATCCGCGACTTCCAGTACGACCGCCGCGCGCGCGCCGGCGGGCAATTCCTTCAGGCGCCGGGCCACGGCCGGCAGCGCCGTGTCGTCGCCGATCAACAGGTGCCAGTCGAAACCGGTCGGCACGACGAACGAACCGCGCGGGCCGCCGATGCCGAGCCACTGGCCGACGCGCGCCTGCGCGGCCCACTGCGATGCCGGCCCCGGGTGATTCAGCACGAATTCCAGATCCAGTTCGCACGCCGGCCGATCGAAGCGGCGCGGCGTGAAGTCGCGCGCGACCGGCTTCGGTTCGCCTTCCGGGAACACCGGGCCGTTCGGCCCCATGGACGGCAGCGCGGGCCGCTCGACGCCGGGCGGCGGCAGGAACACTTTCACGTGATCATCGAACGACGCCGATTCGAAATCCGCGAGATCGGGGCCGCCCAGCGTGACGCGCAGCAGGTGCGGCGTGACGGCGTGCACGCGCACGACTTGCAGCAGGCGGAACTTGAGGGTGTGGCGCACACGGGTGACGGTGCGTTCTAGCGTGTTCTGCATCGATGGGTTCTCCAGTATCGGCCCGTGCCGGCGCATCGGCGCGAGCTCGGGTTCCATGCAAAGCCGGGGCCGGCGCGGGTTACTCGCCGGTGCGGCCCTCGATTTCGGCGGTGGCGCGCCGCAGGATCGCCGCGATGCGCCGCTGCTCGTCGGCGGTCGCGCCGCTCTTGTGCAGCAGCGCGTGCTTCAGCGCGACGCGTGCTTCGACGAACTCCGGCAGCCAGCCGCCTTGCGGTTCGTCCGATGCGTCGCCGGCCGATTCGCCCGCGAACGCGCGGCGCATGAATTCCATCCTTCGCGCGAGGTGCGTGAGCCGCGCGAACAGCGTGTCGACGCGTTCGCGTTGCGCGTCGAGGTGCGCGCGTCCGGCGTCGGTGAGCGCATAGCGCTTGCGGTTGCCTTCCGCCTGCGACGCGACGAAGCCGACTTCCTCGAGATAGGTGAGCGCCGGGTAGACCATCCCCGGGCTCGGGCTGTAGAAGCCGTTCGAGCGCGTGTCGAGCGCCTTGATCAGCTCGTAGCCGTGGCTCGGCTGGTCGGCGACGAGCGCCAGCAGCAGCAGTTGCAGATCGTCGGAACTGAACTGGTGGCCGCGCGGCATCGCGTCGTCGCCGCCGAATCCCCCGAAGCCGCCGGGGCCGCCGAAGGGGCCGCCGCCGAACGGGTCACGGCCGCGGCGGTGGCGGCCGATCGCGTGCCAGAAACCGGTGAACCATGAGGGGGCGGAATGCGCACCGTACCCGTCGCATCGGGCGTGGCCGCGGAAGTGGTTATGTCGCATGATCGAGTCCTGTATATCGGAAAACATATCTAAAGATATATATCGAAAGATAGGAAGTCAACGGGATTTATTTGGGGCGGGATGGTGGATGCGCGGTGTAGTACATTGACCTTTTATGCCTGTCTTCTCACGCCCGCGGAATTTCGTATCTGATTTAAAACGTTGGCGCCCGAATGGTGCTGGCGCGGAGGCAGGCCAATCATCGTGAGGGAAGCTGGGTGAGCATTAAAGGTATTCTGTTCGATGCATACGGCACGCTTTGCGACATTCGCGACAAGCGGCGGCCGTTTGCGAAGCTGGTTCAAGCGAGCCCGGATCGCCGACGTGCGCGCGATCTCGTCATGACGCGACCGTTCGATCTGCGTGAAGCCGCACGCGAATTTGACGTGGATGGTGTGGATCTGGATGTGCTGGAAGACGATCTGGCTGCCGAACTCGCCAGTATCGAACTCTTCGAGGAAGTATCCGAAGTGCTCAAGCATCTGCGTGCCGGCGGCCTTCGGCTCGGCGTGGTTTCCAATCTGGCCCAGCCCTATGCCGAGCCGCTGCTGCGACTATTGCCGTTCGACCTCGACGCCTATGCATGGTCGTTTTCGGTGGGCTCCCTGAAGCCGGATTCGGCCATATTCACCGCGGCATTGGACATGCTCGATTTGTCGCCCGACGAGGTCTTGATGGTTGGCGATACTTTCGACGCAGACTACGAAGGCGCCCGGAAATCCGGCATGCATGCATTGCATTTGGATCGCGAGGGTGTGTCCGAGCGGCCAGTGCCGACGATCATGACGTTGCGCAAGCTGACCGACTATGCGCCGGGATAGCCTGGGTTAGCGTCCGTGCTCGCACGCACCCCGGATCACGCCATCAACCCCCGCCAGCGAACCATGCTGTGGTTCGTCGCTGCGCAACCGGCTACGTCGGCATAACGGCCGACGACGTCAAAGCGGTACCGGCCGCACGCTTACACGTTCGGCGCAACGCAACGGGCACGGCCCGCATGCGTATCTGAAGGATCTCCTCCCCACACGACTGCCGGCTCACCGGCTTACCGGGCCAACGGCATTGCTGCCTCCGCGCTGGCAGCAGGCCGGCCCCGTCATGTCGCCCGAACCATCGGGACGGATTCGCTGCGCGTCTTTCTTACAAATAGCCTTAAGTTTGATACTATGGCGCGACTATTCGTATGCTGAATGTATTTATTCTGTATGGGTCGAATTGAGGGAGCGACGCGGGGATGATGGTGCTGGCGCCTGGCGCGAACACGGCTTTGGGAGCGCCTCGATGCTCCTGGACGCTGGAATGCGCGAACACCTCGGCCTTCGGGGACTATGCTGCAGTCGCTCTACTCCCGGTCGACGACAAGCGTCAGCCCAAGGGAGATCCCGCCCTGTTCCAGGTCGAACAAGCCTGGATGGAATGGAGCGGCAGCCAGGAGAAAATCGGCTGCCGACTGGACCTTTCCGCCCTTCCGGCCGGCGCCGACCGTGTGTGCGTCGTCGTGTACACCTTCTCGGCCCTCGGCCCGGTAAGCGAGCTCCGCTCCATTCGCCTGCAGGTCGACAACCAGGTCGAATTCAGCCTGAACCTCGCCGAAAACGGCGAATCGGCGATCATCATCGGCGAGTTCTACTGCCGCAACCAGCAATGGAAGTTCCGCGCGCTGGCCGAAGGCTCCGCCTACGGGCTCTCGGCCCTCGGCCGCAGGATCGGGCTGGCCATCGACGACGCCCATCCTGAGCGGCGCTCACGTTCCGCCGATGCATGCCGCGCCGCCAGCGGCACCGGCTTCGCCATCAGCGCGACGCACGTCCTCACCTGTGCGCATGTGATCGAGGACATGCAGGAAATCCACATCGCTTCCCTCGAGGGCCGACACCGCGCGGAGCCCGTGGTGGTGGACCGCCGGAACGACCTGGCGCTGCTGCGCGTGCAGGGGGCGCCGGTCTTCAAGCAGGTCTCCTTCCGGGACGGCACGGGCTGCGACCTCGGCGAGCAGGTGGTCGCCATGGGTTTCCCGCTGGCCGGCCTGACCGGCGGGGGCGTGCAGGTCACGCAGGGCGGCGTGTCCGCGCTGTTCGGCCTGCACAACGACGCGAGCCTGCTGCAGTTCACGGCCCCGATCCAGCCCGGGTCGAGCGGCAGTCCGCTGTTCGATACGTCCGGCGCGGTGGTGGGGATGGTCACCTCGACGGTCCCGGATGCCCAGAACATGAATTTCGCGGTGAAGGCCGGCCTCGCGCTTGCGTTCCTGGATGCGTGCGGCGTGATCGCCTCCCGAACCCCGTCGGGCCAGACCTTCACCACCGCCCAGATATCCCGTGAGGCCCAGCCGAGTCTATGGCGCGTCGAGGCGCGCAACCCATAGAAGCACGTCGACTTGAATCCCGAGGAAGCGGCGTCGGGGTTGCCCCCTCGCGCCACGCTAGGAAGCAGTTATGGAAAGCCATGTCGTACCCGTGTCCCTCCGCGCACAGCTCATGCGGGGCCTGCTCGAAGTCAACGTCGACGACGCCGTCCTGCCGCCGTCCGACCTGTTCGGCTTCGCGGAGCGCCGTAACCCGAAGCGGGCCTTCCTGTTCGTGTCGAAGGTGCTGGGCCGGCACATACCGGTGTGCCCGTCCGTCATGTCCGCCAGCTTCGAGGGCCTGGCGGCGGAGATCCCGGCGGACCTGCCCGGCCCGGTGCTCGTGATCGGCATGGCGGAAACCGCGGTCGGGCTCGGCGCCGGCGTGCACCGCGCGCTCGGCGCAACCCGGCCCGATACCGTCTACCTGGTCAGCACCCGCCATCCGCTCGGCACCGAACTCTTCGCGCGATTCGAGGAGGAGCATAGCCACGCCAGCGCCCATCTGATCCACCTGCCGGTCGACCCCGAGGTTCGGGAGATGATGCTGCAGGCCAGGTCGCTGGTGCTGGTGGACGATGAAGCGTCCACCGGCAAGACCTTCGTCAACCTGCATCGCGCGCTGGTGGATGCCGGGCTGACGAAAATCGAGCGGGTCGTCACCTGCGTGCTGACCGACTGGTCCGCGGGGGCCGTTGGAAAAGCCATCGGCGAATCGGCCACGTCGGTCTCGCTGATGCAGGGTTCCTACCGGTTCCATGAAGACCCGGGCGCGCCGCTGCCGGACATGCCGGACGTGGGCGCGGTGTCCGTCGGCGAATGGCGGCTCTCGCCCCTGAACGACTGGGGGCGCCTGGGCGTGCGCAACGTGGAAGACACCCTCGCGCCGGATCTTCAGGTCGCGCCGGGCGAGAAGATCATCGTGATCGGCACCGGCGAATTCGTGTGGCGGCCGTTCCTGCTGGCGGAGCGCCTGAAGCGCGCGGGGGCGGACGTCCACTTCAGCGCCACCACCCGTTCCCCCATCGCGCTCGGCCATGCCATCGAGCATGTGCTGTCCTTCCCGGACAACTACGGCCTCGGCATCCCGAACTTCCTTTACAACGTGAAGCCCGGCCAGTTCGACCGGGTACTGGTCTGCACCGAAACGCCCGCGCAGGCGCTGCCCGCAGCGCTGGTCGAGGCTCTCGGCGCGGAGGTCATCGTCGATGGGCAGTAAGCGTCCGCTGGTGCTCGTCGATCTCGACGACACCCTGTTCCAGACCGCGCGCAAGATGCCGGACGGCACGCCGCGCGTTCCGGCGACCGTGGACATGCACGGCGAGCCCAACGGCTACATGACCCCGGTGCAGCAGGCCTTCATCGGCTGGCTGCTGGCGTCGGCCGACGTCGTTCCCGTCACCGCGCGCAGCGTCGAGGCCTACCGCCGCGTGAAGCTGCCGTTCACGCACGGCGCGGTCTGCTCGCACGGGGGCGTGATCCTGCACGCGGACGGCACGCTCGACCAGGGCTGGCACGGCCGGATGGCGGAAGCCCTCGAGGCTTTCCAGGATCGCCTGCCGGCGCTGTGCGACGCCACGCTGCAGATCGGCGCGGCGCTGGGCTTCTCGCTTCGCGGCTGGGTTGCGGCGGAGCATGGGCTGCGCCACTACGTGGTGACCAAGCACAACGAATCCGACGACGCCGCGCTCGCCGCCGTGCTTGCCGAAGTCCAGGCCCGCGGGCTGCTGGAAGGCATGCACATCCACGCGAACGGCAACAACCTCGCCTTCCTGCCCGACGGGCTGGCCAAGCGCGTGGCCGCACAGGAATGGCTGCGCCGCGACCGCGAGCTCAACGGCGAACGGCCGGTGCTGGGCCTGGGCGACAGCATCACCGACCTCGGTTTCATGGATCTCTGCCACATGTGGGCCACGCCGGCCCGGAGCCAGCTGGCGAAGGCCGCGGAGGGGCTGATCCATGCGTGATCCGTTCGCACCCCTCATCACCGCCGGCAGTGGCAGCTATGCCGCGGGCGATGTGCATGTCCTCCTGCAACCGATGCACATTCAAGCGACGGACGTGCTGGAGAAGGAGCGCCTGATCCAGACGAACCGCAAGCACTACTCGGAGATGATCAGCACGGAACACGCGCCCACCGGGCTGCACAAGCACCTCTACGCGCGTGCGCTGGCGCAGAACGGCGCGCGCATGGCCGCCGACGTGCAATCGCTGGCGCTGGCGTTGAATGCGGCCTGCACGGGCCCGGGCATCGCGCTCGTTTCCTTCGTTCGCGCCGGGCTGCCGCTGGGCGTCCTGCTGCGCCGCGCACTGGCCGCGATGGGGCGCGACGTCCGCCACTATGGCGTCAGCATCATCCGCGACCGCGGCATCGACACGGTCGCCCTCGAAGCGATCATCCGTCTGCACGGCGCCGCGAACATCGTGTTCGTGGATGGCTGGACCGGCAAAGGCGCGATTGCCGGCGAGCTCGAGCGGACGCTCGGCGCCGACGAACGCTTCCCGGGTTCGCCACGCCTCGTCGTGCTGGCCGACCCGTGCGGCCGCGCCTGGCTGGCCGCCTCGGCCGAGGACTGGGTGATTCCGTCCGGCGTTCTCGGCGCCACCGTATCGGGCCTGATATCGCGTTCGATCTGGCCGGCACAAGGCGGCCTGCATGGCTGCGTGATCTACGACCACCTGCACGCGCACGACGTCACCCGCGCATTCATCGAGCAGATCGAGACCGAGCGCGGCGCGTTGGGCGAGGTGCCGCAGGCCGCGCCGTGGAGCGCCGATCAGCGCCGCACGCTTCAGGCCGAAGCGGACAGCGTGGTGCATGCGCTGGCGGTGCGCTTCGAGATCGCCAACCTGAACCGCGTAAAGCCCGGCATCGCCGAGGCGACGCGCGCCGTCCTTCGCCGCGTGCCGGACCACGTGCTGGTTCGCGATCGCCGCGACGGCGACGTGCAGCTGCTGATGCATCTCGCCGAGCGCGCCGGCGTGGGCGTCGAAGAGACTGGATCGGACCTGGGCCCGTATCGCGCAGTGACCATCATCCGGGGCGTGGACCGATGAAAGTCATTTCGCCGTTCGCGCTCGGCGCGACCCTGTACATGCCGGCCACCCGCGGCGACATGCTGGACATGGTCCTCGGCAGCAAGCTCCCCGAGCTGCGCTCGCTCGTGGTGTGCCTGGAGGACGCCGTGGCGGAGATCGACGTCGAGCACGCACTCGCGAACCTGCAGGCGCTTCTCACGCGGATCGACGCGCGCGGCGGGCGCCCCGTGGACGGCCCGCTGCTGTTCGTCCGGCCCCGCGACGCGGAGATGGGCGCGGTGCTGAACGACTGGCCGCTGATGAAGCACGTGGACGGTTTCGTGGTGCCGAAGCTGACCTTGAACAGCCTGCGCCGCTGGGAGCGGGCGGTCGACAACCCGGACCTGCTCCTCATGCCCACGCTCGAGACGGCCGACGTCTACAACCCCGGGGCGATGGTGGAGCTGGGCCAGGCGCTGAAAGCCAGCCTGAACGAACGCATCCTCGCGCTGCGGATCGGCGGCAACGACCTCATGGGATGCCTCGGGCTGCGCCGCCATCCGGCCAGGACGCTGTACGACACCCCGATGAGTTATGTGATCCCGATGCTGGCCGGCGTGATGGGCGCGCAGGGTTTCTCGCTGACTGCGCCGGTATTCGAGCAGCTCGCCACGCCGGCGCTGCTGACCGCCGAACTGGAGCTGGATATCGCCCACGGCCTGGTGGGCAAGACAGCCATTCACCCGCGCCAGATCAGCCTCATCCAGGACACGCTGCGCGTCAGCCTGGAGGATCTCAACACCGCCAGGCTGATCGTCGACCGGGATGCGCGGGCCGTGTTCAAGCACAACGACGCGATGTGCGAACCGGCCACGCATCACAAGTGGGCGACCCACATCCTCGAGCGCGCCAAATGGCTTGGGGTGAAGCCCGCCGAAGCCGCCGGCGGCGAGCCCAACATCCGCCTGGCGGAGGTCAGCTGATGCGCATCGGGACGCGCGATCGGGCGGTACCCGCAGTTCAAGAATACCGGGAGCGAGAGGCGAACCCTGGCCGCTCAATCCCGACGGAACACTGAAGATCAACAAGGAGCGAAATCATGGCACTCACCCTGAGCAAGAACCAGAGCATCTCGCTGGAGAAAACGGCCGGCACCGGCCTGAGCAACGTCAGCCTGGGCCTGGGCTGGGACCCCGTGAAGACCGGCGGCTTCCTCTCCAAGCTGCTGGGCGGCGGCAACGACTCGATCGACCTCGATGCATCGTGCATCGTCCTCGATGGCGAGTTCGCGCCGATCGATGTCGTGTGGTTCCGCCAGCTTGCGTCGAAGGACGGTTCGATCGAACACTCCGGCGACAACCTGACCGGTGACGGCGACGGCGACGACGAAACCATCTCCGTGGACCTGCAGCGCCTGCCGGCCCTGGCGAAGCATCTGGTCTTCACCGTGAACAGCTTCCGCGGCCAGACCTTCGACCAGGTCGAAAACGCCTACTGCCGCATCGTGAACGAATCCGGCAACAAGGAACTCGCGCGCTTCAACCTCGCGGAGAAAGGCCGCCATACCGGCGTGGTGATGGCCAGCCTGAGCCGCGGGAGCAGCGGCTGGGAGTTCAAGGCGATCGGCCAGTCGACCAACGGCCGCACCGCGGAAGACCTCGTCAACCTGGCCATTCAGGCGGTGCGCGCATGACCACGCTGCTTCCTGGCGGCAACGCGCCGGTCGCCACCGGCCAACTTCGCGTCGACATCACCTACGCGCCGATTCCGGGCGCCGATATCGACATCTCCGCATTCGCGCTGACCGCCACGGGCAAGGTCCGTGGCGACGGCGACATGTGCTTCTACGGGCAGACCGGCATCCTGGGCGGCGCGGTCGAGCTGACCGGCAGCGCCGCAGGCCGCGCCACGTTCACGCTGGACCTCGGCCGCGTCGACCCCGCGATCGAGAAGGTTGCGTTGACCGCGACCATCTACGAGAACAAGGCTGCGTTCGACCGCGTGTCGACACTGGCGCTGGCCGTCACCGGCGGCATCGAGGCGCAGATTCCGACGCAGGGCATGACCGAGACGGCGCTGATCCTCGGCGAGTTCTATCTCCGCCAGGGTGCGTGGAAGTTCCGCTGCGTCGGTCAAGGCTTCGCGGGCGGGCTGGAGCCGCTGGCGAAGCACTTCGGCGTCGACGTTGCCGCGCCGGCACCGGCGTCTGCGCCGACGCCCGCACCGGCTGCGGCGCCCGCACCGGCACCCGTTCCCCCGGCCCCGCCGAAGCCGACGGTCAGCCTGAGCAAGGTCACGCTCGACAAGACCCGCTCCAGCATCAGCCTCGACAAGCCCGCGGCCGGCTTCGGCGAGATCAAGGTGAACCTGAACTGGAACCGCGGCAGCAGCAGCGGCGGCGGCCTGCTGGGCGGCCTGTTCGGCAAGGGCAATAGCAACGCGGTCGACCTCGACGTCGGCTGCCTGTTCGAGCTGCAGGATGGCTACAAGGGCGTCGTCCAGGCGCTCGGCAACAGCTTCGGCGACCTGAACGACGAGCCCTACATCCAGCTCATGGGTGACGACCGCACCGGCTCCGTCGCGGGCGGCGAGTGGCTGCACATCAACGGCCGGCAGTGGAGCGAGATCAAGCGGATTCTGGTGTTCGCCTTCATCTACGACGGCGCTCCCAACTGGAAGGCGACCGACGGCGTGGTGACCATTTTCGTGCCCGGCCAGCCCGAGATCGAGGTGCGGCTGAACGAGGAGGGCGGCCGCCACGGCATGTGCGCGATCGCGCTGCTTGAAAACGCGGGCGGCGCCGTCAAGGTCACCCGCCGCATCGATTTCCACCGTGGGCATGACGATATGGACCGTGCCTACGGATGGGGGATGCGCTGGCGCGCCGGCTCCAAATAACGACCTGTCCGGCGGGGCCGAGGGGCTCCGCCCAACGAGGAGGAAACCATGCTCGAGTGGCTGAAAACCAACGCGGCGAAAGCGCGCGAAACCTTGACGACGGAAGTCGCCAAGTTCAAGAACCGGACCTTCATGGAAGCGGTGGCCAATGGCTGCGCGCTCATCGCCGCGGCCGACGGCGTGATCCAGTCGGAGGAGAAGATGAAGATGGTCGGCTTCATCAACAACTCCCCGGAGCTCAAGGTCTTCAACCTGAACGATGTGATCAAGGTCTTCACCGATGCCTGCGCGAAGTTCGAATTCGACTTCCAGATCGGCCAGGCCGAAGCCCTGAAGGCCATCAACAAGATCAAGGGCAAGGACGGCGAAGCGCGCCTGCTGGTGCGGGTGTGCATCGCCATCGGCGGCTCGGACGGCAACTTCGACGACAAGGAAAAGGCTGCCTGCCGCCTGATCTGCCAGGAGCTTGGCCTGAACCCGGCGGACTTCGAACTCTGAGCATTGAACCGGAAGCGGCGCACCGCTTCCCCCGCGGCATCGGCCGAAAAATAGTTATCCGTAGCAACCACAAGGAGCTGTACTCATGGCACTGACTCTTCAAAAAGGCGGCAACCTCTCCCTGTCCAAAGAGGCTCCGGGCCTGACCAGGATCCTGGTCGGCCTGGGCTGGGACCCGCGCGCCACCGACGGCACCGAGTTCGACCTGGACGCCAGCGCCTTCCTGCTGGGCGCCGGCGGCAAAGTGCGCGGCGAAGCCGACTTCATCTTCTACAACCAGCTCAAGAGCCCGGACGGCTCCGTCGAGCACACCGGCGACAACCGCACCGGCGCCGGTGACGGCGACGACGAAGTCATCAAGGTCGACCTGAGCCGCGTGCCGGCCGATATCGAGAAGATCGCCTTCACCGTCACCATTCACGACGCCGATGCGCGCAAGCAGAACTTCGGGCAGGTTGGCAACTCGTTCATCCGCATCGTCAACGAGACCAACAGCGCCGAAATCGTGCGCTACGACCTCGCCGAAGACGCGTCGATCGAAACCGCGATGATCTTCGCCGAGCTGTATCGCCACAACAACGAATGGAAGTTCCGCGCTGTCGGCCAGGGCTACGCGGGCGGCCTGCGCGCGCTGGCCAACGGCTACGGCATGAACTTCTGATCGCTTAACTCAACTGAACAAGGAATCGCACCATGGCTGTGAGTCTGTCCAAAGGCGGTAACGTCTCCCTGACGAAAGAGGCCCCGGGCCTGAGCGAAGTGCTGGTGGGCCTGGGCTGGGACCCCCGCGTCACCGACGGCACCGAGTTCGACCTCGATGCGTCCATCTTCGTCACCGGCGAGAGCGGCAAGGTCTTGAGCGACGCCGGTTTCATCTTCTACAACAACAAGAAGTCCGCCGACGGCTCCGTCGAGCACCTGGGCGACAACCGCTCGGGCCAGGGCGACGGCGATGACGAGCAAGTCGTCGTCAAGCTGACCGGCCTCGCGGCCGACGTGAAGAAGCTCGTGTTCGCGGTGACGATCCACGAAGCCGAAAGCCGCAAGCAGTCGTTCGGGCAAGTCTCGAACGCGTTCATCCGCGTGGTGAACAAGGCCGACGGCAAGGAAATCGCCCGCTACGACCTGTCCGAAGATGCGTCGACCGAGACGGCGATGATCTTCGGCGAGCTGTACCGTCACAACGACGAGTTCAAGTTCAAGGCGATCGGCCAGGGTTTCGCCGGCGGCCTGAAGCCGCTGGCCGAAGCGCACGGCGTGAACATCGGCTGACGACAGCGGATGGAGCAAGCCCCGGTGGCCGGGGCTGAGGGGGCCGAGTTCCGCATTGCGCGGGGCTCGGCCCTTTTTGCATCTAGTTGCCCGCGTTGCGCCGATACAGGCTGAGCGCGACGGCCAACCCCGCCAGCATGCCGGCGCAGCCGCGATCGAGCCACTGCAGCGCTCGCCCGGACAGCGCTTTCATCGCGTGATGGCCGCCGATCGCGTACACGCTCGTCAGCGCGATGTCGATCAGCGCGGTCAGGATCGCGAGCGTGACGTATTGCGGCGTGACGTCGGCCCGAGCCTGGATGAATGGCGGCAGGAAGGCCGAGAAGAACAGCAGGCCCTTGGGATGCGAGAGTGCGACCAGGACTCACCGCAACTGCACGGCCGCGAGAAACAGCACCATGCTGCCGATCGCGGCATCGAGCACGCGCCATGCCGTCGCACGGCGGAACCACGGAGCGAGCAGCCGCGCGCCGTACCCGAGGCCGAGGAACCACACGACGCTGACCGCCATCGCGCCGATCGCGAACGCGAGCCGCGCGCCTTCCGGCTCGCGTGCGCCGGCCGTGCCGATCAGCAGGAACGTGTCGAGATACACGTGCGGGTTGAGCCACGTGAACGCGAGCGTCATCAGCACGATCGAGAGCCCGCTCTGCGGCGGCGGCGCGACGGCATCGCCGCGCACGTCGAGCGTCGCGTGCCCCGGCTTCAACGCGCGCCGCAGCGCGCTCAAGCCGAACCATGCGAGGTACGCGAGGCCGACGTACAGCACCGCATGGACGAACGTCGGATAGCGTTCGACGAGCACCGATGCGCCGCCGACGCCCGCGCCGATCAGGATCATGTCGGACAGCGCGCAGAGCAGCACGATCTTGCCGACATACGCGCGCATGATGCCCTGGCGCAGCACGAATGCGTTCTGTGCGCCGATGGTGACGATGAGGGACGCGCACAACGCGGCGCCGTGGGAAAAAGCGAGCCAGTTCATGGTGGATGCCAGCAGTAGACGGATGAATCGAGTGGCGCTAGTCTGCGGTGTTCACGAGGCTAAGAAAAGCTAAATCCTCTAATGCTGATTAAGGAAATCTGATGCTCGACTACGCATTGCTCGATGCCCTCGCGGCGGTGATCCGGCATGGCTCGTTCGAACGCGCGGCGAAGGCGCTGAACGTCACGCCGTCGGCGGTGTCGCAGCGGGTGAAGCTGCTCGAGGAGCGCGTCGGCAGCGTGCTCGTGAAGCGCGGGCAGCCGTGTGTCGCGACGGCGTCGGGCGCGCTGCTGTGCCGTCATACCGAACGCGTGCAACTGCTCGAAGCCGAGTTGTCCGGGCGGCTGCCCGCCCTGCCGGGGGCGCTGTCGGCCGACTGGCCGAGGCTGCGCGTCGCGGTAAACGACGACAGCGTCGCGACGTGGTTCATCGACGCGGTCGCGCCGTTCTGCGCGGAGCGCGAGACGCTGCTCGACCTCGTGATCGACGACCAGGACTACACGGCGTCGCGAATCCGGGACGGCAGCGTGCAGGGCGCGGTGACTGCGCAGGCGGAGCCGATCCAGGGCTGCCGTTCGACGCGGCTCGGGCGCATCCGGTATCGCGCCGTGTGTTCGCCCGAATTTCACGCGCGCTATTTCGGCGCGGGCGTGACCCGCGATGCGCTGCGTCGCGCGCCATGCGTGATGTTCAATTCGAAGGACGGCTTGCAGGCGCGCTTCATCCGGCGCGTGACGCGCGCGGATCTCGAGCCGCCGCAGCATTGGATACCGCACGTCGCCGGGTATTTGCGCGCATGCGAAACGGGGCTGGGATGGGGGATGTGTCCGGACCGGATGGTCGATCGCCAGCTGGCGGCGGGAGAACTGGTCGACATGTCGGCGGGGCGGACCGTCGACATCGACTTGTACTGGCAGAGCTGGCGCCTGTCGATCGGCTGGCTCGACGATTTCAGCGCGATGCTGAAGGCGCGCGCGGCGCAGTTTCTGGATTGATCGTTGCACGACGCGCGATGCGTCACGCAACGTGGCCGGACACGCGCGCCGGATTCGGCGTCAGATTTGACGCAGGCCGTCGAAATCGACGATGTGCACGTGGCGGCCGTGCATTTCGATCAGGCCGCGCTTCTGGAACTTCGACAGCGTGCGGCTGACCGTTTCGAGCGTCATGCCGAGGAAGCTGCCGATGTCTTCGCGCGTCATCCGCAGGTTGAATTCGGTCGGCGAATAGCCGCGCTTCAGGTAGCGCGACGAAATGTCGAGCAGGAACGCGGCGACCCGTTCCTCGGCGTTCAGCGAACCGAGCAGCATCGCTTGCGACGTCTCGCGCATGATCTGCTCGCTCATCAGCTTGTGCATGCGCAGCTGCATCGAGCCGGCTTCGGAGCACAGCGACTTGAGCGCGCTGTACGGAATCACGCAGACGGAGCTGTCTTCGAGCGCGACCGCGGTGCGCGGATGCGCGTCGTCGCAAATGCCGTCGAGGCCGAGCGCTTCGCCGGCGAGGTGCAGACCGGTGACCTGCTCGCGGCCGTCGTGGCGCGTCGCGACCGTCTTCAGCGAACCGGAGCGCACGGCATACAGGTTGTCGAAGGCATCGCCTTCGCGGAACAGCGCTTCACCGCGTTTGACTGCGCGTGCGACGCAGATGACCGACTCGAGGCGGCTGAGCGCTTCGGGTGCCAGGCCCTGCGGCATGCACAAATGCCGCATCGCGCACGACGAGCAGTGCGCTGCCTGGCGGGGAGCCCAGCTGCCTGCGTGGGGCGCGGCGGCTTGGCGTGTGGCGACGGGCGTCAGCATGATCGTTTACTCCGGCGTTAAATCGACCAGATCATTGTCCCACCGCAACTTGCCGCTGTCGGGTGACAAAACGTCGCGATTCGCCGCACCCGCCGCGCGATGCTCAGCCTGGCTGTGTGTCGGCATGCGCGGCCGCCGGAATCAGCAGCACGGGCAGCGACGCATGCCGCACGCATTGCTCGGCGATGCTGCCGAGCACGAGCCGGCGGAAGCCGCGGCGGCCGTGCGTGCCGAGCACGAGCAGGTCGGCGCCGAACGCGCTCGCGGCTTCGAGGATCAGCGACGAGACGTCCGCAATCGACGACGCTTCGCCGAGCTTGGTTTCGCCCTTCACGCCGACGGCCTGCATGCTTTGCGTGAATTCCTTCGCGAGATCGTTGCCCTGCTCGAGGAGCTGGTCGCGCAGCAACGAAGGATCGTAGCCGGGCACGTTGTAGTAGATCGCGGCGTTCTCGACGACGTAGAACGGCTGCAACTCCGCGCCGTGCGATTGCGCGAGTGCGAGCGCGGCATCGAACGCGTGGCGGGAAGTGTCGCTGCCGTCGACGGCAACCAGAATACGCTTGTACATAGTGTCTCCGAGATGCGGGTGGAAAGGGAGCTGGCCGGATGGCCAGTTGAACGGTGCGCTGCTGCGAGGCAGAGTAGACGAATGTCGGCGACCTTGCAGCGCGGTGGCGCTCCGCTCGCAATCCGGTTCGCGGCACGTCGGCCCGGTGCCTGCGCAACGAGCGGGCCGGCCAGGCGCCTGCATCGTCATTGAAGCGCAATCGGCGGCGAGGGTCGTGACACCGATCAAACGATGTGCGGATCAGGCGTGTTCGGGCGTACGGGCCGCCGGCTGGTTTCGGCATCGGGTTCGACGCTCGACGATGCAGAACGTCTGCTTGCGCGGACGCCGCCGTCATCGCGGCTCATGTCCGCGTGCGATGACCGTGTGTGCTTCACCATGGTGCGTCGATCGGGTCGGCCATCTGCGATCGAAGGCGAAGCCGGCGCGACGTGCGATGCGTTCGAGACGTGCCGCGCGCCGCTTCGCAAACGACCAAACGACAGCTTAAAACGCTTGAGCTAACGCGGCGCCGGCGTCAGTTCGATCACCCGCTCAGGCCGGCGTGCGTGGCCGGGCCAGTGCCCGCCTCCATGCATCCGGTGCACCGCGCCGAGCGTTTCGCCGCCGACCGGCAGCGGCGCGTCGAAGCCTTTCTCGATCATCACGTAGCCCGCGCGCAGCGCGAGCGCAAGATGGTTGCCGTCCGGCCTGCTGTCGAATCCGGCGAAGCCGTCGCCGGATTCGGGCATGGCGTTGTCGAGCGACGCATTGCTCGTCGTGACCTGATCGGGCGAGATCGGTTCGCCGCGCGCGAGGCGCGCCGCTTCGCGGTTCTTGCCGTCGGTGTCGACGGTGCTGTCGTGGGTATCGTCGTTGTACAGCTCGATGCTGCGCGGATGTGCGGCGCGCATTTGTGCAGACGATTCCATCGCGAATCTCCTGGCGGCGAAGCGCTCCGGATCGAAGCAAGTCCCGTTCCGGGCACGACGGGAAAAGGCGCGCGGGCGGCCGCCGCAGCCGTGTCGCGCGCGCTGATTTGTCATGATTTATTTCAGCTAGAAGATGCGTTTTCTACAGAGTATGATTCTTTTCCGATGAAGCGGCGATAGGGGACGAAGGATGGCCGCTTCCGCCCATACCAGGGCGCCGCAACACCCTTAACGCACGGGTAGTTAACAAGAAAGCAAGGGACTTGAGGTGGCGGACTCATGCAAGCGAATACTGCCTTCACACATCGCGGATATCTGTTGAATTGCGCGCCTGCGCGCGCCAGTGACGGTTCGTTCAAGCCCTACGTCGTGATCTCGCGATCGAGCGACGGGGAGCTTGTCGCCAACCGTTTCTTTCCATCGGAGCTTCAGTTCCATGACGAAGGTTCGGCGATCGCGCATGCCCGCGACTGGGCGGTGCGCTGGATCGACGCGAGCAGCGTCACGATCTGACGCCGGCGGCCGCTGCCGACGTTGGCCATCCGGCCGACCCTCCGGGGGCGGCTCGCGGGCGAAAAACGCGGTAATCTAACCAAACCGTCACTTTTATTTGCGGCCGTGCGCAGTCAGCGCGGGGCTGCCGCTTTTGCATATGTCGAAATCGCCTGCCCGTCACTGGGGCCTCGAAGAAATCGTTGCCGGCTTGCGCGAGTCGCGTGAGGAACTGCATCGCACCCGCCATCCGCGCGGCATCCGTGAACTGCCGTCCCGGGATGCGATATGCAAGATCGTCACCGGCCTGCGCGCGTCGATGTTCCCGACACATTACGGTGCGCCGGACCTGACCGACGAAAGCGTCGACTATTACGTCGGCCATACGCTGGAGAGCACACTGCGCGTGCTGTCCGAGCAGATCCGCCGCGCGTTGACGTTCCTGCCCGAGCATGTGGATACACCGCCTGCCGAACTCGAGGAACGCGCGTTCGACATCGCGCGCGAATTCGGCAAGCAGCTGCCGGCGATTCGCGCGCTGCTCGTCAGCGACATCCAGGCTGCCTACGCAGGCGACCCGGCCGCGCAGCACATCACGGAAATCCTGCTGTGCTACCCGGGCGTGCTGGCGATGATGCACCACCGGCTCGCGCATGCGCTGCATCGTCTCGGCGTGCCGCTGCTCGCGCGCTTCATCAACGAGATCGCACATTCGGCCACCGGCATCGACATTCACCCGGGCGCGCAAATCGGGCCGAGCTTCTTCATCGATCACGGCACCGGCGTGGTGATCGGCGAGACGGCGATCATCGGCGAGCGCGTGCGCGTCTACCAGGCCGTCACGCTCGGCGCGAAGAGCTTCCCGGCCGACGGCGACGGCGCGCTCGTGAAGGGCAATGCGCGTCACCCGATCGTCGAGGACGACGTGGTGATCTACGCGGGCGCGACGATTCTCGGCCGCGTGACGATCGGGCGCGGCTCGGTGATCGGCGGCAACGTGTGGCTCACGCACAGCGTGCCGCCGGGCACCAGCGTCGCGCAGAGCAAGGCGCGCGAAGGCGATCGGGCCGAGCGGCCGTAACGGCGTGGGAAGGGCGGCGCGGGCCGGCGTCGAACGGTGCGCAGCCCGTGCGACGCCGGTCTCTCGATGGTCTTTGCGTCAGGGCTTGCCGGCCGGCGAACGGTGCTTGTACAGCACGTCCTGATCGACGCGGATCAGGTTCTGTCCCGCGTCGACCACGAAATCCACGCCGTTGTACGCGCTGCCCGTCAGCAGCAGGATCGCGCGCGCGACGTCATCGGGCCCGGCGATGCGCGCAAGCGGCGTCGACGCGCGGCTCGCGTGTTCGAAATCGGCCTGGGTCTGGTCGTCGCTCGGCAGCATCAGGCCCGGGAACACCGCGTTCACGCGCAGCACCGGCGCGGCCGACAGCGCGAGCATCTGCGTCAGGTTGCCGAGCGCGGCCTTCGCGACCGTGTAGCTGAAGTGGTCGCGATGGAAGTTTTCCTTGATCTTCTGGTCGATCACGTTCACGACCACGCCCTGCGTGCCGGCTGCGCGCGCCCGTTCGTAGAATGCGCGCGTGAGCAGGATCGGCGCGCGGCAATTGACGGCCCAGGCCTGGTCGAACGCGGCGAGGTCGAAGCCCGGGAAGTGGTCCTGCCAGAACACCGATGCGTTGTTGATCAGCACGTCGAGGCGGCCGAAGCGCGCGTAGACGTCGCCGATCAGCGCGTCGACCTGCGCGGCGTCCGACAGGTCCGCCCGTAGCGCCGCCGAATCGGTCCCGCGCGCGGCGATCGCATCGGCGGCCGCGTGTGCCGCGTCGGCCGACCGGTCGAAGTGGATCGCGGTGCGGTAGCCCTGCGCAGCGAAAAACTCGGCGAATGCGCGCCCGGCCCGGCGCGCGGAGCCGGTCACGAGCACCACGGGCGCATCTGCCGCTTGCTTCGTCGACGCCATTTACGTATTCGTCAGGTTCACGGAGGACGGGTTCGCGACGATCGACAGGAATTCGCGTCGCGTCGATGGATCGGTGCGGAACGTGCCGAGCATGCGCGACGTGACCATCTCGACGCCCGGCTTGTGAATGCCGCGCGTCGAGATGCACTGGTGCGCGGCTTCGAGGATCACGCCGACGCCTTTCGGCTGCAGCACGTCGAACAGCGTGTCGGCGATCTGCACGGTCATCTTTTCCTGGATCTGCAGGCGCTTCGCGAACGCATCGACGAGGCGCGCGAGCTTCGAGATGCCGACGACTCGGTGATTCGGCAGATACGCGACGTGCGCGCGGCCGATGATCGGCACCATGTGGTGCTCGCAGTAGCTCTCGAAGCGGATGTCCTTCAGCACGATCATCTCGTCGTAGCCGTCGACCTCGCTGAACGTGCGCGCGAGGATGTCGCGCGGTTCGATCGCATAGCCGGCGAAGAACTCCTCGTACGCGCGCACGACGCGCGCGGGCGTGTCGACGAGGCCTTCGCGCGCCGGATCGTCGCCGGCCCAGCGCAGCAGCACGCGGACAGCTTCCTCGGCCTCCGAACGGCTCGGCCGGGATGCGGCCGGTTCGGGCCGCGAGGATTTCTTACCCATGTATTCGCTCCATCGAGGACGGCCGCCTGCGGCGGCGCAATGGGGAGCATTGTTTCATGCTTTCGGCGCCCGTGCGTCACGAGGCGGCGCCGCGCCCGCTCACTTCGGCCACTCGTCCTGCTCGTCGTTGAACAGCGACGCGACGACGCCGCGCAGCCACGCGGTGCGCGGATCGTTGTGGAACTTGCGATGCCAGTGCTGCTTCAGGTCGAAGCGCGGCAGCGACAGCGGCGGCTCGACCGGCGTGATGAACGCGTGCTCGGCCGCATACGCGTAGCCGATCGCGTGCGGCACCGTCGCGATCAGGTCGGTGCGGCTCAGGATGAACGGCAGGCTCATGAAGTGCGGCGTCTCGAGCACCGCGCGGCGATGCATCCGCTGCTTCGCGAGGTATTTCTCGAGCACTTCCTGGCTGCGTCCTTCCGCGCGCACCACCGCATGGCCGCACGCGAGAAACTGCTCGACCGTGAACGGCCGCGCTTGTTCGAGCGGATGGCCGCGCCGCATCAGGCACACGAAGCGGTGCGTGAACAGCCGCTGCTGGAAGAAGTTGTTGCCGTCGAGATCGGGGAAGTAGCCGACCGCGAGATCGAGCGAACCGGCTTCGAGGCCGCGCCCGACTTCATCGTGCGAGAGCGACACCGAGCGCAGGTTCGCATGCGGCGCGCGCGCCGAGAACGCCTGCAGCAGCTTCGGCAGGAACACGATCTCGCCGACGTCCGACAGCGCGATCGAGAACGTATGCGTGCTCGCCGCCGGATCGAAATCGTGCGGCGCGACGAGGCCGCGCTCGATCTGCGCGAGCGCGTCGCGCGCGGCGGGCAGCAGCGCCTGCGCGCGCGGCGTCGGCTCCATGCCGCGCGACGTGCGCACGAACAGCGGGTCGCCGAAGTATTCGCGCAGGCGGCCGAGCGCGGCGCTCACGCGCGGCTGGCTCACGCCGAGCAGGTCGCCGGCGCGGCTCACGTTGCGCGCGTCGTCGAGCGCGACGAGGTAGGGAATCAGGTTCAGATCGAGCGTTTCCATCACGACACCAATATTCGCGAAACGTATACAACTTATCTCCTGAATCGCGTTGCCGCATAGTCGGGAAAGCGCTGAAATTCGTTTCACTATTCGAATCAATGTTCAGCTTTGCATGGGACCGGGGTAAGCGCTGAAGCGCTAACTCCGGTCGACAAGGAGACAAACATGCGTACCCAAGTCGCGATCATCGGCGCCGGTCCGTCCGGCCTTCTGCTTTCCCATTTGCTGCGCCTGCAAGGCGTCGATTCCATCCTCGTCGAAGCGCGTTCGCGGGAGTACTGCGAGAACCGCATTCGCGCCGGCGTGCTGGAGCAGGGCACCGTCGACACGCTGAACGAAGCCGGCCTCGGCGACCGGATGCGCCGCGAAGGGCTCGAACATCACGGCATCGAGCTGCTGTTCGGCGGCCAGCGCCACCGCATCGACCTGACCGGGCTCACCGGCGGGCGCGCGATCACCGTCTACAGCCAGCACGAAGTGGTGCGCGACCTGATCGCGGCCGGCGTCGAGCATGGCCATCAAATGCACTTCGAAGTGAGCGACGTCGCGGTGCACGACGTCGACGGCGACCAGCCGTTCGTCACGTTCAAGCACGCGGACGGCCGCGCGGAGCGCATCGACTGCGACTACATCGCCGGCTGCGACGGCTTTCACGGCATCGCGCGGCAGGCCATTCCCGCCGAACGGCAGCGCACGTTCGAGCGCGTCTACCCGTATGCGTGGCTCGGCATCCTCGCCGATGCGGCGCCGTCGCTCGACGAACTCGTGTATGCACACCACGAACGCGGCTTCGCGCTGTTCTCGATGCGCTCGCCCACCGTCACGCGGCTCTACCTGCAATGCAAGCCGGACGAGAACCTCGACGAATGGTCCGATGCGCGGATCTTGGACGAGATGCATACGCGTTTCTCGAACGACACGGGCTGGACGCCGGCCGAGGGCCGCATCACGCAGAAGAGCGTGACGCCGATGCGCAGCTTCGTGTCCGAGACGATGCAGTACGGCCGCCTGTTCCTCGCGGGCGACGCCGCGCACATCGTGCCGCCGACGGGCGCGAAGGGGATGAACCTCGCGGTGGCCGACGTCCGCGTGCTGGCCCGCGCGCTCGGCGCGCGCTACCGCCGCGGCGACACGGCGCGGCTCGACGCGTATTCGGCAACCTGCCTCGAACGCGTGTGGCGCGCCGAGCATTTCTCGTACTTCATGACGAACATGCTGCACCCGTCCGCGGACGACACGCCGTTCGTCAATCGCCTGAAAGTGGCCGAACTGAAGTACGTGACGCGCTCCCGGGCCGCCGCGCAGGCGCTCGCCGAGAACTACGTCGGGCTGCCGTTCGACGACGACGCGGCCCCCGAGGGAACCCGCCTTGACAACGCGCTGTGCACGACTCTATGATCGGCCATCGTTCGCTAATCGAATCTAGGTTCGCTTAACGAACATTCGCCGGGTCCGGATACGGGTCCGGCGCGGCACGCGAGACGCGCGTGTTCCCTCGACAGGCCGCGCATCGTGCCGCGGGTACGTATCAGGAAGAGACATGGTCAACAAGATTTTCGAATCGCTTCAGTCGGCGGTCGCCGACGTTCACGACGGCGCGACGATCATGATCGGCGGCTTCGGCACGGCCGGCATGCCGTCCGAGCTGATCGACGCGCTGATCGAGCAGGGCGCGCGCGATCTGACGATCGTCAACAACAACGCGGGCAACGGCGAGATCGGCCTTGCGGCGCTGCTGAAGGCGAAGCGCGTGCGCAAGATCATTTGTTCGTTTCCGCGCCAGAGCGATTCGCAGGTGTTCGACGCGCTGTACCGCGCGGGCGAGCTCGAGCTGGAGCTCGTGCCGCAGGGCAACCTCGCGGAGCGCATCCGCGCGGCGGGCGCGGGCATCGGCGGCTTCTTCACGCCGACCGGCTTCGGCACGAAGCTGGCCGAAGGCAAGGAGACGCGCGTGATCGACGGCAAGCAGTATGTGTTCGAGACGCCCATCCACGCCGATTTCGCGCTCGTGAAGGCGTACAAGGGCGATCGCTGGGGCAACCTCGTGTATCGCAAGACCG
>Ga0157367_1000337_pt1 | contig 23904 bp, 17 predicted proteins | sample AttbisABBM2_FD_113142 | JGI IMG/M metagenome (GOLD analysis project Ga0157367, IMG submission 113142) | Fungus gardens microbial communities from leaf cutter ant in Botucatu, State of São Paulo, Brazil - Atta bisphaerica ABBM2 | ecosystem: Host-associated > Fungi > Mycelium > Unclassified ... | reverse complement strand
CGTCTTCTTCGCGGGCTGCGCATCGCACAACGCGCAGGGCGTTGCCTACGATCCGGCCAACGACGCACGCATTCGCGTCTACTTCGGCACCGATACCCATTTTTACTTCAACACATCGTGCGAGCCGAAGAAACACGCTCTTAGTTTCGCGAATCGCGGCATGTGGGTCGCGAAACCACGTATGCTGAATCTCGCCAATACGACAATCGGCATGCCGGTCCCGGAAGATGCGTACCGCTACTACGACGAATACGTGATCAAGGCCAACGAGCCATTGACGATTACGCTCGATACCGGCGGAACGTCGCAAACCGGAGGCGTGGTGTTCTCGACGCCACGCGAACATGCTGCAGGCTCGTTCGTGCCGCAAGCAGGCAAAGACTACGAAGCCTTTGCTGTCCATTCTTCCGGCTATCTTCGGTTGAACGTTCGCAGGCTTATTGTCACTGGTGATCATGTCGGAACCGAGCCTGTCACGGTTCGTGCCGCTCGGGAATGTACCGATATTGTCGAGAGTCCTGCTGGATGATCAACCGGCAAACGGATAAGTGATAGTGAGCCCAGGTTCAGGGTGCATCGTACGCGAGTGCGCCGGACTACAGCCTTAGCGCGAATGCACAAGACTCTGGTCTGTATGTCGTGCACCTGACGAAGTGACGGCACTTTGTTGATGGCGTTATCCTTGAATTTCAGCGTACGAGACCATTTTGCGCGCTGGCTTCGCCTTCCGCGCATGTTGTTCGGAACGCTCGCGTTCCTTCTACTAGAGCATCCTGGTGCTGCCGCTGATGATGAGGATTCGGGCCAAAGAGATGGGCAACGCGATTGCAAGGGCGCGTGGCTGAAGGTGTCTAAGTGCGGAATACTTGGGCTATAACGTCAAGCCGACATGGGAATGCCACCTCGGGCACGTCTGGTCATCGACGCCAAGTACGGTGATAAGTCGGGGCGCATGGTACCCAAACTGCTTTCGGTTGCGAATCACGCGCGATCCAGTGTTGCGTCGGCGCTATGATCGCGATGGGCAGAATGGAACGATCATTTTAGTCACGCCGCAGCGAAGTGTTGGCAGCGATACTTAGAACAGGGCATAGAAGGAAAGGCGATTGAAAATTGAGAATCAGTGAATTCTGAAAGTTGAATATCTACGAAAAGGGGTGTTTCAATGAACGTTGGAGGCCTTCGGAACAAGAAGGAACGTGTATATCACTGGCTCATGGCGGTGATTGGAGTCGTTCTTTGGGTGGCGATTGCGAAATTTGTTTGGAGCTACTGGGAGCACCCGAAATTTGGAAAAATTATTCATATGTACGTTGGATACGCTGTCGCGTTTATTGCGCTTCGTTGGATTGCCGGTGTCATGTATCGCGCGATGGCATTTGGAAACATGGTGTTGCTTGGCCCGTCCCAGTTTCCCGAGATTTACGCGATGGTGGTGGCCGGAGCGAAGGAGGTTGGTCTTAGTGAGACGCCGAAAACCTTTGTATACAACTCGAATGGATTGTTTAATGCTTTTGCCAGGCGAATCCTGGGCGGCCGCTATGTCTTTCTGACATCGGCACTCGTTCAGGCAAGTAGCGATGCTCAGGTGCGCTTCGTAATCGGACACGAAATTGGACATCATGCTGCCGGGCATCTGAACCCATGGATGAATTTCGTTAAGCTTCCGGCGTACATTGTTCCATTTCTGGGCAAGGCGTACTCGAGGGCGAGAGAGTACACCTGCGATAGCATCGGCGCGTATCTGTCAAAAGACGCTCGCGCATCCCGAAGCGCATTGCAAATGCTGGGGTGCGGGTGCCAGCGGCTAAATGATTCCATGAATTGCGAGGCGTTCGCTGCGCAAGAGGATAGCGTGCCTGAGATTTCCGGATTTCTCGTCGAAATTTTCAGAACTCATCCACGTCTGACGCGACGTGTCTCTGCAATTAACGTGTGGTCGAAATATGCTGGTGATGGAGAGCCCGCCTTCGATGTGAAAACACCGACAGTACAATAGTAATCGCGAGACTTGCGCTGAGAGCGCCTTGACCGAGTCGGTGAGCTGCTTGCTGCGGTGTGCGACGACCAAGCAGCAGGCCATGCTGCTTGAGGCGTTATCCGATAAGTTGAGCGCGAGGACGGAATAACGCCCATGAGTCTGATTTCATGCTACGTGAACGGATTGTGGGCGAGCAAGGTCCGTCATGCGATAGGACTACGCCCACACGGACAGCATGCTCGCGTTTATGACCGTCCACGAGGAGGATTAGCAAGCGCCCGCATGGTGGGCCCCGTAGGTCGCTTGGCTCACGGTGTACCTATCGCCGGCGCTCGATGAAAGCTGCTGAATGAGACCTTTGCACGAGAAGCCTTGCATGCTGAGATACTGTTTCGCAGACTTTACTGCCTCCTCGTTCCAGTCAATCTTCAGGCTGTCCACTGCTACGGTAGCATCTGCAACGTCGTAACCATCTCCTGCTGACGATGAGAGTTGCTGAATAAGTCCGTTCCGTGAGAAGCCTTGCATGCTGAGATACTGTTTCGCAGATCTGGCGGCGTTATTTTGAGGTCCGGTCAGAGGCGACGACGCATCTTGCTCGGCGGGTGCGCTCTTTTGGTTATGCGCTGCACGCGATGCCGAGTCTGATACTGTTGGCGTCGATTGTGCTTGATTCGCGCTTTTCTGATCACAGGCCGTCAATGCTAGCGTCGACATGATCGCCAGAGTTACATACGTATTTCTCATCTTTTCCCCGAATAGATTGGTCAAGTGCCATTATCATGGCTTGTTCTTAGTGTAGCGCACGCTTATGTTCCTGTCATTGCGATTACGGTTTTGCGGTTCTCGCATCGACCCTCAAGCCAAAATACCTAAATGGCGCATTTTTTCTCCAACTTGACGATAGATGGATAGGACGTCGGACAGTTTTTCAAAATCGAGGGCGTCGTCAATCGAAGTATTGAATGCATAACACGTGACAGTGCATGGGTGATCTGCTTTAGGAAATCCGGACCGAAATTTATGTTAGTTAGTGTTTCGACGTGAGACCCGGCCGATGCGATCGCGTCCTTCGCGCGGGAAGCCGTCCTGCGTCATGACCCACTCCCGCGACACGGCGATCCGACCACCACTCATTTCACCGCCAGCGCCTCAAGCGGCGGCAGCCGGCTGGTCGACTTCAGCTCGCGCATCGACACGGTGCTGAGCAGTTCCTTGACGCCCGGCAGCGCCCGCAGCCGGTTCAGCACGAAGCTCGAGAACGAATCGAAATCCCGCGCGAGTATCTGCAGCAGATAGTCGTGCTGGCCGGTGGTGTTGTGGCAGGCGACCACTTCCGGCATCGCGATCACCCCCGCTTCGAATGCGCGGCAGGTTTTCTCCGTATGGTTGTCGAGCGAGATATTGACGAACGCGACCACGCCGAAGCCCAGCACGCGCCGGTCGACGATGGCCTGGTAGCCGGTGATGAAGCCGGCCGCTTCGAGCCGCTTGAGCCGCTTCCAGCACGGCGACGCCGACAGCGACACGCGTTCGGCCAGCTCCGCGTTGCTGAGGCGGCCTTCGTGCTGAAGGATGTTCATGATCTTCAGATCTGTTTCGTCCAGTGTCATGCGAATGGTCTCCGCTTTTCCGGAAAACGCTCAGCATAGAAGATTCTTCTAACGCGTGGGGCGAAGCAGAATGAAATGGAAAGCCTATTTCCTCGCTGCTTCTCTACACTGGTTGGCTCGACAGCCGACCCGGCAACCCGCCGGCCCGGCCCCCGGTCGCCGTTTCCCGGCAAAGGAGCCACCGCATGACGTATTCCAGCTATCACAAGAAGGACATCAACGGCCATCCCCTGCATGCGGAAACGCAGATGATGTCGTACGGATTCGACCCGTTCCTGTCCGAGGGCGCGGTCAAGCCGCCGGTGTTCCTCACGTCGACGTTCGCGTTCCGCTCGGCGGAGGATGGCGCCGATTTCTTCGACGTCGTGTCGGGGCGCAAGGCGCTGCCGCAGGGCGAAGCGGCCGGGCTCGTCTACAGCCGCTTCAATCACCCGAATCTCGAGATCGTCGAGGATCGGCTCGCGCTGCTCGACGGCTCGGATGCCGCGGTCGTCACGTCGAGCGGGATGTCGGCGATCAGTGCGGTGTTTCTCGCGTTCCTGCGGCCGGGCGATCAACTCGTGCAGTCGGTGCCGCTCTACGGCGGCACGGAGACGCTGATCGCGAAGATCTTCAAGGAATGGGGCGTGACGGCCCATGCGATCCAGAACGGGCTGTCGCCGGCGTCGATCGGCGCGGCGCTCGAGGCCGCCGCGCAGCAGGGGCCGGTGCGGATCTGCTACATCGAGACGCCCGCCAATCCCACCAATTCGCTGATCGATCTCGACGGGATGCGCCGCGAGCTCGACGCATTCGAGGCGCGGCACGGCTATCGCCCGATTTCGGTGTGCGACAACACGATGCTCGGGCCGATCTTCCAGAAGCCGGCCGCGCATGGCGTCGACCTGTCGGTCTATTCGCTGACGAAATACGTCGGCGGCCACAGCGATCTCGTCGCGGGCGGCGTGACGGGCCGCAAGGACCTGATCGCGAAGATCCGGCTGATGCGCGGCGCGTTCGGCTCCCAGCTCGATCCGCATTCGTCGTGGATGCTGACCCGCTCGATGGAAACGGTCGTACTGCGAATGAAGCAGGCCGAGCGGACCGCCCGCAAGGTCGCGAACTGGCTCGCGACGAATCCGCACCAGAAGGTCGACGTCTACCATCCGGACCTGATCCAGGACGACGCCTATCAGGCGGTTTACGCACGCCAGTGCCAGGGCGCGGGCTCGACGTTCGCGTTCGTGCTGGAAGGCGGCCGCGCCGAGTCGTTCCGCTTCATCAACGCGCTGCACCTGTTCAGGTCGGCGGTCAGCCTGGGCGGCACCGAGTCGCTGATCTGCCATCCCGCGTCGACCACCCACTCGGGCGTGCCGGAAGCCGCGCGCAAGGCCGCGGGCGTCTCCGAAGGGCTGATCCGGATTTCGATCGGGCTCGAGCATGAGGACGACCTGATCGCGGATCTCGACAATGCGTTCCGGCAGGCGGGGCTTTCCGCGCGGGCGTAACCGCCGGCCACTGCCGGCCGGATGACGGGATCGCGAACGCGGCGGCTTCACGCCGCCGGCGTCGCGCTCTCCTCGTCCTGAAGCTTGCGCCACATGATCTTGCCGGTGCCCGATTTCGGCAGCGCATCGACGAATTCGACGATGCGCGGCGCCTTGTACGACGCCATGTGCTCGCGCGCCCACGCGATGAGGTCGTCCTCGGTCACGGCGTGCGCGTGCCGCGCATTGCGCACGACGAACGCCTTCACCGTCTCGCCGCGATGGGCGTCGCGCGCGGCGATCACGCAGACTTCCTGTACCGCGGGATGGTCGTACATCATTGCCTCGACCTCAGCCGGCCACACCTTGTAGCCCGACGCATTGATCATCCGCTTCAGGCGATCCACCATGAAGAAGTAGCCGTCTTCGTCCTTTCTCGCGAGATCGCCCGTGCGCAGGAAGCGCTTGCCGTCGATCTCGACGAATGCGTCGCGCGTCGCCTCCGGATTGCGCCAGTAGCCTTGCATCAGCTGGTGGCCGTGCATCACGATCTCGCCGGTCTCGCCTTGCGGCAGTTCGGCGAGCGTGTCCGGGTTGATGATCCTCGCGTCCACGCCGAACACGGGAATGCCGAGGCAGGTCGACTTCGGCCGTTGCGGCGGGTTGATGTGCGTCGCGGCGATCGTCTCCGACATGCCATATCCTTCGGTGTACTCGATGCCTGTCTTGTCCCGCAGTTTCTTCGCGACTGCATCAGGCATCGCCGCACCGCCGCCGGCCATGACGCGCAGGCTCGACAGGTCGTGATCGTCGAGCTTCGGGTTCGACAGGAAGTCGACGGCCATCGTCGAAATCGAGTGCCATTCCGTCACGCGGTGATGCGTGATGGCGCTCGCGGCCGCGTCGCGATCCCAGCGCGGCAGCACCACGACGGTCGCGCCGCTGAAGAGCGGCCCGTTCAGGCCGCTCTGCATGCCCGTCACATGGAACAGCGGCAGGACCGACAGCAGGATCGAGTCCTGGTTGCTGCCAAGCCAGGTGACCAGGCTGACCGCCGTGCACATCACGCTGCGATGCGTGTGCATGCAGCCCTTCGGCCTGCCGGTCGTGCCGGACGTGTAGGGCATCACGCACAGATCGTCGGGGCCGGCGGTCAATGGGCCGGGCTCGCAGCGCGCATCGAGCATGTCGCTCCAGTGCGTGACGCGAGTGCCGTCGACGTCGCCGATGTGGCGCGGCGCGCTGATGAACGCCGGCGGCGCGATGCGCGACGGTTGCTTCAGGTAATCGCTGTACGTCGCGACGATCACATGCGCGAGCTGCGCATCCGCGTCGCCGACGAGCGGTGCGACGCGCTCATACAGATCCTGCGCGACGAAGGCGGTGCGTGCGCCGCTGTCTTCGACGTAGTGACGCAGCTCGTCCGTCATGTTCATCGGATTGACTGGCACGACCACCGCGTTGGCGCGCAGGATGCCGTAGTAGGCGAGCATCCATTGCGGGCTGTTCTGCATCTGCAGCAGCACGCGGTCGCCGGCCTGCACGCCGCAGCGTTGCTGCAGGTAGCCGGCAATCCGCTCGGTCTCGTCCTTGAATTCGGCGAAGGTGAGCGGCGTGTCGTAGAAGAGGATGAACGGCTTGTCCGGGTAGCGGGCCGCCGATACCTCGGCGTTGTAGTACAGATGGGTCGCGGGCAGCGTCAGATGACGGGGAAGGTGCGCCGGCCAGCAAAGTGAGGCTTCCAGGGGCATGTCTCGACTCCAGATGCGACATGGGTGATGAGAAAGGCAACGAGCCGCGACGTTGCGATCGCGTCAGGCTCGAAGTCGGGTCGTCGTGCCGGCCGAGGTTCACCGCAACGCATGCGCCTGCGCCACGCGCGCTGTCGAGCGGCGCAGCAGCTGCCACCCGAACAGCAGCATCCAGAGCGGCAGGACCAGAACGACGACCGTCTCGCACGCAATCGAGAGCCTGTTGAGGCTCGGGAAAAAACCGAGCACGAAGAACAGGCCGAAGAACCCGCCCACGATCCTCAGCAGAATCGTTCCGCCCCAGCCTGCCTTCTTGAGCAGCCGGGCGGCAATCGGGGTCCAGAAGAACACGACCGGCCCTTCGACCCACCAAAGTCCGTTTTGCGTCGCATTGGCAATGGCGGACCAGATGGCCGCCGCCGCGACCTTGGCGGCATCGTCGCCGCCGGCATACACATGCGCGAGCGGATGGAGGGCCGCCATCTGGATCACCGCGCCGGTAATTCCGGACATCACGTAGAGGCCGACGGCGAGCGCCACCATGCCGCCGAGCGCACCCAGTTCCTCGCGGAAGGCATGCACGAAGTAGCCGCCGATGGCGACGAACGGCAGATAGAAGCCGAGCACGTCGGCGAGCATCCACCAGCGGAACAGGTCGCGTGTTTCCGCGGGCAGCTTCAGCATCGACGCGCCTTGCAGCATCACCCCGATGTCGCCGCCGGTGACTGCCAGCGACAAGCCGACGGTAGCGTAAGCCACGAGGCCGCCGATGATGGCGTTCCAGGCCGTGAAACGAATGACGTTGTGCGAATTCATCGTTCTCCCTGCGCGAGTCAGGTGGTTGCTCGATCGGTTCTGTTGTGATCGGCCGCCGCATGTGCCGCGGCCGCTTCGGCCTGCGCGCGAACGCCGGAGGTCACCCGGCTGACGCCGCGTATCAGGTCGACCGCCTTCTCGCCGATCATGATGGTCGGGGCGTTGGTGTTGCCGCCGATCAGCGTCGGCATCACCGACGCGTCGACGATCCGCAAGCCCTCCAGGCCGCGCACGCGCAGTTGCGGGTCGACCACGGCCATCTCGTCGCGCCCCATGCGGCAGGTGCCGACCGGGTGATAGACGGTATCGGTGCGTTGCCGCAGCACCGCGCGGATATCGTCGTCGCTCTTCACATTGGGCGTGAAGAGGTCGCGCGTGATCCACCTGGCGAGCGCGGGGGTCTGCATGAGCCTGCGCGTGATCTTGAATCCGGCCACCATGTCGTCGACGTCGCGCGGATCGTCGAAGAAGGCCGGGTCGATCAGCGGCGCGGCGGCCGGATCGTTGCTGCGCAGCGTGACCGAGCCGCGGCTGCGCGGACGCAGCAGACACACGTGGCACGACAGCCCGTGGCCCGCATGCAGGCGGCGCGCGTGATCGTCGACCAGCGCCACCACGAAATGCAGCTGGATGTCGGGCGCGTCGAGGCCCGGTTGCGTCTTCAGGAAGCCGCCGCCCTCGGCGAAGTTCGTCGTCAGCATGCCGCGCCGCTCGCTGCGGAAGCGCAGGATTTCGCGCAGCATGCGCATGCTGCCGCGCAGCGACACGCCCATCGTGTCGATGCTGCGCGTGCGGTAGCCGAAGATGAAATCCGGATGGTCCTGCAGGTTGCGGCCCACGCCGGGCAGATGCTGCACGGTCTGGATGCCGAAGCGTGCCAGTTCGTGCATCGGCCCAACGCCGGACAACATCAGCAATTGCGGCGTCTGGAACGCGCCCGCGGCCAGCACGACTTCGCGCCGCGCGCGGAGGGTGCGCACGGTGCCGTTCTGGAGCACTTCCACGCCGACCGCGCGCCTGCCTTCGAACAGGATGCGCCGGACCTGGGCGTGCGTTTCCACCGTGAGATTGCTGCGCCGGCCGATGTACGGGAGCAGATACGCGCGCGCCGCGCTCCATCGTTCGCCTTGTTTCTGCGTGACCTGGTAGATGCCGATGCCTTCTTGTTGCGCGCCGTTGAAATCGTCCGTGAGCGGCAGGCCGGCCTGGCGGGCGGCTTCCAGATATCGTTCGTGGAACGGATTGCCGGTGCGCAGGTCGCTGACCCAGAGCGGGCCGTCGCGGCCGTGCCACGCGTCGTCGAAGCGCTCGTTGTGCTCGCTCAGGCGGAAGTAGGGCAACACGTCGTCGTAGGACCAGCCGTGATTGCCGAGCGCGGCCCAGTGGTCGTAATCGCTGCGGTGGCCGCGGATATAGACCATCGCGTTGATGGCCGACGAGCCGCCCAGCGCCTTGCCGCGCGGCTGATAGCCGGTGCGCCCGCCGAGCCCTGCCTGGGGCACGGTATCGAACGCCCAGTTGTTGATGCGGGTGGGCATCATGGCGACCGCGCCTGCCGGGATGTTGACGACCAGGCCGTTGCCATGGCCGCCGGCCTCGAGCACGCAGACCGTGAGATTCGGATCTTCGGACAGGCGGCCCGCGACCACGCTCCCGCCCGAGCCGCCGCCGACGACGATGTAATCGAATGATTGATTCATGGTGTTTCTCTGGACAGGCAATTGCGAGGATCAGGCTATGCGCGACAGCACGCGCAGCAGCAAGTTGAAGGTGCGGCCGTACGGCGGATGAAACAGCCCGGCGCCGTTCCAGCGCGCCTGATGGAAGACCGGCTTGAGCTTGCTGAAGGTGTCGAAGCCCCATTTGCCGTGGTAGGCGCCCATGCCGCTCGGGCCGACGCCGCCGAACGGCTGGTTTTCCTGCGTCAGGTGCCACAGGCAATCGTTGATCGTGACGCCGCCCGACACGGTTTCGCGCAGCGCGCGATCGCAGCGCGATGCATCGTTGCCGAACCAGTACAGCGCGAGCGGGCGAGCCTGGCGCTGGACGTACGCGAGCGCGTCGTCGGGGTTCGCGTATTCGACGATCGGCAGGACGGGGCCGAAGATCTCTTCGCGCATCAGCCGCGAGTCGGCCGGTGCGCCGATCACGAGCGTGGGCGCGAACTTGCGTGACGCCGCATCGACCGATTCGCCCGCCGGGTTCACTTCGATCACGCGCGCGCCCGCTGCGCGCGCTTCGCTCACCATCTCGGCCAGGCGTGCGCGATGACGCGCGCTGATGATCGCGGTGTAGTCGGGATTGCCGACGAGCTTGGGATACAGCTGCGCGATGGCCTGCGCGAGATGCGATGCGGTGTGCTCGGCGGTTCCCGCCGGCACGAGCAGATAGTCCGGTGCGACGCAGGTCTGACCCGCGTTCAGCAGCTTGCCGAAGGCGATGCGCTTCGCCGCGACGGCGACGTTGCAGGACGCGTCGAGAATGGCCGGCGATTTGCCGCCCAGTTCGAGCGTGACCGGCGTCAGGTTGGCCGCGGCCGCTTGCGCCACCGCGCGGCCGACCTGCGTCGAACCGGTGAAGAAAAGATGATCGAAGGGCAGGCTCGCAAAGGCCTTGCCGAGTTCGATATCGCCGATGGCGACATCGAGTTCGTCGGGCGAAAACGTCTCCCGCGCCATCGACGCGAGCAGGTCGGACAGCGCGGGCGTGAGCTCGGACGGCTTGATCAATACGCGGTTGCCAGCGGCCAGCGCCGCGAGCGCGGGGCCGAGCGAAAGCTGCAGCGGATAGTTCCACGGCGCGATGATTCCCGCCACGCCCAGCGGCTGCGGCATCAGCCGGTTATGGCCGGGACGGAAGTGCAGCGCGGTCGAAACACGTTGCGTCCGCATCCATTGTTTCAGGTGGCGCCGCGCATGCCGGATGCCCGCGCGCACGATGAATACTTCGGCAAGCCGGGTCTCATGAGCGGAGCGGCCCTGAAAATCCGCGTCGATGGCGCGCACGATGTCCGTTTCGCGCGCATCGAGCCACGCGGCCAGCCGATCGAGGCGGGACAGCCGGGTTGACAGCGCGGGGTACGGTTCCTGCGCGAAAGCGCGACGCTGGCGTTCGAAGCTGGCCACGAGTGCGGATGGGTAGCCTTGCAGCATGATGTCTCCTGTGTATTGTCGATTGGGAGATTCGATTCGCGATGAACGTCTGCAAGACGTTTTCGATTCCGAAGCTGCCCGCAGGCCGCACGCAGATCAGGCGAAGCGCCTGTCGACGCTCGCCGGCTCCGCCGCCGTGCGCGTCACACTGCGTTTCGCATGCCCGTCGATCAGGTCGGTCAGCAGCGGCGCGACGCCGTTGGGGATGTCGTGGCCCATGCCGCGGATGGTGACCATCTCCGCGCCGTCGATGGCGGCAGCGGTCGCGACGCCACCGCTCGGCGCAACCAGCAGATCCCGATCGCCATGCACGACCAGCGTCGGTGTCCTGATCCGCCTGATTTCCGCCGTCCTGTCTCCGGATTTCATGATCGCGCCGATCTGGCGCGACATGCCTTCGTGATCGCGCGCCTGCTGGCCGCGTTCCCACGCATCGGCCGCGTACGCGCGCCGCACGTCGTCGCTCACGGGGTACGTTTGCGAACCGATGTGGGCCATGACCCGGCTGTACCGCTCGATGGCCTCCTCGCGATCGCGGGGCGGCGGCTTGATCAGCTTCAACATCGCGGAGGCAGCCGGCTGGCCGACATTGCGGGAGCCGGTCGTGGAGATGATCGACGTCAGCGACAGCGTTCGCTGCGGATGGGTCGCCGCGATGATCTGGCCGATCATGCCGCCCATCGACATGCCCACGATGTGCGCGCGCGCCACATGCAGATGATCGAGCAGGCCGATGGTGTCGGCGGCCATGTCGTGCAGGTCGTACGCGGATCGAATGGGCCGTCGCAGGAACTGCCGGAGCAGGCCCGGCGGCGGCTGCGCGATGCGCGACGAACGGCCGACGTCGCGGTTGTCGAAGGCGATGACGCGATAGCCGCATCGCACCAGGCCGTCGATCAGGCCGGCTGGCCAGGAAGTCAATTGCAGGCTCAGGCCCGCGATCAGCAGCAACGGTTCCGCGGTATCGGGGCCGTACGTGCGGTAGCACAGGCGCACGCCGGTCGGCACGTCGCAGAATGCATCGCGAGCTTCATCCATTGCGTGGATCGACATGGTCAGGCTCCGACGGCGCGAGGTGACTGGGGACGGTCGACGCTCGCCGTTTGCTGCGCATGCCGGAAGTGCAGGCAGGGATGTTCGATCGGACCGTTCCGCAGGTTTTCGACATCCACGTAGTAATCCTGCGACATGATCCACGGGTTGCCCGGGCCCTGGCACGGCATGCTTTCGATGGCGCGCTTCACGTAGCCGGCGCCGAAATCGAGCAACGGGCGCTTCGGCATGTCGGCGTCGGGAAGCTCGGGCGCGCAGATCGCGTAACCCGTGCGATCCATATGGTCGAGCAGGCGGCAGAAATGCGATGACAGCAATCCCAGCTTGAGCGTCCACGACGAATTCGTGTAGCCGACCGAGAACGCGAAGTTCGGCACGCCGCTGAGCATCATGCCCTTGAAGGCCACCGTGCTGTGCAGGTCGATCGGCTGGCCGTCGACGCTCAGCTTGATGCCGCCGAACAGCCTGATGTTGAGCCCGGTGGCCGTCACGATGATGTCGGCCGGCAGTTCCTGCCCGGATTCGAGCAGGATGCCCGTTTCCGTAAACGTCTTGATGCGGTCCGTGACGACCGATGCGCGGCCGTCGCGGATGGATTTGAAGAGATCGCCGTCGGGCACCGCGCACAGCCGCTGATCCCACGGGGAGTAGGGCGGATTGAAGTGCACGTCGACCGGATAGTCCTTCGGAAGCTGGCGCTTGTTGAGGTAGCGGATCAGACGCCGCGCCGTGTTCGGCCGCGTGCGGCAGAGATGCCAGATGCCGCGCGAAATGGCGATGTTCTTGCGGCGCACGATCGCATAGGCCCACTTGTGCGGCATCACCTTGCGCAGCGAATTGGCAATGATGTCCTCCGCCGGCAGGCTCATCACATACGTCGGCGTGCGCTGGAGCATCGTCACATGCCCGGCCTTCTCGGCCATGGCCGGCAACAGCGTCACGGCGGTGGCGCCGCTGCCGATCACCACGACGCGCTTGCCGCTGTAGTCGAGATCTTCCGGCCAATGCTGGGGATGGATCGTCTGCCCCTGGAAGCGTTCGATCCCTTCCAGTTTCGGCGTGTAGCCCTGATCGTGGTGATAGTAGCCGGCGGCGCTGAAGAACCACTTGGCCAGCATCGTCCTGCGTTCGCCGGTATCCACGCGCTCGACCTCGACCGTCCAGCGGGCTTGCGAACTGGACCAGGCGGCGTGAATCACCTTGTGGTTCAGGCGGATGTGGCGGTCGATGTCGTATTCGGCGGCGGTCTGCCGCAGGTAGGACAGGATCGCATCGGCGCCCGCGATCGACTTCTTGTGCGGCCACGGCTTGAACTCGTAGCCGTACGTGTGCATGTCCGAATCGGAACGGATGCCGGGATAGCGGAACAGGTCCCAGGTGCCTCCGGTTGCCGCGCGCGATTCGAGGATCACGTATGACGTATCCGGACGCTCCGTCTCGAGGTAACGGGCGACGCCGATGCCGGACAGGCCGGCGCCGGCGATCAGGACATCCACATGCTCGGGGGGCGGAAGGTGGTGTACGGTCACGGCGTGTCTCCTGGTTGCGTCGAATTGCGCAAGTTGGATGTATTTTTATTGACGGAATTTGTCCAAACAAGGTATCAATCGCACCATGTTTCGAGTGGTTTGGTGCAACGTGCACCAGCGCTCCGTTTGGGCAAGGTGTCGCTATGTCTCAGAATTCCATCCCGTCCGGGTGGCGCACGTGGCCGCTGCCGTCGCCGCGCATCCAGGAACTGATGCGCCGGGGCGCGGAAATCGTGCTGAACGTGCATCCGGTGTGGCTGCAGGAGCTCGATCAGGTGAACGTGGCCGCCGGGCAGGTGATGAGCGACCCGGTGATTGCGGCGGCGGTGCGCCGAATCAACCGCAATGGACTGATTCACTGGGCGACCGCCAACATCGAGAACCCCGGCGCGCCGGTGTCGCGCTATCTGTCGCCGGACATGCAGAGCAGCGCGCGCGAACTGGTGCGGCGCGATCTGACCGACCTGGTGTTCGCGTCGGCGCGTTCATCGCAGAGCATCCTGTGGCAGCACTGGATGGAGCTGGCCTTCACGTTGACCGCGGATCCCGATGAACTGCACGCGCTTCTGGCGGTGTCGTCGCGCTCCATCGCGGCGGCCATCGACGCCAACATGGAAGTCATGGCCGAATTCCTGCGCGTCGAGCGCGAGGCATACGTGCGCGGCACGCACGCCGACCGCCGCGAACTGGTCACGTTCATCGTGGAGGGGACGGCGATCGACGCCCAGGAGGCGAGCAGGCGCCTGGGCTATTCACTGGATCAACCTCACCATGCCGCGATCATCTGGATCGAGGAGGCGGAGGCCGAATCGGGCCTTCTGGAGCAGGCCGCCGAGGCGCTCGCGCGGTGCGCGGACACGCGCAGCATGCTCGTCGTCGTCGCCAATACGGCGACGCAGTGGGTGTGGACGCATGGCGGCGAGCCGATCAACATGGAATCCTTGCGGCGCATGATCAAGGCGCTGCCCGGCGTGCACATGACCGTTGCGACGGCCGGGCGCGGCATCGAAGGATTCCGCCGCGGGCATCTGGATGCGCTCGCCACGCAGCGGCTGTTGGGGCGGCTGCACACGGGCGCCGGCGTGGTGCATGCGGACAGCATGAGTTTGATCGCGCTGATGACGCAGCACATCGAGTCGGTTCAGCAGTTCGTCGCGCATACGCTGGGCGAGCTGGCGACGGCGGACAAGTCGTTGCGGCAGGCGCTCAGGGTGTTTCTGGCGGAAGGCTGCAACGCGACCGAAGCGGCGGAGAAGGCGCACGTTCATCGCAATACGCTGCTGCGCCGGCTGGAGCGCGCCGAATCGCTGCTGCCTCGCCCGCTTGCGCAGCAGCGATTGCATGTTGCGGCGGCGTTGGAGGTGCTTTATTGGACGGCGGGGGATTACGAGTGAATGCGCGAAGGCTGGCCGGCTTTCCTTGCATTTGAGATTCGGGTGAAAGAAAACGCTCAATCGCGGATTAACTCTAAGAAATATCTCAGGTCGCTGTGCGCTTATCTGACCTCGCAATTCTGTCAGTGATTGTTGAGATAAAGCGCAAGGTAATATTCGCCGCACTGCCGTAAATTCTATTGTCGACATTTTCGGCTGCCGGAATATGTCGCACCTTCCAATAAATCCGGATTGTCGTTCCGCGATTCGCTACGAGCGCTATGCAATCGAATTGCCCTGCCTGCCGCACCTCGGCAACGATTGACACGCCTTGACTCTGCCTTTCGACGGCTCAATTCGATGTTGTGCGATGTTCGGGGGCCGTGAGAGCGGATCGAACGAATCGCGAGTAGACCAAAGTCATGAATAAAAACCACTATCGGCTGGTATTCAGCCGCGTACGCGGTATGTTGATTGCGGTGGAAGAAACAGCCAGCGCGTCGGGGAAAGGGCACGAGGGCGAAACTCGGCATACCACCCGTCATGGCGGTGTGCACCAGATGCCGCAGTGCGCGTTGCGCTTCATCGCATGCGGCGCGTTGGTCGCCGCCGGCGCAATGCCGATGTGGGCGCATGCGCAAATCGTCGGAGCGGGCGCGAATGCGCCGTCGGTCGTCCAGACGCCTAACGGACTGCCGCAGGTAAACATCAACCGGCCGTCGGGCGCCGGCGTGTCGCTCAATACCTACAACCAGTTCGACGTTCAGAAAAACGGCGCGATCCTGAACAACTCGCCGACGATCGTCAATACGCAGCAAGCGGGCTATATCAACGGCAACCCGAACTTCGGGGCGAACGATGCGGCGCGCATCATCGTCAACCAGGTCAACAGCACGGCGGCGAGTCAGATCCGAGGCTATGTCGAAGTGGCCGGGCAGAGGGCGGAAGTCGTCATCGCCAACCCCGCAGGCATCGTCGTGGACGGCGGCGGCTTCATCAATACGAGTCGCGCGACCCTGACGACGGGCCAGCCCTATTACGGCGCCGACGGTTCGCTGGCCGGCTACAACGTATCGCGCGGGCTGATTACGGTGCAGGGGGCGGGCCTGAATGCGACGAACGTCGATCAGGTGGATCTCATATCCCGGGCCGTGCAGGCGAACGCGGCCGTTTACGCGAACACTCTCAACGTGATCGCCGGTGCGAATCAGGTCAATCACGACACGCTCGCGGCGACGCCGATTCAAGGCGACGGAGCCGCCCCTGCCGTCGCGATCGACGTCGCGCAACTGGGCGGCATGTATGCAAACCGGGTGTTCCTGGTCGGCAACTCGGCCGGCGTCGGGGTGGCGAACGCCGGCACGATCGCGGCGCAGGCCGGCGACCTGACGCTGCAGTCGGACGGCCGGCTGGTGCTGAGCGGCGAGACCAAGGCGACCGGCAATCTCGCGATGTCGGCAGCGGGCGGGATCGACAACCGCGGCACCGCGTCCAGCCAGCAATCCGCGTCGGTGAGCACCGCCGCCGATCTCACGAACAGCGGCACCTTGGCCGCGCAGCAGAACGTGCGGGTGAATGCCGGCTCGCTGAACTCGACCGGCACGCTCGGCGCGGGCGTGAACAGTGACGGTGTCGTCACGCAAGCGGCTGACCTGCAACTCACCACGACGGGCCAATTGAGCGCGACCGGCAAGAACGTCGCTGGCGGCAATCTATCGGCGACAGGCTCCGGCGTGAGCCTCGCCGGCGGCACGACGGCTGCGAACGGCAACCTGTCGCTGACGGCGACGGCCGGCGACGTGAATCTCGCGAACGCGACGACGAGCGCCCAAGGCGCGGTCACCGCAAACGCCGCGGGCACGGTCATCAACGACCGCGGCAACCTGACGAGCGGCGGCAGTACGACACTGACGGGCGGCAACGTATCGAACCAGGGCGGCATGGTGTCGTCGCATGGGCCTTGGCAGTGAAAGCGCGCGCGCTGCGCTTCATGCGATTGTCGGTTGTGCCGGTGCGGCCGCCAGCAGTCAGAGTTGTGGCACGGGTGCAATGGGGGCGGCGAGCAGTTCTATCCTCGGGAGTCTCCTTGCGCCGTCCAATGGACTGTCAGCATCGGAGCGTGAAGCGCGCGACAATCTGGTTACAAGCTTGGTTGCTGGCGTCGCTGCGGTGTCGGGTCAGAATGTGGCAACTGCGGTTGGTGCCGGTAAAGTTGAGGTCGAGAACAATCAGGTCGCACCGATGCTTCCGGCTCCGGGATGGCTCGCTGGATTCAAGCTACCCGGGTACAAGGGCGAGGCGGCAGGCAAGGGCGATGGCGTGATAGCTGATCCGGCGACAGAATTGGATTCGAGCGCGAAGGCCGGGCCGATCATTACGCCGAATCCGGGGCCGAGAGTGATCGAAGCGCTGATTGCAGCGGCTGTACCGGATAACATCAAACAGTTGGTAGAGTCCGTCCTAAATGCCGTTGCGGGAGATGGAGACAAGTCTCAAACGGTTGGCGGTAAGTACATCAAGGACCTCTCTGATGCTGCGAAGGTTCCAGATGCATCCGACAAGTCGGGCGAATTAAGCGCTGCAGGACGCGCGTTGCAAAAGCACGGCGGGCGAAATGGTAGCGCCTTTCCTCCGGCTAAAGGTAATCCAGCCGCAATCAATGAGCAGGGACAAAAGATTGTTGACAATATTCTCAATGATCCGGGGCGTACGGTGATACAGCGGGACACAGGGCGCTTTGGCAACGTAATCGACGTGACCGCATCTGATGGTCGCGGCGTTCGCTATAGCGCTGATGGGAAATTCATTACCTTCTTGGAGCCGAAGCAAAAATGAGTAAATTGGAAGCGATTATTACGAGCCCGCCAGATCGAGAAAATGTGGTCTTCGAGATATGGCGTGGCAGCCGACAGGTTGCCGAGATATCCAAGGAACCTGGGTGCGGCTATGAGATTGAGCTTTATGCTGGCCCAGAGGGGAGGGCATGGCACCTGGATTTGAATGAGTTTAAGGCGATGCTTGAAGACGGAATAAAAGAGCTCGGCAGCAACCCTTGAAAGATCGAGTTCGGCAGCAGCCCCGGGCTCGATCTGGGGCAGTTTGCCCAGAGCGCGACGGCGCCGTATCTGCAGAAGCTGGGCGTGAGCGTGGTCAAGCAGGTTGCGGGCAGTTGCGACGCTGCAGCAGTACATGCGATTGTGGGTTGCATCCGCACGGTAGCGGGCAGCTCGAGTCAAATGAGGTGATCATGAATGCATTCTCGGAAATTGATTACCAGAAGCAACTTATCGTCTCCGGGCTCGACGACTTCTCTCCTAATGCTGCGCTTTCGCATGTCCTTGGCGGTCAGTTTGGACCACGCCCTGAACTATGGAAGCAGGCTGTTGTCGACTTTCTCTGCATTAATGTTCGAGCGGGTATGCTGGAATGTGTGCATCGAAAGGATATCAAGCAGATCGACAACGCGTTCGGTGCATTGCAAAGCGGCGGGCTGATGTCGTTGACGACGGCCGGCAATGTCGATTTGACTTCGGCGAAGGTGAAGGCCGGCAGCCTGAACGTGGACGCGGGCGGCAACCTGATTCTCGATACCGCGACGAAGACCGACAAGCGGGTGAGTCGCGACGGCGCGACGAGTGTGGTGACGACGCTCGGGCCGACTGCGCAAGTCGACGTGGTGGGGGATGCGGCGATCAAGACGGGCGGCGACTTTCAGCAGAACGCGGGCAACCTGACGGTCGGCGGTAATCTCGGCGCGGGCATCGGCGGCAATTGGACGCTCGGCACGCAACAGACCGGCGAGCACAAGATCGTGCAGCGCGCGAACGGTGTGTCGGATATGGACTTCAACAGCGTGGTCGGCAGCACGGTCAAGGTTGGGGGTGTTTCCAGCATCGGTGTCGGCGGCGACTTCACGGCGAAGGGCGCGCAAATCGTATACACAGCAGGCTCCGTTGCCCGCCGACCAAGCCGCCGCCGCACGAGCGAATGCGGAACAGGATCGGCAAGCACAGCTACAACGGGACGCGCAGCAACGGGAGGCGACGGTGCGCGCCCCTTCCGTTCGTTCGGAAGTGCCGCGCATTGAAGCATATCCGGAGCTTCCCGTTGAAAAGCCGTGTTTTCGTATCGACCGCTTTACGCTTGATGTTCCGGCCTCCGTGCCCGATGCAGCGAAGGCTCAAGGCGCATCCGCCTTGCCGATGGATCGCTTTGCGTTCGCCCGGGAATGGTTGAATCACTACGAAGGGCAATGCGTCGGTAAGCAAGGCGTTGACGTACTGATCAAGGGACTGTCCCAGGCGATTCTGGCGCGCGGCTACGTCACGACGCGCGTGCTCGTCCCCGAGCAAGACCTGTCGACCGGCACGCTGAAACTATCGCTGATTCCCGGCGTGATGCGTCACGTGCGCTTCGCCGACGAAAAGCTGCGCGGCACGTGGAAGACCGCGTTCCCGACCGGCGACGGCCACGTGCTGAACCTGCGCGACCTCGAGCAAGGCCTCGAGCAGATGAAGCGCGTAGCGAGCCAGGATGTGTCGATGCAGATCGTCCCCGGTGAACTACCCGGCGAGAGTGATGTGGTGCTCGATGTAAAACGTGGCAAGCCGTGGACCGTTGTCGCGTCCGTCGACAACTCCGGCACGCGTGCGACCGGCAAGCTGCAAGGCAATTTGTCACTCGGGATCGATAACCCGCTGGGCCTGAACGACGTCTTCAATGTCGGCGTGAGCCAGGATCTCGAGTTCGACGACAAGCGCCTCGGCTCGCACGGCTGGAACGGCTTCTATTCGATCCCGTGGGGCTACTGGACGGCCACGCTTGCCGCGTACACGAACACCTACTACCAGCAGATCGCCGGCGTAAACCAGACGTTCATCGCGAGCGGCAATTCGAAGATCGACTTCAAGCTGGCTCGTGTGCTGGCGCGCAGCCAGAGCGACGTGCTCGGCGCGTACTTCCGGCTGTCACGCCGCTTCGGGCAGAGCTTCATCGAAGACACTGAAATTTCCCAGCAGCGCCGCAACAACACGATCGTCGAAATCGGCCTGACCGATCGCCATTACTTCGACGGCGCGCAGTTTGACGGCTCGCTCGCGTATCGACAAGGGGTCGGTGGGCTCGGCGCGCAAGACGACATACTGGCCGCAGGTGGCGGCCCGACCTATCGCTTCAAGATGGCCGTGCTCGACGCGAACCTGTCGGTTCCATTCGCGATAGCAAAGCAGCCGTTCCGCTACATCGGCTCGATTCACGGCCAGTACACCGGCAACACGCTGTACTACATCGACGACCTGACCATCGGCAGCCGTTACACCGTGCGCGGCTTCGATGGCGAGACGATGCTGGCGGCGGCGCGCGGCCTCTACTGGCGTAACGAACTGCAGATGCCGATCGGCAAGACGGGCCAGTCGGTATATGCCGGGCTGGACTATGGCCGTGTATGGGGGCCGCAGCCGATCGTGCTCGTCGGCACGCAGTTGGCCGGCGCCGTCATCGGTGTGAAGGGCAGCGTCGGCACGCGCTTCGGTGCCTACGCATACGACCTCTTTGCGGGCACGCCTGTTTACAATCCGTCCGGCTTCCCGACCGCGCGCGTCACGGTCGGATGCCAGGTGACCGCGCAGTTCTAGGTTGGTTGCCTCTGGATCCTTCGGATCCGAAGGCTTTGCATAGCGGATTTTCTTGCAGGAACCACACCAGACGATTGGGACCAAGTCGATCAGGTGGGATGGTGTCGTTTGATAGCTTCACTTAACAATTAAGAGAGTAAGCAGTGAAAAAGAAACTTGTTCTGATGGGCCTGATGAGTTCGGCTGTCTTGCTGGCGGCGTGTGGCGGGGGCGACGATGGGGCCGTCAATACGGGAAGCAACGCATCGAACAGTAACGGGGGCGGGACGTCGGCCACCACGCCGCCGGTCGTGTCCCCGCCGTCGGCTCAAGCAGCATGCCGGCCGAGCGGCCGCTTTACCTATTCGGGCTCCGCGTCCCAGGTAGCGGCGGCCAACGGCCAACTGGCCGTGGTGGTCGTCCCCAGTCTGCCGAAGGCGTATCAGAAGAACAGAAACTTCACGGCGCCGAACGCGCCCGCATCGAGCCTGGTTCAGCAGGCCAGCGGCGCGTTTACGACCCTTGCGTCATCGGCTGCGGCGACCGACTGTCTTGGGCTCGATCACGGCGCGGTGACCGAGATTCAGAGTGTCGGCAGCGATGTGGCGATCGGCCGCTGGAATCAGGCCATGGACACGGATGGCAACACCTATAACAGCGAGCAAGGCGTTCACTACGCGATCGGTACGCCGCTGTCGTTGTCCGCGACGAGCGGTTCGCTTGTGTGTACCCAATTGATCGCAGATGCGGTGTCGACCACCGACGGCACCCAGGGCGGCACGCTCGGCGCAAGCTCCGCCACGCTCGACCTTGGGACGCGCACGCTCAACAATCTGAGCTTGTCGATCAATCGAGCGAATAGTCAATATACGCTGACGAACGCACAGTCACCGTTGAATGGCATCTCGACGACCGGGCAGTTGTCGGTTCAGACGGTTGTCGTGGGGCATGATACGGCACAGCCGTTGGTCGCCGTGGGTTACGCGACGCAAGTGATCGGCGGCGTCGTGGTCTTGTCGTGCCATTGACACTCACTCCGGCAAATCCCGCCGGTTCGTATCCTGCTCGACGCCCCCCGTGTTCAGGTATTCGATCTTCTCCATCCGCTGTCTTGCCAGCTCGGGGTGACGGTTCGTCACGCCGATCACGAGCGCTTCGGCCAGCGCGAGTGCGGGAACGTTGGTCTGCAGCATCGCGAAAGGTCGCCCCTGGATGCGAAGCACGATTTCGGCAACCTCGCCGATCGGCGAGATCCATTCGTCGGTGATCAGCAGGACCCGCGTGCCGAGCCGGTGCGCGGATTGCGCGAACCGGACGCTGTCCTTCTGGTAGCGGCGAAAATCGAAAATGACGAGGACATCGCCGGGCCCCATGTCGGTCAGCGCGACCGACGCCAGGTTGACGTTCGGTTCGACATACTGAACATGCGGGCGCGCGTAGGCGAGGGTAAAGGAAAACAACGAAGCGAGCGGCGCGGTGTACCGCCCGCCGCCGCAGAACACGCGCACGCCCGGATCGGCCAGCAGCGTGACGGCTTCGTCGAAGGCTGCTGCATCGAGCCCTTCGATCGTGGTCGCGAGCGACTGCGAGAGCCGCTGAAAAATCGCCGCATGATTGTCCCGCATGCCGGATTCGGAGTGGAAGGCATCCATCCGGGCAAGCGGCGAATTCATCGCGGTGTCGATTTCGTCGTACAGCGCCTGCTGGAACGACGGGTAGTTCGGAAAGCCCATCCTGACGACGAAGCGAAAGACGGTCGGGTCGCTGACCTCGGCCTGCTTCGCGAAGTTGGCAATGGGCCCCAGGCCGAGGCTGGGGTAGCGATCCAGCAACGCGTGCGCGACCTTCTGTTCCGACGGCGTGAAGCTATCCATCTGCGATAGCAGCAACGCCCTGATGCTTGTCCCCATCGGGCACTCCAACGCTCATATTTGAATGACACCGGGCAGACGTTCGTCCGCGGGCGATCCCACGCATGTTAGCCGATCGCCTTGCTCATCTATGTAATAAAACAAACAAAGCGAACCAGAACCTCACATCGACTCCCCGTCGATATCTAGTGATAACCCTAGGTTTTTCGCGCAAAAATCCGCTGCTATGATCGCGGCCTCGCTGGGATGTATCAAACATTACCAAATAACGCCCGGCATGGCCCAGCTTTCGTTTGGAGGATTTCGTCATGAGGCGGCTCGTTGTACTCACCCTGTTGTCGGCACTGCACTTGAGCGCGTTCGCCGCTTCGGAACCCGCAGTTGAAGCGAAGAACGGCATGGTCGTGTCGTCGCAGCATCTCGCATCGGCAATCGGCGTCGAGATGCTGAAACAGGGCGGCAATGCGGTGGACGCCGCCGTTGCGGTCGGCTACGCGCAAGCCGTGACGAATCCGTGCTGCGGCAACATCGGCGGCGGCGGCTTCATGACGCTCCACCTCGCGGACGGCCGCGACCGCTTCATCAACTTCCGCGAAACCGCGCCGGCCGCGGCCTCCGCGAACATGTATCTCGACGCCGCGGGGAACGTGCGCCCCGACGAAAGCCTGTACGGCTATCGCGCCGTCGGCGTGCCGGGCACGGTCGCCGGCCTCGATCTCGCGCTGCGCAAATACGGGAAGCTCACGCGCCAGCAGGTGATGGCGCCCGCGATCCGGCTCGCCCGCGACGGCTTCATCCTGACGCGCGGCGATACGGACATCCTCGACACGACGATCCAGCGCTTCAGGAAGGACCCGGAAGCGGCGCGCATCTTCCTGCGCCCCGACGGCACGCCGCTGCAGCCGGGCGATCGCCTGGTGCAGAAGGACCTCGCCCGCACGCTCGAGCGCATCGCGCAGCAGGGGCCCGACGCGTTCTATCACGGCGAGATTCCGAAGATCGTCGAGGCGGCGGCCAAGCGCTCCGGCGGCGTGATCGCGGCGAGCGATTTCGCGTCGTATCGCGCGGAAGACGTGGCGCCGCTGAAGTGCACGTATCGCGGCTACGAGTTCGTGTCGGCGCCGCCCCCGAGCTCCGGCGGCGTGACGATGTGCGAGACGCTGAACGTCCTGGAAGGGTATGACCTGCGCAAGCTCGGCTACCACTCGGCGGCGTCGATTCACGCCATGACCGAAGCGATGCGGCATGCATACGAAGATCGCAACACGCTGCTTGGCGATCCGAACTATATCGACAATCCGGTCGCGAAGCTGACGAACAAGGACTACGCAGCCGAACTCCGCAAGAGCATCCACGCCGATACGGCGACGCCGTCGGTCGACGTGCAGGCCGGTGTCGGCGCGCACGAGAAGCCGGAGACGACGCACTATTCGATCATCGACCGGGACGGCAACGCGGTCTCGACCACCTACACGGTCAACGGCCGCTTCGGCGCGGTGGTGATCGCGCCGGGCACGGGCTTCTTCCTGAACGACGAGATGGACGACTTCACCGTGAAGGTCGGCGCGCAGAACCTGTTCGGCCTCGTGCAGGGCACCCGCAATTCGATCGCGCCGGGCAAGCGCCCGCTGTCGTCGATGGCGCCGACCATCGTGAAGAAGGACGGCAAGGTGTTCATGGTGGTCGG
>Ga0157367_1000336_pt1 | contig 23923 bp, 25 predicted proteins | sample AttbisABBM2_FD_113142 | JGI IMG/M metagenome (GOLD analysis project Ga0157367, IMG submission 113142) | Fungus gardens microbial communities from leaf cutter ant in Botucatu, State of São Paulo, Brazil - Atta bisphaerica ABBM2 | ecosystem: Host-associated > Fungi > Mycelium > Unclassified ... | reverse complement strand
CTTTCTGGTACCGCACTGACCTTCAGTTCTCTTCCGGCCGGCGCGTTTGAAATCGATTTGAGCATACCTGCTGAGGCGGCATTCTACATGGATCTTCTGTGACAGATACTGAATGCCGGGACATCCCTGCAGGCGCATTACCCCTTATGCATACGGACAAGACCGCCAGTGAGCTGACCGGCAACAGGGCGGAAAACCCGGCCCTCCGGCTGACCGCCGGAAGGCCTGCAGCTGCCCCGTCCGGGGTTTTCATGACGCACTGTGTCAGGCTCATTACTGGTCTGATGTCATGGAAGACAGTCCGCCCTGTCAGCACGCCACTGCCGGTAAATGAGGTTTTATGACCATGAATCTGCCCACCCTGTTTCAGTCACCGGCTGCCGCCCAGCTGCCGGTGGCCATTGACTATCCGGCCGCGCTTGCGCTCCGTCAGATGGCCGCACTCATTGACGATTTGCCGAAATACCTGCTTGCGCCGGAGGTCAGCGCCCTGCTCCACTACGTGCCGGATCTGCACCGCAAGATGCTGCTGACCACGATGTGGAACACCGGGGCGCGTATCAACGAGGCGCTGGCCCTGACCCGGGCCGACTTCACCCTGACGCCGCCCCATCCCTTCGTGCAGCTGGCCACGCTGAAACAGCGTGGGGAAAAAGCAGCCCGGAGTTCCGGGCGTTTTCCCTCGGGGGTGGTTCCGCACCGCCTGGTACCGCTGTCCGATCCGCAGTACATTGCCCAGCTCGAGATGATGGTGGCCACGCTGCGCATTCCGCTGGAGCGGCGCAACCCGGAAACCGGCCGGACGGAGAAAGTGCGGCTGTGGACCGTGACCGACCGGACCGTCCGCAAATGGATTAATGAAGCGGTAGCCGCCGCAGCGGAGGACGGCGTGAATTTTTCGGTGCCGGTGACGCCGCATACGTTCCGGCACAGTTACGCCATGCACATGCTTTACGCGGGGATTCCGCTGAAGGCGCTGCAGAGCCTGATGGGCCACAAGAGCATGAAGTCGACGGAAGTCTATACGAAGGTGTTTGCGCTGGACGTGGCGGCCAGGCACCGGGTGCAGTTTTCGATGCCGGGCAGTGAGGCTATGGCGATGCTCAAAAATTTATGAGCCGGCACGGGCTGAATAACCGGCTTACTGGTGAGTCCGGGGAGGTCCGGTGGCGAAACTGAGAAAGCCTTTTTTTCTGGCTCTGGCCATGACAGGGGTGTCTGTCCGGCGGGATATGATGCTTCTTGTCGAGCAGACTGAGTCTGTTATCGCGCATACGCTCAGTGAGACAGTGGGTGACAGTAACGTTATCGTCGAGCAGGTCTGTGACTGTGCTGAGGACGGCTCTGAAATGATGGTTGACCTGTACAGCTACAAGGGCCTGTCCGGTTATGATGAGTGCGATGTGAAAGAAGATTACGGTTTGCTGATCGAACAACTGTCCAGACGCTCAACCTTTCTGACCCTGTTTGGGCTGTTTGAATATCATCTGGAAGCCTGCGGCAGGCTGATGGCAGGGATGTCGGGTTACAGCACCCCTTATGACAAAATGAAGAACGGCACTGTTGAAAGAACTCATCGTCTGCTGAAGCACATTCTGGCTGAAGAGAAAAAAAGCAAAGTCAGCAACATAGAGCATCTCCTCATCATCCGTAACCTGCTGGCGCATAACAACGGCATGATTCTGAACGACAGGCGAAAATGTCTGGTCAGGGCGCTGCGCAGAATAGAAAACGACAAGGGCGGTGTATTCAGTAATACCCTGAGTATCCAGCTGAATGCGTCTTTTTTACCCTATGTTGTCAGTGAGTTCAGGCGCTATCATGAACAGATGGAGTCTGCCATACATTCGTTCTACCTTAAAAAGTCACCGTCTCAAGATTAAGTTTATTACCTGACATTACGTATTACTGCGCGGGGACTAACAGTCCCCTGCCTGCCCTACCCTTCTAACATACTGAAAATAGCCCGCTAAATTACTATTATTTTAATATTAAAGTGATATTTTTATGATGTGATTTCGATTGTTTTTGTATTTGCAATAGTCTAATATTGACACATCATTTGCATATCTTAATGATATTATTTTAATATTAAAATGGAGTTGTAAGGATATGATTTTAACTATTGCTAACACAAAGGGTGGTGTCGGTAAATCTACTCTTGCTGTCAAGATTGCAGTTGCCCGAGCTATGCAGGGCAAGAAAGTCTGGCTGGTAGATGGTGACAAACAGGGGTCTTCGCAAACCGCTATTTTGATTCGTTCAGAAGCCGATATTCAGCCCGGAATTGCCTGTTCACATTATCCTGATGGGCCTGTATTGAGGACGCAGGTTTTACAGCAAAAAGATAATTACGATGATGTGATCATTGAATGTGGTGGCCGCGATTCTACTGCAATGAGGGCTGCACTGACACTCACTGACTATCTGCTTGTTCCTTTTGTCCCTGGAAGCTTTGAAGCATGGGCGATGGAGGATGTCGTAAACATGCTCAGGGATGCCAGAAGTATTCGTGATGATTTTCCGGCATTTTCAATTCTCAACAGAGCCGATGTTAATCCGCGAACTAAAGATAATCAGGAAATGCATGAAGCCATGTCCGAATATGCTGCTGACCTTCCTGTGCTTGAGCACATTCTCTTTACTAGGAAAGCCTTTGCCAATGCTGCAGGAAGTGGCCGCTCAGTCGTTGAGATGAAACTGAAACCCCATGAACGGCCAGCTAAAGCAGAGCTGGAAAAACTTATTTCAATCGTATTTCTAGATTGATATGATATTGATTTAATATTAAATAGATATTGAAAGGACATCTATGGCGATTACACCTAAACCTAAGACCTCTGGCGGGACTTCAGCGGAACAGGCCCAGATTGATGAATTTATAAACAAAGCGCCAGATGGTAACAAAGCTGAAAAGCGGGGCGTAAAAAAAGGTCAGCGTGAACAAATTACCGTAACCTTCGACAGTGCGATACTTACTCAGCTCGATGAGCTGGCGTTACACGAGGGGTTGTCTCGTGCTGCTCTGATACGAATGGCCGTTCGTCAGTTACTTGATAAGGGCGCTCAGGTTGGAGGTTAGTCACATTAAAATAATCCTGACTGATTGTAGAATGAGATTATTTTAATATTAAAGTAATGCTATTTTGGATGGTGCTGTTGTCATCAACTTTCTAAACGAATGGTTCGGCTTTGAATGTGGCCTGTGCTTAAGATAAGACCTTCAATTCAATCATTTTCATATTAATAATGATTATTTTAATATTAAATTAATATTTGTTTGATGGTTTATTGCAGTGCTGAATGACTGATTGAAGGTGATGTTAATCTGAACTGAATCACGTTGAGGACCTTATGAATAGAATTTTATTGCTGATCTCAGGATTCATGGGTTTAAGAACACTCACCGGCAAAGACAGGAAAAGTGCAGGTGAATGGGGCTTTCTGATCAGTATGATGTTTATCTTTCCGCTGCTGTTCTGGGAACACCCCGGCGTCATCGTCTCGGTGGTTCTGCAGTTGCTGTGGGCGGCCGTCGGGACACGATCCGCTTTTCTGGCCAGCGAAACGTGGAAGAAAAACAAACAAAAACCCTGACCCTCTCTGTAACCGGTTTGCAGTATTAAGCACTTAACGTCAACGCATACTTAAACGTAACCATTAAGGCAGGCACCATGGGCAGCTTCAGCGATATCCGGCCGGTTAACATCACCCACGAAGGGTTTGACCGCAGCCACAATGGCCAGTATTTCCAGACCAAAGACCTGGATATGGAATACGGCATGGCCGAATACTGTATCTTTAATGCGCAGATCTACAGGAATGTCAGTAATGCGGGGGCAGGGGAGGCCGCAGCAGTGCCTGTGCCGCATACGGGTACAGTGAATATCTACTCGTCAGTTAAAGAGTGCAATCAAAAGCTGATTTACTGGGTGGAATATCAGCTTGCGTTTGAAGCCGGCAAGCTCATGACTGTTGAGCTTACGGACAAAACGCTGCAGGAAGACCTGCGCGACCTGTCTAAGTTACGCCCGGCCAAACCGTCCAACCGGGTGGAAGTCACGATCAGCGTGAACGGGCTGAGCGGGGAAAAACAACGGGCATTTTCGGCCTCGCTGACGGACGATAAACTGTCACGCATCCGCGAGATTCTCGGCGAGCCGACGGCATCCATTTTCTTTCCCGCTGTGCCCGTAGTGGCGGGGAATCATGACCCGTTCTTACGCTACTCGTCAGTCATGATGGTGGCCTCTGTGGTACAGAGCATGGAAGATTTACGCAGCCCAACCAACGAAAGCCTGAATGTCATCTCTCCCACCGGTGACAGGATTGTGTTGATTGATGAGCTACATTCAAAATACGGGGCCCACCGGTTCAGTCCGGATGACAGACAGTCTGAATAACGTTAGCACTGTCACCCGTTCAGGGCGCGGGTTCAGATTACCCGGGCAACCGGTATATCGCTCCAGCGCGTGGTCCATGCCGGTGACAGCATGTCCCGCTTCATCTTCCACTCGGTATCAATTCCCTGACCCGCAAACCATACCCTTCCCAGGCCTGACTGGTTTATACCGTCCAGCACCTGCATCAGCTGTGCGCTGTTCGCCCGCGGCCGGTTGTCATCAAACAGGTTGAGCTGGCTGACGCCGTGAGGCGTGAAGTCATCAAGCATGACGCCGGCCTTCATGTACCGGTGGCCGTCAATCCAGATGCGGTCCAGCGCGCGCATGGCCACGCCGATGATATCGCGCGTGTCCTGGGTGGGCAGGGTGAGTTTTTCCCCGGCCGTGTTGCCGTAAAACGTCTCGCCGACAGCATGCGGCGAGGTCCGGACAAACACGCTGATGTGCCGACAGTACTGACGTTCGCCCCGCAGCTTCTCAGCGGCGCGCGTGGCATACTGGCAGAGGGCCTGCTGCATGGCCACTTTCGTGGTAATGCGTGAACCGAAACTGCGGCTGCAGACAATCTGCTGCTTTGCCGGCGGCATCTCCTCCAGGGGAATGCACGCCTCGCCGTTCAGCTCCCGCACCGTCCTTTCCAGGGCCACCGAAAAGTTCTTACGGATGAAAGCTGAGTGCGCGCGCGCCAGCTCGAGCGCGTTAGTGATGCCGAGCAGGTTCAGCTTTTTACCGATACGTCTGCCGACGCCCCAGATTTCCTCGACCGGCTGGCGCATCAGCAGCGCCTCGGTCCGCTTCGGGTTTCCGGGCGTTAGTGCCAGTACGCCCCTGAACTGGGGCCACTCCTTCGAGGCCCACTGCGCTGATTTGGCCAGCGTTTTGGTCGGACCGATGCCGGCGCCAATCGTCAGTCCGGTTCTGGCCAGAACGTGGGCACGCAGCCGGTGACCGAAGTGCTCAAAGTCCTCACAGCCATCGATGCCGGTCAGGTCGAGGAACATTTCATCAATGGAATACTGCTCGACTCTGGGCGTCATTTCCTCAAGCGATGCCATGATTCGCTGCGACAGCGAATGATAAAGCCCGTAGTTAGAACTGAAAATATGAACCTTTTCAGGGAAATGCTGTGTTTTTAACTGAAACCATGGCACCCCCATTTTAATGCCCAGGGCTTTGGCTCCTTTGCTGCGGGCAATCACACAGCCGTCGTTGTTTGAAAGGACGACGACGGGTTTTCCCCGCAAATCAGGCCTGAACAGGGCCTCACAGGACGCGTAGAAGCTGTTGACGTCAGCCAGACCAAACATCGGCATGGTTACCTCCGGCGCGCCTCGGTATTGTGGAAGAACCAGGTGACCACGCCCAGCAGGTGCAGCTCATCCGGATAAATCACCGGATAGGCCGGGTTCATAGGGCGCAGCGCAATCTGTGGGTGCAGCTGCAGGCGTTTGACGGTGAACTCCCCGCCGACCTCCGCGATGACAATGTCCCCGTGCGTGGCTTCTTTCGCACGATCAACGACCATCACGTCGCCGTCGTACAGGCCCAGGTCTTCCATGCTGCTGCCGCTGGCGCGCACGAAAAACGTGGCGGCCCGGTGCGTGATGCAGAGCTCGTTCAGGTCCAGTTCTGCTTCGACATAATCGGTGGCAGGGGAGGGGAAACCGGCCGCGCAGCGTTCAACAAACAGCGGGATGCGCATGACGGGACGGATATCTGCAGGCCTGAATATCGTCAGCCCGCCCTGAGAGGATATCGCTTTCATGGTGCCGCTCTCCGGACTGCATGACCTGTAGTCGGTGCGGTAATGAATGAATATGGCATGGTTAATTTCCTCCCTAAATAACACTGTATATAAAAACAGTATTATTGAGCCGGAGACGCATGGCAAGAGGAACGAAACGGTACTCTGATGAGGAGGTTCCTATCTTACTGAGCAGACTAATGATTTTTTTGTCGGGCAGTTTCAGGCAGGGGAGCGCGTAAGCAGTCGTTGCCGGCATAAGTGAAATTACGCTTCCCCGACACGGCTGTTCGTTCCTCGCTCCGCTGCGGTACGCCTCAGCCGTGTTCTGTGGTGAGCGTTTCCTCATTGCGTTTAAAAAGGCGTTATTTACAATCTATGCCAAAAGTTGAATTAATCCTTCCTGTAAAACACTTCAGTAACACAGCCACTGATAAAGCCTTTTTTTTGATGACCCACAGTCATATGAGTTGATTCACCTTCCGTCCAGAAGGGGATTACAGTGCCATCGATGGTTTTAAACCCCTTTTTTCCTTTAGGGAAAAACATTGCCAAACGGTACTCTGCTTCATGACTAAAGGTTGCTGGCTTATAAAACACCAGTTCTTTTGGTGTGAAAGTGTCAGGGGGAGTTCCTGGGTGATAATAGGTAACTTCTTTCCCTATAAGCTCAACTCCAGGAAACTTTTCCTCAGTGATTTCAAGTCGCTCCTTGAGCATATCGACATCAAATCCAATGCATATATCGGCTTTAAAGGTATCGTACAAACTCTCATCGTTTTTTCTGCTGGTAAAGCAAATGCAGTAGCAGTGCTCCGGAGAAAGAGTGAGAACAGGGTTGGCCATCATTTCATTGGGGTTTATAACGATACCGTTTACAGTCAGGCTAAAAAGGTTTCTGTCGAGTTCGAAAATTTTTTTCATTTCGTTATCGCGCATCTTCTCATTTTCCATCCTGGAATAGTGCGTTATGTCACTCAGGCGGAGTCCTGCTTTATCTTTAATCACAGGTAACAGGAATTCTTTCTTTCCGTACAGGTATCTGACATTCATTTAAAAAGGTCCTTTTTATCAGTCTAAAAATTCAGGCATCAGTGGCCAGCGTTAAGGTCATAGTCAGCTCAATTGCACTTCATGTAACTTATTTAAGGTTACTCATTTAGGGGCCTGCACCCGCAGCGGCCCATGAATGATTAGTTAGATTTTCCCTCATCGTAGAGGCGACATTATGCACCTCTGAGGTTAATAAAGTTACGGATACGCTTATAAGGTGGGCTGTTAACCAGCTCCGGATTTGTATTTTCAATCTCAGTGAGGATTGCATTTAGCCCATAAGGAACATGGTTCTGGCAATCAATTATTTTATCCAGTAGAGATAAGGATTCTAATGGGTACATCCGGATAATTTTATTTTCTTTAAGCAAATCGATCGAATATTGTAAGTGTGGTAAGGGAAGAAACCAGTCCTCAAGCAGTGCATATGCTGACTGAAACTCGTAACCTGACATAAGAACCAGCCTGACCAGTTTCTCTGAAACTGAAGGCGTTTTTCTGTCCTCAAATTTTGGCCAGAACTTTTTCCAAAAAGGCCTGATACGATTTCTCCAGTATGAATTGCCTTGTTCACCGGCACCTTCTAATGCGTTAATCAACGTGATACAAACGTCTTCCAGACCTTCCGCTGGAAGCTTTTTGAAAGCGCCCCTCAGGTCGGTTTCAGTGAATTCTTCCCCCATTTCTAATGCAGCGTAAGTGAGTAAGCCCACATAGTGATTTTTTTGTTCTCCAAGACTACTGTAAAAGCCAGCTGTTGAGAGAAAATCATGCTTAATTTTAATAAATAAGGGTTTGTGTAGACGAGCTGTCCATAGAAAACCCGACCAAAGGGCTCTGGCTTCCGAAGGATTACTCCAGCTAAAACACGGTAGAAGGTGCTTTTGCGTCCATTCCGGGTCTATTCTGAACAGGCCATTTAGATTGCTTGCTAATATCACACGTGCATGGCGAAAACGGTCCACTTCTGCGTTAAATATCTTTGAGAAAACCTGTCTCAGTCTGCGAGGGATTTTATCGTTATCGTCGATTTTATTTCTGAATATATCACCAATCAATGCATCAGCAATATGACCGACAGGGTGGTTGATGGCTTCAACAACTGGATCATTAATTGGTTTATCGTCAACTGTTATATCGGAGTCTGCAGGTATAGGCATGGCTAAAATGCGACTGCACAATGTCGTAAAAATTTTTCTGTGTTTTGACGTTGTATTAGCGCAAACGGCTATCCACCTGCTGACGTAATGAACCATCTCCTCGAGTTTATCATCGGGCAGCTTGTAAACTACGGGGGCCGCATTCACCCAGGAGTGTGCTTTAAGTTTATCCGCACTCCATGCCTGAAATGCTTCCACCCAGCGTTCTGTAGGGATAAAATTTTCCTTCGCCAGTTTATCCAAAGCTCTGAGACAGTCTGAAAAATTACTGGTGCATCTGTCCTTCCATTCATCGTCTGCAAACGGGTGACTTTTTGTCGGATCTTTCCTTAACCATGTTACCAGACTCTCATAGTTTTCAGGGGCGACTTCGGTACTACGATCAGACTTGAAATCTGAACTAAAACCATCTCCCATCCAGATGGCGAACTCATCTCTTTCATCTTCTGCGAGTTTCCAGTGAGGATTTTTTTTACTGAGTTTCTTGAGCCGTAGCATTGCTCTGAACCCAAGAGCATGGCCTGAGAGTTCTAGCTTGGCCAGAGCAAGCCAGATTTCCCTGTCATACGATCGTTTCAGTGTTTCCTCGGTTATATCTTCTCTGTACAAGCTTCGGGGCGGGCCATCCAGAATAGCGCTTTCCAGGGCAACACTTGCCGAAGGGGATAAGTTTTTCCCCTGCATGACTAACAGACGATAAACTTCACGGGCAGTCTCTGTACTCCACAGCCATTTTGAATTGACGCCAGTTAACCACTTTACCCACTGGTCAGATATTAGAATTCCATCGTGTCGTGCTGCAAAAAAAGCCAGTCTCTTGAATACTGGAAAAGACTCATCAAACCATCGACATCCCACTCGTTTTGCGCGATTAAAGTCTTTTTCAAGCATCTCCAGCCAGGCATCACGTACTAAATCAATGAGCAAAACCCATGCCCTGAAACGACGATTCTGATTATGCTCTGATATTGAGGGCAGAGAGAGAAAAGAACGATCTGAGTTGTCATCGACTTCACCAATTGCCTTCAGTAGATTCATTGCATCTCTTAGCAGGTCTTCAAAGTCCTCAAGCAGCGTTGGGAGCACTGACCTGAGCAATATATTATGGCTATAATCTAATACAGTACGCGCATGATCTGAATTGAGTACCAGTTCAAAATGAACGAGTTCACCAACATTCGCTGGTTCAGATTTAACGTTGTCATTCGTCAGTGAAGAAATATTTGAGGTTTCGCTTAGAACTAGTTTGGGTGCCAGCAATTCTTTCAGTTCGAGCCGCATAGGGAACGATATATCACCATGAGTTAATCGAGCCATCCATTGGAATAGATATAAATCGACAGCATTCTTAGGTCTCACACGGCCACACAGAACTAACTCCCAGAGATTTTTCATTAAAGGCCCAGGAATAGCTTCAGGTGAGTCCTTTTTAATTTTATTTAGTTCCTCGGTATTGCCTAAAACCGTGCATTTTGCGTACGCACTCAATTTGAGCAGGATTCTGTTTTTTAATTCGTTATGTAAACATCCGTAACTGTTAGCCACAGCAAGAAGAAGTCTTGGGCCATTCAGGTATCGTAGCAGCCAGTCAGCAAGGTGACACATTATGTCATCCCAGTCATGCCCCACCGGGTTCTCTGATAGAACTGACATTTTCATGACGTGATAATTTGGTGAAGGCCTCGATATCATGCTGAATTTCAGTTTTTCCCGGGGAGAAGGACTTCCTGTCGACGTACCTAGGTCTTCGGAGGTGTATCTCTCCTGCATTAATGCTTTAAAAAGCCAGTCCAGATCCGGGGCCGGGATGTGATTTGCGAACAATTTTGCGGGGAGACCGGACTTATCAGATAACGCCCAAAGCATTCTGCCAATAAAATCATCCTGACGCGTGCTGTTGGCTGGATAAGATGTGGCATATTCAGTGATAATTCTTTCTTTACCCGTTATGCCGTCGCGATAAGTGGCGGCCCAATCATTAAGGGTTCTGTAAAGCAGAGAATAATCATACTTATCAACTATCTCAAACATAATAGGAGTGACCCCCTTAGACTGCCAGATTGCCTTTTCTTGTTCCTCTTTCCCCTCTTGATATCCACCAAATGCCCAGGTCTGCTGAGTAGATTCTCCTGCAAGTTTGTCGGCGGCCAAGGCGTCCATCATATAGCGCATAACAGGATCATTAATTCCATATCCTATAAAGCAGACCTGATAGTTCCGGAATAACTCACTTACGAATCGTGAAGCCCATCTTTCAGTCAAATAGGCTTGCCCGAAATCACCACTTGTTACTACTAAACGATTCAGGTCAGCATCAGTCATATCAGGTGTAAGTACGCCATGCAGGTATACCAGCCCATTCCAGCGAGTTTTCTTCGGAATCGGTAACATTGGTGCTGCAAACGACTCGAAATCTGATTTCAAATGTTTGGCTGCGGACTCGAAAAGACGATCAAAATTTGTCGTTACAAGACGATATTTACCATCGGGTGTTTTTGATAACTCAAGTAATGCGCGGTGTGTTTCTGTTTCTTTTTTCGACCATGAACTTCGTGAAAGAATTGCAGATATTGCTTGCCTCAGTTTGTTGCGTCCGTCAGGTAATCTTTTTTCCAGTAGGTTCAGAGTAGCATCATAAAGCTTTTCGTCGTAGGCAACTTTTTCAGTATCAGAATAGGATGTGTCAGTGTGAGCGTAAACTTCATCGACTAGTTTCTGGAAATTGGGCAGTCCTGCAGGTATTGATATTCCTGCTCCGCAAAAAAATATCACATTTCCGTCTTCATGCGCCCTGAGTAATGCATCCGGTATATCGGGGCCATTAGTGATAAATTGCACGATATTTAACTCCTGTTAGTAAATGCAGATATTTCTGCATCCCTGGTCTGAAAGTGAGAGCTGTAGGCCAGTGGAAAAAGTGTTTACACAGGTTGTTTCCTGCGCGGTAAATTTCTTGCCACCTTAATTATTAAGGTTGTTGTGTCTGCGCAGATTTTGCTTATACCAAATGGCTGCGTATTTTTCCTATGGTATGCAGTGAAATTGATCCAGGATCGTAAATATGTTGAATATACAGCAAGCCTTAACAAGTGCAGAGAGATGATCCATTAAAACCAAGGCAGTCATGTCAGGCTGACAGGAACCACTCTCTGTCATGTAGTTTCATTCAGGGGAGGGCGTAAGCAGTCATTGCTGGCCTAAGTTAAATGACGCTTCCTCGTCCCGGCTGTTCGTTCCTCGCTCCGCTGCGGTACGCCTCAGCCTGGCCTGCGGCGAGCGTGGCCACCTCACGTTTTAAGGGCAGGATTACCGGACTACAGAAGCATTGAACAGGACGGGCGGGTGTTTTATCTTCCGGAAAAGCCACAGACGGAGGAGGTGTTTATGGATGAGAATGCATCAGTGGGCCGTTTTCTGGCGTCTCTGCTGGCCGAATACGATATGGGCGTGGACAAATTCTGCCGGCGTTCCGGACTGCAGGAGCATGAGGTCAGGTACATTCTGCGGGACGAGCGGGTTGTCACACCGGCCGTGGCGGAAAAACTGGGGCGGGTGTTTTACTCCCTCGGCTTCTGGATGGTGCGCCAGGCGATGTCTGAACTGAGCAGGCTTACTCAGGACGGCTAAAAAAGCCCGGCATACCGGGCCAAATGACTCAAAGACTACCATCTTCAGACTGACACGTTGGTGTGCAGTCGAAGAAAGCGTATCCGTATTTTCGTAAACTGCTGCAGACCAGTTGTAAATGTGTGACAGTTGTCTGACTGAAGGGGCAGACGAACAGATGAAAGAGGCGGGGTTTACTGGCCTTGCGCCTTAAAAAAAGCCCGCCGGTATGAACGCGACGGGCTGGCCAGGAGGCCATGAACTGCGTTATGACAACGAACACATTACAACAGCGACGTACAGTAAAACCGCGCTGTGTGACAGATGTATGTCAGCGTACGCCCGTTTTTATCCCGGCGGGACGCTGTCCGTTTCCGGCCTCTGCTTCAGGCAGGCCAGAACGTTTTCAATGACCTCCGCCGTATGGGTGAGGGCCAGCAGGTCCGCCATCAGGTACACGTCCGTACGCAGCAGCATGTCTGAGACGCCGGGCTGGCTGAGCAGGGGCTTCAGTTCCGTGCCCATGCGTATCAGGTGCGCAAGGTTGTTGGCAAGGATCTCATGACAGGCGTAATGCCCGTTTTTCAGCTGCGTTAATATCACCTCTACGTCGGCTTTCATGCCCCTTATGGCTGCGATGCACTGCTCTTCACTGTAGGCCTTGTCACCGTCAGACACGGAACGCCTCCACCATGCCCTGCAGTGCGTGCGCCTGCTCAGAGAGGGAGCGTGAAGCCGAGGAGGACTCCTCAACCAGCGCCGCGTTGTTCTGCGTCACGCCGTCCATCTGGCTCACGGCCACGCTCACCTGGGAAATCCCCTGCATCTGCTCCGACGAGGCCAGGGCAATCGTGTCCATGGATTCGGCCAGTTCACCGACCATGCCGACAATCTTCAGGATGCTCTGCCCGGTACCTGACGCCACCTCAACGCCGCTTTCCACCTGTGACACAGCCTGTTCAATCAGGGCCTTGATGTCCTTCGCGGCCGCGGCGCTGCGCTGCGCCAGCGAGCGGACCTCACCGGCCACCACGGCAAAGCCGCGGCCTTCCTCACCCGCGCGTGCCGCCTCGACCGCGGCGTTGAGCGCCAGGATGTTGGTCTGGAACGCAATGCTTTCAATCACCGAGGTGATGTCACGCACCTTCAGCGCGCTCTCCTGGATGCTGTGCATGGTCTCCGTCATGTGGTGCACCTTTTCCTTGTCGGCGTCGACCGTGCGCGCCGTCGCGCGGGCGGACTCCGCGGTCTGCTGTGCCCCGGCGGTGTTGCTTTTCACCGTGGCGGTCAGCTGCTCCATGCTGGCGGCCGTCTCCTGCAGCGCGGCGGCCTGCTCCTCGGTCCGGGACGACAGTTCGGTGTTGCCCTGCGCAATTTCGTCGGCGGCCAGCGCGACCGAGGCGGCGGTATCCTTTATCTGCGACACCAGACCGCGCAGGTTGGCCTGCATGGTGTCGAGGGAGGCCAGCAGACTGGTCGTGTCGTTTTTGCGGAGCGTGACCGGCGTGGTCAGGTCGCCGGCCGCGATGGTGGCGGCCAGCGCCTGCGCCTGCGCGGGTTCGCCGCCCAGCTGGCGCATCAGTATCCGGATGACCACAAAGCAGGCCACCGCCGCCACCAGTAACGAGGCGCCCGTCAGCAGCATCAGGATGAGCGAGGCGCGGTCGGTGTCGGTACTGTTCTGCTCAACCGCAACCTGGCTGTTGCGCTCCTGAATCTCGGCCATATCTTTAAGGGCCGCGAGGAGCTTACCCTGAACGGGGCGTAAGCCCTGGATGAGGTAATCCACTGCCTGCTGGTCAAGGTTGGCCAGCCCGAGCTGCAGGCCTTTATCCACGGCTGCAAAGGTGGGACCTTCGGCGTCGGTAATGCGTCTGAAGGCGTCCCGGCCCGCGGGTGTCGAATCGGTCTTCATGATGTCGGCCAGCGCCTGGCGGTTGGCGATATACAGGGCCTTTTGTTTGCTGATGCGCTCAACTTCAGGCTTCATCAGCGCCGGGTCACTGAACATAATGACGTTCCTGACTGCGATGGCGATGTCCCTGTTTTCGCCGAACATCGCCTGGGCGAGCTGGTATTTCTTCATTTTGATGTTGACGGTGTCGTCCATACCCTCGCGGGCATGGTGAAGCGCCTGCAGCGCCGTGCCGGTGCACAGCGTGAGCAGGATAATGAGCAGGCCGAAACCTGCGACAAGGCGGGTGGAAATTTTCATAAACGTTCTCTTTTTAAAGTTATCTGCTGTGTTTGTGTCTGCTGACGACCGATTACTATCGGCATGCGGGTTCACTTGTTCTGTGTCTTTTTGCAAATATTTTTTATCACTTAACGGCCGTTCATCACCGTCTCCTGCGAGGGGCGTCCGCCGCTGCCCGACGTCATCTCCTGGCAGTACACAGGCAACCGCCATCACCCCACCAAAAAGCCGGTGAGCGTCCTTCACGCAGCCTGATGACCTGGTGTAAGACCCGTTTGCCGGCTCAGGCTCGTTTTAAGGGCAGGATCACCGGACTGTAAAAACGTTGAGGGGGCGGGCTGTGAATTTTATGCCCGGATGAAAAATACAGATGAGGCAGGTCTTATGGATGGGCAGAAGTCAGTGGGCCGTTTTCTTTCATGTGTGCTGGCCATATACGACATGATGGCCAGAAATCTTACCGCTTACGCTTGTCGGCAGTCTCCGGGGAGGCCAGGCTGAAAGTCCACAATTGAAGCTGCCTTCTGAATGCCTGATTGTTCAGCCGCCCGGTACCGGGCGGTTTTTTTATTTCATCTCAGCTGAAAACCTGCCGGTATTCAGAAAAAAATCACTGACGAAAAGCGCACGGCAAATATCGCACTCAGGATGAAGTGTGCCAGAAAAATGGCAAAAGCCACGCCCCCGAGCACGACTCCCGGAATGGTGTGCTTCTCTTTCAGGATGAACGTCAGTCCGGAGAGCACCGCGAGTGAAAGCAGGGCCTGCAGTACATGACTCACCGGCAGCAGCCAGTACTGGCCCGCATAGACGCCCGCCTTGCTTATGGCCACGATCAGCGCGGTTCCGCCAAATCCCCATCCCCAGCATGTCTTCGCCAGACTCAGTTTTCCTGTCACAAGCGCTTTAAACATCGTCATTTCCCTGTCTTAACCCCGTTCGCTTCAGGAAATTTAACATTCCACTACAGGCTCAGCCAGAAGTCTTCTGTGCTTCAGCGATGAAGGATATCGCTTCGCTCCGCTTTTTTTCCGCTTCCCGTCCGCTGGCCGGAAACCGGCGACGGCAACGTGCCGTGCCCTCACGGTAGCCGGGCTGCTGTTCAGACAAGGGACGCTGACGCCGGTCTGCTCGCCCGTTCCCCGCCGTGCGCGGCACATTCAGTCCGCTCCGGCGGCGCGTGCGGCCTGCGCGCCCGCCCCTGTCTGCCCAGCTCGTCGCCCGGCTGGGTGATGGTCACGGCACCACAGGGGTGCCCTCTGACAGTGAGGAGCAGAATTATGTCCCGTTTCATGCGTGGCGACAGCGTACAGATCATGTCCGGCTTTCCGGATGCGAGTATTGATTTCATCCTGACCGACCCGCCGTACCTCGTCGGCTTTAAAGACCGGTCCGGCCGTTCGATCGCGGGCGACGTTAACGACGAGTGGGTGCTGCCGGCGAGCCGGCAGATGTTCCGGGTGCTGAAAAACAACAGCCTGGCGGTGAGCTTCTACGGCTGGAACCGCATTGACGTCTTCATGCAGGCCTGGAAGGCGGCGGGCTTCCGCGTCGTCGGACACCTCGTTTTCACCAAATCCTACGCCTCAAAATCTGCCTTTGTCGGGTATCAGCACGAAAATGCCTACGTGCTGGCCAAAGGCCGTCCGCCGCTGCCGGCAAACCCGCTGCCCGACGTCATCCCCTGGCAGTACACGGGCAACCGCCATCACCCGACCGAAAAGCCGGTGAGTGTGCTGCGGCCGCTTATCGAGTCCTTCACGAAGCCCGGCGACCTGGTTCTGGACCCTTTCGCCGGAAGCGGTTCGACCTGCGTTGCCGCGGACCAGTGCGGCCGGCGCTGGATTGGGATCGAACTGCTGGAGCAGTACCACGCCGCCGGCCTTAAGCGCATCGGCGAACTGCGCGCCGCCCGGGCCGCCTGATATTTCCCCTTAACCAGACCAGAAGGACAGCACAATGACAGACCAGACCCTGAATACAGAACTGACACAGCTCACCGACGACGTGAACGACCTGGAGGAATCGCTTTACGAGTTTCATCTGAGACTGCGTGACATGGTAAAGCGAAACCTTTACCGCGGCGCCTCGCCGGCGCAGAAAATGGCGGGCGTCCTGATTGAGGGCATGGATTTGCAGCTCCTTGAGCTTTACCGGCGCGCCGCCCTGATGCGCAGCCACCTGAACTGACAACGCGTAGCGGTCATATTCTGACCGCTTTTTTTATTTCACAGGTATCGCCGCCGCCAGGGGGTTATCCACAGGGTTCCTGCCGTGATATGCACGCCGGTTGTGGACAACGATGAAGGCGGATGTTGCTGCGCGCCGCTTTGCTCCGCCTGTCGGCGGGACAGGGCAGAAAACCCGGTCCGTGCGGTCTGCGGCCGGTGCCGTGCCTTCACTCTAGCCCGACCGCCTCGTGGTAAAGCGCGCCTCCTCCCCCGTTCGCACTCCCTCCGCCGCGCTTACTTCCGTCGCGCTTCCGCTCAGTTTTCGCGTCAGCGCCGTGCGTAATCACGTCTCCGCTCGCTTGCGCTGCGGCCTCGTCGTCGCGCTTGACCACTCCGCTTTTCGTCGGGCTGTCATTCAGGCACGGCACAGGCCGTAACGGTAATTCCCTCTGACTGCGGAGATGTCTGATGAACACACAATTCCAGGTTTACCCGCCAGCGTCTGTCCTGGCGGATTCTGAAAGGCTGCATTTTTTGCCTGCGCTCTTTGGCCACGATTTCATACGGGCCGAAAACAACGTGTACCTCTACGCCGACCGCTATCTGGCTAACTATGACGGGGCGGTGTGGGACTTTGTACGGGTGCCAGGCGTGCCCCACGGCGGCGGCTACATGAAGCCCACCGGAGAAGAACGCTGGCAGTTTTCCAGCCCCCACGTCTGGACTGACCTTGAAATCAGTTCGGACGCGGCGGGGATCATCATCACGGCGCTGGTGCTGAATCATCGCAGCTGGCTTTACGACCGCCACGACGACGAAGAACTGTGCGCGCATTTCTGCCGTCGCTACCGCCAGCTGACCGCGTTTGCTCAGATTCATCCCGAAGCCGCCGCGATTTTCTGCGCCCTTGACTGAAATGAGACGGGGCGGCAGGGCCGCCCCGTGGAGAGGAAAAAATCATGTACGGAACCGTTAACGAAATCTGTGAGCAACTGCGCCAGCGCTACAAATCCGACGAACTCATGACGCTGATTATCTGGACAAAAGAGGACGTGCGGGACGTGCTGGATAACGTACAGATCACCGACGAAACCGCCGACGAAATTTTGCAGCAAATCGACGGACTGGATGCCCTCCACGAATGCGGCGTGAGCCTGGAAACGCTCCAGGCGGTACTGGATAACATCCGCGAGGAAGAGAGGCAGGCCCGCGAAGCGACGGTTCCCGCCGCCGCGCTCGAAATTGCGCTCAGGGTGGCGTGGGATTTTATGCGCCTTGAGGATGCACAGAGCGGCGAGGGCGCGGCCGCGCGGCTGTATCCGCAGGAAACACAGGCGCTTTTACGTGTCAGCGCCGCGCTCAGAGCGCAGGCAGATAAATAACAACCCAGTGACAGCGCGGGGGCGGCGCGGCCGCCCCCGTAAGGAGCCAAAAAATGTACGGAACCGTCAGTCAGCTTTACCACCGCCTGAAAACCGAATTTCAGGGCGAGGAAAAAATCACGCTTATCATCTGGCGTAAAGAGGATGTGATGAAGGTACTCAGTGACGGGCACATCACGGAGGAAGCCGCCGCACGGCGTAACCGGCCGGTGACAATCGCCGCCTCCGATCTCGCTGTTCTGGCAGAAGCCGTTGAGCGCTTACTGAACACGGGGGGCGATGACGATCCCCGCGATATCGAGGAAGCACTCAGACGGGCGTACCACGCCATTAACCGGTAAAGGCGGGGAGCAGGGCGGGGAGGCCCGCAGCCCGTTCTGTCGGGCGAAAACCCTGCGCCTGCGGCGGCGGAACGGCAGGGCGCGCGCCTGACGGCGCGGCCGCCGCACCGCAAGTAGGCGGGGGAATGAAGAAATGCCGTCCTGAGCGGTTTGCAGCCTTAGCTGTACCTTATGTTCAGCCCGCTCACTATGTCATCAAAAGCTGGCTTCGCCCACAAAACGGAATAAACATAGCCTAATGGCGAAAATGCATGATTTTAAGCGAGTTTATTAATCTGTTTACATGAGCTAATGATAAATTTAACTGGCTTTCATATCATATGGCTTTATTACCATGGAGCCGCTCCCCGGAAATGCCTCTTTGTATTTAACTGTTGGAGGAAGCTTTTCAATAATATACCCTCTGACTTCAGGTTTCATACGATAGCCAAAAATTATTGATTCCACCCAGTCTAATTCGAATTTTCGGTTGTAGAAATACTGCCCTGGTTGTTGCTCAAGAAAATGTGAATCAGAAATGTGGCGATATTCGGATTCATATTCCCATTCACTTAATTTAGTACATAATGCATTTATAATTTTCTCTCCCAGAACAAGACTTTTATCTACGCCATACATGACCTTCATTACATCTATAATGGGAATGGCTGGTATGTTTTTAGTATATTCGACTTTTTTTGTTTTTATATATTCTCCCTTAAATTCAATGCAAAATCCATGGTGTGAGTTGGCATAGTGTGACCACATAAGGTTACTGTCTGGCCTGGAAGAAAATGAAATTATGCTATAAGCGTCAATTTTTTTTTCGAAGTTTGCAACCAGTCTTTGTAGATAAAACTCGCCTTCTAAAGTAAAGTTACCATTGCTGGTCAGGGGTGGTATATTCTTTTTATGAGGCTTTGGAATTTGCTTTACAAAGGATTTTAATTCTTTGGGTGTAGGTTTCAGTAACTCAACTTTACAATCAAACAGATCGTTGAAGTTAAGCCTGCTTGAAAAGGTTGCCATGTTATCAATTAAGTTTATCAGGCTGTAGTCTTCCCTGAATTTTTCGTTGTTAGAAACTGATCTGTATTTGTAAATATATTCAGGATTGTCAGGATTCATTTTTACCTTTGGCGGATTTATTAAAATTTATTTTTCAAACAAGATGAAGCATTTTATCTTGAAATGCGTTGTAAGTTCACTCATTAATTTAATGATAACAATCTTTACCGTGGGCGTCCTGTCGGCTGTCATGCTCCGCACAGAGCCGGCGAGCCGTCTGCCCGGGCCCGGCTCCGTTCCGGTTCCGGGCCTGCGGGTTTCCATCCTGACGCAACACCTTTCGCCTGCAGCAGCCGTTCCGGCTGCGCCGCTCAGTCGCGCCGTCTCCGGCGCTCCGCGCATCCCGCCAGCACACACGGCGGGATGTAAGGGGCAACGCCGTTTCGCGCCCGCGCGCCACGCCGTTGCGGCGGGTTCCCGCTTTCCGCAGAGGTTGTGTTCGCCCGTCTGAGTCCTTTCGCCTGGGCTGAGACAAGCACAAACCGCCTGGCTGTCCAGGGACGGCTGAAGCCTCTCGCCGGAAAATTTTTTGTCGGGCCAAAAATTCTTCCGCTCGCGCCCGGACAGCTGCACCGGTCCGTGCCCGTTACGCCCTTTGCGGCGAACGGCTCTCAAACGGGTGAAGGATACAACCTGGGGAGAAAGCAGCAGTTCCCCGCAAAACGTCAGGACCGCGGCCCCGGCAACTCAACGGGTGACGGTTTTTAAGGGCAAAAAAGAGGAGATTTCATGGAAAAGTCAGCAGTGGTGCGCTTACCGGACGACACCTTTACGCGTGAGGAAGCGAACGCAGTCGCAGCGCAGTACACCAACGTCGCCATCGAGGACGATCAGGGTACGCACTTTCGCCTGGTCGTGCGTAAAGACGGTCAGATGGCCTGGCGCGCGTGGAATTTTGAGTCAAATGCGGGGGAAGGTCTGAACCGTTATATCGATGAGTACGGCATCCGCAAAACGCAGTAAGCAGTGAAAGGTGCCCTGACGGAGCAGCCACTCCGCAGGGCGAGACAGATATCAATTCGGGGAACCAATAATGTCAGTAGCCGAGTCTAAATCAAAAGCAGCACGTAAAACCAGCACTAAAAAGGTAACCGCTGATGAACAGGCAGCGGTAAACGCGGCGCTGGAAGCCGCACCACTGGAGCATGCACCCCTGTCGGCGTTCGTGGTGTCGCCGCTCAATGCGCGCACCATTCCGTATTCGTCGGAGAGCGTTGAAGGCCTCGCGGCCAGCATCAGGTCGGTCGGCCTGCTGCAGAATCTGGTTGCCCACGCGCTCCCTGACGGCCAGCTGGCGGTGGCCGCAGGCGGCAGACGCCTCACCGCCCTGAACCTGCTGCTGTCTCAGCAGGTTCTGAATCCCGATCATCCGGTGGCGTTCAAGCGCGTGTCTGAAGAGATAGCGGCGCTCGTCTCCCATATCGAAAACGCCCAGCGCAGCGATATGCATGCGGCAGAGCAGATAGCCAGCTTCGGTACGCTGGCGGCACAGGGGAAAACCGCTGAGCAGATCGGTGCAGAGGCGGGTTACAGCACCCGCCACGTCCAGCGCATGCTCAAACTCGCGAACCTCGCCCCGTCACTCCTTAAGCTGCTGGCAGACGACAAACTGACCGTTGAGCAGTGTCAGGTGCTCTGCCTGGAAGACGATCAGGAGCGTCAGGTGAGTGTCTACGAGTCGGTGAAATCGGGCTGGCCTGAACTGCCCCTCTCCATGCTGAAAAAGCAGATCACCGACAAAGAAATTTCCATCACTGACGATCGTTTCCTGTTCGTGGGCCGTGAGGCCTACGAGAACGCAGGCGGCGTGGTGCGTGAAGACCTGTTCAGCCAGCAGGAGGGCGAAGGAACGGCAGATATCGTGCTGCTGGAAAAACTGACCGTGCAGAAGCTGGAGGCGATGGCGCAGGAAATCCAGGCACAGGAGGGCTGGAAGTGGAGCATGGGCCGGATGAAATCTCTGTGGCCGCACGGGGATGGTCTGGAATACCGCCTCACAGACGAGCCTGCTCCTGTTTATGTCGGTGAAGAAGAAAAGCGTATCGAGGAACTGTTCAACAAACTTGAATACTGCTCCGAGAACAATGACGAGGACGGCTACAGCGTGGCTTCTGAAGAAATTGAAGCCATTGAGCAGGCCGCGCAGATCCGCGCATGGACACCTGAAACCCGCGCAACAACGGGCGTTGTGGTCGGTTTCAACGGTTACGGCGAACTGTGTGTGGATCGGGGCGTGATTCGCCTTGCGGATGTGGAGACGGTGGAAACGGAAGAAAGCAGTGACGCGGAGCAGCCACAGGAGCCGCAGGAGAGCACGGCCGAAATATCCGGTGCCAGCCGCTTTGAGTATCAGTCACCGCCCGACGAGGCCGAGGGGATCAGCCTGCCGCTGCTCACGAAAATGTCCTCCGAGCGCACCCTTGCCGTGCAGGCCGTGCTGATGCAGCAGCAGAAAAAAGCGATTGCCCTGCTGACCTGGCAACTCTGCCGGAGCGTGTTCACTGCCGGTTATTTCCGCAGCAGACCATTCCGGATCAGCCTGACCGAGTCACATTCCACCCTGACGGGGAATGCGCCTTCCGGCAAGGACGGGGCCGCCTTTCTGGCGCTCACGGTGGAGCGCAAAAGGCTGGAAGCGCTGTTACCGAAGGGCTGGGGTGAAGACCTCACCGCGTTTTTCTCGCTGAACGGCGAAACGCTCATGGCCCTGTTGACCTTCTGTGTCGCCTGCTCGGTGGACGGCGTCCAGACCCGCGAATGTGGCCACACCTCGCGCAGTAACCTGATTGAACTGGAGGCCGCGCTGGGCTTCAACCTGCGTGACTGGTGGCAGCCGACAAAAGCCGGATTCTTCGCTGACCTGAAACACGCCCAGATTATCGATGCCCTTAACGAGGCCGGACTCACGGGCGCGGCGCGGGATGCACAGAAGATGAAGAAAGGCGACGCCGCAGAACTGGCTGAAAACAGAATGCGCGACACGCGCTGGGTGCCCGCCTGGATGAAGGGGCCGGAGCCGGAGAAGGCCACTGATGACGCCGCTGCCAGCGAGGCTGACAGCGACAGTGACAGCAACGATTCCGCTCACGCGGCCTGACAGGGAGCGCGGCCCTTCGGGGCCGCAGGAAGACCATCATGAAAAATACCGTAATGAACAATCTCAGTATGCTGACAGCCATGCATCCCTGTGAGTTTGAAGAGTGGCGGGCGCGGGGCGAGGGCGAACGGCATGTGCTGACCAGCGCCGTGCTTTCCCTGCTGACCGTCCCGGAGGGCTGGACGGTCAACGGTGAGTACCGGGCCGAATTCGGCGGCCTGTTCCCGGTGCAGTTGCGCTTTGCGCCGCCCGGTGAGCCATTCTGCCTGTGCGTGTGCAGTCCCGGCGAAGTCGCCGGGGAGTGGCTTGTCCTGATCGCGTCGGCGGATGGCGGCTGCGTGCGCGACGTCCTCCGGCTGACGCCGTTCGATCCTGCGCGCATCAGCGCCCTGATCGCCGCTGCCGCGCAGGCCTGCCTGCTGGAGTACAGCGTCAGCGGCCTGGCAGATTACCTGGTACAGGAGGGCGACGCATGATCCCCGGCAACCGTTCACTGGTGCCGCTCTGCGAGGCGCGGCGCGCGATGCTTCAGGCTGTTGATTACGTGGAGCGCAGGCGCGAACGTCAGACGCTTCGCGCTGACTTCCCCTATGCGCAGGCGTTCTTCCGCTTCCTGAAGGGCAGCAAGCGCATCACCCTGCGTGAACTGCGCTTCTTCGATCCCGTTCTGCGCGAGGAAGAATTACGCGGCCGCAGACGCGAGTGGCTGCGGGCCGTTGACTGGCTCATCGAAAGCGGGGGCTGCGCCACCCACCCGCTGCCATCGGACGCGGCCCGCCTGCTCTTTCCGGAAGTTATCTTCCAGTGTGGCGAGCGGCGGCAAAGAAAGGCAGAGATGCGCGCCGAAAAATACAGCCGCCAGTTTCGCCGCAGGGAGGCGCTGAAGGCGCGGGCGGTTCAGGCGCTGACGGCGCAGGCTGAAATCGAACTCGCATTCCAGACGCCTGCCACGGTCGCCAGCTGGGCCTCAAAATGGTCAGACACAGCGGTCAGCGAGAGCGAACTGATCAGCCAGTTCTACCGCTGGGCTGATCGCTTTCCTTCGATGGCCGGTTTTGTCCGGCTGTACTTTGACGGTGAGCCGTTATGGCGGCTCACCGCCGAGGCCGGTTTCCGGTCAGCGGAGGCGGGCGAAGCGGTACGGGCGCTGGAGCGCTGGATGGTGCCGAACAAGCTCACGCAGGGCAGGCTGTTGCCGTAAAACGCAGACAGGCGCAGAATGACATGAATGCTGATCTGTGCGGGTTAACATCATACTGAGAGGGTGATAATGAATTTAGTCCAGGCAGTAAAAATGCATGAGGTGATGACGGGGGTGAATAATCCGCTGGTGCTGTCACTGATGGCCGTCATGATGGTGTGCAGCCTGTATGTCATGGGGCGGGCAGGCATGAGGGCTGTACGTTTTATCAGGCTGCTCAGGATGATGCGCTGAAGCTGACTGCTGACCCCGCTCAGCCGGGCGGGGTTGTACAGTGGTTATGTTAAGGCGGATTTTTCCGGCCTGTTCCTGTCTGTGTTCACTTTTCCGGTGTTCATCTTCTCCGTGTTCGTCTCCGTTTTTCTCTCAGGCTCCTCTCAGAGCAACCCCCTGTAAACCATGGCCCCCTTCGGCTCCTGCCCTGGCGGGCAGTCGTCAGCCCCACTCCGACAGGCGGCGGAAAAGCTGCCGCCCGTCTCCGCCGAACCGCAAAGGGCCGCGTTTCGGGCCTCCCGGCTAAG
>Ga0157367_1000334_pt1 | contig 23972 bp, 24 predicted proteins | sample AttbisABBM2_FD_113142 | JGI IMG/M metagenome (GOLD analysis project Ga0157367, IMG submission 113142) | Fungus gardens microbial communities from leaf cutter ant in Botucatu, State of São Paulo, Brazil - Atta bisphaerica ABBM2 | ecosystem: Host-associated > Fungi > Mycelium > Unclassified ... | reverse complement strand
GCAGTAATGAAGTCCGATGCGTGGAAGCGCATTCGGGCGATGCTCACTGAATTTGGCATGACCCCGGCCAGCCGTTCTAAGGTTGGCGCTAAGGGCCCTGCTGAAGCCGATCCCCTTGAAGAGTTTCTTAAAAAGCGCAAATGATGAATGGCAACTGTTCAGGCTGGTATTCAGTACGCCGAGAGCGTGCTGTCTGGCGAGATCGTTGCTGGCGAACTGGTGCGCCTGGCGTGTCAGCGTTTTCTCAATGATTTAGAGCATGGGCCGGAACGCGGTATCTACTTCAGCGAGGACCGCGCTCAGCATATTCTCGACTTTTATAATTTTGTTCCTCATGTCAAAGGCGCTCTTGCGGGTAAGCCGATAGAGCTGATGCCCTGGCATATTTTCATCCTCATTAATTTGTATGGCTTTGTCATCCCACTCGTCGATGAGGTGACGGGCGGGCACGTTTTTGATGAAGATGGCGATGTGATTATGGTTCGCCGTTTTCGCACTGCTTATAACGAAGTGGCCCGTAAAAACGCCAAATCAACCCTTTCTTCAGGGGTTGGTCTTTATATGACCGGGGCTGACGGGGAAGGTGGCGCAGAGGTTTATTCTGCGGCCACAACACGCGATCAGGCTCGCATCGTTTTTGACGATGCCAAAAACATGATTAAGAAAGCGCCCCGGACGCTGGGGCGGCTGTTCGGTCATGTGAAGCTCAACATCCATCAGGAGCGAACAGCATCCAAATTTGAACCCCTTTCGAGCGACGCTAACAACCTCGACGGCCTCAATATTCACTGCGGAATTGTTGATGAGCTTCATGCTCACCGGACCCGCGATGTCTGGGACGTCCTGGAAACGGCGACGGGAGCCCGTCTTCAGTCGCTGCTGTTTGCCATTACCACAGCAGGGACCAACAAAGAGGGCATCTGTTTCGAGCAGCGTGATTACGCCATAAAAGTGTTGCGCGGTGTGGTTGATGATGACACGTATTTTGCCGTGATTTACACGCTTGATGAGCAAGACGATCCGTTTGATGAGACGAACTGGCCTAAAGCTAATCCCGGACTGGGTATCTGTAAGCGCTGGGACGACATGCGCCGCCTTGCCAAAAAGGCAAAAGAGCAGGTTGCAGCTCGTCCAAACTTTTTCACCAAACACCTTAACATCTGGGTTACGGCTGAAAGCGCCTGGATGGACATGGATCGCTGGTCAAAAATGCCGAAACTCGGCGCTGATGAAGACCGTAAAACGTGGCCGATGTGGGTGGGCGTTGACCTCGCCAACAAGATTGATATCTGCGCCGCGGTTAAGACATGGCGTGACCCATCCGGTGAAACTCACATGCAGTCACGTTTCTGGATACCGGAAGGAAGGCTTGAAACCGCACCTGCTCATATTGCTGAGCTTTACAGGAAGTGGTCTGCAGCCGGTTATCTTGATCTGACCGATGGTGACGTTATCGACCACGCGATGATCAAAGCGGACATAGTGAAGTGGGTCCAGGGGGAAAATATTAAGGAGATTGCGTTCGATCCCTGGAGTGCTGTTCAGTTCAGTCTGTCTCTTGCTGAAGAGGGTTTACCGCTGGTTGAGGTGGCTCAGACGGTAAAAAACTTATCAGAATCAATGAAGTCTGTTCAGGCAGAAATTTACGGTAATAAATTCCACCATGATGAAAATCCTGTCATGACCTGGATGATGTCAAACGTCACGGTTAAGCCTGACAAAAACGACAACATTTTCCCAAACAAGTCCACGCCCGAAAACAAGATTGACGGGCCGGTCGCGCTATTCACTGCCAAAAGCCGAATGCTGGTAAATGGTGGTGAGGATGAGCAGGACCTGAGTGGATTCTTCGAAAACCCGATAATAATAGGCGTCTGATGAAAAAACAAAAGCAGCCTGGCAAGGTTAAATCAGCCTTGCTGAACTGGTTAGGCGTACCGATTGGATTAACAACGGGTACTTTCTGGCAGGAATGGATGGGGATGAGCAGCAGTGGAAAGGTTGTCTCAGCCGATAAAGCTATCCAGCTTTCAGCGGTATGGGCCTGCGTGCGGCTTTTAAGTGAATCTGTCTCTACGCTTCCGCTTAAAATCTATCAGCGTCAGGATGATGGTTCACGCAAGCCCGCCACGCAGCATCCTGCTTATCAGGTACTTTGTCGGCGCCCTAATCTGGAGATGACGCCGTCGCGCTTTATGCTGATGCTGGTTGCCAGTATCTGCCTGCGTGGTAATGGTTTTGTCGAAAAAAAGATGATCGGCAACAAACTGGTTTCACTGGTTCCGCTACTGCCGCAAAACATGGTTGTTAAGCGACTTGATGATGGTTCTCTGCAGTACACCTACACCGAAACATCATCCCAACGCGTGATACCCGTTAAAAACATCATGCATATTCGTGGATTCGGGCTTGATGGTGTCTGCGGCATGATGCCGATGATGGCGGGTCGTGATGTCATCGGCGCAGCTATGGCAGTGGAAGAGTCAGCCGCAAAAATTTTTGAAAACGGCCTTCAGAGTTCGGGGTTTCTCTCTGCTGAAACAGCCCTTGATAAAGATCAGCGTGAAAGGCTTCGTGGCTATATGCAGGCATTCACCGGTTCCCGTAACGCCGGAAAAATTATGGTCCTTGAAGGCGGCCTTAAATACCAGAATGTGACAATGAATCCCGAAGCGGCGCAGATGCTTGAGTCCAGGGCTTTCAGTATCGAAGAAATATGTCGCTGGTTCAGGGTTCCCCCTTTCATGGTGGGCCATGCAGACAAGCAAAGCAGCTGGGCTTCAAGTGTTGAAGGTATGAACCTTCAGTTCCTGACGAATACTCTCAGGCCGCTTCTTGTGAACATTGAGCAGGAAATTTCACGATGCCTGCTTGATGGTGACGAAGAGTTATTTGCGGAATTCTCGGTTGAAGGGTTATTGCGTGCAGACAGTGCCGGACGTTCGGCCTACTACACAACAGCGCTTCAGAACGGATGGATGTCACGTAATGACGTTCGTCGCCTGGAGAATATGCCGCCGATTGAAGGGGGTGAGATTTACACCGTACAGCTGAATCTCACGCCACTGGAAGACCTGAAGCAAAACAGCCAGGCAGCTCAGGCCGCTAACCTTCTGAAGATACATAACTACGTTTTCCCGGATATTCCTTTCGATCAATCCCCGCTTAAGAAAGCGGCTTAGGAGCTACCAAAATGACACTGAAAAGCCTTCCGGCTGCGCCGGCAGGACGGCCTTCTGCGCTCTCAAATCGCGATTTGCCGTCTGCTGCTATGGAACGCTGGAACGGCGGTATCAAAGCCGCTAAGCCAGATGAAAACAGCATTTCCGTGTTTGACGTGATTGGTGCTGATTATTGGGGGGAAGGAGTGACAGCCAGCCGTATCGCGGGCGCACTGCGGTCTATGAATGGTGCCGACGTCACAGTGAACATCAACTCGCCCGGCGGTGACATGTTTGAAGGACTCGCCATCTACAACCTTCTGCGTGAATACGAAGGGAAAGTGACCGTAAAAGTCCTTGGTCTGGCGGCTTCAGCGGCCTCAATTATTGCGATGGCTGGCGATGATATCCAGATAGGTCGTGGTGCATTCCTGATGATTCATAACTGCTGGGTCTATGCGATGGGTAATCGTCATGACCTTTCGCAGATAGCAGCGGATATGGAGCCATTCGATAAAGCAATGGGTGATATCTACTCCTATCGCTCAGGCCTCAGCGCTGAAGATATTGCTGAAATGATGGACGGTGAAACCTATGTCGGCGGCAGTGATGCTGTTGATAAAGGTTTCGCTGACCGTCTCCTGTCTGCCGACGAAATATCCGATGACGATGACAGTCCGGCAGCTGCATTACGTAAGCTCGACGCTCTGTTAGCCAAGGCCGAAACGCCACGTTCAGAGCGGCGAAAACTTCTCAAAGCTTTATCAGGCAGCACGCCGGGCGCTGCTGCCAGTTCAGAGGGTACGCCGAGCGCTACCGATGAAGTAAACCCCGAAAATCTCAAACAACTCCAAGACGCCCTGGCGGCGTTCGGCAAATAAGGAATTACCATGTCAGAAGTAAATGAAATCCTGAAAAAAGTTACTGCAAGCATTGAAGAAGCCAATAGCAAATTCAGTGCTAAAGCGGAGGAGGCGCTGAAAGAGGCCAAAAAGTCAGGCACCCTTTCTGAAGAGACAAAAGCGGCAGTTGATAAAATGGCTTCGGAGTTTAACGCGCTTCGCGAAGCTGAAAAAACCCTGAAAGCTGCTCTGGGTGACCTGGAGCAGCATGTCGCTAACATGCCTCTGCAAAATGCAGTGAAGGTCGCGCAGTCTGCAGGCCATGTTGTCATTTCGAGCGAAGCACTCAAAACGTTTGCTTCCAGCGTTGAATCAGGAAAGCGACTGAGTATTCCAGTCAACTCAGCGCTGACTTCACCAGACCTGCCGGATCGTGTTGTGGAACCACAGCGACTGCCCGGTATCGATACAGCGCCTAAGCAGCGACTTTTTATTCGCGATCTTATTGCGCCGGGTCGTACTGGTTCGCCCGCAATTTTCTGGGTTCAGCAAACCGGCTTCACTAACGCTGCCAAAGTGGTGCCAGAAGGTGAGAAAAAACCTTACAGCGACATCAAGTTTGAAACCAAAATCACGCCTGTCACAACCATTGCGCACATGTTCAAAGCGTCGAAACAGATTCTTGATGACTTTGCGCAACTTCAGTCAACCATTGATGCAGAGATGCGTTACGGGCTGAAGTACGTTGAAGAGCAGGAGATTCTATTTGGCGACGGCAGCGGTGCTCACCTGAAAGGCATCGTTCCGCAGGCATCCAAGTTTGATCCTGCCTTTAAGGTTGCTCAGCAGAGCGGTATCGATGATTTGCGCCTGGCTATGCTGCAGGCTCAGTTGGCTCGTTTCCCTGCATCAGGTCACGTTCTGCACTTTATTGATTGGGCAAAGATCGAACTGACCAAAGACAGCCTGGGCCGCTATATCCTGGCTAACCCTTCTGCTTTGACCGGACCGACCCTTTGGGGACTGCCGGTAGTGGCGACTGAAGAAGCTAAATTTGCTGGCAAGTTCCTGACGGGTGCGTTCAATGTGGCCGCTCAGCTCTTTGACCGTGAAGATTCTAACGTTGTTATCTCCACCGAAAACGGCACTGACTTCGAAGAGAACATGATCTCAATTCGCTGCGAAGAGCGACTTGCGCTTGCTGTTAAGCGTCCTGAAGCGTTTGTCTTTGGCAACTTCAGCGGTGCCGAAAGCGGTTCGTAACCATTAGCGGCCTTCGGGCCGCTTTTTCTCTCGGGATTCTCATCATGATTATCAATCTTGAAACGGTGAGAGAGCATTGCCGTATTGATGCTGACAATACCAGCGAAGATTCGTTGTTAACCATCTACATTGGTGCAGCAAAGCGACACATTGAAAAATGGACGCGCCGAAACCTTTATGAAACCAACGCTGAGGCGGGGTTTGATACCGACGATGATCGCCTGCTGCTTGATGATGACATCCGTCTGGTCATATTGCTTCTGGTTGGTCACTGGTATGCAAACCGCGAAGCGGTCAGTGAACAAAAAACCAGTGAAATGCCTCTGGCAGTGGATGCGCTTCTTCAGCCCTATAAGGTTTATGGTCTATGACAGGGATGGCGGCTGGCGAGCTTGATAAACGCATCAGGGTACAGCGCACTGAATCAGAACGCGGGCCGCTTGGTGAGGTATTGCCGGGTCAGGTTGTTATCAGTTCACCCTTTATCTGGGCCAAAGCTGAAAACATTTCAAACCGCAAAATCCGCAGTCTGGATCAGCAGCAGATTGTTGAGACATGGCAGTTCACTATCCGCCCGCGTATGGATGTTCAGACGGACTGGAAAATAAGCTGGGGGAATGAGGTTTATACCATCAGGGCCGTTGATCGCAGCATGCGTGATCGTGCCGTCATCACTGCTGAAAGGGATGTGCGTCATGATTGAGTCAGGTATTTACAAAGCCCTTCAGGCGCTGTCCGAACTAAAAGTTTACCCCTTACTCATTCCTGATACTGAGCAGCAGGGGATTACTTATCAGCGCATTTCTGACCCTGAGGTTGAAAACGGTCTTGTCAGAACATCGCTGGTGGCGGGCCGCTTCCAGATTTCCTTTGTCAAAATCTCTGACTATACGGGCCTGCTGGCGCTGGACAATCAACTCTGGCAGATATGGAAGGGCATCAGGCACGGTGATATTGGCGGTTATCCGGTTCAGTACGTCGAGCGTGGCTCTCTGCAACAGGATAAAGTCACGCTGACTAATAACGCCGTTCAGTACCGCCTGAGCAGAGATTTCATCATCTATTTCAGTGAGGTGTGAATGTGCTGAGTATGCAGGTTACAGGGCTTGATGAGCTTGAACGTAAGCTTATCGCCCTGGGTGAAAAAGCCGGTACAAAAGTATTGCGTGAAGCTGGCCGAGCTGCCCTTGAAATCGTTGAGCAGGACATGAAAGAGCACGCAGGTTACGACGAGTCCGCAAAGGGCCCTCACATGCGCGACTCTATCAAAATTCGTTCAACAACCCGCACCAAAGGTAATGCAGTCGTCGTGCTTCGTGTCGGACCCAGTAAGGAGCACTTCATTAAAGCGCTGGCTCAGGAGTTCGGCACAGTAAAACAGGTCCCTTCACCTTTTATCCGTCCGGCGCTGGATTACAACAAATCCCGCGTCCTCAGAATCCTCGCGGTTGAAATACGGGACCGCATTCAAAACAACGGGTAGCAGCCGCTACCACTTCAACAGAGAGAAAATCATGGCTGATAATAAAACTTCGCCAGAATACGCGATGCTGCCTGCTGGCACCGTGGTTATGTGGGGCGCGGCTGGCGCGGCGGTTTCCGCAATGAAACCGCTGATTAACTGTAAAGCGCTCGGCGCAACGGGCCAGACGGGCGGATTCGTTGACTGCACCACGCTCATTGATACGAGCAAACAGTTTATTTCTGACCTGCCTGAAGGGCCTGAAAAGTCACTCGGCTTTGTGGACGACCCGTCTAACACCGATTTTGCGGCCTTCCTTAACGCTGCGCAAAATCGTCAGACGGTTCAGTTCTACGTGGAACTGCCAAACGGTCGCACCGCCAACATGGTTCTGGCCCTGTCTGGATGGCAGATGAATGAAATCACCGCACCTGCCAGTGAAGTCATTCAGATCACCGTTCAGGGCAAGCAAAACAACATCCAGTGGGGCGTTGCTTCCGGCTCTTAATTCATTAACAGTGCCGCTGTCATGGCGGCTTTAATTACTCAGTAGGTAAAATCTGATGTCAGATAATTTCGATATTTCAAAGCTCAAATCACTGTTATTGCAGCCAAAGAACACCGCCGTAAAAACTGTAATGTTCGGTACCCCCGTTTATATCCGCCGCCGCACAGCTGGTGAGCTTATCAGCTATGAAGAGTCGCTGGATAAGGCTCAGGAAAGCGGCAACGTCCGTACTATTTCAGAAATGAGCGTTCAGTTGATCATCGACAGCCTGGTGAATGCTGACGGCTCAGCCATTCCCGCTGAGATGCTGCCAACGGCGGCTGAGCTGATTGATTCGCATGATAATCCAGCCCTGATGGAAGCGATTGAGCGCGTCAAAACGCATGCTATCGGCAAGCTGGAAGAAGCGGAAAAAAACTAACGGGCTCGCCGTGGCTCCAGCTTATTTTCTGGCTGGCTGACAGGTGGGGCGAACCTGACCCCTCCGTCATAGCGGCGCTGCCCTGTGACGTTCTGAACCACTGGCGGGCGTACTTCCTGCAACAGGGAATTCTGAAACAGCCTGACCCTGAAAACACTTCTTCTGTCGCAACCCCGCATCACCCTGCAGGTAACGTAACTGCGCCTGACGTCAGTCAGCAGTGTGATGCTGTCATGAGGGCGTTAATGTAATGGCCGATGTCGCTTCCCTTGCCGTAGGGCTTCACCTCAATGCGGCCAACTTCAAAACGCAGCTTATCGGCGCGTATGGCGATGCTAACAAGCAGTCGCGCCAGTTCAACCGACAGGCGCAGGATGATGCCAAAAAGACTGAAGAGGCCTATAAGCGCGTTACCTCCACGGTAAGCGGCCTAGCTGGTCGCATTGCCGGGCTGGCTGGCGTCGGTTTTTCGCTGGGTGCGATTATCCAGACTTCTCGGCAGTACTCGCAGGCACTGTCTGACCTGTCATCTATTACCGGCGCAACGGGTGACAAGCTGCGCGCCCTCGATCAGGCTGCTCAGCAGATGGGCCGCACAACTGAATACAGCGCGAGTCAGGCGGTTGAAGCGCTGAAGCTGATGGCTTCGGCTAAGCCGGAACTGCTTGAAACGGCGGACGGACTGCAAAAGGCCACTAACAGCGCCCTGTTGTTAGCTCAGGCTGGCGGCAGTACGCTGCCTGATGCAACGCGCACGCTGGCGCTGTCACTTAATCAGTTTGGCGCGGGCGCTGAGCAGGCAGACCGTTACATTAACGTGCTGGCTGCAGGTGCCAAATTCGGTGCGTCTGAAATTAACGACACCGCCGCCGCGATTAAAAATGGTGGTGTGGCCGCAGCGCAGGCCGGGATCGGATTTGAAACGCTCAATGCTGCTATTCAGGTGCTGGCATCGCGTGAAATCAAAGGCGGTGAAGCGGGTACTGCGCTGCGTAACATCATCCTGAACCTCGAAAAAGGTACGGACAAGACGCTCAAGCCCTCTGTTGTCGGGCTGAGCAAAGCGCTGGAGAATCTTGCAGGAAAAAACCTCTCTACGGCGCAGGCCGTTAAGCTGTTTGGCGTAGAGAACATCAACGCCGCCTCCATTCTTACCAGTAACCGAGGCAAACTTGATGAGCTGACCAAATCGCTTACGGGTACGCAGACTGCCCATGAGCAGGCCGCTGTCAGGGTGAATAACCTCAACGGCGATCTGATGGGGCTGACAAGCGCTTTTGAAGGTTTGATCATCAAGGTCGGTCAGTCTGGTAACGGTCCTCTTCGCTCCGGTGTTCAGAGCATTACGGAATCCGTAAACGCACTGGCTGATAACTTTAATACCGTTGCCTCAGTCGCGCTCTATACCCTGATTCCGGTTATATCAACCAAACTGACAGCGGGGCTCAGGGAAAGTGTGACATCCTGGACTGCTAACGAAATGGCAGTCAGGAGAAACGCATTACAGCAGGCCGAAATCGCGAAGCAGACCATTGCAGCGGCACAGGCCACGCGGTCACAGGCTCAGGAAGAGGCCCGTTATCTTGGCACGCGTACAGCGGCAAACGCAGCAGCGGGCATCAATGTTGGCTATCAGAAAGAGCAGGTTGCGCTAAGTCGCACGATCAGAGAGTCGAGAATCGCTGAAGCAGCGGCTACTGAGCGGCTTGCCGGGGCTAATTCACAACTTTCTCTCAGTACGAGGGCAGCATCGGTTGCTTCCGGGCTGGCGCGTGGCGCACTCTCGCTCATTGGTGGTCCCGTAGGTGCAGCCATGCTGGCCGGTTCTGCTGTGCTTTATTTCCATGAGCAGGCCAAGCAGGCCCGTCAGTCAGCGCTTGATTTGAAAGGCGCGGTAGTTGAAACAACAGCGGCATTGATGCAACTCTCAGATGTGAAGTTGTCGGTTAAATTAGACGATTACACTGAGCAGTTGAACAACATCAACACGCAGCGTGAAAAAGTGAAAGATGAGCTGTCACGTTACAGCGACACGCGGATCAGCCTTGCTAAAAGCCGCGAAGGTTCATCGCTTGGATTTCTTTTCCCCTCTGCTGAAACGCTTGAAAAAGAAAAGCGTCAGCTAAAGGGGCAGCTCGAAGACCTTGATTCAGCGGCATCAACAGCCAGAGATAACATCACTAACGCAACTAATGCCCGCTTCCTTGTGAAAACAGGCGTTGCTGACCGGGCTAAAGCTCTTCAAAGCGATATTCAGGCGGCGACAGCCGCGGCGGCTGATGCGGGAAAAGTCGAATCCCCCTGGGGTGGAGAGGACCCCGCTAAAGCAGACAAAAAAGCCGCGCAGGCGCTCAAGCAGTTTAAGTCCCTTCGCAATGAGATAGAGCAGGCGCACGCTTCCAGCCTGGAAAAAATCAACCTTCAGGAAAAGGCCTCGCAGGAAAAAATCCTGAAGGAGGCTAAAGCCTCTGGTGTTAGTCAGGCTGAAGTTCAGCGCGTGATGACGCTCAACGCGGCAAACTATCAACAGCAGCGTCAGGAACTGGCTGAGCAGTATTCTCCGGCTAAGGCGGTTATGCGTCAGGAGTCAGAGGCAAGCCGCGACCTTAAACAGATATATGCGGCACGTCTGATGACTGAGCAGGAGTATCAGTCAGCCCGTATTACGCTTGCAAATGACTCTGCTCAAAAGCTTATTCAGGCGCAGGCCAGCCGCACGGCAGCACCGAAAATGAACATAGCGGGTGAAGTTGACCCGGTCGCGCAGCTCCAGAATCAGCTTGTGCAGCAGCAAAGCCTTTACGATGCCTATTACGCCAACGGCAAACTCAATAAGGAAACCTATGAAGCGCTGATGCAGAAATCCTCAAGGGATTCAGCTGATGCGCAGTATCAGGCTGCTCTTAATCTTTATGCAGGGCAAAGCGCGCTGAATAAAGGAATTGTGAGCCTGGCGGAAGCAGCGTCGGAGAGAGTGACCAACTCCCTGACAGGGTTGCTTACTGGTACACAGTCTTTTAAGGAGAGCATTTCAAACCTGTTTGCGTCTCTGGCTCAGAGCGTCATTAAAAGTCTGGTTGAAATGACCGCACAGGCTCTGCTCACTAAAACAGTGCTGTCATCCTTTATGAGCTTCGGCGGTTCCGCATTAGGTGCGGTCGGGTCAGGTGTGGCGGCATCTGCGGGCAGTACCGGCGCGATGGGCATGAGTACCAGTTATCAGGGGTTTGACAGTGGCGGCTTCACGGGAGTTGGCGGGAAGAACGATCCGGCAGGTGTGGTTCATAAAGGTGAATTCGTTTTCACCAAAGAGGCAACGGAGCGCATTGGAGTTTCAAACCTTTACGACATGATGCGCGGATATGCTGACGGCGGGCTGGTTACTGCACCCACTGAGCGGCCTGTAGCGTCCGGCGTGGCGCGTTCTGGTGGTGGTACTCCGGTAATCAATATTGGCGATACGGTTGTTCATATCAGCGGATCGTCTGACAGTGGCGACGCAGGTACTGAAAAAACTGCATCAGCAGCGAAACAGCTGCAGGGAATAATCCGCAAAGAAGTTAATGACTGGGCTAAATCACAAATGACTCCTGGCGGGGTTCTCTACAACGGGCGGCAGTAACAATGGCGACAGACACTTTTACATGGGAAGTCAGGCTGCAGGCCAGTGAGCAGGTTAACGTCTCAACAAATACTGCGCAGTTTGGTGACGGTTATAAGCAGGTGTCCGGTCGCGGTATCAATGATGAGTCTGAAACCTGGTCGCTGACCTGTAACGGCAGGAAGGCTGTCATCGCCGAGCTGAGGGCCTTTCTTAAAGCACACGTTGCCAGTTCATTCTGGTGGACAAATCCATGGGGTGAGAAAAAGCTGTTCAGGGTAAAGGCTGATTCAATTAATCCCAAATTCATCAACGGTGATTTTGTGGAGATCACTTTTACCTTTGAACAGGCTTTTGCGCCGTGACATGTCACGATATTACAGGACGCTCCGGCGTCCTTTTTTTATGGGTGAAACATGAGTTTTAATCAGGATGTACAGACTCTTGAGCCTGGCAGTCTGGTGCAGTTGATTGAAATTGACGGCACTGATTTTGGGCTTGATACCGTGCTTCGCTTTCACGCCTACAATATTGCCACTGAAGGGTGGAAATCCTTTGCGGCTGAAAACCTGCCTTCAATCATCTGGCAGGGTAATGAGTATGATCCGCACCCTTACGAGCTGACAGGCGTTGAAATGACCAGTTCAGGGACGCAGCCAACACCAAAACTTTCTGTCGGGAACGTGGGTAATTATGTCACCGCACTTTGCCTGCAGTTTGATGACCTGGTAAAAGCCAAAGTCAAAATACATACCACGATGGTCAAATATCTGGATGCGGCTAACTGGACGGCAGGCAACTCCAGTGCCAATCCGCAGGAGGAGCGCCTTCAGCTTTTTTATGTTAACGCAAAGACAGCAGAAACCCGCGTTCAGGTGGATTTTGAGCTGTGTTCACCGTTCGACATTCAAAGCCTTCAGTTGCCCTCGCGTCAGATAACGCCCGTCTGCACATGGTGCATGCGTGGCTGGTACCGGACTGGAACCGGCTGTGATTATGCCGGTAATCGCTATTTTGCCAAAGACGGCTCACCGACTTCAGACCCGTCAAAGGACGTGTGCGGCGGTCGTCTGGCAGACTGTAAGGCGCGATTTGGGGATAACGAGCCGCTACCTTTCGGGGGCTTCCCTGCCGCCAATCTTCAGGGGAAATAGCGATGCGCCAAAAAATTATGGCGGCAATCACAGAACATGTGGCCGCTGAGTATCCGAAAGAAGCCTGTGGGCTGGTGGTTCAGGCGGGCAGGGCTCAAATCTATATCCCCTGCAAAAATATTTCAGACAATCCAACCGAGCATTTTGCCATTTCGCCCGAAGAAAAGCGGGAAGCGGAAAAGAAGGGCGCAGTGCTGATGGTCATTCACTCTCACCCTGACGTGCCGCAGCTTATACCGTCTGAACGTGATCGCGTGCAGTGCGATTATTCTGGCGTTGAGTGGGGGATCATGTCGTGGCCGGACGGCGATTTCTGCACGATTAGCCCGAGAGGTGAACGCGAGCTGGTTGGGCGTCAGTGGGTGCTTGGCTTCGCGGACTGCTGGACGCTCATCATGGATTATTACCGTCAGGAACATGGTATTACGCTGAATAACTGGGCGGTGGATTACGAATGGTGGATTGACGGCAAAGAAAACCGCTATGACGAAAACTGGCAGGCCGAAGGTTTTATTGAGGTTCCACCTTCTGAAATGCGCGAAGGTGACATGATCATGATGCGCATTCAGGCCCCGGTAACAAACCATGCCGCTATTTATCTCGGCGACAACCTCATTCTTCATCATAACTCGGGCAATCTTTCGACACGCGTTCCTTACGGCGACTACTGGCGTAACCGAACGGTGCGGGTTGTCAGGCGTAAGGAGCTGGCTGATGCTTAAAACTATGCGTTTAAAAGGACTCATGGCAAAAAAGTTTGGGCGGGTTCACCGCTTCCACGTTGCAGACCTGCGCGAGCTTATCCGCGCTATGTGTTCACAGGTGCCGGGCTTCAAAAAGTACGTATCTAACGCGCACCTCAATGGCGTTCGTTTTGCGTTCTTCAGTGGCAAAGACAATATCTCGCTTCAGGAGTTTGATATGTGTTCTGCGTCTGCTGAGTTTGAAATGGAGCCCATCATCGAAGGTTCAAAGCGCGGCGGCACGCTGCAAATTATCATTGGCGCTGTGGCTATTGTGGCCGCATTTTTTACAGCGGGTGCTTCATTTGCCGCGTTCGCTGGAATCAGTGCCGCCGCAGCGGCAGCAACGACAACAGCACTTACTGGATTAGGCATAAGCATGCTGCTTGGCGGCGTGGTTCAGATGCTGACGCCGCAGCCCAAATTTAATGTTGGCGCTTCATCCAGCACGGACAACAAGCCCAACTATGCATTCGGTGCGCCTGTTAACACCGTTGCGATGGGCTATCCGGTTCCTGTCCTTTACGGCGAGCGTGAGATTGGCGGCGCGATAATCAGCGCAGGCAGCTTTACCAGCGATCAGCAATAATTTTATCTAATAAATTTTACTAATAACTTTTTTAGGCTTATCGACTAATGATAGGATTTATTTTTTACTTATGGGGATAGGGATGTGAATAAAATTTTTTTAGTTTTCATCTTTAGCTTGACTATGGTTGGCTGCGCAAAAAAAGTTGATCCAGCACTTCAAGCTGAAGTAATGAAACCATTGATATGTAAAGATGAAAAGCAATGTGATACTTATTGGAAGAGATCACAGTTTTGGATAGCAAATAATTCATCTTGGAAAATTCAAACAGCTACCGACACTTTGATTTCTACTTACAACCCAGCACCATATAGCCCTTTATTAGCCTATCAAGCAAGCAAGATGCCACATGATGACGGGTCATCTCAAATTTTCATTAAGCCATACTGTGACAATATGTTTGGATGTCAACCGGACATTTATCAAGCTGTGGTTGCTTTCAAAAGCTTCGTTAGAAATGGTTCTTGATTAACTTAAATATCTATTAAGCCACCTTCGGGTGGCTTTTTTTATGGGGGAAATATGAGGCTTCTCGACGGTGTGACTATCCAAGGTAAAAAAGGTGGTGGCGGTGGCAGTGCGCACACTCCGGTAGAGCAGGCTGATGATCTGCTGTCCGTCGCGAAACTCAAAATGCTGCTGGCAATCTCTGAAGGTGAAATTCAGGGTGATTTAACCGCACAGCAAATTTTCCTTAATGATACGCAGCTCGCGAATAACGACGGCAGCTACAATTTCACTGGCGTTATCTGGGACTGGCGCAAAGGCACACAGGACCAGACCTACATTTCTGGCATGCCAGAGGTTGATAACGAGCTGTCTATTGGTGTTACCGTTACGCAGTCACTGCCCTGGACGCGCCAGTATAACAACCTGTCTCTGGATGCCGTGCGCATCAAACTGAGTCTGCCTGTTCAGTATCAGTATAAAGACAACGGCGACATGGTGGGCACTGTGACGCAGTACGCTATAGACCTGTCTACTGACGGCGGCGGCTGGGTTCAGGTGGTTGATGGACGTTTCAGCGGTAAAACGACATCCGAGTATCAGCGCGATCACCGCATTGATTTGCCTCGGGCCAGCAGCGGCTGGTCAATACGGGTTCGTCGCATTACCGCTGATTCAACTTCATCAAAGCTGCTTAATGCTTTTCGCGTTTTCTCTTTTGCTGAAGTCATTGACAGTAAGCTGCGCTGCCCTAATACCGCACTGCTTTATATCGAAGTAGACTCCAGCCAGTTCAACGGGCAGGCCCCAAAAATTACCTGTAAGCCAAAAGGCAAACTGGTGCGTGTCCCAACAACCTATGACCCGGTCAGCCGCAGCTATAACGGCACATGGTCAGGTGATTTTAAGTACGCCTACACCAACAATCCGGCATGGGTCTTTTACGATCTGGTTCTGGACAAAATTTATGGCATGGGAACGCGTGTTGACGCTTCCATGATTGACAAGTGGGAGCTGTACAGCATCGCGCAATACTGCGATCAGCCTGTGCCAAATGGCGCTGGCGGTACTGAGCCGCGATTTACCTGTAACGTCTTCATCCAGAGTCAGCAGGATGCTTACACCGTTCTGAAGGACATAGCGGCAATATTTCGCGGCATTACCTTCTGGGGAAACAACCAGATTTTCGTCAACGCAGACGTGCCGCAGGTCGATTCAAATGGCAACGTCGATGTGGATTTTGTTTATCACGCATCAAACGTGATTGACGGGCTGTTTACCTATGCAGGTGGCAGCTATAAGAACCGGTATTCATCCTGCCAGGTGAGCTGGTCAGACCCAATCAATCACTACTCGGATACGGTTGAAGGCGTCTACGATTCCGATCTGGTTCAGCGCTATGGTGTGCGCGAAATGAGCCTGACGGCGATTGGTTGTACTTCGCAAAGCGAGGCTCACCGCCGTGGGCGCTGGGCTATTCTGTCGAATGCCAAAGACGGCACTGTTTCATTTGGCGTTGGCCTAGATGGTTATATTCCGGTGCCGGCTGAAATCATCGGCGTTGCTGATCCGTTCCGAAGTGGCCGGCAAAACGGCGGGCGGCTGAGTTCGGTTAACGGGCGCAGCTTCGGACTTGACCGCGCCATTGACTACGCCGCTGGCGACAGGTTTATGGTGAATCTGCCAGATGGAACGGCTCAGACACGCACTATATCCGCAGTCAGTGCGGACAAAAAAACGGTAACGGTAGCCACCTCATACAAGATGGACCCTGTTGCAGGTGCGGTATGGGCGATTGACAGTGACAAGTTGGCGATCCAGTACTTCCGCGTTACGTCCATTTCAGGCAATGACGATGGCACATTTACTGTCGCAGGCGTCCAGCATGACCCGAATAAGTACCGCTACATTGATGACGGTGTACGCATTGAGCCCGCTCCCATTACTGTAACGCCCATCAACGTTCTTAAAGCCCCGGCCAACATTAAGCTGGAAGAAGTCAGCTACGTTGAGCAGGGCTTGTCTGTGGCATCAATGCAGGCGACATGGGACAGGGTTGAGGGTGCGATCAGTTATGTAGCTCAGTGGCGTAAGGATAAAGGCGATTGGGTTAACGTCAGTCAGACCAGCGCTCAGGGCTTCAGCATTCGCGGCATCTATACGGGCGTTTACGATGTCAGGGTAAGAGCTGTCAATGCTGCTGAGGTGTCATCACCCTGGGGGTACGCAGATTCAACAGCGCTGACGGGTAAAATCGGTAAGCCCGGCACGCCAGTTAACCTGATGGCAACAGATAATGTGGTGTGGGCTATCGATGTCACATATGGTTTTCCTGACGGCTCTGGCGATACGGCTTACACCGAAATTCAGGTTGCCACGACGGCAGACGGCCTTAATCCACAGTTCCTGGCCTACGTTCCTTATCCGGGTGTCAGCTATCAGCACGGTCCTATGCCTGCTGGCGTTCGTCGCTGGTATCGGGCACGGCTGGTGGACAAAATCGGGAATGCTGGTGACTGGACAGACTTTAAGGCGGGTATGTCAAACGTCAATGCCGATGACCTGATAGGCAGCGTGGTTGAAGAATACCTTCAGTCTGATGACGGCAAGGCGTTACTCACACCGCTCATTACCGATCCGAATGCCCTGGCTGAAAGCATTCTTGCTAATTATGACGATGTTGAGCAGCAGTGGGCCAACTATGGAGACAATAAAGCAGGTGTAATTCAGGCCAAAAAGGTTGCCGCTGATGCACAGAGTTCGGTTGCCGAGCTAAACACGACTGTCACGGCAAAATTCGCGGAGCAGCAGGCTGCTATCGAGGAAAAACTGACGGCCTATGCGGACGCAAATGGCGGCTCTGCAATCTATACGCTCAAGGCGGGAGTGCAGTACGGCGGCACACAGTATGATGCCGGTTTATCTGTTGCGGTCACCATCAACGGCAGTTCAGTTGATACACGCTTCGCGGTCAATGCCAATCAGTTTGTCGTCATTAATGGCAGCGGTAAAAACGTTTATTCACCCTTCGTTATCAAAGACGGACAGGTGCTAATTAGCCAGGCATTTATTGGCGAGGGTTGGATAACAAACGCCATGATCGGCGGGTATATTCAGTCGAATAACTATGTGGCGGGCTCTGTCGGTTGGAGAATCAGTAAAGACGGTAATTTCGAAAATAACGGCACTGATGGCAGTGGGCGCATGACGCAGACAAATACCGCAATAAGCGTTTATGACGCAAATGGCGTGCTGCGTGTGAAAATGGGGAAACTAAGTTAATGGCCTGGGGGTTTGGTACGTGGGATGCAGCCGGAAGAGATAATAACACTGGACTGGTCAAGATAAACGCTGTAGGGACTATGCAGTTTGATAGCAATTACACGGGAACGCAGTCATTTTATTTGCCTTCTGGCTACTCCCTGTCTTACCTGCATCAGGCCGGGGGTAATTACATCGGGAGAATGCGAATAACGATATCTGGTAACAGTGTGACAATATCGAGCGTTGCAAATGACGATTATTCTTCGGGAACCTTAGGTAAATATCAGATGAACTTTGTAGTTGTCTATGCGAGGTAAGTTATGTCGTTTGGGGCGCTTCTGACAGATTCCCAAGGCGTGCCATTTTACATAGATGGCACAAGACCATTGACTCTGGTCAATAAAGTTGTTTACAGCGTTCCATCACCTGGCGGATTAAGATCAATAGATTTGTACCCGAATGACGGAGTGATGAGGTTTGTTTTCATTCAGGATAACGCGGGTACAACAAGCAACTACTGTTCCTGGTTGCAAATGGACAGCAACACATGGCGGCTGTATATGAATTACCAGACTGGAACCTCAGTAACTGTTTTCATTTTTGGGTATGCAAACCAACCCGTCCCGGCGTGGGGGGTGGCGATTTGGGATGCCCAGAATAATTGCATTCTAACCAACGAAAGCAAAGTTCTGAGGGATGTGACTTCATTAGGGGATCAGTCATCTGATACGAATTCGGGATTTAGATACACTGGTACTTTGGCCGGCAGTTGGGCTGTAGCTCCCTTCTGGAGTGGTTTATTTACGGGAGTTGATAATTCAACAGGTCAGGCAAGACCGGTGAGCGCAACATTCTATCTAGCTGCTCATTTCAATGGATCACAAACTTTTTTACGTTCTGGCATTGGTCAGGGGTCAGTAGACGGTAATGTTTCCAATCCCAGTTATAGCAATTCACGATGTTTGCTAACTTGCATTAATGTCGATAAATATTGAAATTCGATCTTTTTGATCAATAAGATTAATTGATGTATATTTTAATTATGTGTAAAAGGATATTAAACATAAATAAGGGTTTCATCGTGAAGAAAATTGCTTTATTAATTTTAGTTGCCCTGCTTTCAGGGTGCCAAACGTTACCTCCAACACAGTGCACTGCAACGGCCAGCATCGGTGGTCAGGATACCACTGTTCAGATATACGGCGTCAGAAAGCAGGCGAACCAGACACAGTATTACGCTGGAAACCCTTTCGGGTGGAAGTGGGTATCAAAAAACAATTTTACCCATTCCACCTGTGAAAAATGATTAGCAGCCTTATCCTACAAGACCCGGCCTCCGTGCCGGGTTTTTTATTGCCCGGAGATAACCTATGCCAGCAGGCACTATCGCACTAACCAACAAATCAACCACAGTGAGCGGTACAGGTACCAGCTTCACCACTGAGTTAAAGGCGGGAGATTTCGTATACGTCAATGTGGGTGGCGCACCTTATACGCTGGTGGCCGCAAACATCACTTCAGACACGCAGTTAACTCTGAATGTTGCCTTTGATGGCCCGACAACCAGCGGCTTAGCCTGGAACGCTGTACCAGCATCTTTGGCGGTAGCAATCACACAGAAAATCCTTAACGATTTTGCCAGTGTTGCTCGTGGCCGCATACTGGACTTTCAGAACTGGCAGAAAATATACAGCGATGATCAGACTGTAACTGTCACTCGTCCTGACAGATCGCAATTCACAGGGCCAAGCTGGGGCTACATGGCGGCACAGTACGCAAATAAGCTGGATAAAAGCGCTCTGGATGCGTATGCCAAGAACGGTGCCAACGATGACATTACAGGCTTATCTGGTTTAACTACTGCCCTTTCAATTGAGCAGGGTGGTACTGGCGCGAAGACAAAAGCTGATGCATGGAAAGCTTTGGCAACTTTTGGGAACAGCGCGGGAACAGCCGCACAAGGAAATGATACAAGGCTGGATACAGTAAACCAAAAAACCGGGGGGGTGATTACTTCTGATGTCCAGGTGAGGGTTCTAAACTCATTTCAATCAGGTGGTACCACCGTCAACCAATCGGGCCGAATGCAACTTCAGATGCCGAACGGTAATCAGCCAGACGTGGCTGAGTTTATGACTGAGAGGGTAGTAGGCGGTGCAGCTTCGCTTGTTATACATCACAAGACAGACTTCTCAGACAATTACTGGAAATTCAACACTAATGGTGCTGTCAACTCACCAGGTCCATGGAACGTTACATCAGACGAGAGGCATAAAACTAACATCAAGGCAGTTACCAATCCGCTGTCTGCTGTTATGTCATGGAGAGGATGTACATTCGATAAAAAGGATTATGGTCACGATATTGGCTTAATAGCTCAGGACGTTGAAAAATGGTGTCCTACTGCAGTGACAAGTGGTGGTCGAAGAGAGTTCCTGGACGGGACCTCCATTGATGACCTGAAGGTTTTAAACATCACAGGCGTAGCAGCGGCATATCATACTGAAGCAATTAAGGCACTTTTTAGCCTAATCGAGCTTGCCATAGCTGATCCTGATAAAGCTCTCAAGCACATAGATCAAATTAAATCATCAGTAGTCCCACCTGATTCTTCCTCTTGAAAAAATCCCAGCGACCTGCAATCACTAGACTGATCCTGTCTCAGCAGGTTTACGGGGTGGATGATTAAAGCTTAGTCACTCGCCCCGCACCCTTCAAAATAAAATCTCTTTCCTGCCAACACCTTTACAAATCTCACAGACACATCGGCTTGATCATTTTCATGAGAAGATATTACTGTGATTATATACAGTATAAATCGGAGGGTAAAAAATGCCCCGTGACTACGAAATCATGATTGCTTTTCGCCAGGCCATTAAGCGCGATAGCGAAGGCCGCTACACACTCAGCACTCTGGACTTTGTACGCGAACTTGACGGCCTGAACTGGCATTACACGCTTCGCGCCGCTAACAAGTGGATAGAGACGCACACAACAACCTTCCGCGACATCTCAACTTCTGAAGGCGAGGAACGCGTGTTTCAGGTTTTCAATCCCAATGGTGGCTTCTGATGTTCGCCCTGGTTGACGTTAATTCGTTTTACGCCAGTTGTGAGACAGTGTTCAGACCGGACCTGCGCGGAAAACCTGTCGTTGTTCTCAGTAACAACGACGGTTGCGTAATTGCCCGGTCTGCAGAAGCCAAGGCGTTGCAGATACCTATGGGAGCGCCTTATTTCAAACTCAAGAATGATTTCAGGCGGCATAACGTTCAGGTCTTCAGTTCCAATTACGCGCTTTATGCCGATATGAGTAATCGCGTCATGACGACCCTGGAGGACATGGCCCCGGCAGTCGAAATATATTCAATTGATGAAGCTTTCATGTGCCTGGATGGCATGCAACGTCTTACCTCACTTGATGATCTTGGGCGAAAGGTGCGAGCAAGAATCAAACAAGAAACTCACCTCACTGTTGGCGTTGGTATAGCGCAGACAAAAACGCTCGCGAAGCTGGCTAACCATGCCGCTAAAAAGTGGAGTAAGACAGGCGGCGTTCTGGACTTGTCCAACATTGACCGGCAGAAAAAGTTGCTTTCCCTCGTTCCTGTAGAGGATGTCTGGGGCGTTGGTCGGCGCATCAGCAAAAAGCTGAATGCCATGGGTATCACCACGGCTAAAGACCTGGCCGACCAAAGCACGTATATCATCCGTAAACATTTTAACGTTGTGCTTGAGCGCACGGTCAGGGAGCTGCGTGGCGAGCCCTGTTTAGAACTTGAAGAGTTCGCACCAACCAAACAGCAGATAGTGTGCTCACGTTCTTTTGGCTCACGTATCACAGAATACATGGAGATGCGTCAGGCCGTCTGTGCCTTTGCAGAACGGGCTGCAGAGAAGCTGAGGAAGGAAAGGCAGTACTGCAAACAGATCGCTGTATTTGTCCGTACCAGCCCGCATGCAGAGGGTGAGGTATTTTACGGCAATCAGGCCAACGGGAAATTGCTCACGCCTTCTAACGATACCCGCGACATTATCCGGGTGGCTATGGACGCACTGGATCAGATATGGCTCGACGGTCACCGTTATATGAAAGCAGGCGTAATGCTGGGCGATTTTTTCAGCCAGGGAGTGTCTCAGCTCAACCTGTTTGATGAGTACCGGCCACAGCCTAACAGCGAAGCTCTGATGCGTGTTGTTGATGGGCTTAACCAGAGTGGCAAGGCAAGCTTGTTTTTTGCAGGGCAGGGAATAGAGAAGTCATGGGCCATGAAGCGCGAGATGCTTTCACCTGCTTACACCACCCGTTTTGCAGACCTGCCAGTTGTGAAATGAGGGCGAGTTTTACCATCATTTTACCATTGTTTACCATCACAAATCACAGGCAATAAAAAAGCAGCCGTAACAGGCTGCTTTTTAAGGGTAATTTGGTCGGCACGAGAGGATTTGAACCTCCGACCCCTGACACCCCATGACAAGGTTTTTCTCTGGGGTATAATCAGCGAAAAACAATGGGGGGCATATGGAAAAAAATTTATTACAGCTTTGTTATGAGGGTGAATGTGGTGAAAGCTACATAAGAAGCATGAGCAATGAAGGTCAACTTTATGTTTCACTCTCTGACGTAATCAAGACTCTTTCGGCAGAAAATAGGAAAATGGATGGCAAACCTACAGCGAGGATGACTACGTTGTTGCAAGCTATGGTTGCGACCTTAGACGATGACGAATTTATCAACATCCCCCAAGTGATTGATGGAGCAACTATATCAGAGACATTTTTAGCTGAACCTGGCCTCTACAGAGTTCTGGCTCAAGATACAACACCCGCCGGAAAGAAATTCCAAAGATGGTTGTTTCATAAAGTACTTCCTTCGATACGTCAGTATGGCACTTATCCGCCGCCGCTAATAAAAGAGAGATCTGAGATAAGTTCCTTAGCCCACAGCCTTCAGCAGACTGTCGGTCTCCTTGCTATGGAAATCGAAAAAAGAGAAGCTTTGGAATCAAGGGTAGATGAGGTTGAATTCAAAGTTAATGCAATAGAGAGTTTAAAAGATATTTCTCAGTACCGGTCTGTTCCGCAAAGACTCATTGAGCTGGATCTTGATTATGACAGCAAGTCGGTTGAAGAGTTATGGCAATGGTGCGAAAAGCTAAGAAGTGAAAAGGGTGGTCAAAAATTAAAATGCCCATCAGGCATAGCTCTTAATTCCCGTTATGCAATTTTTATTGTTGATGAGGCCATTAATATCTATCAGGAAAATATAAAAAATAGATCTAAGTGATTTTTTTAGTCGTTATGGTTTTTATTTGACGGCACTAATTAAAATACTATGTTGGAGTAGAGAAATGGACATTCGGCATTACCTCGAAAAGTTTGAAAGAAAAAAGTCGCCTAACAGGATTGTGCTAAATTACGACGTCGCTATCAATTATGATGCTTATTCTGTATACATAAAGCACCCCGGTAATGGGAAAGAGTATCTTTTTGATAGTTATGAAAATGATTGGATTAAAGCTCTTCTTTGGAATGAAAAAGAAAAGATATTTAATATCAAAGAAGAATTGAACCCTAATGAGTTGAATTCTGATTCTTTTTCAGGTGTTTATTATTATAAAGCCCATGAATTACGTTTTTTTTCTTTGAAAGATCTTTCTTGGTGGAATGAAACGAAGTATAAGGTTTGGGCTAATAAAGATAACTGGATTAGTAGTCGTGAAAAATATCGCTATAGAAAACAGCGTAAAGAAATAAAAAATCTCCATGATGTCTTATCTGTAGTGATTGGTTTACATGTTGCTCAGGCAGGTAATAGAGGTGTCCATCTGGTTAATGTCATGACAGGCGTTTTTGGGAAATTGTGGTTTTGTCATGACGATAAAGACCAAATGAAAAAAAAATTGCTTCTTACTCTCGATGCGTTTGTAAACAATGGTGAGCTGATTAAAAATGCCGATGGCACATACGCAGTTAATGGTAAAGCTTTGATGACGCTTCACAAATATAACGAAGAGGAACAGCGTTATGTTGAATCTACTAACATCCAAAAGCGAATGTTCTGGGCGACGGTGTTCTCATTTTTTGCGGCTTTAGCCAGTGCTGTAGCGGCATTTAAGGCGCTGAAGTAAACAAAATATCAAATTGTAATGTTCTGGCAAAGAAATCTTTGGATTCTAAATAAAGATAGGTGAGGCTATTAACATTCACTAAGGAATTATCATAGAGAGCAAATCAAAACTAGCCTCTTGGTGTAGACAATTCCAAGGGGGTGGAGTTGATTTCATAATATGAACTAAAAATGAAACGTAACTCATTGAAAATATTAGTGCATATAAAAATATTTTATTATGAAAACTAACCTTAACTATATGATTTTTATACGTTTAAATTCTGATTTAAAATCCCTCGATCGCAAGGTCGTGCGGGTTCAAGTCCCGCCCCGGGCACCATATTGAAACACCAATAAAATCAAGTAGTAGCAATGTCGTTTAAGCCGCCTCTTTGGGCGGTTTTTT
>Ga0157367_1000333_pt1 | contig 23991 bp, 17 predicted proteins | sample AttbisABBM2_FD_113142 | JGI IMG/M metagenome (GOLD analysis project Ga0157367, IMG submission 113142) | Fungus gardens microbial communities from leaf cutter ant in Botucatu, State of São Paulo, Brazil - Atta bisphaerica ABBM2 | ecosystem: Host-associated > Fungi > Mycelium > Unclassified ... | reverse complement strand
GGCAATTTGCACAGTAAAGACTTCTTGTTTCGGTCTCGGATCGGAACTAACCGGCACATATCAACCCGACAATACAGCCGAATTTTTCATGAGTGGGTAGCAAAGCTTGGTCTCGAAGCTTCGATTTACAGCACACATTCCATGAGAAGAACAAAACCTTACCTGATATACAAGAAAACCAAGAATCTCCGGGTGATCCAACTTCTGTTGGGCCATAAAAAACTGGAAAGCACAGTCCGTTATTTGGGCATCGAAGTCGATGATGCATTAGAGATATCTGAATCGATTGAAGTCTAAGGTTGTCAGGGCTGCAACAGTAGCCCTGTGCCAGAAGCGGACATTACTAACATCAACATCGCTGTGTATTAATCAACGGGGAGCAGGTCAGTAGAGATACAGATTAATGACGTGATCTTTTACCCTATCGGTTTCAGTTATGCGCCGTGATAATCAGACTGTCGCGTGACCGCAACGTGCAGAGAGCACTGCAGCAGCATGGCGAATCTTCTGGCCCAGACTTTCCAGCAAGCCATCTTCCGCCTCGCTGCTCAGGAAACTGGTGGCAATACCCGCAATAGCCCGTCCTGAATGATCGTATATGGCTGCGCCAACGCAGGTCATGGCGGCATGAACCTGGCCGTTATCGATTGAAAAACCACGTTTGCGGATAACGGCCAGTTCCTGCTTAAGCGCTTCAAGACTGTCCACGCTGTTCACTGTCATGGGCACAGGGAAGTGCGCGGAAAAAAGTGCATTGAGCTCATCATCAGAAAGCCGTGAAAGAATCATTTTACCTGTTGCGGTGAAAGGCGCTGGCAGACGCATGCCGATGCGAAAGGTATGACCGAGTGCTTTCTCTGCATCACGACAGCCGACATAAACCACTTCGTTGCGGTCCAGCACCGTAAGGGTGATGGTGTAACCTGCCAGCAAAGTGTCCGCAGCAAAATAATCACGAAACAACGAGACGATATCCATCTGTGAAAGAAACCCTTCAGCCCAGCGCATCAGGTGAGGGCCGAGGCGGTAAGTACCTTCTGCTGCCTTTACCAGCAAACCCAAATCTGTCAGGGCATGCAGTTGGCCGTGGACGGTGCTTTTGGGCAGAGACAATGTGCGCGTGATGTCGGTAGCCGACATCACACCACCTGACGCAGCGACCAGATCAAGGATATTAACCGCACGGCGCAAAGCAGGAACTGTGTCAATTTTTTTGTGTGGTTGATCGCTTTTTGTTAAGGAATCCCCTGACATAATCTCTCGCAGTAAGTTCAGTATCAAGATATGAGTTCAATATATTGAACAAAATAAAGGGGAGTGTAAATGATTCAACTGAAAAATCCAGACCTGCTTCAGACACGTTGTCTGATTAATGGCGAATGGGTTCAGGCTCAGGATCGTGGCGTAATTGAAGTCAATAATCCGGCCACGGGTGACATTATTGCTTCCGTGCCCGCGATGTCGGCGCTGGATACCACCAACGCTATTAAGTCTGCACAGACGGCATTCAACGGCTGGCGTCAACTGGCGGCCAGAGAACGCACTGCACTTTTGCGCCGCTGGTTTGATCTCATCGTTGCCCATGCAGACGATCTTGCGCTGCTGATGACGGCTGAACAGGGCAAACCCCTGGCGGAAGCCCGCGGAGAAGCGCTGTATGCCGCCTCCTTTGTTGAGTGGTTTGCCGAAGAAGCCAAACGTGTTTACGGCGAAACCATTCCTGCTCCGGCAACCAGCAAACGCATTGTGGTGATCAAGCAGCCTGTCGGCGTGTGTGCAGCGATTACACCCTGGAATTTCCCGGCCGCGATGATCACCCGCAAAGCAGCACCGGCGCTGGCTGCTGGCTGCACCATGATTGTCAAACCGGCAGAACAGACGCCGCTCACCGCGCTGGCACTTGGCTGGCTGGCGATGCAGGCGGGCATTCCGCCGGGGGTCTTTCAGGTGATTACTGGCGATGCGCACGAGATTGGCGGTGTACTTACCAGCAGTCATGTTGTTCATAAGCTCTCCTTTACCGGCTCAACAGAAGTCGGACGCATTTTGATGGCGCAGTCGGCGCCGACCATTAAAAAACTTTCGCTCGAACTGGGCGGTAACGCCCCGTTTATCGTTTTTGATGATGCCGATATCAATGCCGCCGTTGAGGGGGCGCTGGCCTCCAAATACCGCAACGCCGGACAGACCTGCGTCTGTTCCAATCGTATCTACGTTCAGTCTGGAATCTATGAGGCGTTTGCCAGCCGATTTGCAGAACGGGTGGCGGCCCTGAAAGTGGGCGACGGACAACAGCCTGATGTGACGATCGGCCCGCTTATTGATGACAGTGCGGTGAGTAAGGTGGAGGAACATATCGCCGATGCGCTGGAAAAAGGGGCAACGCTGGTTACGGGCGGAAAACGCCACGCGCTGGGTGGTACGTTTTTTGAACCTACGATACTGACCGGTGCCACTCAGCAGATGAAAGTCGCCCGTGAAGAGACTTTTGGCCCGGTGGCACCGCTTTTTCGCTTCACCACGGAAGATGAGGTGATTGCGATGGCGAACGATACGGAATTTGGCCTGGCAGCCTATTTTTACACCGAAAATGTGCGCCGTACCTGGCGAGTTACGGAAGCGCTGGAATACGGCATGGTAGGTCATAACACGGGACTGATTTCTAACGAAGTCGCGCCGTTTGGCGGCGTTAAACAATCCGGTCTTGGCCGGGAAGGATCGCATCACGGCATTGATGAGTATCTGGAAATTAAATATCTGTGCTCAGAGATTGCCTGATAACTACACGTTACTGACAGGAGGCGATATGACGATCAATACATTTGAGTTTCGTACGGTGTCTTCCATTGAAATGAAATGGGGAGGAGCACAGCAACTGGGTGCCAATCTGACGGCACGGTTCACTCAGCGTAACGCATTGCTGATTACCGATGCCGGATTAATCAAAGCGGGACTGATTGCACCCATCACAAAAAATCTTGAAGAGGCGGGCTTTAGCGTCACCGTTTTTGATGAGGTTGTGGCCGATCCGCCGGAAGCCGTCGTGTACCGCTGTGTCGAGGTCGTTAAACAGGCCAGGGCCGATATTATTATCGGGCTGGGCGGGGGATCTTCACTTGATATTGCTAAAGTCACCGCGGTGCTGGCACACAGCGATCAGCCGCTGGCGGAGATGTACGGCATCGGCAAGGTCACCGGGTCGCGTCTGCCAATGGTGCTGATTCCAACCACCGCCGGGACCGGCTCAGAAGTCACCAACATTGCCATTATCACTACTGGCGAAACCACCAAAATGGGCGTGGTATCACCTCAGCTTTACGCAGATTTTGTGCTGCTTGATGCGGAACTGACGCTTGGACTGCCGCAAATCCACACCGCCGCAACCGGTATTGATGCAATGGTTCACGCCATCGAAGCCTACACCAGTAAGCACAAGAAAAACCCGCTTTCTGATGTGCTGGCCCGTGAGGCATTACGCCTACTGAGCGCAAATCTGATTCACGCCTGTCACGATGGGAGCAATCGCGCCGCACGAGAAGGGATGTTACTGGGTGCTACGCTGGCCGGGCAGGCGTTTTCCAACTCGCCGGTCGCCGCCGTGCATGCTCTGGCTTACCCGTTGGGTGGGCATTATCACATCGCGCATGGTCTTTCTAACGCGCTGATGCTTGGGCCAGTGCTTCGTTTTAATGCCACTGCGGCCGCGCCGCTGTATGCCGAACTGGCCGATGTGCTCAACGTACCCGGTAGCGGTGATGCAGCAGCCCGCTCAACCGCATTTGTCGACTTTATGCTGCATTTGATGGAGCAAAGTGGCGCGCCTCGCCGGTTACGGGATGTCGGGGTAACGGAAGAGAGTCTGCCACGTCTGGCTGCGGATGCCATGCTGCAGACGCGTTTACTGACCAACAATCCTGTCGAGGTTCATGAGCACGACGCGCTAAATCTGTATCGCGAAGCATTCTGATTTCAATAATTAAAAATAACGCATCACTTTAACCACGCTAACGACCAGAGGAATATTCAGTATGAAAGATATCCGTCTCTACATGCTCCAGTCCGGTACGCTGAAGTGTAAGGTGCATAACATTAAGATGAATCAGGGCGCGGGAGCAGACTATGAAATCCCGGTTCCCTTTTTCCTTATCACCCACCCTGACGGACATACCATTATTGACGGTGGCAATGCCGTTGAAGTGGCAACCGATCCCAGAGCCTACTGGGGAGGCATCTGTGATGTTTACTGGCCGGTGCTCGGTAAAGATCAGGGCTGTGTCGATCAGATAAAAGCACTGGGCATCGACCCGGCAGATGTTAAATACGTGGTGCAGTCTCACCTGCATCTTGACCACACCGGTGCGATTGGGCGCTTCCCAAATGCCCGCCATATTGTCCAGCGCGTCGAATATGAATATGCCTTTACCCCGGACTGGTTTGCGGCCGGCGGCTACATCCGCAAAGATTACGATCGTCCCGGACTGGAGTGGCAGTTTTTGAACGGCACCGACGATGACTTTTATGACATCTATGGTGACGGCACACTGACCACGGTATTTTCGCCAGGGCACTCGCCCGGCCATCAGTCTTTTCTGGTGCGGTTGCCCAATAGCCAGCCGCTGTTACTGACTATCGATGCGGCCTATACCCGCGATCACTGGGAACAAAAAGCGCTGCCGGGTTTTCTGGCCTCAGCGGTGGATTCCGTGCGTTCCGTGCAAAAACTGCGTGCCGTGGCTGAACGTGCCGGTGCGCTGGTGGTGACCGGTCACGATCCTGACGCCTGGTCTGAATTCAAAAAAGCCCCTGAATACTATTCCTGAATAATGCCGTCAGGTTGGGGCAGTAACCACGTGAGTTAAGCCACTCTCAAAAATCGAGGCAGGTTTATACTGCTTCGATTTTTATTCTATGGCCCTGATGACAGGTTGCCGGGGGTTGAGTCACCTCACAGCGCTGATAACTGAGAATAATGCGCTGTTCCTGTGGATAAAGCGTGCAGATTAAAGAATATATAAATTTAGGATGGGTACGGCAAGTGCAACCTGTAGTTACTGGTGAATTGGTAACAGTTATGGTCCGAAAACTGACGTGCCATGAATCATTTCATCGTATGACCCGTGAAGTTAAGTCCGCCTGCTTGAGGTTGCTGCTTTATGTGAAGGGCATGAAATGAGCAACTTCAGCTCAATCAGTTTTCAACTACCTCAGCAAAAACGCTGTCTGCTTGAGAAATTGTAAAGGTCCGCTTCACGCCCTGAGACATTCGACAAGCTTTTTATGGCTTCAGTAAGGGCGAGTGTCGCGCTTCGAGAGCCAGCAAATATTTCGCTTCGTCGTAGCGGGTTCTGGTCTTCCAGCAGCGGTAAATGATCCTTATCCATTTAAACGCCAGAGCACGGATTGCAGATTGGTGAGATTTTCCTTTTTCTCGCAGTCCCTGATAATAAAGTCTGGCCCAATATGATGAGTTAACCGTCTTGGCAGCCCATTCAACGAAGGTCTGCCTGACGAACTTCGCACATTGCCATCTCCAGTGAACCCAGGATTTCTGGCCACTTCTTTCTGTCACCGGGGCAATACCTGCATAGTTTTGAATTTCTTCAGCGCTGTTAAACCGGTCACGGTTATCACCAAGTGCAGCAAGCATCCGTGGGCCCATACACGGCCCCATGCCCGGAAGGGATTTGAACAGCCCCGCATCTGGCAATGTGTCAAACAGCGTTTCAATTCGTTCGTCATAGGTTTTGATGATTTCACTCACGACTTTAATTTGTGTCGCCAGTGCTGTTGCCATCAAAGCATTAGCCTCTATAACACTCGGGTCAGTCGTCAATGGGATCGCGTTATCAATACTCGTAACACGCTGCTCGGTAAGGGCCATTGCGCGGCCACCTTTGGCATTCAGAAAGTTGCGGATCGTGTCGCGGCTGGCTCGTTTCAGTTGTTGCAGACTGGGCCACCGTATAATCAATTCACACAACAGTAAGCTACCCCGATGTGAGAACCACTCCAGGGGCTGAGGATAATACTGTTTAAGCGTGTTGATTATCCGGTTCACAAAACGGCGTTTATCCTCAACCAGCTGACGACGCTGCTCAACCAGTTGCTGGAGTAACCGGATATCCGCATTGTCGGGTTCAATGGCTTTTATCTTTTGGGGATAACGCAGCATTAACTCTAGTGCCAGCTCGGCATCCTGCGGGTCATCTTTAGCGCCGCTGGGCGAGAAGGCTTGCCGGTAACGAGCCAGGGACAAAGCGTGGACGGGGAAAACGGTGATAAACGGATATTTCTGAAGAGTATACACCACGGGTCCCTTCTTCAGCTCGAGAGCTATAGCGATCCTGCCTTTTACCTTCTGGTGTAACTCGGTAAGCCAGGCATCAAGCGCTTCTGCTGTATGTTCAATCACATGGAATACGCGTTCACCGTTTTTAAACTGAACACAGACATCGTGTTTTTTATCTGCCCAGTCCAGACCTACGTGTGCAGCAAATTGATTAGTCGCAGTCATCACCAACTCCTTTCATCGGGGATTGGTATGCATTCCACGCTCTTCGAAAGAAATATAGCCAGCAGTTTATCTGCATGCCCTGAGTATTCGTTAGCGAACGTGGAGCACCTACTGGTTCGAAAGAAAAGCGGCGATCATCACATGATTCTCGCTCAATATTCGTAACCAGTAAGCGCATACCCTGAATCACTTCAAAGTGTAATTCTCAGGGTACGAATGACTATACCTCGCTCATAGAGGACACTACCTGCACGCATGAAGATTTTAGAATTCCTGGAATATAGAGGTAACTGGCTCCCGCTGACCTCCCGAGATTACACAGGCATAAGCTGAGTACAAAGCTTCGGGGATTGCTACGCAGGTGCACTCTCCATAATGAGACCTTTATCAGAAAAAAACGGGGCCGGACGTGAGCCCCAAAGACACCATTACTTGCTTTTGATTATAGAGGTTCGCTTGCCGGAAAACCGGTTCGCTTAATTATCATCCCTGCATAACATGTAAATTACAAGTGCATGATTATATTGAAATATAATATAGAGTGAAAACATTTATACCCTTAGAAATCGGAATGAACTCTGGATGATTTGCGATAGTAACCTATAAGCATCGGCTGCCTGAGAGGGCTACCTTTGAAAAGAAGTAGATAATGCCCCTGAGATACCAGAGTCGATTGAGGTCTGACCTGTGAGGACTGCAACGGCAGACCTGTGCCAGAAGCGGACGTTGCTAACATCAGTATTTGCTAATCTACGGGGAGCAGGTCATTCAAATGTATAATATTTAACAACAGCTCCAGTACTTACTAGCTTTAAACGGATCAGTGTCTTTCTGGATTCCATACAATCCAGAAAGACACTTCCACTTTGCTAGAATCTAACATCAAACCGCATCTAAGTCAGATGAGTGCTACAAGAAGAAATATTAAATTATTTATATACTAAATTTCCTTTTGAAACCACATAAGTAAAAGACTTATTAGGTTAATAATTTTTATATGTATAAAAATAATTTAGGCTATAAATCCTTTTGGCTGGTATTAATTCTCAAGATCTGTGTGATTTTTAATCACATAGCTTAATATTCTTTTTACTGCATATTCATCAAGTTTGGTATACAAACTACCAGAATCAGGGTCGGCCTTTAATTGCCAGTATTTATCGCCACATCCATCTTTTTCAAGGGTGTCGTATTTCAATTTAAAGAAAGAGTTAATATGTTCAGACTCTTTACCGTTGCATGTAATACACATGGATGAGGTATTTTTTGGAGAGACTTGTGGTTTGATGCTTAATGATATTTCCCCATGAGTAATCACTGGAAAAGAAACAATAACCCCCTCGCTCAGTATGGAGGGTTTAAATTCTATTTTTTCACTTTCATATTTAAATAGAAATGGTGAGCTTTTATTTAAGACAGCTTTGAATATTAGATTCAGTTGATTATACATCGCTACAATTTGATGTTTTCTGCCCTTGCTTTTCATTGCTTGTTCATTAATCATTAAATTATGTTTTTCAAAAAGTTCACTATATCTACGATCCAATTCTTTATATTTGTTCATATTAGTATCCGTATCGTCAATTTTTTCAACAGCAATATTTATTCAGTAATCTTAACTGAGTGTTTAGTTTGCATTTTAACTATTAAATTGCACAGTAATTTTAACTCATAACTGTTATCGTCGTCGAGAGATTTTCTGGAATGGGATGTAATTATTTTGGTACCCGCTAAAGAAAATAACACAATGAAAAATATAGATTATCTCGCAAAAATCCAAATAAGCATTACTTCAATATAAATGCATTTCGTTAGTTGGGCTGCATCCATGCCATTTTTGATTTTAGTTTAACTTCCGCTTTTCGCTCATAGCGGACTTTGCCCTGTTACTATCATGAGCACTTCAGTCAGCAAACTGTCAACTCAGTCTGAGTCAGTTATTTCGCGCAGCACAGAAATCACCGTTACAAAAGCCAGTTTCCGTTTTCAGGGGACCATGACAACAGTGAGCTGGTTCTCACATCTGTGTATCGATGGTTACCATGCCTGAGGGGGATAACATCTTTACAACATTTCTGTCATATCTGTTATCGCTCTTCATGCCTGCTTAAAGGCCCGTCAGATTGATTCCGCCATAATGTTGACGGCCGAAGCAATGAGTTCGCTCTTTATGCCACCATAGCCCAGCACAAAGCCGTTGCTCTGACGGGGCTGAAAATAATAATGCCCGAGCGCCCTTAACGCGACACCTTTGCTGGCCGCACGGGCCATCATCCTGTTTGTATCAACTGACGCATTAAACAGGGCCGTCAGGTGCAGCCCTGCATTCCCCCCGGACATCGTGACTTCATTGCCAAAAGCCTGAGTCAGTGCGCTGCGCAGCGTGTACTGACGCTCAGCGTAAATCCCGCGCATCCGTCTGATATGGGTGGAAAAATAGCCTTCACTGATAAAGTCAGCCAGCGCCGGCTGCACCGTAAATTGGCCGGGGCGATAAAGCTGAACCAGCCCTTTTTTAAAGGCACCCGTGAGTTTCTCCGGCAACACCATATAGCTGATACGTAACCCAGGGAACAGCACTTTACTGAACGTTCCGCAGTAAATGACACGTTGATAGTGATCCAGTCCCTGCAGGGACGAGACCGGGCTTCTGTCATAACGAAACTCGCTGTCGTAATCGTCCTCAATGATCCAGAAGCCGTATCTGGCAGCCAGTTCGATGAGCTGACGTCTGCGCTGCAGCGTGAGCGCAACGCCCATCGGATATTGATGTGACGGCGAGGTAAAAAGTAATTTTGGTCGTGGGGAAGTGAAGGTAAACGCGCTGATATCCATGCCCTGCTCATCGACGGGCACCGGAATAACGTTCAGTCCTGCTGCCTGCCAGAGCAGGGCGGTGCTCCAGTTACAGGGATCTTCTGTTAACGCGCTGTCACCTGGATCCGCCAGCATATGGGCACAGAGACTCAGTGACTGATTACTGCCCATGGTGATAAGAATCTGCTCCGGTTGGCAGATGACCGAACGGGAAACCTGCAGGTAATGCGCGAGCGCTTCGCGTAAGGGCAGGTAGCCGCCTTCGCTGTCATAGCCGGTCATGTGCGCGGCAGGCCGACGAATATGACGATTCTGCATACGCTTCCAAACTGAAAACGGAAATTCGCTGGTTTCTACCACGCCGGGGACAAACGCCCCGGCATGCTGCGCCACCCCGGAACTCCCCAAAATCATGATTTTTGCCCGCGCTGACAAGGCCGATTCTGCTTGTGAAGGAGAAAGCGTTAAAACCGAAGCCGATGACGGGGCAATATCAGCGACAAATGTGCCTTTTCCCCGCTGACAATCGATGTAGCCTTCGGCTGAGAGCTTGTCGTAGGTCAGGGTCAGCGTCATGCGCGACACACCGAGTTCAGCAGAAAGCTGACGCGTGGAGGGCAGTCTGGCACCGGCAATCAGTATTCCACTTAATATCGCCTTCTGAATGATGCTGAAAATCCTGACCTGTAACGGACGATGCGCATCGACATCAATATCCTGAAGAATAAGGTCACAGAGCAGAACGGATTCCGAAGTGGACATATAAATTAATCCGAATTGGCTATAGGGAGTCAGTCCATTATGCCTTACTTTTCAACCAACCCCATCGGGGAATAATCACGTTGTGTCATCATCCACACTTTTAATAATGGGATGAAGAAACGGCAGCAAAATCGGTCTCTTCTAAACCGGGACAAGCTATGGCGCAGTCTTATGATGTCCGGCTTCATGCCAATATGATCACGTCGGTGAGCCCGTCTTCGCCGCAGCGTATTGAAGATTTTGTTCGGCGGAATTATGGCTGGGAAGCGCGTGCGAAGCGGCTGGCCAGTGAGCGGGATGAGCTTTTTTGTCTTGAAGATGCCGCCGGTAAGCGCCGCATTCTGCGCCTGGCAAACCCTGCTGACAGTGCGGAAACAACCGATCTTCAAGTGCAAGGGTTACAGTGGATAGCCGAGCAGGCGCCGGATTTACCGGTACCGCGCGTCTTAAAGAGCCAGACTGGCGCGTCGGTGTTATTAAGCCAGACGCTGGATGCCCAAACTGAAACACCGCCGCGCCTGACATGGCTCAGCAGCTGGCTGGAGGGCGTGCCGTTGCGAACCTTACCGCAGAGCGCAACGCAGTTCTTTAATATCGGTGTAATGCTGGCCAGGCTGGGACGGGTCTTGAAAGACTTTCATCATGATGGCGCGTTTCGGCCTTTGAACTGGGATTTAAGTCATATTGCTGACTGCCGGGCCTTTTTACCGGGGCACTGCCCGGAGAAAAAATGGAAAGCGGTTTATCAGTTCTTTGATCATATCGATACCCGAATCGTGGGCCCGATGAAAAACGTCAGTAAGCAAATTATTCACGCAGATATGAATCCGCATAATTTTGTTATGTCGCCCAGTGATCCCACAACGTTGTCGGGTATTTTTGATTTCGGCGATATGACCTATACGGCACGCGTCAATGATATTGCGATTGCAGCAAGTTATCATCTCACGGGTGAAGATCCCTTTGCGCCGGTTATTCCCTTAATACAAGGTTATCATTCTGTTTTCCCCCTGGAAACAGGAGAGGTTGACATGATCTATGACCTGATCATTGCCCGATTATGTATGACGATCGTCATTACCGAATATCGTGCGCGTCTTTATCCGGAAAATAAAACGTATATTTTAAAAAATACGCAATCAGCCTGGCTGGGACTTTCCCGATTAACAACGATCGATTTCTTATCTGCCCGCAGAATACTGCGCGCAGCCTGCAATTAAGGGTAAATCATGAAACCTGAATTAATGGTAAACGCTTACGATCCGTCTGAAAATACGACGCTGGATACTGATACTGCCGCGTTAATTGCCCGTCGGAGTCGTGTGCTGGGCCCCTCATATAAATTATTTTATAAAAATCCGGTGCATATTGTTCGCAGTGAAGGTGTGTGGCTTTATGACCAACACGGCAACGGCTATCTGGATGTATATAACAATGTGCCAGCGGTCGGCCATTGCCATCCTGCGGTTATCGAGGCGGTGAGTCGGCAATTATGCACTTTGAACACGCATACACGTTATCTCAATGACGTTGTGCTGGATTATGCCGAACGGCTGGTGGCCAGCTTTCCTGCGGCCTTGAGTAATGTCATGTTTACCTGCACGGGCAGTGAGTCGTCCGATCTCGCGCTCAGGATTGCCCGCTGCCATACCGGGGGAACAGGCATTATCGTGACGGAAAACGCTTACCATGGCATTACCGCTGCGGTTGCTGAAATATCGCCCTCGCTGGGTAAGGGCGTCCCGCTGGGTGCGCACGTACGCGTGGTTCCCGCACCCAATGCTTATCATCAGGGCGAAGAGAATACGGCCGGTTTATTCACGGCGGCGGTGCGTAATGCCATTGCCGATCTTCAGCGTCACGGTATCCGTCCCGCCGCGCTGGTCACCGATACCATTTTTTCAAGCGATGGAATTTATTCCGATCCCGCCGGTTTTTTGCAGGGAGCGGTGGCGGCAATTCGTGAGGCCGGCGGTCTGTTTATCGCCGATGAAGTTCAGCCGGGATTTGGTCGACTCGGCTCACACATGTGGGGATTTCAGCGCCACGGTATTGTTCCTGATTTGGTGATCCTGGGTAAACCCATGGGTAATGGCATTCCCATCGGGGGCGTGGTCGCGCAGCCCGAGTATTTGCAGCGCTTCGCCAGTATCGCCCGTTATTTTAATACCTTTGGCGGCAACCCGGTCAGCTGCGCCGCCGGAATGGCCGTGCTGGACGTTATCGAAAAAGAATGTCTTCAACAGAATGCTGCGAAAACAGGCCAGTTGCTTATTAACGGGCTGAACACACTGGCAAAACGGTTTCCTGTTATTGGCAATGTCAGAGGCAGTGGATTATTTATTGGCGCGGAGCTGGTTCGCGACAGTTCAACCCAGGCCCCGGCTGGAGACTATGCGCTGGATTTGGTTAACCGCTTGCGAGAACGCCATATTCTTATCAGCGCCTGTGGTAAAGACAGCAATGTTTTAAAAATACGACCGCCCCTGGTCTTTTCCGCCGAAAACGCACAATACCTTCTTTCCGTCATGAGCGATGTGATGGAAGAGATGTTTAATTAGCCAGTACGCTTTACATAAAACAGACAACCAGGAGAATAAGACGATGTCACTGTTCAAACCCAAATATATTACCTTCGACTGTTATGGCACCTTAATTAATTTTGATATGGCCGGCGCCGCCCGAACGCAATTTTCCGATCGTATCAGCGGCAACGACATGCCGGCATTTGTTAAAGATTTTGCCGCTTACCGCCTGGATGAGGTGCTTGGTGCCTGGAAACCGTACGCGGAGGTAGTCAATAATTCGGTCAGGCGTACCTGTAAAAAATGGAGAATAACCTGTCATGATGCAGACTGCGCAGCCATCAATCACGCCGTCACCACATGGGGACCTCATCCGGATGTTCCCGCAGGCTTGAGCAAGGTAGCCAAAGAGATCCCCCTGGTCCTGCTGACGAACTCAATGAACGACTTAATCACGCATCATGTTCCGAGACTCGGTGCGCCGATTCATGCAGTGTACACCGCAGAGCAGGCGCAGGCGTACAAGCCACACATGAAAGCGTTTGAATATATGCTGGATCAGCTGGGATGCGGACCGGAAGAGATCATGCACGTTTCATCCAGTATGCGTTATGACCTGATGACGGCGCATGATATGGGCATCGTCCATAAGGTTTTTGTTCAACGCGGACATGAGCCGGGCACACCGTATTATCAGTATCACGAAATAAAGGATATTGGGGGTCTGGCGGGCGTGGTGGGACTTTAAACCGAACGACGGGCACTCAGTGGATGAGCGCCCACTCCACTGATCATTCCCTGTTAATTAATACGCAGCTATGTTAACAAACCTTCATCTGTTGCAGAACAACTGCGAGCGTCTGCCTTTCGCTCATAGCTGACCTTCAGCGCCGTTCGTCCGCCTGGTGCCATGAACAGCCCCTTTGTTATCGCACGTCCCGTATTGAAGTGTAGGGCACACAAAGCCCGCGCAACTCAATTGCGCCCTGAATTTTATTGCTACTTACCGGCAAAATTTGACAGTGCAAGAGAAAGTAAACCCGGTTGTTCCCATGACATGCAATGCCCACAATCATCAAGGATTACCGTTGAAACCCCTGACCTGACTAAGTAATCGACATCGTCGTCTGGTAACGACCACGCACCGAAGATAAGTTGTTTATGCACTGGTAATTTAATAAATCGCTCAAGCCAGTCACCGCCTGCTATCAGACTGGCGGCACCTCGCCAGACCGCCCAGGGTGCATCAACTGCGAGACTTCCCGCCCAGGGGCCTGATTCGTTTTCAATCATTTGTTGCCAGTGTCTGTTTATGAACTCTTCTTCACTGTGGCTGCATATCTGCCGACTGAAAAAACCGCCCCCCGGCCTGAAATTAGGTTCAGATACCACAAGTCCCTCAACGCGGTCTGTTATTAAGCCTGCCGCTTCAATACTGATACTTCCCCCCATGCTATGTCCGTAAATAAAACATTTATTCAGCCCTAAATACTGTACTAACTCCGCCACCACACTGGCCTGGTCAGTGATTGAATAGCTGTAATCACGGGGCTTTTCACTGTAGCCACAACCAGGCAAATCTATAAGAATCGCGCGTCTTTTATTGAAAAGAGGGTCTGTGACGATACGTGAATATTCGTACGAAGAAGCGCACCCTAGTCCGTGAACAAATATCATGGGTGTTCCGTTGCCAGGTAGATCCTGCCAGCGGACGAGACAGTTTGCAGTGGATGAAAAGAAAGATTCCATAGAGTTATCAATACTGACTGAGTATAAGACGTCAGTATCTTTGAATTAATGCCCGCAAACAAGGCTCAGATACATAGGTTTTTTATTCATAAACCAATGATAGCCGTGCTTTGAGCGACTCCCTGTTAATTAATACACAACTAAAGAAGCAAAATCTCTAAGTGTAATGACAACTACGGATGTCCACTTTTCGCTGCGAGTTCAACCGATGGATGCAACATACTGGTTAAAAACGCTCTGCGGGTGATTCATAGTCTGCCGTTTTTCTTGGCCTCTCGCTGAGCTGCCTGGCAACACTGTTTAGTCTTTGCTGGCTGTGAACCGATAAGTCATTTCCTTTTTGGAAAATACTGCCTGAGTAATCTGTTCGTATTTTCACTGGAGCCGCGTTGCCAGGGGAATTGGGCATCGCAGAAGTAAACCTGAATGTCTGTCGCTGCAGTAAACCGGGTGTGGCGGGTCCTTTCAGCGCCACGATCCCATGTTAATGTTTTATAAAGCTCAACAGGTAATTCCCGGGCTTGTCTGATGAGTGCAGATATAACCGTTATGGTCTTGTTGTCCCTGATTTTGGCCAGCATAACAAAGCGGACACAGACCCACTCTATGCCAGATAAAACTGTTGCAGGGCTTCAGTATGCTTCACTGAATTAGAACAGCCGTGGTCTTCCCGCCAGGCTGCACCTGCTGCATACTCTTACTTTTAAGTTAATGAAAACCCTTTCAGCATCCGTGCGCCTTACCCGGTGAGGAAAAGATGCTTCAGATTACCAAGCATATTACTGAGCAGTATGAATGAACGCTCATGACTGATAATGCTGATGAAAAGCTCTGTATCCGTCTTTTGCAGCCACTGCTCAAACCCTTCAGCGAGGAAATGTCCGAAACCGCTTCAAAATACTTACTCAGATGTTCAAGATTATTGAGATATACCGGCAGTGACGGGTAGTGCTCAGTACTCAGCTGTTCCGTGAGCGCGCTGATATGCTCATGAAGCACCACAAGCTTCCTGTGCTTTTCCGAAAAATCAGGATTAGTGTTCATTTCTCTTTCCTTCTTTCAGAGTGCCGCGCGAGTGCAGTCCGTCGAGCCGCCGGTTGTAACCGGCGGCTTTGTGTTTTATCAGAACGTCGTCCAGTTACCGTCGCTGCCGGGAAGTGTTTCAGGCCGCGGCTTTAACGTTACCGGCTGCGCGACAGGCCTGCTCCGGTGTGGCTTTACGCCGGGCTTCCGGACGGGGTCGCCTCCGGTGACCGTGAATGCGGCCACCAGGCCGTTCAGCGCCTCAGCCTGGTCGGTCAGGGAACGGGCGGCAGCGGAGGCCTCCTCGACCAGCGAGGCGTTCTGCTGCGTCACGTCGTCCATCTGACTGACAGCCTGATGCACCTGACCTATTCCCAGCGACTGCTCCTGCGCGGCCACCGAAATTTCGTCAATCAGGTCCGAGACCTGACGGACCGCGTCATCCATCCGAGTCATGTTTTCACCGACGTCGCTGGCCTGTGACGCCCCCGTCTCGACAAAGGCAATGGACGACTCAATCAGTGCCCTGATGTCACGTGCGGAAGCGGAAGAGCGCTGCGCCAGGTTTCTGACCTCGCCGGCCACCACCGCAAAGCCGCGACCCTGCTCACCGGCGCGGGCCGCCTCGACCGCCGCATTCAGTGCGAGAATGTTGGTCTGGAACGCCACGCCCTCAATCAGGGCAATGATGTCCGTGATTTTAGCCGAGCTGCTGCGGATGTCGGACATGGTCCCAATCATGGTACGGACCCGGGCAGAGCTGTCATCCGAAATCTCCCGGGCATTTTTCGCCAGCTGGCTGGCCAGGCGGGTGTTTTCGGCCGTCTGGCGGACCGTTTCGCTCAGCTGGGACATGCTGGCGGCGGTTTCCTCCAGCGAGGCGGCCTGCTCTTCGGTCCGCGAGGACAGGTCGTCATTGCCTGCGGCAATCTCGGCTGAAGAGGCGCTGACGGAATGTGCGGCCTGCTCCACGGCGTTCAGTGAGGTGGCAACGTTGCCGGCAAGGTGGTTAAACGCCCTGGCGGTGAGGCCAATCTCATCGCGGCGTGAGTCGTCTGCCCTGAGGGTCAAATCCAGATTTTCACTGGCGCGCTCCATCACGGCACGCATGCCGTTAAGATGGCGCCGGATGGCCAGAATGGTCCTGACCGTGAAGAAACCCAGTATCAGAATGGCCGCGGCAGAGCCCGCGATGAGTGCCCACAGGGTCTGATGATAGGTGCGGGCATTCTGCGCTTTGTAAGCGTTGCCGATATCCACGTTAAGCTGTCGCTGCTTCAGATAGTCGGCAATCAGGCTGCGGGCCGCGGCACCCACGCCTGCATTACCCTGGATGGCGGGCAGGGCCACGTCATCATTCTGCGCCCGGGAGCCGGCGAGGAAAGGCGGTAATTTAGCGCGAATTTCCTGAATCCTGGCCAGCTCCCCCTCGGTCATCTGTCGGTCCGCCTCATTGGAGACGTCCGCCTCAAGATAGTGCCGGGTGTCTTTAATCAGCTGGTCAATACGTTCGTTTATCTCTTTTTCAAACTGAGCCTGCTGGCTGAGGCTTTTTGAACTCTGATGCCGGTAGAGCCAGATGATGAGCCTGTTGCTGCTGTTAATCAGGTCATCAATGTCCGTAATGGAAGGAATGGTGTTTTCCTGCACGTACTGAAAGCGGGCCTGGAATCCCGTCACCACCGTAACGGAGGCGGTAACGATGATGACCAGCGATATTGCCAGTAGTGAGAAGGTCAGAAAAAGGCGCTGTGAAATGGTCATGACTTGCTCCGTTGTTGTCAGAAACTGGTAAATCAGTGCTTACCCTCCTGAACAGTGTCGGGCGAAATCATTCCGGCTTTAGTTACAAGTGTATGAGGATGTGTTGGCTGTGTCTGCCTGCTAAAGAAGGACCTTCAGATCAGTAAGCTCGCCGCTTAATGCCGTAAACGGACTACCTGAACCCAACATTTTGAAGAATAAACCGTGGAAGTTTTTCCCTGAAGTATTTTCTCATGGCTCTGGAAATCCGTTTATCTCTTGTGTGGTGCAGGTCTGCTTTGTGCCAGAAGCGGACGTTTCTAACATCTTCCTGAAATAATCCGTGAAGAGCCGATTTCACTGCTTAGTAGCGCAGACGTATCGAAATTATTAGCGGGCTAAGGTTCAAATGGCTTAAATGACCACTCTTGGCACAATGATAGTTAAGTGCGGGCTGCTCTCCTAAAAAGTGACAATCAGTGCCATTACACTTTTGTGAAGTTATCATTTTTTTTGTAAAACTGTTAAAATTAATGTGAGCAATATCACAAAGTCATAACATTAGTGCGCTTAACTTTTTAAATCTCTTTCCAGTATCATTCCTTAAGTGATAAAAAAATATTCCCGCTCCCTGCTAATGGGTTTTTCATGGAAGATTCATCTTTAAGAAGAAATGAAAGAAAAAGAATTGCCATCATTGGTGGGGGCGTCTCATCATTAATGGTACTTGAATCCCTGAGCAAAAAATTTTGTAAAATAACTGCTAAGCCAGAAATAACCATATTCGAAAAAAATACTTTACTTGGTAGAGGACTTGCATATCGCACTAATGTTAAAAGCCTTATCCTTAATACTACCATCGATACAATGAGCGTGTGCGAATATGACAAATTAGACTTTTATCTATGGTTGCAGCGCTCCCATAAAAAAGAATCTGAATCCAATGAGATTCCCAGAGGAGTATATGGAGAATACCTCGAGGAAAAAATGTCAATTTGCCTGCAGAAACTTTCTTCACTGGGTTGTATTGTCAGGAAAATAAAAGCTGAAGTTAAGAGTGTTTTTGTTGGCAATAAATACACATTAAGCTTCCCGGGGTATTCTGAAGAATTTGATATTTGTATCGTTGCAACCGGCGCTCAGGTTTCAACACCTGACAGCATTGAGGACTCTGTTAAAGACAGATTACTGAGTATTTTCGATGAAGAAAAGTTATCTTCTATAAAAGAATTTAGCAGAATAGGTATTTTAGGGTCAGGTCAAAGCGCTATAGATGCCTGTATAATGCTGGAAAGCTATGGTCTGCGTGGAAATTACACCCTAATATCACGTAGCGGTGTGCTGCCAAGAGTCAAATCGACTTTCATTGGCGAAAACTTAATGGGCGTTTTAAACAGACTCAACATTAAAAATTGCAGTCTTATTGCACTTTGTAATGAGATGCTTGATTCAATCAAGTGGAAAGCCAGGCAGACTGGTGTAATTGAATTAACACCTGCATCTTTTCGCTCGATGGAGGTTGATTTAAAAAGGGCATCAAGAAAGCAGCCTTCCTGGCAAAAAATAATGATAGAAATAACACCATTTATCAATGAATTGTGGTCATTTCTCACTGATTGTGAGAAACGGGATTTTAATAATACATGGCAAAAAAGCATGTATTATTTACGGAGCGCCATCATGCCAGAAAGTGCGAATCGCTTTTTAAAAATATACAAATCTGGCAGAGTTGGGATGATATGGGGAAACTATAAAATCACATTTAAAGACAATATTTTTCAGGTTTCAGCTAACAATTCATTACTTAATTTCGATTATGTTATTAATACGACCGGAGTGAAAGCTTATGCTCACTTGGAATTATTTGATGAAGCCATCAAGTCAGGCGCTGTAGCGATTAATGAGCAGCGTGGTTTTAGAATCGAGTTCGAGTCCATGAGTATATTAAACAGTTCGGGGAACAAGAATAACGGTCTTTATTCACTTGGTTATCCTACTCAAGGCTCGGTTTTAATATCAAACTCCGTTGAATTGTTACGTCAGAAAGCAGTGAAAATAGCTAATAAAATCACAGAAAACCTTGAGCAAGGACAGTTATGAAAATCATTTTTATTGGCACTAAAAACTTTACTTTTTTTTCTAAACAACTGCTCAGTCAGTATGATAAAACCATTATTACCAGTATGGACTACCATATTCCTGAATTTATAAGCAGTGATTCGAAGATTATTCGTGTCAACGAAGTATACGATGCAAGTTCTATGACATTTAAGCTTAATGTCAATGAATGCATTGAGTCACTTGAATCTATTATTACACACGAAGAAAACGTAAAAGTTTTTTGCAATCAGGAAGCAAACCTTGAAGTGGCAGAAAAAATACGCCAGCACTTCGGGGTTTATGATCACATGGGATCGCGAGTTGAAATTTTCAGAGATAAACTTCTCATGAAAGAGACACTCAATCGTTCTAATCTTCGTGTGCCGCGATATACTGCGTTAAATCAGAATTTATCAGTTGATGATTATGAAAACCTTTTAGAAAGGCTTTCAGAGAAGTTTATAATTAAACCGAGCTGTTCTGTTGGTAGCCGTGGGGTCTATAAAATTTTCAATAAGCACGATTTCATCAGTTTTATTAATGATAACTCTGGTGACTTAGCTCATTTTGAAGCCGAAGAGTTTATCCATGGCGACCTTTATGAATTTGATACGGTAGTTCAGGATGGTGAGTTGATTTACAGTAATGTCAGCCGCTATAGCTGTCCCATGGCTGATTTACAGGAAGGAACAACACTTGGGTCCATCATGGTGGACCGGGATGAGGAGATACATAAACGCATAAGCCATTTTGGTAAAAAATGTCTTAGTTCACTTGAAGCTTTGAATGGTTGTTTCCATATGGAGTTGTTTCGTAGTAGTAGTGACGAATTGGTTTTTCTTGAGGTGGCAGCGCGTTCGCCGGGCTTAATGACTGTTCCTGCTTATCATCGCTGGGAAGGCGTTAATATGTATGATCTGGAGTTAATGGTACAAAGCGGGAGAAAGGTATCAACTGCAGATGTATCTTCAATATCTGGTTTTCAGTCGCGGCCATCTTTTTTCATTGTATACCCAAAAATCGCTGGCAAGGTAATTTCCATCAACACACCTGTGACAGATGCTGAAGTGGATATCGACTGGCAAGTCTCTCAGGGGCAACTTGTTGAAGGCACCACGACCAATATTGATTACGCCGCTCGATTCTTTGTGACCTGTAAAAATGCAGGCCATGCACAAGAGGTTTTTGAATGGCTTACAAAGGAGTTTAAAGCCGTCACTTATGCTTAAAAAAACTGAACATAAGGAAATTAAATTAAAAGTCCCTTTATTCCGCCCATTGGTTCATCCCGAATTTCGCCACCTGTGTGTGGCGAATTTTCTGGCAAACATAGGAAGCTGGATGCAGATTTTTGCTACCGGATGGCTCGTTGCAATTCAGACTAAAGATCCATCTGTATCTGCAATGGCCCAGACCCTTACACAGATCCCAATATTCCTTTTTTCAGTACTGGGCGGGGTTATGGCTGACAGATATCAAAGTTTTCGTTATTTAGGAAGTGTCAACGTAAGTATGATGATCTCTTCAATCATACTTGCAAGTTTCTGCCTGCTCTCTGTACCCGCCATTAGTATAATTTTCATATTCACTTTTCTGACTGCGTCAGGTACTGCACTTAAAGCATCTGCATGGCAGGCAACCATGTCTTCCCTTGTTGCACCTGAAGAGATCGAAGCGGCAGCAACGCTTAACGGGTTAAGCTACAACCTTGCATCAATCATTGGTCCGTCATTAGGGGCTATGCTTTTTGCCATTACAGGTGCAGCAGCGCTTTACTTTACCAATGCTATCTGCCTTGCCTCACTCGCTGTAATTTATTTCTGGATGCAGAAAGGAGCATCAAAATCTCAAAGAAATATAAAGAAAAGCTTTTTATCTTTGTTAACTGAAGGTTTAAGAATTAGTACTGGTAGCATAAAATTCAGGGGCATATTGATTGTCACTGCTCTGATTTTTTTCTCTGTATCAACTTTTCAGGCAATGCTACCGGCTTATGTAAGCCTCATAGTAAAAGGTAATAGTCATACTCTTGGACTACTGATGGGCGGATTTGGTGCAGGTGCAGTGATCGCCGCCTTTTCCTTGTCAACATTGAGAACGATATTATTCCGGCATCAACTTCTTGCGCTGGCCTGTGGCGTGTATGGTATATTTTTGTTTATTTTTTCAACAGGAGCACCTGTGATTGTTCTTGTGCCAGTTGCCATAGTTGGAGGTTTTGCATGGGCTTCCATTGTATCGACTATGAACTCCTCTGCTCAGTCGGTTTTTGATTCATCACTCAGGGCCCGTGCATTGTCGGTTTACAGCATGTGCTTTTATGGATCACTTACACTTGGGAGCCTGACCTGGGGGAAAGTCTCAGCACTCTATGGCATTCAGACAGCATTTTGCATTTCTTCTAGCCTGATGGCTTGTACGGCTTTGTATGTATTTTTCGCTTCAAATACTCGCGACTAAACACGCCAGAATTTCATGAAATATGTATCATTAGGGATGGTTTTAATTTGAAACTTTTAAATAGTCAGATTGAGCTAGTGATGGAAAAACTCCGAATCCCCAGACCGCCAGAACCTACGCTAGAGGGGCTTGGAGAGCTCTATCGGGCATGGTGTCGTTATGTTCCTTTCGACAATATACGTAAGCGAATAGACAGCACCAGCAATACAATCAAACCCTTGCCTGGAGCAAACCCTCATGACTTCTTTTCTCACTGGTTGGCAAATGGAACCGGTGGAACGTGCTGGGCTGGCCATGGTGCTCTATATGCTTTATTAAAACATTTCAATTTTCCGGTTCAATACGGAATATCAACGATGCTTTCAGCGCATCCGGCATCATTCAACTCGCCAGGGCATGGTACGCTTTTAGTGCCCTTAGACAATGAAACCTATGTTATTGACGCTACGATGCTGCATGGTGCTCCTCTTCCTTTGAGAGAGTGGCAATCAAATCATTCGGTCTGGGGAACCCGGGTACATTTTTCTGAGGGACACTGGTGTATTAACTGGAAACCTCTGGGTCGCCCCTGGCTTGACTGTAGGCTGCTTGAGTCAGATGCAGTGGAAGCGGAGTATACGCGCCGACATGAACTCAGCAGGGATAATAGTCGTTTTGACGGTTCTCTCCTTATAAGGTTGGCCGGAAATAATACTATTACAGGTATTGTTAAAGGCGAACTGATAATCAGGGATTCTGATGGAAAGGAGATCCATTCGACACTTTCTCATGATGAGCAATGTAAGATGTTAATCGAGCATTTTGGTATCAATGAAGAGACTGTTTTCTCCATTCCTCAGAATGAGCATGCCCGAATCGGCATATAAGGCTGTATTTTCTTACAACGCATGGCGGGCCTTCAACTTAGTCAGCCTGTCCGCTTTGTGCCATTACCAGATATATCTGAAAGTCAGATGTCCGGATATCATGGCATTACAGATCTCTGCACTACGCTTCAGCGATATACAGGAACCAATACTGCTGCCAGCTCCGCCTAACACTGAACATACCTTTAATGCCCCCCCTTACTCATCATGACCCGCTGAAAATTTTTCTTAAGACAACGGGCATGCATTTTGCAATATTTTCAGTTTCAGATACCCGTACTTCTGGCCACAAGCAGTACAGTTCCCGGAGAGGCCTCTGAAGAAGCCCGACAGTGTTGAAATATGAGGAGGTTTTTTGAATTCCGGACAGGAAGACAGTAAAGACGGCATTCATGAGGTAATTGGCCATGCGGTTTCACGGTTAATCGCGACAGGAAAGCCTCTGGACAGGGAAAATATTCTGGCGCAACTCAGGCTGGGCGAAGCTCACGCCGTGGACGGCCGGAAAAAAATCTACGCTGAAGCCGTGCGGTGCGTAACGGAATCAAAGGCCGGGAGAGGATGAAAAGCCCAAAAATGCGGCAGACGGATATCATTCAGCCACAGACAGCGTAGCGTAATGCCTTGCCGCAACAGTGTGTGAAAAGTCCGAACTTTCAGCTGACAGCGGGGCGGTAGTGCCAGCAGGGCTGGCAAACCGGAGCCGTGGGTAGCTTTTTATTTATTAAGGCAATGTTCCGGACCTGATGAATTCAGCTGCCGCGCTGTAGACACCGGACAGGTATGAATCATTTTCCTTCTTCGAACACTCCTCAAGCAGTTCAGCAAGTTCTGTCTGTGAAAAATTACTCTGCCCATCAAGCAGTTTCAGCACGGCTTTACCGATGGCAGTACATATCTTACGGGACCGTTCATCATTGTTATTCATATGTGCCAGAATTGGGAAACGAAAGGACAGCATGGCACATAAATCAGTAAACCTTTAAATCTGATCAATCAATCTGCCTGATACAGAGCACTTACTGAATCTTAAAGCCGGATTTCGGTAGAGCATGATTTACCTGTTCTCAGGGATGTAAGCTATGTCCGCTTCATGCTCTCAGCGGACCTTCAGCTAAGTTAGATCGTCCGCTTTGTGCCAGAAGCGGACGTTTCCAACATCTGCATGCATTAATCTTTGGAGAAGAGTTCTCACTGCATAACCATGCAGACGAGCAGAAATTATCAGACCGTTTTTTCACGATATGGCCGGGGAAAGGTGCCGGAAACAGGAAGGAGGCCGCAGGATCGCGCTGAGGGCTCCTGCGGGTGTTATTGCAATTTAAAAATGTCTCCCAATCCCTCTATTTAGAAATGTCACTTTTTTGCAGGGGCGGGATTATCGTTTGAGGCTGGCTCTGAATTCTTCTGGATTGACTAATACGGGGTTGAT
>Ga0157367_1000331_pt1 | contig 24030 bp, 19 predicted proteins | sample AttbisABBM2_FD_113142 | JGI IMG/M metagenome (GOLD analysis project Ga0157367, IMG submission 113142) | Fungus gardens microbial communities from leaf cutter ant in Botucatu, State of São Paulo, Brazil - Atta bisphaerica ABBM2 | ecosystem: Host-associated > Fungi > Mycelium > Unclassified ... | reverse complement strand
TCGCGATCTCCGCCCACAGGTCGAGATCGAAGCCGACGTACTTGTCGCCCTGCTTGAATTCGAACGGCATGAACGACGTGTCGGTGCCCACGACGAGCGTTTTCGTGTCGGCATGGGCAAGGCCCGCGCCGAGCATCGCGACGACCACGGCAGTTTTCAGGAAGGAACGGCGACTCATGGCATTTCTCCGCATTGATTGGCGATGGGCCCGGCACCCCGGCCGGGTGAAGCGACGAACAGCAAGCCGCACCGCAACATGCGATGTCGAATTAGAACGTAGTGCAACATGTGTTGTCAACGCCGATACTACGACAACAAAAAAATGTGCAACAGGCAAATGCATCGAGACAAACCCGAACCGGGTTGATCGGAGGAATGGGCGGTATGGCGGGAGAAAGGCGTCCGGGGCGGGTCGGGCGGGAATGGGCCCGGCGGGAGTGGGCCCGGCGGGAGTGGGCCGGGCGAGAGTGGGCCGGGCGGGAGCACGCCGGGCGGGCGCGCGCACGGGTGAAGCGAGGACGCCGGCCGGCGGCGCCCCCATGGTGTTTCGATCAGGCCGCGATCCCGCTCGCCTGATGCGCGACGAGGCGGGCATACGCGCCCTGCCGCGCCATCAATTCCGCGTGGCGGCCGGCCTCGACGACCTTGCCGTGCTCGATGACGAGGATCAGGTCCGCGTTCCGGACAGTCGACAGCCTGTGCGCAATGATGATCGACGTCCGCTGCGCCATCAGGCCCTCCAGCGCCGCGCGAATCTGCTGCTCGCTGATCGTATCGAGGTGCGAAGTCGCCTCGTCGAGAATCAGCACCGGCGCATCCTTCAGGAATGCGCGGGCGATCGCCACGCGCTGGCGCTGGCCGCCCGACAGCTGCACGCCGCGCTCGCCGACGCGCGTCGCGAGCCCGTCCGGCAGCCGCGCGACGAACTCGCCGAGCGCCGCATGGTCGATCGCGCGCTGCACGTCCGCCGCCGATGCATCGTTCGCGGCGAGCCGGATGTTGGCCTCGAGCGTGTCGTTGAACAGATAGGTATCCTGCGCGACGAGCGCGATGTGCTGCCGCAGATCGTCCAGCCGCAGGTCGCGCAGGTCGACGCCGCCGAGCGTCACGCGCCCGTGCTGCGGATCCCAGAAGCGCAGCAGCAGGCTCGCCACCGTCGATTTGCCTGCACCCGACGGGCCCACCAGCGCAACCGTGCTGCCGGGCGGCACGTCGAAGCTCACCCGGTCGATCGCGGGCACGCCGCGGCCCGGATACGTGAAGCGCGTTTCCTCGAAGCGCACCGTCGGATGGCCGGGCATCGCCTGCGTGCCGTCGACGACCGTCACCGGTTCCTTCTCGAGCGCGCGCAGCCGCCGCGTCGACGCGATCGTGTCGGCGAGCTGGCGCGCGACCTGGCCGATCTCGGCCACCGGCATGAACGCGGCCACCGCGACCAGTACCAGCAGCGGCAACGCTTCGCGCGGGAACCCGCCGTGCGCGCACAGCAGCGCACCGAGCGCCGCGACGGCCAGCCCGCCGAGCCCGCTCGCGATTTCGAGCGCGGCGCTTTGCGCCGACAGATCGTCGAGCAGCTTCGCGCGCTGCTTGCCGTACGCGTCGACCTCGGCCACGAACGCCTCCCTGCGGCGGTCGAGCGCCTGGAACGCGGTGAGCTCCGCAAGCCCCTGAATCGTTTCGGTCAGGTGCGCGCCGAGCTGGCCGAGCGCGTCGCGCGCACGGCTGCCGAGGCGGTCGACGTCGCGACGCGCCAGCACCGGCGCGAGCCCGGCCCACAGCAGGAACGGCAGCAGCACGACCGCAAGCGGCCACGCCACCGACGCGAGCAGCGCCAGCACGCCGGCCGGCACGAGCAGCGCGACGAAGGCCGGCGCGAGCGTGTGCGCATAGAAATACTCGACGGTCTCCACGTCCTGCGTCGCCAGCGCGACCAGGTCGCCGGAACGGCGGCGCAACAGCCCGGCCGGCGCGAGGCGTTCGAGCGTCGCGAACAGCGCGATGCGCATCTCCGCGAGCAGCCGGTAGGCCATGTCGTGCGCGAGCCACGATTCGAGCCAGTGCAGCACGGCGGCGAGCGGCGCGACGGCCAGCAGCGCCGCGACGAGCGCCGCGCTCGGCTGCCCCGCCGACACCGCGCCGACCACCCGCGCCCCGATCACGCCGACGCCGATGAACCCGAGCACCCGGCCGATTCCGCACAGCACGGTCAGCGCGACCTTGCCCTTCCACGGGCGCACGAAGCGCAGCAGCGTCCGCAGCGTTTCCGGCCAGCCGATCGTCGCGGCATCGTCGTCCAGCGGCCGGACCTGCGGGCCCGCCGATGCGCGCGCGGCGGCGCCGGCCGTCGCCGCCGCGCCGACGGCGTCGGCCGCCGCTTCGAGCTGCGGCCCCATCAGCCGGCGATAAGGGCCATCGCGCGCGATCAGCGCCGCGTGCGTGCCCGTGTCGACCACCTGCCCCTGGTCGAGCACCAGGATGCGGTCGGCGCCAATCACGCTCGACAGCCGGTGCGCGAGCACGAGCGTCGTGCGGCCGCGCGTGAGCCGGTCGAGCGCCTGCTGGATCAGCGCCTCGTTTTCCGCATCGACGGACGACAGCGCCTCGTCGAGCAGCAGGATCGGCGCGTCGCGCAGCAGCGCGCGGGCGATCGCGATGCGCTGGCGCTGGCCGCCCGACAGCATCAGCCCGCGTTCGCCGATGCGCGTCGCGTAGCCGTCGGGCAGCGCCATGATGAAATCGTGCGCGTTGGCGGCGCGCGCGGCCGCGATCATGTCCGCGTCATTCGCATCGGGCCGGCCGAGCCGCAGGTTGTCGGCGACGCTGCCGTCGAACAGCGTCGCATCCTGCGCGACGACCGCGATCATCTCGCGCACCTGGTCGGGGTCGAGCGCGCGCACGTCGTGGCCGCCGATGCGGATCGCGCCGCCCTGCGCATCGTGCTGGCGCAGCAGCAGCCGCACGATGGTCGACTTGCCCGCGCCGCTCGGGCCGACGATCGCGACGGTCTCGCCTTCGCGCACGGCGAAGCTCAGCGCCGCGTGCGCATCCGCGCGCCGCCCCGGATAGGCGAAGCGCACGCCATCGAAGACGAGCTCCGGCCGCAGGCCCGTCACGCGCGGCGCGGCGGCGGGTGCCGTGCCGGGCGCGTCGAGCAGCGCGTGGATCGCATTCGCCGCCGACTGGCCGATCATGCCCTGATGCAGGACGCCGCGCAGGTCGCGCAGCGGCCGGAAGATTTCGCTGCCCGCCATCAGCACGATCAGCAGCGCCTCGAGGCTCATGTCGCCGTGCCGCACGCGCCATGCGCCGACCGCGATGGCCGCGGCCGCGCCGAGCCCCGTGCCGAGATCGGTAAAGAAGCGCGTCAGCAGGCCGAGCGCGAGCACCCAGAAGGTGCTGTCGGACAGCGCGCGCGCCTTGCGCGCCAGCTTCTCGCCGAACGCGGCGCCCTGCCCGAACGCTTTCAGCGTCGGCAGGCCCTGCACCGCGTCGAGGAACTCCTCGCCGAACGCGTTGAACGCTGCCGAGCGTGCGAGCGCCGCGCGCCGGTCGGCGCGATGCACGAGCTGCGGCAGCGCGAGCGTGACGAGCGCACCGGCCAGCAGGATCGCGGCCGTCGGCACGTCCCACCATGCGAGCACCGCGAAGATCATCACGGGTGCGCACGCGGCGATCACGAGCTGCGGCAGGTAAACGCCGAAGAAGGTCTGCAGCTGCTCGACGCCGTCGACGACGGCGAGCATCACGCCGCCCGTGCGTTCGCCGCTGAACCACGCGGGGCCGAGCGCGGCGATCCGGTCGAACAGCCGCGCGCGCAGCCGGGCCTGCACCTGCCCGGCCGTGTGCTGCGCCAGCACCGTGCGGCGATGGTCGAGCCATGCGCGCAGCAGCACGCAGGCCGCCGTCGCCGCAGCGGCCCCGGCGATGCTGCGCACCGGCGCGCCGTTGAAGACGAGCGCCAGCATGCGCCCGAGAAAGACGAAACGGAGGATGCCGACACCCATCGCCACGAGCCCGAGCGCGACCGCCGCGGCCACCCGCCAGCGCACCCCCGCCATCATCGCCCATAGTCGTCCATCGAAATACATGCGTGCCCTCCGGTCGGTTTTCGTTACGGTTTTTCTTGACCGGACAGAGGCTACGCGCGCCGTCGCCGCGCGGCAAAAGATGATTTTTCAAGGGGTGTTGAGTCAACTACAATACCCCGCATGTCGCAGCACCTCCCTCCCCTTGGCGCACTGCGTGCCTTCGAAGCGGCCGTCCGCCTCGGCGGTTTCGCACGCGCGGCGGCCGAGCTGAACGTGTCGACCAGCGCGGTCAGCCACCAGATCCGTGCGCTCGAGGAAGCGCTCGGCGCGCGGCTGCTCGAACGCAGCGCGGGGCTCGGCGGCATTGGCCTCACGCCGGCCGGCGCGCGCCTGCTGCCGGCCGTCAGCGACGCGCTGTCTCGCCTCACCGACGCCTGCGCGGAGATTCGCGGCACCGCGCACCGGTTGACGGTGTCCGCCAACGCGCCGTTTTCGTCAATGTGGCTTGCGCGCCGCCTCGCGGAATTTTCATCCCTTCATCCCGAAACGCCGCTGCATGCGGTCGTGCTCGACGACGAGCCCGATTTCGCGCGCGGCAGCGTCGATCTCGCGATCGTGCACGTGCCGGCGCACCGGCTGACGGCCGACGACGACGTGCTGTTGCAGGAGAGCGTGTTTCCGGTGTGCAGCCCCGAGCTGTATCCGTTCGCGTCGGGGGCCGTGTGCCGCTGCCGGCTGCTGCAGGAAATGCACGAGAACAGCCCCGAGATCGACTGGCGCAACTGGTCGGCGGAGTTCGGCCTGCCGGGCGACTTCGAGACGAAAATCGTCCGTTACAGCAGCTTCAGCCAGGTGATCGGCGCCGCCGTCGGCGGCGCGGGCATCGCGCTCGGCCGCGCGCCGCTCATCGAGCCGGAATTGCGCAGCGGGCGTCTCGTGCCGCTCGTGCGGGGCCTGGAGCGCGCCGCGTCATGGCGTTTCGTGCTGCGGCGCAATCCGTCCACGCGGCATCGGCTGCTCGATCCGCTCGTCGCATTCCTGCGACAGGAAGCGGCGGCGACGCCGGTCACCGCCACGATGGTTGCGCCCGCATCCAATGATGCGCATGCGAGAGATGCGGGCGGCGCATAACGCGCGACCGGCCCGCCAATGAAGGAAGCCGGCGCGGGCGATGCCGCCCTGCCGCCGGCCTCGCGCGGTCACGGCGCGGCGAAGAACAACCCGACGACGCAGGCCATGCCCGCAAACCAGGTGAGCGAGCGCAGCGCGGCCCAGTTCAGCAGATACAGCAGCGAGTACACCACGCGGATCACGACGAACGCGATCGCGAGCTGGTCGACGCGATGCGCGTTCGCGCCCGACTGCCATGCAATGACGAGGCCGGCCGTGAACAGCGCGAGCGCCTCCCATCCATTGTGGTGCGCGGCCGCCGCGCGGGCGCGCCAGCCTTCGAGCTTCGCGAGGTAGTCGCGCGGCGCGTGGTTGTCGTAGCCCTTGTTCGCCTTCGCGAGCAACGTCAGCGGGAACGGCAGCACCGCCACGATGAACAGGCACAGCTGGGACGTCGTCATCTAAGCCTCCTCCTTTTGTTTACATCGTTCAATGACAAGATCGCCGAGAGCTTAGCATTGCGTCGCCGCGATCACGCACCGGTTTTCTAGACGGGGGACTCTGCCGGACGGCCGCCGGCCCTGCTTCTCCGGCCATGCTCGGCCAAAAATTCCACCAAATTGCCGACAAATACGTTAATTAAAACTGGTCATTCCCCAATACCATAGCGCTCGACACTGGCCGGATGCGCTCCGACGCCAGAACTGCTCACCCGCGCGGCGCGCCATCGCGGCGCTGCGCTTCGATCGACATCCGCCCGAGCCCACGCCATGCCCCGTCCCATCGTCGCCCATATTCGTCCCGACGCCGTCCGCCACAACCTCGAATTCATCCGCCGCACCGCCGCGCAGTCGCGCGTGTGGGCCGTCGTCAAGGCCAACGCGTACGGCCACGGCATCGAGCGGATCTATCCGGGCCTCGCGCCGGCCGACGGCATCGCGCTGCTCGATCTCGACGAAGCGGTGCGCGTGCGCGCGCTCGGCTGGGACAAGCCCGTGCTGCTGCTCGAAGGGATCTTCGAGCCGGCCGACGTCGAGCTGGCCGAGCGCCACGAGCTCACGGTGACCGTCCACTGTGACGAACAGCTCGACCTGCTGATCGCCGCGAAGCCACGGCGGCCGATCGACATCCAGCTCAAGATGAATTCCGGCATGAACCGGCTCGGCTTCCGCCCGGCCGCGTTCCGCGCCGCGTGGGAGCGCGCGGCGGGCGCGCCGTCGATCGGCAGGATCACGCTGATGACGCACTTCGCGAACGCCGACGAGGGCGAGATCGACTGGCAGCTCGACCAGTTCGACGCGGCGGCGGCCGGCATTCCGGGCGAGCGCTCGGTGTCGAACTCGGCCGCCGTGCTGTGGCACCCGCGCGCGCACCGCGACTGGGTGCGCCCCGGCACGATCCTGTACGGCGCATCGCCGACCGGCGCAGCGCGGCACATCGCCGACACGCCGCTGCTGCCTTCGATGACGCTGACCAGCAAGCTGATCGGCGTGCAGACGCTCGCGCCGCAGGAAACCGTCGGCTACGGCCGCCGCTTCACGGTCGAGCAGCCGATGCGCGTCGGCGTGGTCGCGTGCGGCTATGCGGACGGCTACCCGCGCCACGCGCCGGCCGGCACGCCGATCGCGGTGGACGGCGTGCGGACGCGCGTCGTCGGCCGCGTGTCGATGGACATGCTGACCGTCGACCTCACGCCCTGCCCGAATGCCGGCATCGGTTCGCACGTCGAGCTGTGGGGCGACCAGGTGAAGGTCGATGACGTCGCCGAAGCGAGCGGCACGATCGGCTACGAGCTGATGTGCGCGGTTGCACCGCGCGTGCCGGTCGTGGTCGTGCCGCCGGGCGCGTCGGCGGCGCCGCTGCGCACCGGCAGCTACGGGCGGTAAGCTGGACGTCGGCTGTCGCAGCGCTACGCAGCGCCGCGACGGCCCGCTTCATGCGCCGCGCGCGTCAGCTGCGCCAGCGCGGCGCGCGTTTCTCGAGGAACGCGTCGATGCCTTCGCCCGCATCCTCTTCCATCATGTTCCGCGCCATCACGTCGCCCGCGTACGCATACGCGTCGTCGAGCGTCATCTCGCGCTGCCGGTAGAACATCGTCTTGCCGTAGCGCACCGCGGCCGGGCTCTTCGCGACGATCTCCGCGACCTTGCGCGCAACGGCCGCATCGAGCGCATCTTCCGGCACCGATTCATTCACGAGGCCCCATGCGGCGGCCGTCGGCGCATCGACGAAGCGCCCCGTCACGAGCATGTCGAACGCGCGCTTCGCCGTCACGTTGCGGCTCAGCGCGACGGCCGGCGTCGAGCAGAACAGCCCCACGTTGATGCCGGACACCGCGAAGCGTGCCGTGTCGGCCGCGATCGCGAGATCGCATGCGGCGACGAGCTGGCAGCCCGCGGCCGTCGCGATGCCGTGCACGCGCGCGATCACGGGCACCGGCAACGCGCGCATTGCAAGCATCACGCGGCTGCATTGCGCGAACAGCGCGCGGTAGTAGTCGAGGTCGGGCTTGCCACGCATCTCGCGCAGGTCGTGACCCGCGCAGAACGCCTTGCCTTCGGCCGCGAGCACGACGCAGCGCACGTGCGGATCGGCGGCGAGCGATTCGAATGCGTCGTGCAGGCTCGCGAGCATCGCCTCGGACAACGCGTTGAATTGCCGGGGCCGGTTCAGCCGCAGCGTGACGACGCCGTCGTGGGCTTCGCGCAGCAGGATGGGGTCCGACGAAGAGGGATTCGCTTCCATGATGGGTCCACCTGATTGAAATCGATCGCGGTTCGGTAACGGATCAATATAGTCCAATCGGGGGCCCCGGTGGAGGCTGCCGCTTCGGCGCAGCAGATACGCGCCGTCACCCCGCCAGCTTCTTCAGCGCCTCCACCACCGCATCGCCCTTGAACGGCTTCACGATCCAGCCCTTCACGCCGGCCGCCTTGCCGCGCTCCTTCATCGCCGGGCTGCTTTCCGTGGTCAGCATCACGACGTTGACCGCCGCGTTCGCGAGCTCGCCGCGAATCTTCTCGACCATCGTCAGGCCATCCATGTTCGGCATGTTGACGTCGCTGATCACGAGCCGGATGCCGGGCGTCGCCTTCAGCTTCGCGAGCCCGTCCTTGCCGTCCACCGCCGTCGCGACATCCAGCCCGTGATTGCGCAGGAAGCCCGCGACTTCGTCGCGCACCGTGCCCGAATCGTCCACCACCAGAATCTTTGCCATGCGAGTTTCCCCTTCTCTTGCTTGAATGCCTAGAACAATTCGAGTTCGCCGGACTCGACCATCGGGCCGACGTCCTGCACCGATTCACGAAAATCCTCCGGCGACCAGCTCAGGCTGAACACGAAACGCTGGTCGATGCACACCGCCTGCCCCGTTGCCGGATCGGTCATCCAGTACTTGAAGCAGAGCTGCGGGCAGTCGCCGCCGAACGAGATGAATTTCTGCTTGTGATTGACGAGCAGCGGCACTTCCGCCTGATGGCGCGCGAGCGCCTCCGCGTCGCCGAGGTAGCGGTTCTTGAACGCGCCCCACACGAGGTTGGTCAGCTCGCCGAGCACGCCGTTCACGTCGCGGAAATCCGGCGTGCGGCCGTCGGCGCGCACGCCGCCGAGCCTGTCGAGCAGCGGCTGCTCGCTCGTCTGCAGCATCATGTAGCCGCGGCACCACGCGCTCTCCAGCGCGATCAGGCTGAACACCTCGCCGAAGATGATCTGGTCGCGCACGATGCACGGCGTGTCGCAGCGGATCGTCATGCCCGGAAACAGGCCGTCGAGCCGCGCCTCGGTGATCTCCGCGATGCCGCGCACGAGCGCGTTCGGATAGTCGCGGCTGAAGATGAATTCGTCGATCACGCGCCGCAGCGGCGTCATGTCGTCGGCGACGTAGGTCGCGCACGCGACGCGCGCGAGCGCGTCCGGCAGGCCGTCGCGCGACGCGTGCGCATCGCGGCGCAGGATGATCGGCAGCTCCGGGCGCAGCGCGTCGATCTGCGTCGCGACGATCGCGCTCTCCGCGCACGAGCCGCCGTAATCCTCGGCGAGCAGGATCGCGCCGAGATCGATGTTCGAGCGCAGCACCTGCAGCAGCCGGTTGCGGCGCACCGTCAGGCCGATCAGGTTGTGGTCGTCGCAGAAGCGCTTGATCGCGTCCGCGTGCGCGCGGCTTTCGTCGAGCACGAGCACCTTGCTGACGGGTTTGCCTTCGGTCATGGCGCGGTTTCCTTGGGTTCGGTTTCGTCGACCGGTGCGGTCAAAGCAGTCAAAACAGTTCGAGTTCGCCGCCGGTATCCACCGCCGCCGCTTCCGGCGCGTGGAAATCGAACGGCGCGTTCGCGCACACGCACAGCGTCGCGCCGATCCGCACGCCGTCGTCGAGCGTCACGTCGAACGCGGCAACGTGATCGGGGTTGAGCGCGGCGAAGTAGCCCATGCTCGCGTCGGTCAGCAGGTATGGCGTCGACATGCCGAGATCCGGGAAGTACGCCGTCAGCGCCTGGTTCATCGCGCCGCAGCACAGGTTCGCGACTTCCATGAACGCTTCCTGCAGCGGCAGTTGCGCGGCGCCGGCGAAGTAGCGGCGCGTCGCATCGTCGTCGCTGAAGCGCAGCGCGAGCAGCAGCCGGAAATTCAGCGCGGAGATCGTCAGCACGGCGACCTGCGCGGCCGGCTTCGAGCGCGGGCGGCGCTCGACCTGCGGCTCGCCCGCAGCCGGCGCGATGTCGCACGCGCCGCCGCCGGACGCCAGCCGCGTGCGCGCCGCGTCGAAGAAGATCCGCTCGAAGCTCGCCTTCGCCTGCGCGCCGATCACGCCGCCGCCCCTTCCAGCCGCGCATGCAGCTGCCCGGCCAGCGTCTCGACGGTCGCGAGCGCGGCGGTGATCATCTTGCCGCCCGCCTGGATGTCCTGGAACGTCGCCGCCGTCACGAGATCGTTGCGGTTCAGGCTGTCGCGATAGCTGTTCGACAATTCCTGCGAGCGTGCGGCGAGCCCGCGCACCTCGCTCGCGACGATCGAGAAGCCGCGGCCGGCCGTGCCGGCGCGCGCGGCCTCGATCGACGCGTTCAGCGACACGATCGACACGTGCGCGACGATCGCGGACAGCTCCAGGTTCTTCGCGCGCATGTCCTGGTTCTGCGTGGTCAGCGACGTCATCTGCTCGTGCCAGCGCTCGAACGTGCCGGCGAGGCCGCGCAGGCGCGCCGCCTCGTGCACGATCTTCTCGGCCTGCTGCGTGAGCGCGCCTTTCTGCGCGAGCGCCGCCTGCCGTGCGTCGCGCTGCGCGTCGGCCTCGGCCGCCTGCCGCGCGAGCGATTCGGCGAACCCGGCTTCCTTTTCCGCCCAGGCATCGGCCTGCTCGCGGTGTGCCGCGTCGATCTGGCCGGCTCGCGTCTGCGCAAGCTCGAGCGCATCGCGCAACGCATCCGCGTCGGCGGCCATCCGCGCGACGAGCCGCGCGCGCTGCATCCGGAACACGATCGCCGCGACGATCCCCGCCACGAGGGCGCCGGCCAGCGCGGCGCCGATAAGCATCCATGCCTGCACGATCACTCCGCTGCGTCGGCGTCCGCCATGCCGGCGCGCACGCGCGCGCGATCGGCCGACGCGTCGATGCCGGCGCCGTCCACCGCGAACGTGTCCGGCAGCGACACGATCGTGCGGAACGCGCGATAGGCCGCCCCGCACCGGTCGTCGGTGAAGCTCAGCCGGATGTCGCCGCCTTCGCGCTTCAGGAAGCTGCGCACCGCGTCCATCCCGACGCCGCGCCCCGACACCTCCGTCACCGCGTGCGCGGTCGAGAAGCCCGGCCGGAAGATCAGCTCGGCGACCGCTTCGTCGGTCAGCGCGTGCTCGGTATCCGCATCGAGCCAGCCGCGTTCGCGCGCGATGCCGCGAATCCGGTCGAGCGCGAGACCGCGGCCGTCGTCGCTCAGCACGAACTGCAGCCTGCCGCCGTCGACGCCGACCGCGAGGTCGATCGTGCCGACCGCCGCCTTGCCGGCCGCGCGGCGCTCATCCGGCGATTCGATGCCGTGGTCGATCGCGTTGCGCAGCAGGTGCATGAACACGTTCTTCAGCGTGCCGCCGATCTCGCTGCGCACGCGGTAGCCGTGGCTGTCGATGCGCACGGCGGGCGCCGCCTTGCCGAGCTCCGCCGCGAGCGACGGCAGCGATTCCATCACGCCGCCGAGCACGTCGCCGATGCTTTCGGTGCCGAGCACGCTCAGCATGCGGCGCACCGCGTCGCGCGCGGCGTGCCAGTCGGCCGCGTTCGCGGGGTCGGCGCCGTCGAGCATGCGCAGGCTCTCGCTGATGTGCGCGCGCTCGACCATCAGGTAGTGGCCGTGCGCGTGCGGCGCGGCGTCGCCGTTGCGGCCGAGCGTCTCGGTACTGATCGTCGCGTAGTGCTCGACCGCGTCGCGCACCCGCGCGAGATCGTCCATCAGCGCGTCGCGGTTCCACTCGGGGCCCGCGTCCGCGCGGCGCAGCGCGTCGTACGCCTGTTCCGCCTCGTGGACGATGTTGGTCAGGTGCTGCAGGCTGTACGTGCGCGCGTTGCCCTTGATCGTATGCATGTTGCGGAACAGCGCCGCGATGATCGAATGGTCCGCGCGCTCGTGCTGGCGGATCATCCGTTCGTTTTCGCTGAGGAAGCCCTTCGCGCTGTTCACGAACTGGTGGAACTTGTCCTGGCTGATCGACAGGATCTCGCCGATCATCTCGAGCCGGCGCTGCTGCTCGCCGGCCTGCGCGGTCAGCGCGCGCAGCTCGGTCACGTCGCGCACGCACAGCATCAGGCGCACGATCGTGTCGGTCTCGTCGGTGATCGCCGACCAGCTCAGGTCGAGCCACTTCTCGCGGCCGTCCGGCATGCGCTTCGCGACTTCGTTGACGAGCAGGTGCGCGTTGAATTCGAAGTTCATGCTGTCCTCGCCGAGGCACGCATGCACGGCGGCGTCGACCTGCGCGCGCACATCGGAGCCGAGGTTCGAATCGTCGAACACCAGCGCCATCATGTCGCGCCCGGCAATGTCCTGCGTCTCGAAGATCGTCTCGAGGTAGGCCGAGTATTCCGCATGCACGACCCCGCCGCCGACGACGGTCAGGATGCCCTGCGGCATGTTCTGCAGCATCGCCTGGATGTCGGCGGTCTTCTGCTTGAGCTGTGCGGCGTTCTCCTGGATCTTCTCGATCATCCCGTTGAACGCGACGATCGAATGGCCGATCTCGTCCATGCGGCCCACCGGCACGCGACGCGTGAAATCCTGGCTCGTCGCGATCTCGCTCATCATCGTCTGCATCCGGCTCAGCGGGCGCGTGATCTGGCGGTACAGCACGAAGCCGAGCGCGGTCAGCAGCACGATCACGGTGCCGGCGACGCCCGCGATCGCGGTCGCCGTCGTGGCCAGCATTCCGTTCAGCGCGCGGATCGCGTCGTCCTTCTGGCGGTTCTTCTCGACGCGCAGCGTGTCGACGATGCTCTCGAGCTCGTCGCGATACTGCGCGACGTTCGCGAACAGGAACGCCTGGGCCATCTCGGTCTTGCCGTCGGCCTTCATCTTCACGGTGTCGTCGATCGCCGAGAAGTAGTTCGTCGCGCTGTCCTTCGCCTGCGACACGAGCCCTTCCTGCGCGTGGCCCGCGGCCGACTTCGCCTGCGCGTCGAGCGCCGCGCGCAGCGCCGCCTGCTTCGCCTTCAGCTCGTCGCGCGCCTGCGCGGCGGTGTTCGCGTCCGGCGCGTAGATCAGCGTCATCGTCGCGATCTGGATGTTTTTCACGTCGGATACGAGATCGGCGGACGCGAGCGCGCTCGGCACGATCCCCTGCGTGACCTGCCGCACCTCGGACGCGCTCTTGCGCGTCTGGACCACGGCATAGACGCCGATCGCCGACAGGGCGAGAAACGTCAGGACGACAAGCAACGTAATGCGATGACGGATGGTCATGTGTACAACTCCCCGTAGCGATCCGGCGTCAACCGCTCGCGCGTTCTCATTGAAAGAATGTCGAGCGCCGAATTATCGGGGATGCTTTATGACGGTCCGATGAACCTTAATCAAACGATTATTTTGAAAATCGGAATGATTAATTGTCTGACGATAATCCTAAAGTTTTTTGAGCGGATGCCGTTAACTGTTGGCCCAGCCTCGCTGGGGAAGGCTTTTCGTGCAGGCCGAGCGATGCATGAGACGTTTGCTGCGCGCGAATTATTTTTGATGATGCGCGCATTCTGATAATGCGTCGTCGCAACGTAAAACGTTTGCGCATTATTGCCGAATGAATCCGGCTCAATCGGAATTTTTCTATTGAATTGCGAGCGCGCGCATTACGGCGCCGCCGCGTGCCAGTCTTCGACCTGCAGGCCGGCGACTCGCACGAACTCGCGCATGTTGTGTGTGATGAGCACCAACTGCCGGGCACGCGCCTGCCCGGCGATCAGCACGTCATAAGGGCCAATCGGCGTGCCGGCGGCCGCGAGCTGTGCGCGGATCTCGCCTGCATGCTGCGCGTCCTCCGCATCGAACGCGACCACCTCGAACTGCAGCGCCTCGACGCGCGCCAGATTCGCGGCCGCCCGCTGACTTTTATACGCACCGTAATAGAGTTCGTGCGCAACGATCGACGGCAGTCCGAAATCGGCGGGCTGATGGGTGCGCAAGCGCGCCAGCATCGCGGGCTCGCCCTTGAGGATGGCGATGATCGCGTTGGCATCCAGCAGGTATTTCATTCGAACAGATCCAGTCCGGGGCGATCCTGCTCGCCCGGTTGCGTGGTGGCCGCGGCCTCGAAATCGGCGTCGACCGGACCGATCAGCGGCGTCAACCATGTCCAATCCTGAGGGATGGGCTCCAGGATCACCGCGGCGCCGTGCCGCCGGATGCGAACCTCGGCGGTCTCGAAGCGGAAATCCTTCGGAAGCCGCACGGCCTGTGACCCGCCGTGCTTGAAGATCTTGGCGATATCCATCTACGCCCCCTTTTGTATCTACAATTTGTAGATATTCTAGCAGGGATGCCCGAGTCAACGCCTTCCGAACCGCGTGCGCCGGCACGGTAAGCAACGGCCTGCGCATCGAATATTGCCTCTCGTCAGGAAACAATCAAACTCAGCCAATCGCTATATCCCCCAAACGGAACACCCTAGACTGTAGCCTTCTCCCCGCTCCCGACATCCCCCGCCATGACCGACGTCCTGCCCCTGACCGACGAACCCGCATCGGGCCTCGCCTACCGCCTGCGCCCGGCGACGCCGCGGCCGATCGCCCGGCTCCTGCTGCTGCACGGCGTGGGCGGCAACGAAACCAACCTGCTGAATGTCGCCGACGCGATCGATCCGCGTATCGAGATCGCCTTCGTGCGCGGCCCGCTCACGTTCGGCCCCGGGCAGCACGCATGGTTTCCGGTGCGGTTCGGCCCGCGCGGCCCGGAAATCGACGCGCAGCAAGCGGAAGCGAGCCGCGCGAAGCTGCTGGCAATGGTGCGCGCATTCCGCGCACTCGACGGCGCGGCCGCGTTGCCGACCGTGATCGCCGGCTTCAGCCAGGGCGGCATCATGAGCGCGAGCGTCGGCCTGACCTCGCCCGCCGACGTCGCCGCGTTCGCGGTGCTGTGCGGGCGCATCCTGCCCGAGATCGATCCGCTGATCGCGCCGCGCGACGCGCTCCGCTCGCTGCATGCGCTGATCGTGCACGGCCGCCTCGACGACAAGCTGCCCGTATCCTGGGCCGAAGCCGCCGACGCGAAGCTCGCCGCGCTCGGCGTCGCGCACGACACGCGGCTGTACCCGGCCGGGCACGCACTGACCGACGACATGATCGGCGACTTCAGCCGCTGGCTCGACGCGCGCGCCGGGCTGAACTAGCCGCGAAGCAAACACGCGCCCGGCCCGGGCAGCCTGCCGTCACGCGTTGTTCGGGCGCTCCGCGAGGCCACCGCTCCCGGCGGCCCGTGCCCGCGCCCGCGCATCGCCGAGCTTCACGAGCACCCAGCCGACCGTCAGCGCGAGCGCGATGAGCGGAATCGTCGCGATGGTCCACGTGCCGCCCGGATAGTCGAACGCCATCAACACCAGCACGCCGAGCAGGAACGCGAGCGTGAGCCAGGACGTGAACGGCGCGCCGGGCATCCGGAACGCGACGTCGTTCAGCTCGCCGCGCGCGACCTTGCGGCGGAACAGGATCTGGCACATCACGATGAAGCCCCACGTCGCGATGATGCCGAGCGACGCCATGTTCAGCACGATCTCGAACGCCTGCGCCGGCACGAGGTAGTTCAGCGGCACGCCGATCGCGTTGATCGCGACCGTGATCAGGATCCCGCCGTACGGCACGCCGCGTGCGTTCATCCGCGCCATGAAGCGCGGCGCGGAGCCGCCCATCGCCAGCGAACGCAGCACGCGCCCCGTCGAATACAGCCCGGAATTCAGGCTCGACAGCGCCGCCGTGAGCACCACGACGTTCATCACGGTGCCGACGTACGGCACGCCCAGCTTGCCGAAGAAGGTCACGAACGGGCTTTCGTGCGCGCTGTACGCGGTCCACGGCAGCAGCGTGATCAGCAGCAGCACCGAGCCCACGTAGAACAGCGCAATGCGCCACATCACGCTGTTGATCGCCTTCGGCAGCACCTTGCGCGCATCGGCGGTTTCGCCGGCCGCGACCCCGACGAGCTCGATGCTCGCATACGCGAACACGACGCCCTGCACGATCAGCACCGCGGGCAGCACGCCGTGCGGAAAGATCCCGCCGCTTTCGGCGATCAGGTGCAGCCCCGGCATGTGCCCGCCGACCGGATGGCCGCTCGCGAGGAACAGGCTGCCGACCAGCAGGAACACGCTCAGCGCGCCCACCTTGACGAGCGAGAACCAGAACTCCATCTCGCCGAACACCTTCACGCCGATCATGTTCATCGTCGACACGATCGCGAGCGCGCCGAGCGCGAACACCCATTGCGGCACGTCCGAGAACACTGCCCAGTACTTCATGTAGATCGCGACCGCGGTGATGTCGACGATGCCGGTGGTCGCCCAGTTCAGGTAGTACATCCAGCCGGCGACGAACGACGCCCGCTCGCCCATGAACTCCCGCGCGTACGACACGAAGCTGCCGCTGGTCGGGCGGTGCATCACGAGCTCGCCGAGCGCGCGCATGATCAGGAAGGCGAACACGCCGCACACGAGGTACACGAGCGCCAGCGCGGGCCCCGCGTGCTGCAGGCGGCCGCCGGCGCCGAGGAACAGCCCCGTGCCGATCGCGCCGCCCATCGCGATCATCTGCACGTGCCTGGGTTTCAGTTGCTTCGCGTAGCCGGTTTCGTGCGACGCGAACAGCGCGTCCCGTTCGGCGTGATGCGGGTGACGAGGATCGGCGCCGCCGGCCGTGTCGGCCGGGCGCTCGCTGGCGTGCTTCATGAGGTGTCTCCGATGTGATTGGATGTGCCGCGCGCCGGTGGCGGCGCGGCCGCGGGCTCAGGGGCGCCGCATTCAGTAGACGCGCGGCTGGACCAGCGCTTCGGGCCGCAGCGCCTCGTCGAGCTGCGCCTCGGTCATCAGCGCGCGGCCGAGCACGATCTCGCGGATGGTCTTGCCGCTTGCGTGCGCCTCGGCGGCCACCGACGTCGCGCTCTTGTAGCCGATGTACGGATTGAGCGCGGTGGCGAGCGCGACCGAGCGCTCCATCGTGTCGCGCAGGCGCTCGGGGTTCGCGGTGATGCCCTTCACGCACTTGTCGGCGAGCGTCGTGCACGCGGCCGTCAGGTGGCCGAAGCTGCGGAACAGCGCGCTCGCGATCACCGGCTCGAATGCGTTGAGCTGAAGCTGGCCGGCCTCGGCGGCGAAGGTCACCGTCAGGTCGTTGCCGAACACTTCGAACGCGACCTGGTTGACCACCTCCGGAATCACCGGATTCACCTTGCCGGGCATGATCGACGAGCCGGCCTGCATCGGCGGCAGGTTGATCTCGCCGAAGCCGGCACGCGGGCCGCTCGACAGCAGCCGCAGGTCGTTGCAGGTCTTCGACAGCTTCACCGCGATCCGCTTGAGCACGCCCGAGATCTGCACGAATGCGCCGCAATCCTGCGTCGCCTCGATCAGGTTCGGCGCCGTGCTCAGGTCGAGGCCGGTGATGCGGCGCAGCGCCGCGAGCGCCTTGGCCGCGTAATCCGGATGCGCGGTGATGCCCGTGCCGATCGCGGTCGCGCCCAGGTTGATCTCGCGGATCAGCGCGCTCGCCTCCTGCAGGCGCGCGATGTCTTCCGTCAGCATCACCGCGTAGGTGGAGAATTCCTGGCCGAGCGTCATCGGCACCGCGTCCTGCAGCTGCGTGCGGCCGAGCTTCAGCATGCCCGCGAAGGCCTCGGCCTTTTCGCCGAACGCGTCGCGCAGCCGGACCATCGCCTCGAGCAGGTGCTCGATCGCGAAGCAGGTCGCGACCCGGATCGCGGTCGGATAGACGTCGTTGGTGCTCTGCGCGAGATTGACGTGCTCGTTCGGGTGCAGGTACGCATACTCGCCGCGCGCATGACCCATGAGCTCCAGCGCGCGATTGCAGATCACCTCGTTCGCGTTCATGTTGGTCGACGTGCCCGCGCCGCCCTGGATGATGTCGACGACGAACTGGTCGTGCAGATGGCCTTCGCGGATCTCGACGCAGGCGGCCGCGATCGCGTCCCGGTACGACTGCGGCAGCAGCCCGAGTTCGCAGTTGGCGTCGGCGGCCGCTTCCTTCACGGCCGCCAGCGCGATGATCAGGTACGGGAACGACGCGATGCTGCGGCCTGAAATATCGAAGTTCTCTTTCGCGCGCAGCGTATGGACGCCGTAATACGCGCTCGCCGGAATATTTCGTTTGCCTAAAAGATCGGTCTCGACGCGGAAATCGCTGCCTGCCATCGTGTCTCTCCAGATGTGTCTCGGATGTGTATCGTGACGCCGGGCCGGCCGGCGTCAGAAGGGCCCTCGGTGCATGCGTCGCGTTGCGGAACCAGTCTTCGCCGGCCTGCCGCCCGCGCAGCGCGTTCGCATTCTATGCCTTTGCAAAAACATGCTCCTTTCTTTATTATCGAAAGCGGTTTTGCGTCGGATGCAACAGCGAGGAACGGATGAGCAAGCGGCCGAGAGAAGTGGGCATCGATCACCTGGGCGCGATGCGCGCGTTCGTGCGGGTCGTCGAAACGGGGAGTTTTTCTGCCGTCGCGAAGGAAATGCACGTGTCGACGTCCACCGTCGCGCGCAAGGTGTCGGCGATCGAGGATGCGCTCGGCGTGCCGCTGCTGCACCGCTCCACGCACAGCGTGACGCTGACCGAAGCGGGCGCCATCTATCTCGAACGGGCCGTCACGCTGATCGCGGATCTCGACGACACGCTGCGCGTCGTCGCCGAGCTGAACGCGCGGCCGAGCGGGCCGCTCAAGCTCACCGCGCCGGTGGCGTTCGGCCGGCGCCATCTCGCGCCGCTGATCGCGCCGTTTCTCGCGCGCTACCCGACGATCCAGCTCGATGTCCGGCTGACCGACAACCACAACGACCTCGTCGCCGGCGGCTTCGATCTCGACATCCACGAAGGCGAGAACTACCTCGACAACCTGGTCGTGCAGAAGCTGTCGCGCAACGACAGCATCCTGTGCGCGGCGCCCGCGTATCTCGATCGCCACGGCCGCCCGGCCGAGCCGCGCGCGCTCGCGCATCACAATTGCCTGCGCTACGTCCACCCGGAAGGCGACCCACGCTGGGAGCTGACCGACGGCGACGCGCGGCACAGCCTGCTGCCGGCCGGCAACCTGGTCACGGACCACTCGGAACTGCTGCTCGAGGCGACCACCGCCGGGCTCGGCATCGCCGAGTTCGAGATCTGGCTGGTGCGGGACAAGCTGGCGAGCGGCCAGCTCGAGGTCGTGCTGCCGCGCTATCGGCTGCAGAACAAGCTGACCGGCGAGTTCATCTACATGGCGTATCTGGCGAACCGGCGCAGCTCGGCGAAACTGCGGGTGCTGCGGGATTTCCTGGCGGAGCACCTCGCCCATATCGGCGAGCTGTCCGAAGCGGAACTGCGGAAGATTCGCGGCGGCCGGCGCTGAGCGCCGTCGATCCGCCGCGCGGCGGGTTGTGCGCGCGGCCGGTCAGGCCGGCAGCAGTTCGAACGGGAACGTCGCGCGGCCGACCTCGACGCCCTGCGTGTTCAGCATCCGCGGCCGATGGAACGCCGCCAGTTGCCCGCGCTGCTCCGCCGTGCCGATCCGCAGCCGTTCGAGGATTTCGCTGACGAGCATGTACAGCACGTCGGTATTGCCGTCCTCGACCTTGACCGAAATGCCCAGCGCGCCGACGGCGCCGAGGCGCCGGGTCTGTTCGGACGCGCGCACGCCGATCCCGTAGCACGCATCCGCGCCGACCTTGCCGACCACCTGCCCGCCGAATGCCCGCATCAGCACGGTGCAATAGCGGCCGTCGCCGGCGACGAGCTCCGGATGGCGCGTCATCGCGTGATGGAGCCGCGCGAGCGCGCGAACCCGGTCGGTGTGCTCACTGTCGCCACCGGCTTGCACCGCATCCGCGCCATCGGCAAGCCCGGCATAGATGCGCGCCAGGCGATCGAGCGGGAAAGCCGGCGTCGGCAGGTTGCAGCCGTCGATCCCCCACTCGACTTCGTCGTCGCGCAGGCCGCACGCCTCGGCAACGACCCGCATCACCTGCACCTGCATCGGATGGGCCGGCAGATGGTAGTCGGCGATCGCGGCGCCGATCGCCTGTGCGCCCGCCAGCATGCCGACGTGCTTGCCCGAGCAGTTGCTGCATACGCCGGTCGGATTGAAATCGCGCTTGATCCACGACCGCAGCACCGCGTCGGACAACGGCGCGTGCCCGCCGCAGCGGAGGTCCGATTCCTGCACGCGCACCTTGGCGAGCATCGCGCGCGTGCGCTCGATGTGCCGCTCCTCGCTGCTGTGCGACGCGCACATCAGCGCCACGTCCGCCTCGTCGAAGCCGAACCGGTCGGGGCCGCCCGTCTCGAGCACGGCCAGCGCCTGCGCGGGCTTGGCCGCCGATCGCGCGAGTGTCATGCGCCGCGGGTCGCCCAGCCGGTACAGCAGCCTGCCGCGCGCATCCACCACCGCGGCGTGGGCGACGTGCGTATTCTCGATCGCGTTGCCACGGTACGTGACGACGGCTGCGCCATTCGTTCTCATTCTCTCCCTGTCTCCATGCTCGGGGCCACATCATCGGGCCGGGTCAAACCGGAGTGGAAGTGTATCGAGTCGGCCCCGCGTTGCGCGGCGCCGCGGATGGAAAGTGGTGTTGCGCGCGGCGCAAAGGCAAATCAGTGATGCCGGCGAGACCTTCATCGACCTCCACGCGCCGCCCGGTTTGATCGAACTCGCCGGGTGGGCGGTGCATCCCGCCGCCAGCGCGCATGACCTTGCCGGCAACGGGTTTCGCGCATCAAGCCTCCAGCGCCAGCGTCGCGAACGTCGAGAGCCAGTGCTCGCCCATATAGTCGCCCGCCACATGCGCAAGCGCGCTGTCCAGATGCCGGCCGGCCGCATCGAGCAGTTTCGCGCGGCGTGCATCGCCTTCCGGCAGCGCGCCGGCAAGCGAGCGCTGGCACCACGCACGGCTCAGGTTCAGCCCGTCCAGATGCGCGATCTTGCCGTCGCTGCGGTCGCTCACCGTCGCCGGCTCGAACAGTGTCGCGGGCTCGCCTCGCGCGAGATCGGGCAGGAAACGCGCGAACCAGCCGTCAAATTCGGCGGCCGGCAGCACGCGCCGCATCAGCTCGGCCTCCATCAGCGCGGGCGACAGGAATTCATCGCCCGACGGCTCCCACGCCTGGCACGCGGCGTCATTCAGATGCCAGCGCCGCGCGGTATCGGCGATCAGCGCGGCCAGCCCGTCGCGCCGCGTTTGCCGCGCGAAATCGAGGGCCAGCGCGAGCGCGAACGCGGTGTTGAAATGCGTGCCGACGCGCAGCGGATAGGTCGCCTTCGGCAAGAAGGTCTCGAAGCGCGCGACGAACAGGTCGGTGAGCGGCGCGAGCGTCTTCGCCCAGCGCGCGGCCTGCGGCAGCGTGCCCTTCGGCGCAAGCCGCTCGAGCTGCGCCGCGAGCGCGAGCAGCCAGGCCCAGCCGTACGGCCGCTCGAAGCCGCTGTTGTGCGGCAGCGCGAGATACGCGCGCTCGCCGGCGACGTTCGCGTCGGTGACGTGCGCGTCGACCACCGCGACGATGCGCGCCGCCTCCGGCAACGACGGGAAGCGTTCGAGCAGATGCAGCACGAGCCAGTAGCCGTGCACGCACGAATGCCAGTCGTAGCTGCCGTAGAAGATCGGGTGCAGCGCGCGCGGCCCCTGGATGTCCTGCGGGCCGGCAAGCGAATGCGTGAGCCGGTTCGGGTATTCGCGCGTCAGGTGCGCGAGCGCGAGCGACGCGAATTTCGACGCGATGTCGGGTGTGAGTCGGGCGGTCATGAGCCTCTCTTCAAGTCGTCGGTAACGGACCGCGAACACGGGCATCGGCCGCGCGCCGGCTGAAAGGAGCAGGCGCGCGGCCGGCACGACGCGGAGGTTCGCGGCCATCGGCGGCATCAGCGTACCGCAGAAGCCCGTCCGGCATCCCGGTCGCGCCTTGACGCGCACGATGACGGCCGCCGTTTCGTCGGACGAATCGGCGCGGGCGGGCTCGCCGGCGCCCGCCCGCATGGCGGCGCCCCCGCCCAGCAACTACACTGAAAGGCATCCGCAACACACGGGAGAGCCGCCATGATTGACGTATTCGAGACCATCGGCAGCCGCGCGTTCTCCGCTCACCTGGCGAAGGACGGCATGGTCACGCTGATGGAACAGCGACACGAAGTCGACCGCGTGACGCTCGCCACCGCCTATGCCGCGCTCGTCGAGGACGTCGAGCAGGAACAGGACCTGCGCGAAGCGACGGTCGAAGGCATGATGCGGGCGCTGATCCAGGGGTATGCGCGCAGCCACTGAGCCGCGCCCGCGCCTGGATGCGTTTGCCTGAACCTGCTTCACCCGTGACCGCGGCGCGCGTCGGCGCAGGCTGACGCGCCGCCCCTCCCGTCCCGCTTTCCCATCGCGCTTCCCCGCGCCATTCCGGCCGCGCGGAACACCACGTCGACCGCCGCGTAAATCTGCGCTTCGACCCAGCGTTTTTCACGGCGCGCCCGACCGGAAAATCGATATCCGCCCGTCGCCGCGCACACGCCCGCTTTTCAATCCGGTTTCAAAAGATTTGCGATCGCCGTTCGAATCCGCACGCGATTGCGGCGCGCTGCCGATCCGTCGCGGCCGCCCGGCCAGCGGCGTCGCCGGGCATGCGATTTTCGACAGGCGGCGGCCCATTGACCTATCTTTAATAGGATGAAAAAAGCGCGGCGCAATGCGCAGAAAATTCGATTGCCGGCGAACGCGCCCCATGACAGCATGCGGGGCGTCGGCAACCGGGCAGAACCGGCGCCATCCGGCCGTTCGGCGGGGTCCGGGATCGCCCCGTTTCATGCCGCATGCCGCTCCGCCGGACCCAACCACGACCCACGCTCTCCGGGAGACTGACATGGCTACTGCGACGCCCCGCGCCGGCATCCCCCTCCTGCCCGCCCCGCTGCGCGGCGGCCGGTACACGCTCGGCACGCGCATCGTGCTCAGCTTCGGCGCGATCTTCGTGCTGATGCTGGCCATGGCCGCCATTTCATACACCCGTTTGACGGCGATCGACGACGAGGCCAACAGCCTGCAGCGCGATTCCGTGCCGGGCCAGTATCTGTCGATGGCGCTGCGCGCGACGTCCAACGAGACCTACGCGATCGTCGAGCGCGCGCTGTTCGTCGACAACGATGCCGACGGCATGAAACGGGATCTCGGCCGGCTGCCCGACGCGCTGCGCCGTCTCGACCAGACCGCGAGCCAGTACGAGACCACGCTGTTCCGCGACGACGACAAGGCGCAATTTCGCGCCTTCCGTTCCGCATACGACCAGTACCTGCCGCTGCTGAACGACGCCGCCCGCGCCGCGCCCGACGACCGCACGGCCGGGCGGGCCGCCTTCGCGCGCCTGGCCCCGGCATGGGAGGCGCTGATCCGCGCGAACGACAAGCTGGTCGTCGAGAACCGCAACCAGGCCGACGAATCGGCGCGGCTGATCCGCGGCTCGGTGACCAGCGCGGAAGCGACACTCGCCACGGCGCTGAGCGTCGTGCTGCTGGCCGCGCTCGGGCTCGGCTATGCGCTGTATCGCGCGATCACGGCGCCGATGGCGCGGCTCGTCGAAGTGCACGACGCGATGCGCACCGGCAACCTGAACCAGCGGCTCGACCTGCGCCGCCAGGACGAATTCGGCACGCTGCAGGACGGTTTCAACCGGATGACCGAGGAGTTCGCCAGCCTCGTCTCGCAGGCGCAGCAGTCGTCGCTGCAGGTGACGACGTCGGTCGCCGAGATTGCCGCGACGTCGAAGGAGCAGCAGGCCACCGCCAGCGAGACCGCGGCCACCACCACCGAGATCGGCGCGACGTCGCGCGAAATCCTCGCGACCTCGCGCGACCTGCTGCACACGATGAACGAGGTGGCGGGCGTGGCCGAGCAGTCGGCGGCGCTCGCCGGCGCGAGCCAGAGCGGGCTCACGCACATGGAAGAAATGATGCGCAGCGTGATGGAGGCGGCCGGCTCGGTGAACGCGAAGCTCGCGATCCTCAACGAGAAGGCGGTCAACATCAACCAGGTCGTCGCGACGATCACCAAGGTGGCCGACCAGACCAACCTGCTGTCGCTGAACGCGGCAATCGAGGCCGAGAAGGCCGGCGAATACGGCCGCGGCTTCGCGGTGGTCGCGACCGAGATCCGCCGGCTCGCCGATCAGACCGCCGTGGCGACCTACGACATCGAGCAGACGGTGAAG
>Ga0157367_1000329_pt1 | contig 24098 bp, 17 predicted proteins | sample AttbisABBM2_FD_113142 | JGI IMG/M metagenome (GOLD analysis project Ga0157367, IMG submission 113142) | Fungus gardens microbial communities from leaf cutter ant in Botucatu, State of São Paulo, Brazil - Atta bisphaerica ABBM2 | ecosystem: Host-associated > Fungi > Mycelium > Unclassified ... | reverse complement strand
CAAATTGCTCAATGGGCGGCCGCGTCAGACACTCGACTGGGACACACCCGAGGAAGCAATGGCCAAGGAATTGGAAAAGGCTGGATTAGCTCAACGTTGCACTTGACTCTTGAGACCGCCCAGTCATGGGAAATGATTGCTCGCGTCGGCATGGATCTGGCAGAAAATGCGGCGCAATCCACGCGGCTGACGCTGTTGAACATGGTGCGTACAAGGCCCACAGTTCAACCGCGCCCCTATCATCCGCCGCATGCGCTATTCCAGGCAGTTCTCGCAGGAGGAGACGCCCCCGCCGGGAGCGGCTTACTGCAATCGATGGCTGGCTGGACCGTCGTAACTGGATCGACGGCTCCCCGACGGTGCTTAACTACTTTAATCCCCTGACTTTGCAATATGGCCTCCATGTCAAACTGGATGTTGCCTGCCAAATACGTACCGACAGTCTCCTCTAAGTGAATTGCACCGTTTGCATCATACTTAATCATTGCATCAAATAAAATTTCGTTCTTAGCTTTGCAATCGCCATTTGAATACAACTCAACTTCAGTTGCATTATAGATAGTGAATCGAACCCCCTCCCTCACTCCCCGCATACACATGAAACGCGCTTGCTTGTCATAGGTAAGAATCGGAGTGGACCAAAAACATTTATTCTGCGCGTCCGTGGACACTGCGCGTTGTTCATAGTAGTTGATCGCTTTTTCGAAAAACTTGACCACTTTGTCGCCATCGGAATTTACCGAATCGTTCACTGCATCGTCATTCTGGGAATTCAATTCCACAAGTTTCTTTATGAGAAAATAACCTGGTATGCCCACAGTCGCGGCCCCCCCAGCCGCACCCAAAAATATCCCCCCCGCTTCGAAGGGGCCCAATTTTCCTGCTTTCGCGGTTCGTAACATTTCTTTTACCCTGCTCATAAATCCTCTGGATGCAGGGTCGAAATTTGCATTTGCGTTGGTGAGCATAACCGCTCCGTCATTATAATCTCCGAATTGCACCATCGGGGCCACATCAGTCGACGAGATAGAATCAAGAGGAATGTCTTCGAATTCAACGGGGGCGTCTGACGCAGAGTGAAAACTATCAATGGAAACATTATCCCCCCCAGCGTCAACTGTCGCGCCCGGATCACTCGCACTCCCGCCACTTGATCCTGAGTTGAACCCTGTATCGGCTTCGGGTTCGATACTAGACGCTGAACTCTGCGCACCCACATTCCCGTCGCTTGATACTGGGTTAAGGTCCGTCCCAGTATCGGATGTCGGAAGTGCCGTATATCCGTTGGCGCGCGATTGGTCGAGCGCCACCCCCACCTTTTGCCCCACCACGCCCCCTACCCCGGCCGCCCCCGAGACCGCCGCCAGCCCCACCGCAATCTCCGCAACGGAGGCTAGATTAATATCTGTATACTTCTTAAGGTGAAACGTCTTAGTCAAATATGGTAATCCACCGGGTAACCAGTTGATCGTACCCAGCTCCGTACTTGGTACCACCATGTCCTTGTCGTGAAAATCTTTTCCATCACCAGACCTAATAGGCCAAAACCCAATTGGCGTAAGTTTTTCCCGTTTACGCCCTGGCCCTGCTGTTCTATCAACAACGTACAGTACATACGAAGGACCTGATGAGAACACGCTCGAGCCTGAAATTTTTTCAACATACGCCCAAACGGTAGTGAGAGGCTCCGGCAGCCTATCCAACCCACCCGTTGGAATCGAAGAAGGAACATCGTCGTCTCCGCCGCGCGGAATGGAAGAAGAAACGCTCTCGTTTTCACGGCGATTCCGCACCTTAAAATCATAAACCATACATGACCACCATTTAAATTATGCTTGGACCATTGAGTTCGGATCTCACGCCTCGACGGAGGTGCTGCACTTATCTGGCACCCTCACACAATATCAGAAAACCGTAAATGCATTAACATTAGATAGTTAAAATTTCGCCTTAATTTGTAACATGGATATATTTACAGAATTTGCTTCGAGCATGATCCATAGCCGAATCTACTTGGACCAACACAGTTGTCCGTCTGGCGGAGGCTTCAGCTCAGCTCAAGGATTCCACGCTTAGTTCGATTGACACCTGCCGCACTCCAGGAGCAGGGTTAAAAGCACTTTGCTAGAATTCAGTTGGCGGTCTTGGCCGTCGTATCCGCACCCCGGTCGCTAAAAGTGGATAATACCGTCGCTTCTCAGTCGCAGGGTCATCCAAGTCCACATGCTCGACTGGCTCCGAACTTTCCCTAGATGTGATCCTTTCCCAGTCTCGCCGAAGCGTTGCTAGATCTTGCGGCATTTCGAATTTAGGCTCAACTTTTTCGCGCATATAGTCAGGGAAATCCCCCTCCCCAAACCTCACGGGGATGTTCTCACTGACACAACACCGACGAATATAATCAGCAACCGATGCGCCAAGCTCATCATAAAATGGCTTAATATTAAGAATTCCCAAGTTAATGGTGTAATCCCCAGCCACCCAATTAACGATTTTGTCGTCACCCTTTCTCATTTTAAAAACGACCATCTCCACACCCACCCCCGAAAGTTTGGTGCGGTCAATGAAGTCGTACATTTTATACCATGATACCGCTTGTACAACGAACGGCGCCTGTTGCATGACCAAATGGATGAATCTTCCAGGCCTGGTGGTGGGGTATTGGTACACTTTCTCCAGCAGATCCATGTTTTGGTCGATTGGGCTAGGCTCGGCATCTTCCCTCCACTGTATTGCTTTTGTAATAAGCCAAGACAATAGCCCCCCTGCCGCGGCAATCACCGCTGTTGCCCCAGCGGTTGCCACCGCCGATACCATCGCTGCCGTAAACATCGTGGCAATTACAGCGCGCGCGGTTGCCGCCACAGCCCCAGAAAGCGCCGAGGAAGGAATCGTACTGGCGGCCGTCCTAAGATCCTGACTCGTCATCTCCCCAAGAATTTGACCATAATAATTCCTGGAAGATGCATCCCACTTAAAGCCGACGTTCGGGTACAATTTTGCAAGAGTGGTAATCTTTTTCTTATCAGCCAGAACAATTTCACGATCCTCATCAATATAAACTCGATATTTTGATTGATCAAATTTGATGGCCGATCTAATTAATTCATCCCTATTGGGAGTGCTCTGCCCCGTGCTCTGGCTGTCAGAAGGCGATGGCGGCGAAATGGTAATTGAAGGATCGAATGCTCCACTGTTACTGAGTTCCTGTATCGCCAGAGGATTAATAATTAGAACTCTGCCGCCCCGATTTCCGGGTAACGAGCTAGCGACATCGTCATCGCTACCACCCGGAATCGAGCTAGGGACATCCTCTTCGTTACTGCCCGGCATAGAATCTTCGCGGGGCTTTCGCATTCTATAGTCAGTCATCTTTTTCTTCCTTCATGTTGCGAAGTAACGACTCCACGTTGCCGGCCAGTTCCCGACAGATCTCCGGCCCGCCAGTCCCGACTCCGCCCGCTTGAGCGCATCCATGATCTGTCTATCCGTGAACTTCGATTTCTTTATTGAGTAGCCCCCCTTGCTGGAAACTCTACTTCCGATCCCGCTTACTGGCCGGGGGTATTACCCCTGCGTTGATTGAGTTCCTGCCACCTTTACACCGGCTGCCGGCCGGCCCGTACAAGCGTCGTCCCGACTTATCCCGAAGTGCGATAACGACCTCGGTTCTGACAGCGCTTTGTGGCTAACGATGCGTCATCGGACGGTTTGCTTTCGCTCAGCGTCTCAACACGTACCTGACGTCTTTACTCGACGTTTTTTCCTCAGCCGCTGACCACCACATCTTTTGGATGCAGCAGCACTGGGCGGGCGGTTGGAGCCTGTTCCTGCAAACTGACTCCGGACGGCCTACCCCATCTCTGCTACAGCGTCACGAGCTTGCGCTCGTGTTCGTGACACACTCATAGCCTTACACCACCGGGCATGGAAGAAGAAACGCTCTCGTTTTCACGGCGATTCCGTACTTTAAAATCATAAGCCATACAGGACAACCCTTTAAATTATGCTCGGACCATAGAGCTCGGATCTCACGCCTCGGCGGAAGTGCTGCACTTATATGGCGCCCTCACACAACACCAGAAAACCGGAAAGGTATTAACATCCGATAGTTAAATTCACCTTAATGTGTAACCGGGATATATTCGCCTAACATCCATGATGTGGTAAGTTTGCTCGCGATATCCTCGTAAACAGCAGTCCCACCATCAAACGAATCGGCAATCGAGGGCGGCCCGCCGCGCTCGCGCCACTGCCGACCAGTACCGCAAACTCCCAGAAAACCAATCAGACAAATATCGATTCTGGGAGTTTGTTAAATCACGACCTCCGCCTAACGCCTTGCTGCGCTCGCCTTTGCGACCTTATGCAGAAACGACTACATAGGAGCTACTCAGCGAACTTGAAGCACTAGGCGACACATAAACCGCACCATTTAGTGCGTGATGATGTATTCCCCGAACTCCCAAGGCTTGGCAAGCCTGTCAGGCACAAAATCGTAACTCGTTCCGTTATATGTATATGGAATCTCGCGATCCTCAACACCCAACCTTTTATACATAATATCATAAGCAAGCTCAAGCGATTCCTTATCCACAGAAGGCGCCGCCTCTGCCCTCGACGCCATCGAATCCGTAAAGCCCATCGAGGCATAATCTATGGTTTCGGCCTCCCATTTAGCGGAATCTTTTGTTTGATATTCCTCCCTCCCCCCCCCAGCCATAAGCCCATAATGACCGCCAAATACCTCGGAAAAATTGGCCACGCCAGCCAACATGTCAGCCACATCATATGCGTTGACTCCGGACATCCAAATAACCAAGGCTGATAAATTAAATGTTTCCGGTAGAGTTTCCGGCATCATTTGATCTACCCGCCAACGATCGATTGGCGCACTATAATCTACCGTACAGCCCGACAGCTTGAGTGCATGCCCTTTCCTGCCATACAAGGCAATCGCCTTGACGTTTTTTGTTTCATAATCCTCGCGCCAAAATACACAAAGCATTTTATCCAACCTTAGCCTTTCATCACGTTCCAGCGCAAGTTTTGCCAAGACTAGAGGGATCGTTACTTTCCCGGTAATTTTCACGCTCTGATGACTCGCATGAGTCGAGTACATTTGCAGGCGAATCGCTCCATCTTTCCAATACAGCTCATATTTTTCGCCGCTATCATCGTCTCGACTCTTGATTAACTGCGCCCTAATTTTATCAAATTCCTTACTGTTTGGAGACAGCTTGCAAGTCCCCCCACTGCCCCCCGTCGACGTCAGCGTCATTTCGCCGACCACTTCTCCGCCTAGCCAACCTTTATAAACCTGCAAAGTAACGGTGCTGCTTCCGCCCTCTGCCTCAATCGAGACCCCATTGTTAAATTGAACGTCGTACTCCCCATCCAAACCAGTCTTTTCGCGAAGTATCGTCGCTATAACGACCATGCCTACGGGTTCATCCACTTCAATAGCTAGTTGTGCGAAGTCAGTAGGCAGGCCGAGATCATCTTCGCCATACGTATAATATATTTCCACAACAATTCCTTATGAAATTCTCAAACCATATAAAACAGCTAGCATTAGTTAACGGTCAAACAATCCACGCGATTCATTCGATTTTCCGCTCGGATTCCCAATGCGCAACCAAATCCGGCGGCAACGCTTGCGTGAGCTCGACGTACCGCATCCCCACACACTGCTCTGCCCGCCACAGTAGGACAGCAATCGGGCTACTCGGCTCATTTAGCTCAAACCACGCGCGAATCTGCCCCAGCATGGCTCGCACCATTGGCCGATCCATCGGCGCCCGTGGCTCATGCACGCTCCCCAACGGCTCCTCACCCGGAGATCGCACCCCATCGTCGAGCATCATTCCGCCAAAACCATCCAACAACTCGTCCACTTCGTCTGGCACATCTCTGGCATCGGGTACGATGGGCTCAAGCACCTGTCGCAGCAAGATCCGTAGCGATGACAGGTCGGGAGCATTGGCCCCTAGGTGCACGGTCACCCACGTTTCAATTGCCGAGACATGCGCCGCCGCCTGCGCGACGGCACTCACCACATCGGGTTGGGCACTCTTCAGATCGGCCAATTGCCGGCGTACCTGTTCTCGCACCGTCGCGTCGGCTACGCTGCCCCCCTGCTCCACATCACGCACTTGCAACGGCATCGCAGTCGAGCGCACCAACATGATGTCGCGCACGTCCGCCAGCAGGCCATTAGGATCGGTCAATTCCTGCAGCACATTCCGGCGGATGTCCAGAATGGCGTCCCCGTCGCCGCTGTCTTCTTCACATGGGTGCAACGTCTGCGGAAACGTTTTGAGCCAAGCCGCCAGCAGTCCGAGGCCTTCAGCCAGGCCCGCCGCACCCGCTTGCCGGACACGGCACCGCACAAACAGCAGCGCCACACGCATGTCCCGAGTCCGCGCCATCAATTGCCGGCAATCGCGCTCGATTGCGCTCCAGTTGACCGGAGGCGAATCCTCGACGAAATCGCCGTATTGCACGTCAGCCTTCGTCATTGCCTGATCCCTCAGCAACACAAAGGCGCGGTCGTATTCCAGATCGGGGCCGCACGGCCGGTCCGGCTCGATCGGTGTTAGCCAGTCCGGGGCGTACTCAACCGCCGGCAGAGTGCGTTTCACTCGGGTCATATAATTCGTTCTCCCTAAGGCACGAGGCACGCCCGCGCCAATTGTATTGGCCTGGCTCGAACCGCATCCCGGTCACCGGCTGGTTACCCCCCCCGCCCAGCCAGCCCGACCAGCCCAACTGCTGGGTACCGCCGATTACCGCGGGCGGCACACCATCGGGCGCAATCCGCAACTCCACCTCCCATGCGAGTTCGTCACCAACGAACGCGCGCACCCATTCGACCAGTCGGGGTAAATCCTCGCCGCGCGGGGTAAAGCGCAGATAGCGGTCGAGGTCGAGCGGCCCGATCACGAGCCGAAACCGACACTGCCGGTCGGGCGCCAGTTCACCGAGCATCGCCCCCTGCGCCATCTGCGCGGTCGCGTCCGCGTCGCCCAGCCGGCAATGCTCGGTCGCGTCCACTTCAATCCAGTGCCACACGTATTCCTCGATCGCAACCGGTACGCCAAAGTAACGCTCCAGCGTTGCCTGTAGCCCCTCTGGATTGCGGGCCTCGCGCACCCGATGCGCGGATGCGGCCAACAATGCGTGCGTCGGCAGCCCTCCTCCAGCCGCTTCCCGCACATCGAGCCCTACGAGGCTCGCCACATAAGACGAGAACGGTTCGGCATCCGGTCGGTCCAACCCTGCGCTTGCCTGAGCCGAGGCCCAGGCTCGATAGAGCAGCGTCAGATACCGGTGATGGAAGAGGTCTAAAAAATCCGCCAGCGTGCTATCGTGCTGACGGTCGCTACGATCGCGCGCAATCTCGGTCACATGACGAGGCAGGGGGCCGTTGGGACCCAACATGCCGAGGCTCGTCAAGCGCAGCTTGAGGCGGCCGTGCTCGATGCGCGCATCGGCGATTTCGCGCGGTGCGAACGCCAAGCTCGGCTGCTGCCCAAACCGGAACGGCTCGGCCTGCGGCCGCAGTGCGCGACCGACTGGATCGAGACGGGCATCGGCCGCGAGCCGGCGCACCAGTGCAAAAAAACCTTCGCGCCACGGCTCGGTCAGCAGACGGGCGAGCGTCTGCGGCGACAACCGCACGGCAGGCACGGATTGCCCGGGGCGTATCATCAGGCCACCCCTCGCGTGCCCATACGCGCCGGCCAGCGCGCCACGGTCCCTCGCTGCATCGAATGCAATTCGGTCTGTGCGAACGTGTTCAGCGACACGTGGCGGGCCAGATACTGCTCGACGATTAGCCCAAACAAATACGGGCTGATTCCCGAGAAGCCGGTTTCATCGACGGTCAGCACGCATTCGATGCCCCGGCCAAAGACCAGCGGACCATTGCCCGGCAGCCGGCGCGTCACCGGCCGGGTCTGCACACCCACCAAGCTTTCCACCTGCCGCTCATGCGCGGTGTCGTCACCCGACAGAAACAGCCGTAGCAGATCGCGCAACCCCTGGCCACCTGGTCGGTGATCGAGATCCTCGAACGGCAGGTAATTGAAATTGAGCTGCCGGATCAGCCGCCATGCCAGTTCTCGCTCCGCATACGGGGCACGTGGCACGCTCGGCGCGCAGATGAAACCGATGCTTTCCAGCGGCGCGGACTCGGTGACGTTCAGATCGCGTACACCGTCGCGCGGAATCAGGTTGGGCAGGTCGCGATTGGTTACCCACGCGTCGACCGACAGGTAGCGGATATCTTCGCCGTACGGCGCCTCGTGCTGATCCACGAGCGACACGAAGACTTCCGTGCCCGTATACGGCGTACGCGTCCCGTAGCGCCGAACCGACTCCGACGACAGGCGGCGCTCGCGCCGCAACGAAAAATACCGGCCATAGTTGCCCTCGTCGCTACTCAGCGTTTGGTACAGCGGCCGGAATTCGCGCGACTCCGACGAACCTGCGACCTGCCCGTGGATCGCCTCCACTGCAAACACCTCGTAGTCAAGCGGCGCGAGCCGGGCCGGCACCAGGTGGAACTCCGTCTCGTGCGTAGAAACCTCGACCCGGTCCGTGCGCTTGCGAAACAAATTGATGACCGGCGTGCAAAACAGCACAAAATTCGCCGAGCTGATCAGCCCGGCGAGCGCCTGCGGTAACCGATCGAGCAGCACGACGATCTCCGCCTCACGCGCGTTGATACGCGAGAGACCCGCAGCCAGCCCCGACAGTGCAAAAAAATAAAACCGCGCGGGGCAGGCGAAGTATTCGTGCAATAAGTTGTGTCCGTGGAATTTCGACCAGGTCAGCGGCAATAGCCCCTGGTCCGTGCCGAGTCCTTCGTGCATGATTGCGTTGGCCGTCACCGCGTGAAGCAGCTCGCCCGGTACCGCGAACCGCCCCGGCGCGGCTGTCACGGTCGCGATCGACGCGGTATGCAGCAACTCGAACAGCTGGGAGGCAATCTGCGCGTCGCCGGCCAGATAAACCGGCAGACGATCCAGCCCCTTCAGATCGGAGATACGCATGTCGCCCGTCGTGCGCATCCGCAGCCGCAGGGCACCGCGCACCGTCCGGTGGGGCGGCACATAGCGGTCGAGCGCCGGGATGTCGGGCGGAATGCCGGTCAGCCGGGCGTCGACGATCTCGAGCGGATACAGCGTCACATCCTGGCCACTGCGGAACTGGCACGCGGTGGCTTCGCCATCGGCCACGCGCGAGGCGAACAGCGTGCCGCGCGCCACGTGGAATCCGTCGACCAAGCTGCCCTCCGCGCGGTCCGGATACAGTCGCGCCACGGCAATCGACGGCGTAGGCGCCACGTAATTCGGGTAGAGCACCTCAAGCAGGCGCCCCGTAAAGCGGGGAAACTCCGCATCGAGCTTGATTTGCATGCGGGCCGACAGGAAGCAAAACGACTCGATTAGCCGCTCCACATACGGGTCAGCTATTTCCCCTGCTTGCATGCCGAGCCGGCGCGCCACCTTCGGGTGGGCCGCAGCAAACTCACCCGCCAGCTCGCGCATGTACGCGAGTTCCTGATTGTAGTAATCGAGCAGACGGGGATCCATAATGTGTCCAGTAAATTGATGGCGGCAGCATGCGCTACTCAGGTGACCGACACGCGCACGATCTCGAGCCGGTTCGCTTCTAGGTCGATCGTGCTCTGCACGATGAACTCCAGCGGGTACGGCTCCATCCATAGCGTGCCCCGCACCTCGAACGCCAGGCCATACGCTACGCTGTCGGGCGCCCGTGTCACGGTGAGCGTTTCCGGGAGCAAGCGCGGCTCGAACTCGCGGATCGCACGCCGAACCGCACGCTCGAGTGCGCCCCATTGGTGCACAGCCGTGCAGTCCGTGGGCAGCGGCGGCAGCCCGAAATTGATCGTCGACGCCGCCACCGCCGGATAGCGCTCCCGGTCGATCTGATCTTCCAGGTTCGTGGTATTGAACAGGAACGCCAGGTCACGCTGCACGATGCGCCGCATCTGTTCGCGCGTGACCGCGTACTCATCCGGGCTTTCCGTTTGCCGGAACGGGGCGTCATCGCGCAGCCGATCTAGCAGCGTCGGCAACAGCCACGCGTTAGCGCGACGCACTGGCGTCGGCCTGGCAACCTCCGCCGGGTGCCGCTTGTCATGTTGCGTCGACATCATGTGCCTCCACGACACCATCGACTGCGCCTGTCCCGAACACGCAGTCTGCCAGTTCGAACAGCCCGAAATCCCCCGCACTCGTCGCCCAGGTCTTGCGGCCGCTCGCCACGATGGCGGTCGGTCCGGCTTCGCGCCACACGGTCTTGTGGCCCAGCCAGAGCGCATCGGCGTCCGGGTCCAACTCACTCAACCCACCCGCATCCGGATAGCGCGCCGGCATGAACCCCGACACAGACTGACCGTCCGCGCACATCACAGTGCAAGGTGCCCACAGCAAATCGAGCACGGTTTCGGGGTGCTTGATCTGCCAAGCGCGAATCTCCGAGATCGGCAACCAGCGGTAATGCCCCGCCGTCACGAGTTCGCAGACCGGGCCGAGACGGGAATCGCTGTCACTAATCCAGTCGAATGTCGTCTGCGTGCCTTGCCCCGCCACCAGCGGCGCCAGGTCGAGCGCGGCCTGCCGCACCTCATCGGCTGCATCGCCCTGACCCTCAGCCGACAACCGCGTCGCCTCGACGAGCATCTGCGCCCAGCGCGGCAACTCCGTGAGCGAACCGGGCTGCGCGCGCCCGACCAGCACCTTCGCTCGCCAGCGTTCGGCCCGGATCAGCTCGCGGTACATTTGCGCGACGCGTGTCGCCTCCGGCCGCAACTGGGCAAAGACTCTGAGTTGTTCGATCGCGCGTGTCCACTGCCCCATCACACACATGAGCTGACATAGACCCCAGCGCAAGCCGGCGTCACGCGGCTGGGCACGCACTCGCGCCTCAGCTTCCTGCAACTGTTCAATAAGCGTGCCCGCTTGCAGGAACGCCATCGACGCTGCAATCACATTCTGGCCGGACAATTCGGATAACATATGAGTGGTCATAATTGTTCGCCAAGGGGTTGCGCTATCGGCAGCGCAATCGGGCTGTCGACGCCCAGCAGGTGATGCTCGCGCTGCGCCAATGCCGGCAGCGCGTATGGTCGTGCGACACATTCCGGTCCGGCCGGCGCAAAAATATGCAAGATCTCGGGAATCGGCGCAGCCTCGCCGGGATCGCCTCCGATCGCGCGGGTCAATACACCAAAAGCGTCTTCGACGCTATTGATATCTGTCAAGAACTGCCCGACCGCTCCGCTCGTCGGCTCAACATCGTCGTGCGCCAACGCCGGCGTCCCATGCGTTTGTGCCGAGTGATGGGCCGGCAACGACAGCGCGTGCGAAAAACTGGGTTTGCCCTCCAGCGCAGCCCAGTAGCGCCTCCGAAACTCGGCAACCAGATCGTCGTCGGATGCGCCGATAACCGCCACGTCGTGCGTCGCGACATGGCGAGCGGCGTACGCCGATGGACCCAGCACGCTCAGGATTTCCGATGACTCACTCGCTGTCCGACGCGATGCCGACAGCGGCACCGTATCACTGACGCCTGCCGTTTGCGACAACGACACACGCTCGCGCCGCACGGCAACCCGATGTTCAACCTCGACACCCGCCACGCTGCGCCGATGCAGTCGAATCCACCACCGTTCGCAAAAAGAGCCTAGCGATTTCATTCGCTTTTCCTTAATCCGCATTAGCGCCATTGTGAGAGCCGTCACGCAATGATCGCGTCACACAAGCATAAGAGAGTCACCCACCTCGATCAATGCCAATCCAAAAAAAATACATTTCTCAATACTTCGACTAATCGATGGCGGCACGCTTCTCAACACTCGAACATCACTTTTCCCCTTAAATTTTCCCGTCGGGATGGACCGCTAGGTGGACGAATGCAATGCCTACATTCGCAATCAGTGCGCCAGCAGCAATACGCCTGCAAAAATGAAGGCCCAGCTACCGCATACGACTGGCAGTGGAAAGCGAAGATTCGAGTTTGAATGATGGCCGTCACTTCGCACTCGAGCCTGGGGAAATAATGATGCCGGCGACCCTCTACGTCGTTGATCATCGATTGATTTATTCATAACAAGCAAACCATGACCATCTCACGACAAGCCCTGTTCGGCAAACTGGATAAAACACTATTTAAAGGCATTGAATCCGCCACGGCCTTTTGCAAGCTGCGTGGCAATCCCTATGTCGAGTTGGCCCACTGGCTCAAACAGTTGCTGCAACAATCCGACAGCGATTTGCACCGGATCATGCGCCAGGCACGTATCGACCGTGCCCGCGTGGAAGACGAACTCGATCACGCGCTCGATACGTTGCCAGCCGGCGCCAGCTCCATCAGCGATTTCTCCCACCACGTGGAACTGGCCGTCGAGCGCGCCTGGGTTCTGACAACCCTGGCCTTTGGCGAGCGCCGCATCCGCAGCGCTTGGCTGATCATGGCCCTGCTGCAAACATCCGAATTGCGACGCCTGCTCCTCGCTATTTCGCCCACTCTGGGCAAGTTGCCCGTCGACACACTCGGGGCGAAGCTGCCCGACTGGATCGCCGGTTCCCCGGAAGCGGACGAGCTCCCCTACGACGGCAGCGCGTTAACGCCCGCTGTGCCCGGCGAAGCTTCCGATGCGCTGCCCCCAACCGGTAGGCACGCCCCGCTCGAACAATATTGCGTGGACCTGACCGCGAAAGCGCGTGCCGGCGAAATCGATCCGGTGGTTGGCCGCGGCCTCGAAATCCGGACCCTGACGGACGTGCTGCTGCGTCGTCGCCAGAACAACCCGCTACTCACGGGCGACGCAGGCGTCGGCAAAACCTCCGTCGTCGAGGGTCTGGCGCTTGCGATTGCGCGCGGCGACGTACCGCCGAAGCTGGCCGATGCGCGCATCCTCAGCCTCGACGTCGGCGCCCTGCTGGCAGGCGCAAGCATGAAGGGCGAGTTCGAATCGCGCCTGAAAGGGGTGCTGGAAAACGCCACCCGTTCCAGCACGCCGATCATCCTGTTCATCGACGAAATTCATACCCTGATCGGTGCGGGCGGTCAGGCGGGCACGGGCGATGCCGCCAATCTGCTCAAACCGGCACTCGCACGCGGCTCGATCCGCACCATCGGCGCCACCACCTGGGCTGAATACAAGCGGCACATCGAAAAGGATCCGGCTCTTACCCGGCGCTTCCAAGTGTTGCAGATTGCCGAACCGGTCGAGGCGGCCGCCATCGACATGATCCGCGGCCTGACTGCCACGTTTGAGCAGCACCACGGCGTCACCGTGTTGGACGAAGCAATCCAGGCCGCCGTGTCGCTCTCGCACCGTTACATGCCGGCGCGCCAGTTGCCTGACAAAGCCATCAGCCTGCTGGACACCGCGAGCGCACGCGTCGCGCTGTCCCAGCATGCCGCCCCGCGCGAACTCCAGCACATCCGTGAGCAACTCAGCGCGGCGGTCGTCGAGCAAGAGCTGCTGCAAAAGGAGGCGCGCATGGGCCGCGAGGTCGGCCCGGCCTTGGCCGCGCTCGCCCAGCGCATGGCCACACTGACGTCGGACGCAGACATCAACGAGCGCCGCTGGCAGGCGCAGCGTGACGCGACCTGCGCGTTGCTCGCCGCCCGCGCGAAGGCCCCAACGCAAAGTCGCTCTCCGGAAGACGAGACCCGTCGAGGCCACCTGCGGGAGCTCGACGCGGCGCTCATCCAGCTGCAGGACGATCAGCCACTCGTGTTTCCGGAAGTCAACGAAGCAGTAGTCGCGGCAGTGGTGTCTGACTGGACCGGGATCCCTGTGCGCAGCATGATGATCGACGAGGTCGCGCGCGTGCAGCGCTTGGCCGACACGCTCGCCACCCGGGTGATCGGGCAAACCGACGCACTGCGCAACATCAGCGATCGGGTGCAGGCCGCACGCGCGCGCCTAGCCGATCCGAACAAGCCACAGGGTGTGTTCTTGCTCGCTGGGCCATCGGGCATCGGCAAGACCGAAACCGCGCTCGCGCTAGCTGAGGCGCTCTACGGGGGCGAGCAGAATCTGATTACCGTCAACATGAACGAGTATCAGGAAGCACATACGGTTTCGGGACTCAAGGGCGCCCCACCCGGCTATGTGGGCTATGGCGAAGGTGGCGTCCTAACCGAGGCCGTGCGCCGCCGCCCGTATTCGGTCGTGCTGCTCGACGAGATCGAAAAAGCCCACCGCGACGTGCACGAAATGTTCTTCCAGGTGTTCGACAAGGGCTACATGGAGGACGGCGACGGGCGCTATATCGACTTCCGCCACACCATCATCCTGCTCACAAGCAACGTGGGGGCGGACCTGAGCACGGCCCTGTGCGCCGATCCGGCACTCGCACCCGAGGCCAGCGCGCTGCGTGAGGCGTTGATGCCGGAACTCCTCAAAGTCTTTCCGGCCGCCTTCCTCGGTCGCGTCAGCGTGGTGCCTTATCGCCCTCTCGCCGATACCGCGCTCTCGCATATCGTACGGCTCCACCTGAATCGCGTCGTGGCGCGCATGACCGACACGCACAACATCACGCTCTCTTATAGCGATGCACTTGTCGACTACGTCACACAGCGGTGTCTGGTGCAGGAAACCGGCGCACGCGTGCTGATCGGCTTCATCGAACAACATGTGCTACCACGCCTCTCCGCCCTCTGGTTCGACGCGTTGGCGTCGCGTCGCCCTCTCGCTCGCATCGACATCGACGTGTCGGATCCCACCGCGGCGCCGGCTGCCGCCCTGACCTTCCAACCGGACAACGGGCATGCGCGGATCACGTCGGCGGGAACCCCTCCCGATGGACAGCCTGCCTGATCCGCCGGTTTTTTTCCACTACCCAGGAGTATTGCATGTCCGCATCCAGCAGTTCGCAGAAGTTTATTGCACGCAATCGCGCCCCGAGAGTCCAGGTCGAGTACGACGTGGAACTCTACGGCTCCGAGAAAAAAGTCGAGCTGCCCTTCGTGATGGGCGTCCTCGCCGACCTGTCCGGCAATCCGGTCGAGGGCCTGCCGTCCATCGCGGATCGCCGCTTTCTCGAGATCGACGTCGACAATTTTGACGAGCGCATGAAGGCCATCAAGCCGCGTGTTGCCTTCACAGTCGACAACACCCTGACGGGGACCGGGCGTCTGGTCGTCGACATGACTTTTGAGAGCATCGAGGACTTCGCACCGGCATCCATTGCTCGCAAAGTCGAGCCATTGAGCCGCCTGCTGGAGGCCCGCACGCAATTGGCCAACCTGCAAACCTATATGGACGGCAAAGCCGGTGCCGAAACCTTGGTGAACCAGTTGCTGCAAGATCCCGCGCTCCTCAACTCGCTCTCAGCCGCCCCCAAGCTCAAGCCTCAGGTGACAGAAGACATCCCCACCAAAGACGGCGACACCCCGAACTGAAGGCAACCTGGAACGCCACATCAACGGAGTATCTTCCATGACCAGCATGCAGACCTCTTCTGTCGCGCAGCACGCGCGCGTCCATACCGATTTTTCCCACCTGCTCGAACAGGAATTCCGCCCCAAGAGCGGCGAGGCCCGTGAGGCTGTCGAGCAGGCGATTCAGACCCTCGCCAGTCATGCGCTGCAATACGCGGCAACAATCAGCGACGACGCGTACAAGAACATCGAGGCGATCATCGCCGAGATCGACCTCAAACTATCCGAACAGATCAATCTGATCCTGCACCACCAGGACTTCCAGAAGCTCGAATCGGCTTGGCGCGGTCTGCATTATCTCGTCTCCAACAGCGAGACCGACGATCGACTCAAAATCCGTGTGATGGACATCTCGAAGGACGAACTGCACCGCACCCTGCGTCGCTACAAGGGCCAGGCGTGGGATCAGAGCCCGCTGTTCAAGCAGATTTACGAGGAAGAGTATGGACAGTTGGGCGGCGAGCCCTACGGTTGCCTCGTTGCCGACTACTATTTCGACCATACGCCGCCAGATGTGGATCTGCTCGGCTCGATTGCCAAGGTCGCAGCAGCCTCCCATACGCCATTCATCTCCGGTGCAGCACCGTCAGTTCTGCAGATGGAGTCATGGCAGGAGCTCGCAAATCCACGCGATCTCACGAAAATTTTCACGCAAAACCTCGAGTACGCGCCGTGGAACGCGTTGCGCGCGACGGAAGACGCGCGCTATGTTGGCTTGGCGATGCCGCGCTTCCTGGCGCGGTTGCCCTACGGCATCAGGTCCAGTCCGGTCGATGAGTTCAATTTCGAGGAAGCCATCAACGGCTCGGATCATCTCCACTATGCATGGGCCAATGCCGCTTATGCGATGGCGGTCAACATCAACCGTTCGTTCAATCTATACGGGTGGTGCTCGCTAATCCGCGGGGTTGAGTCAGGCGGCACCGTGGAGCACCTGCCCTGCCACACTTTCCCGACGGACGACGGCGGTGTCGACATGAAATGCCCAACGGAGATCGCCATTTCGGACCGCCGCGAAGCCGAACTGTCTAAAAACGGCTTCATCCCGCTTGTGCATCGCAAGAACACCGATCACGCCACTTTTATCGGCGCACAGTCACTGCAAAAACCAGCCGAATATCCCGATCCGGACGCGACCGCCAACGCAAATCTGTCGGCACGCCTGCCTTATCTGTTTGCCTGCTCCCGTTTTGCCCATTACCTGAAGTGCATCGCGCGCGACAAAATCGGCACGTTCCGAGAGCGCGAAGACATGCAGCGCTGGCTCAACGAATGGATCATGAACTACGTCGACGCCGACCCGACCAATTCGTCGCAAGAAACCAAGGCCCGCCGGCCTCTGGCTGCGGCCGAGGTCATCGTCGAGGATGTGGAAGGCAATCCTGGCTATTACCAGGCCCGCTTCTTCCTGCGCCCACACTTCCAGCTCGAAGGCCTGACGGTTTCGCTGCGGCTCGTCACCAAGCTGCCGTCGGTCAAGCAAGTTGCCTGATTTGCATCAGGCGCACCACACCGGCAAGCTGCGTCCGACGGACGGGGCGGTCGGTCTTTTTTAATCGCACGGAGTTCAACAGATGGCTCACGATATTTTTCTCAAGATCAACGGTATTGAAGGCGAGTCGCAGGATGCCAACCACAAGAACGAAATCGAGGTACTGCGCTGGGGCTGGTCCGTCCAGCAACACTCGACGATGCACTCCGGTAGCGGCGGCGGTTCCGGCCGAGCGTCCGTCTCCGATATCCGCTTTGAGCACATGCTCGACCGCGCGAGTCCGAACCTGCTCAAATATTCGCTGACCGGCAAACACATCGATCAAGCGGTACTGACGCTCCGTAAAGCCGGCGGTGGCAGCAAGCCGCTCGAATACCTGAAAATCACCATGAACGACGTCATCATCACCAATGTCTCGCAGTCTGGTGGTGGCCACGACGTGCACGAGTCGGTCTCGCTGTCGTTCGCGAAGGTCAAGCAGGAATACGTAGTGCAGAACCAGCAGGGCGGCAGCGGGGGGGTCGTCACGACCGGATTCGACATCAAGGCCAACAAGGAAATCTAACCACGCGAGTCATGCCCCGGCGCACCGCTGGTCGGACGCCGGGCATACCCATTCACTCATGAACCACGCGCGCCCAATCATGCGTTCAACTGCCTTGGCCTTCATGATAGTACTTGCGCTGCTGCTTGGCGCGTGCACGAGCACCGACTCCAACGCACCCAAGGAAGTCTACCGGCTCCAGCTGGCAGTGCACGCCAGCCAGACGGTCAATCCCGATGACGAGCGTCGTCCCGCGCCGATTGTTGTGCGCATCTATGAACTACGCACGGACGGGACGTTCAACACTGCAGATTATTTCTCTTTGCAGGACAAAGACAGAAGCGTGCTTGGCAATGACCTTGTGCGGCGCGACGAATTTCTGCTCAGGCCCGGCGAACAGCGCTCGATTCAGCGCAAGACCGATCCAGCCACCACCGCTATCGGCATCGTGGCTGCGTATCGCGACCTCCCCCATGCCGTCTGGCGAACCGTGTATCCGCTCGCCACGACGCCCGATGCCGTATGGTATCGCGTGTTCGCGCCGAAGCAGAATCTCACCGTCGAGCTGGACACCCACGCCATCAAGATCAACGCAGCCAACTAGCGGACAACCCAAGCATGAGCTGGCACAACAAAATTGTCTGGAGTGAAGGACTGTTCCTGCGCCCGCAGCTGTTTCAGCAACAGGAGCGTTACCTCGAGCATTATGCGCACAAGCGCGCAGCCCCGCTGTCGCCGTTTTATTTCGGGTTCAGCCAGTACAGCCTCGACGACGAAGCGCTCGTGCTCGGCAAAGTCATCCTCAAGTCCGCCAGCGGTGTCTTTCCGGATGGCACGCCTTTCGATGCGCCCGGCAGCACACCGCCGCCGCCGCCGTTGAGCGTTCGCGAAGAGCACCTTGACCAGATCATCTACCTGGCGATTCCCGTGCGCGTCCCAAACGGCGAGGAAACCACGTTCGAGGACGCGGCGCGCTCCCTCGCCCGTTACACGGTGTTCGATACGGAATTGCGTGATACGAATTCGATCGGACAAGGTCCCAAGTCGGTTCAATTGTCCACGCTCCGCGTGCGCCTGATCGTCGAAAAAGAACTCACTGACGCCTGGATTGGGCTGGCCGTGGCGCGCGTCACTGCGCTTCATGCCGACGGCAGCGTCAGGCTCGACGACGCGATGGTGCCCCCCGTGTGCGGCTACGGCGCCAGTCCGTTGCTGACCAGTTGGCTCGCCCGCATCCACGATCTGGTCCACCTTCGCGCCAACGCACTCGCCCAGCGCCTCGTCGGCGCGGATGGTCAGGCAGGCACCGTGGCGGATGTGTCCGACTACCTACTACTGCAAACGCTGAACCGCTACGAACCGCTGCTGCAACACATGCGACGCGTGCCGAGCGCTTCGCCCGCCGACCTGTACGCACTACTGCTCGGCATGGCTGGCGAACTGTCCACCTACGTCCGCTCCGATACGCGCCGTCCGCTTGAGTCGCACCCCGCCTACGATCACCTGCGACCGCACTTGGGCCTCAAACCCCTGGTGGACGATACGCACCAGTTGCTCAACGCCGTGCTGGTTCGCAGCGCCGAACGCATCCTGCTCGCGGAGCAAGGGTACGGCATGCACAGCGCAACCCTGGACCCGACCGGCATGCGCAGCCTCAGTGCGCTGGTGCTGGCCGTTCAGGCCCAGATGCCACCGGACCAACTGCAACAGCAGTTTGCCGCGCAGGCCAAGCTTGCCCCACCTGCCCGTCTGCTCGATCTGGTACGCGCTCATCTCCCGGGAATCGCGCTGCAAGCCTTGCCAATCCCGCCACGGCAGATCCCGTTCAACGCCGGTTACGTCTATTACGAGCTGATGAGCAGCGGATCAATGTGGGACGAAGTGGTGCGCCATGGAGGCATCGCTCTGCACGTGGCGGGCGAATTTCCGGGCCTGAAGCTCGAGATGTGGGGCATTCGCAACTAGTTCCCCCAATACACCAATGAGGAGTATGAATGAAAGATCCCCTTGGTCGCGCCATGATCCTGATGGGCGATACGACCGACCATGGCGGCACGGTCATCGAGGCCGCGTCGGACTTCTGCGAACGCGGCAAGCCGGTCGCCCTCGATGGGCACCTCGTCCTGTGCCCCCGTTGCGGCGGGCCGTACCCGATCATCGCCACCGGCGACCTGCGCTTTGACGGCCGACGCGTGGCTTTCGCAGGCGATCAGACCGCCTGCGGCGCCACCCTGATCCACGGCTAACTGATCCGGAGAGTTTCATGTCTTCTGCACAACCTCGTACGATTGCGATCAAGAGTGGCGCACTGGCATCGGCCGACTTCATCCCACTCCGGCTGGCCGGCCATGAGACGTTGGGCGAACTCTTCGAATACACGCTCGAGTTCTATACGGACAACGCGCGCTCCCCGATGGCCAGCACCACCACGCACCTGAATCTCGATGCGCTGATCGGTACCGAATTGACCGTATCGATCGAGCTCCCTGGTAAAGGCGGAATCGCTGCCACTGGCGAGCTACGAGAAATCACCGGTGTGATTGGCGATGCACACCTGTTCGGCGAAAATGCCCGTTCGGTTGCGTATGGCGTCATATTGCGGCCTTGGCTATGGCTCGCCACCCTCAACCGGAATTGCCGCCTGTTTCAGGACATGACTGTCGTCGACATTACCGACGCGGTGCTTTCCGCCTATGCGTTTCCGGTCGACAAACGACTGATCGAAACGTATCCCAAACGCGACATCCAGCGCCAACACTGGGAAAGCGACTTCGCGTTCCTCAAGCGTCTCTGGCAAGAGTGGGGCCTCTATTTCTGGTTCGAGCACAGCGGTGGGAAACATCGGTTGGTGCTCTGCGACTCCATTGGCGCCCATCGGCCCCACAGCAATGATTATCAGACGCTGCGCTATCTCGCACTGGGCGAAGCCCGCATCGACGAAGAGCATATCGATACGTTCGTCCTACATCACGCGCTGACGACCGGCAAAATTGCCACCGTTGACTACGATTACACGCGACCGCGCGCAAACCTGCTCGCGCGTCATGCCGATCCGCGCCCGACCGAATTCGCCGCTCAGGAGCTGTATATGTGGGGGGACCACGCTCAAGCCCAGGCCGGACCAAGCGGGCTGAGCGGCCGCCCCAACCAACCTCACGACGAAGCCGAGCATCTGGCATGTGTGCGGATGCAGGCCCAGCGCGCCGCTGGCTTGCGCGCCACCGGCCACGGACATCTACGTGGTCTTGTCACCGGTCAAACCTTTACGCTAACGGACTATCCCAAGACGTCCGCCAACCGCGAATATCTCGTCGTTTCCAGCAAACTCGAGATCGCGGAGGCTCGCGATGCAACTGGAAAGCACCAGTCGTACCATTACGACACCCATTTTGAACTCCAGCCGACCAACGAACCGTTCCGGCTCGCGCGTACCGCATCCCGACCGCGGACCTCCGGGCCTGAAGTCGCCATCGTCGTCGGTCCCGCCGGCCAGGACATCTGGACGGACGCGTACGGACGCGTCAAAGTGCAGTTCCTCTGGGATCGCGACGGCCAGCATGACCAGCATTCGAGTTGCTGGCTGCGCGTAGCCTCACCCTGGCAGGGCAAGGAATTCGGCGCCATCAACCTGCCCCGGATCGGTGAGGAAGTCCTCGTCGATCACCTGAACGGCGATCCTGATCTGCCGATAGTAACCGGCCGCGTTGTCAACGCATTGCAGCAACCGGCCTGGAAGCTGCCCGAGAACCAGGCGTTGTCGGGGTTGCGCAGCCGGGAATTGAAGGGCTCCCGCGCCAACCATCTAGTGATGGACGACACCCAAGGCAAGATCCAGATTCAGTTGTCGAGCGATCACGAACGCTCGCAACTCAACCTCGGCCATATCACCCGGATTCCGGGCAATGTCGGCCGCCAGGACGCTCGCGGCGAAGGCTTCGAGCTGCGTACCGATGCGCATGGCGTGGTACGCGCGGCTAGGGGCATGCTGGTCACGACCGAAGCGCGTCCCGATGCGCAGGGCCATGCCAAAGACCTGCGGGAAACCGCTGATCGGCTCGCGAGCGCGCAAAAACGGCACGATAGCTTGGGCGAAACGGCACAACAGCATGGCGCCCAGGAAGGCGACAGCAATCAGCGGGACGTGGCGCAAGCCCTCCATACGCAGAACACGGCAATTCAAGGGGCCGGTGCAGCGCCGGAGGGCACATTTCCCGAATTCGCAGCACCACATCTCACGCTGGCGAGCCCCGAAGGCATTGCACTCACAAGCGCCGGCAGCCTGCATCTGGCCAGCGAAAAACACGTGGCGCTGACCGCCGCCGATCATGTCAGCATCGCTGCTGGCCATTCGCTGCTGGCCAGCGTCAAAAACCGCTTCTGCTTATTCGTCCACAAGCTCGGCATCAAGCTCGTCGCCGCCTCGGGCAAAGTGCGTATCGAAGCGCAAGACGACAATATCGAACTGGTCGCCAAACGCGTGGTGGAGCTCATCAGTACGACCGACTGGATCACCCTGAAGGCCAAGCAAGGCATCCGCCTGAACGGCGGGGGCAGCGAACTCGAACTCAGCGCGCAAGGCATCATCGGGCGCACTGGAGGCACCTTCCACATGCACGCGGCCGATCCGCAGTTGCTCTCCCCCGAGGCTCGCCCGCAGGAGTTCGCTGCGCTCGCCGCCAGCGACGCGAGCGCGACCGTGCCCTACTTGCTGTAACGCGCGAGGAAACACCACCATGCTCGTCAGCCCGCCATTCATATCCCCGGTCTCCGACCTGGCCACGCGCGACACGTCCAAGCCCACAGCCGCGCTCGGTCCTGATGACGGCACCCTGGCCTTTCAGGCGTGCCCGCCCGGCAAAGGCGGCTACCCGCTGACCGCCAGCCTAGGCTGGCACGGTGGTACGCATCTGCTTGCGCCACGCGACGCCCAGGGACAGGCAGAGCCAGTTCGTGCCATGGCCGATGGTCTCATCGTCTACGCTCGTCCCGCCTCGGCGGAACACCCGTCCCTCGCGTACGGCGGCGCCCGCACCGACGACGGTTGTGTCGTCCTCAAGCATGTTACAGAAATCGGCACTGGCAATCTCGCCCGTGTCACCTTCTTCTCCGTCTACATGCATCTGCAATCGCTAGCGCCGGCACTGGCCGCCGGACAATCCGTGTCCCGTCACGTGCCGCTCGGTGTCGCCGGCCAGATCTATGGGCAACCGGGTCAACTGCATTTCGAGATCGTCTGTGATCAAGCCAACCTGCGCAAGCTGATTGGCCGGGACAGCGGCCCGCTTGTGGCGCACGCCGGACGCCACGACGCTGTCTATGGCGATATCTGGTTCAAAGTCCCCGCTGCCGCACCCGGCTCGCAGGCCGGCAAGGTTTTTGCGAACCGTCCACATCCCTATCGCCTCGACGACAGTGAATCGTCGTTCCATGATCACCTGAAACAGCAAGCACCGCTGTACTGTCTAAACGAGGAATGGCTGATCCGCATGCGCTATACGCAAGGAGTCTGCCGGTTGACGACTTTCGTCAGGCAGGCCGACGGGCGCTATCAGGAAATGAACTCGCAAACCCGTCCGGGCGACGCAGCCGACTTGCTCGACGAAGCGCGTCGACTGCACGCACAGTATTCCGAACTCAACGCCCGGCTACGCACCAATTACGCGAGTGCGCCGGCGCCGGCCACCCTCTACGACATGCTGCGCTTTGGGCGCGTGCTGGGTCCGGATGGACTGCCCTCCAACGGCAAGTTCGGGCACTGGCGGCTCATCGACACGCCAAACGGCCTCGGCTGGATCAACCTGAACCTGCCCGAGATCGGCGTCTATAGCGACGCGGATTTCCCGCACTGGGCCGGCTGGAGCGTCGTCGACGACGATCGAAGCGGCTCCAGCCAGTGCGGCTCGGCCACCGTGCATGCGTGGCTGGGACTGGATGACAGCCACCCCGCTTCGCCTGGCCAGGCACTCGCTGCCCTACAAGCGCCCAACGTATGCACGCGCACCGCAAAAGCCATTTGTCGTTTCCCTGTGGAGTGGAGCCGAGAAGCCATCGCGCAACGATGGCACTGGCTCCTGGTGCCGCAGGCCGCGCTGCCCGCACCGCTGACCCAGGATCAATTCGGCGCGCTATGCGCTCATCTCGATGCGCTGGCATTCTGGGAAGACATTCCGGATCCAGAGCTGCCGGCGGCCAGCGATTGCTGGCATTTCCCGCCCGGTGCATTCATTGAGCATTTCGCCAAATGCGCGTGGTTCAGCCTTGCCGAGTACCAGTCACTGTTCCCAGACAGTAACGACGACGCGCGCGGCCGCTACTACGCGCATCTCAATCACACGCTCGCCCGGTACCAAGTAACCGACCCGCGTCAGCAAGCCGAGTTCCTCGCGCACTATGGGGCGACAAGCCAGCAATTGCGGGAACTGAGCACCCCATACCAGGGCGACCCGATCGTGTATTTCCAGCATGAAGAAAGTGCCGCAAACTTTGCGGGCTGGCTTGGCAATGTGCAACGTGGTGACGGCGCCCGGTATCGCGGACGCGGGCTCGGCCGACTACGCGGTCGCGCGGCCT
>Ga0157367_1000328_pt1 | contig 24107 bp, 19 predicted proteins | sample AttbisABBM2_FD_113142 | JGI IMG/M metagenome (GOLD analysis project Ga0157367, IMG submission 113142) | Fungus gardens microbial communities from leaf cutter ant in Botucatu, State of São Paulo, Brazil - Atta bisphaerica ABBM2 | ecosystem: Host-associated > Fungi > Mycelium > Unclassified ... | reverse complement strand
GGATGGGCGGCGCGACGTCGTCCACCAGCAAGACGGTGATCGTGTCGAAGAGCACGCGGCCCGGCCACGACGTCGACTACCTGTTCGGCCAGGTGTCGATCGACAAGGCGTTCGTCGACTGGAGCGGCAACTGCGGCAACCTGTCGGCGGCGGTCGGCCCGTTCGCGATCGGCGGCGGCCTCGTCGATCCGGCGCGCGTGCCGCGCGACGGCATCGCGACCGTGCGGATCTGGCAGGCGAACATCGGCAAGACGATCATTGCCCATGTGCCGATCACGAACGGCGCGGTGCAGGAGACGGGCGACTTCGAGCTGGACGGCGTCACCTTCCCGGCCGCGGAAGTGCAGCTCGAGTTCATGGATCCGGCCGCCGAGGAGGAAGGCGCGGGCGGCTCGATGTTCCCGACCGGCAACCTCGTCGACGATCTCGCGGTGCCGGGCGTCGGCACGCTGAAGGCGACGATGATCAACGCCGGGATTCCGACGATCTTCGTCGATGCCGACGCGATCGGCTACACGGGCACCGAGCTGCAGGACGCGATCAACGGCGATGCGAAGGCGCTCGAGATGTTCGAGACGATCCGCGCGCACGGCGCGCTGCGCATGGGCCTGATCGACACGCTGGACGAGATCGCGACGCGGCAGCACACGCCGAAGATCGCCTTCGTCGCGAAGCCGGCCGACTACGTCGCGTCGAGCGGCAAGCGGGTGCGGGCGGGCGACGTCGACCTGCTGGTGCGCGCGCTGTCGATGGGCAAGCTGCATCACGCGATGATGGGCACGGCGGCGGTGGCGATCGGCACGGCCGCCGCGATTCCGGGCACGCTCGTCAACCTCGCGGCGGGCGGAGGCGAACGCCAGGCGGTGCGCTTCGGCCATCCGTCGGGCACGCTGCGCGTCGGCGCCGAGGCGCAGCAGGCCAACGGCGAATGGACCGTCACCAAGGCGATCATGAGCCGCAGCGCGCGCGTGCTGATGGAAGGCTGGGTGCGTGTGCCGGGGGATGCGTTCTGACGCGTGCCGGTTCCGGCGCGTTAGCCCGTCCGCCCGTACGACGGCTGACCGATCCCTGCGAAGCGAGCCCCGCCGAGCAGGGATTTTTCATTTGAGGGGGCGTCGCGAATGCCATCCGACCGCCAAGCATGGAGAACCGCATGCCGCTCGATGCGCCGCTGAAAGGCGTTCATATCGTCGAATTCGAAGGCCTCGGCCCCGGCCCGCTCGCGGGCCGGATCCTCGCGGGGATGGGCGCGCAGGTCACGCTGATCGCACGCCCGGCGGGCCGCACGAGCGCGCCGGACGCGCTGCAGGCCCGCGACGGCGACGTGCTGCGCGAAGGCAAGACGATCGTGCCGCTCGACCTGAAATCGCCGGCCGGGCGTGACGAAGCGCTTGCGCTGATTGCCCGCGCCGACGCGCTGATCGAAGGGCTGCGGCCCGGCGTGATGGAGCGGCTCGGCCTCGGCCCGGCCGATTGCGCGCGTCACAACCCGCGGCTCGTGTACGGCCGGATGACCGGCTGGGGCCAGGCGGGCCCGCTGGCCGCGGCTGCCGGGCACGACCTGAACTACGTCGCGCTGACGGGCCTGCTGTCGCTCGCCGCGCCGTGCGACGGCCGGCCGGGCCTGCCGCCGACCGTCGTCGGCGATGCGGGCGGCGCGCTCGGGCTGGCGTTCGGCATCGTCTGCGCGCTGTTCGACGTGCGCGCGGGCGGCCCGGGGCGGGTGGTCGACGGCGCGATCGTCGACATCGTCGCGATGCTCGGCACGCTCGCGCTGTGGGCGCGCGCGAACGGCCAGCTCGACGGCGCGCAGCCGAGCCTGTTCCACGACGCGCCGTTCTACGACGTGTACCGCTGCGCGGACGGCGAATGCGTGACGATCGGCGCGCTCGAGCCGCCGTTCTACGCGTTGCTGGTCGAGCGGCTGGGGCTGACGGACGTCGATCCGGCGTCGCAGTACGACCGCGCGCGCTGGCCGGCGCTGAAGGCGCGTTTCGCGGAGGTGTTCGCGCGGCAGCCGTCAACGCACTGGCGCGCGCTGCTGGAAGGCACCGATGCGTGCTTCGCGCCGGTGTTGAGTGTGGCGGAGGCGGCGAAGCATCCGCACAACGCGGCGCGGGGGATTTACGAGACCGACGCGCAAGGCGTCGTGCGGGCGCGCGTTGCGCCGCGCTTCCTGCCGTTGACGGATGGTGGGACGGAGTAGGCGCGTCCATACGTCGGTGGTTCACGGGGTGAGCGTAAGCCATGGGTCCAATTTTGGTGCTAAATTTGGTGCTAAAATAGGTACAATCGACCCTCAATTGAAGAAGGAGCCGAAATGCCCCACACCATCCTGGCAAACGTCACGGCGAGCGTTTCCGAACTGAAGCGGAACCCGATGGGAACTGTCGCGGCGGGAGAGGGTTTCCCGGTGGCGATCCTGAACCACAACGAACCGGCGTTCTATTGCATCCCGGCGAAGACTTGGGAGGCGATGCTCGAACGTCTGGAGGATATCGAAGACAACGCGCTGGCTGATACGCGTGTCAAGGAGAAGGCTGTCAAGGTCAAGCTGAATGACCTTTGAACTCGCCTTTCTCGAACCTGCATTGAGAGAGTGGAAGAAGCTTGATCGCACCGTTCGCGACCAGTTCAAATCCAAACTCGCCGAGCGGCTCGAAAATCCTCGCATCCCCTCGGCAAAGCTGCACGGCCACCCGGATCGCTACAAGATCAAGCTGCGCAGTGCCGGCTACCGACTTGTGTACGAAGTGCGCGACACGGAGGTCATCGTGCTGGTCGTCGCGGTCGGTCGGCGCGAGCGCGATGCAGTCTATCTCGCCGCGATGAAACGTTAGAACGAAATGCGCCGCGCATTCGCCGCGGCCGCTTGTTCGCATCCTTGATCGCTCAGGCCGTTTCCTCCGGCGCCCCCGGCACCTTCCCGTCGCCGACGCGATTGATGGTGCCCTGCGCGATCGCGACGAGCCGCTCGTGATCGCCGTCGATCACGAACACGTGGCACTGGCAGGTGGCCTGCTGCCGTCCGGCGTAGACGAGCTTCGCGCGCGCGACGAGCGTGCCGTTCACCGCCGGGCGCAGGTAGTTGATCTTGTATTCGGCCGTGACCACGCGCGGCCCGAGCGCGAGCGCGCCGGCGAACGTCAGCGCGTTGTCGGCGAGATAGCTGATGACGCCGCCGTGCACGTAGCCGTGCTGCTGCCGCAACTCGTCGCGCACGGGCAGGCACAGCGACACTTCGTGCTCGCCGATGTGCATCAGCTCCGTGCCGAGCAGCATGCTGAACGGTTGCGCCCGCAATGCGCCGCGGGCGTGATCCACGATGTCGGTCATCGACATTCCTCGCAATGAGTGGCCGCTTGCGCTGAACTCTAGGAAGGGGGGCGCGGATAAGCAAGGAGATTCGTCCGCGTTTCTTGCAAATGGCGATGTCGTGCGGGCGCGATTATTGCGCCGAATGCCGGCATTCCCCATCATTTGCGCGATTTCTTCGCCGACACCTAAAGTCCGCCCCGGAAATGCCGCTAACGCCGGGGTTTGCCGCATCGTCGGTGTTCCAGGAATCTCCATGTTCAGCAAAATCAAGCTCGCGTCGGGCCTGCTCGGCGTGTTGGCCGTGTTCTGCCTCTTTCTGATCGCCGTCGAGGGGCTCGGCTTTTGGTCGCTCGCGTCCACGCGCGCCGGCGTCGACGATCTGTCGAACGTCGCGATCGCGCAGGTCGGCGCGGCGAACCAGGCGACCGAGCGCCTGCTCGACGCGCGCGTCAACCTGTCGCGCGCCGGCACGCGGATGGTGCGCGGCGGCCCGAAGCCGGAAGACATCCTGCGCCACGCGAGCGAGTCGCTGGCCGAAGCGGACAAGGCGTTCGCGCGGCTGAACGCCGTGCCGGCGATCGACGACGAGAACCGCGCGCGCGTCGCGGCGCTCGGCGAGCGCTACCAGAAGTTCCACGCGGCGCTCGCGGAACTCGTGCAGTTCCTCCAGGCGGACAACATCCAGGCGTTCCTCGACCAGCCGACCCAGGGCTTCCAGGACACGTACCTGACCGAGCTGCACCGTTTCGTCGACTACGGCAGCGCATCGAGCCGCTCGGCGCTCGACACGATCGACGGCGGCATGGCGTGGTTCAAGTGGGTGAGCATCGTGCTGCTGGTCGCGATGCTGGCGAGCAGCGTGGCGATCTACGCGGCCGCGCGGCGCGCGGTCGTCGCGCCGCTCGACGAGGCCGGCCTCCATTTCGAACGGATCGCGCAGGGCCGCCTCGACGAGACGGTCCACGCGGGCGGCGTGTACGAGATCGACCGGATGCTGCGCGGCCTCGCGACGATGCAGGCGAGCCTCGCGGACACCGTGCGGACCGTGCGCCAGGCGTCGGATGCGATCCACCTCGGCGCGGGCGAGATCGCCGGCGGCAATGCCGACCTGTCGGCGCGCACCGGCACGCAGGCGGCGTCGCTCGAGGAAACCGCCGCGAGCATGGAGGAGCTGACCGCGACCGTGCGGCAGAACACCGACAGCGCGCGCGCCGCGAGCCAGCTGGCCGACGAGGCGCTCAAGGCGACCAGCCACGGCGGCGGCGTGGTCGACAGCGTGATCGACAAGATGCGCGGCATCGCGCAGAGCTCGGGCCGCATCGCGGAAATCATCTCGGTGATCGACGGGATCGCGTTCCAGACCAACATCCTCGCGCTGAACGCGGCGGTGGAGGCCGCGCGCGCGGGCGAGCAGGGCCGCGGCTTCGCGGTGGTCGCGGGCGAGGTGCGCTCGCTCGCGCAGCGCAGCGCGCAGTCGGCGAAGGAAATCAAGTCGCTGATCGAGGATTCGGTCGCGCAGATCAACGGCGGCGCGGCGCTCGTCGAGCGCGCGGGTGAAGCGATGCGTACGGTGTCGACGTCGATCTCGCGCGTCGCGCAGACGATGACCGAGATCACGTCGGCATCGGTCGAGCAGAGCGTCGGGATCGAGCAGGTGAACCAGGCCGTCACGCAGATGGACCAGCTGACCCAGCAGAACGCGGCGCTGGTCGAGCAGGTCGCGGCGGCGGCGGCATCGCTGAACGACCAGACCACGCACCTGATGCAGGCCGTGTCGGTGTTCGAGGTGGGCGGCGCGCGCGGCGAGCGTGCCGCGCCGTCATATGCCGCGCCGGCTTACGCGCCGGAAGGCAGCGCCGCGTAAGCGGTCGCGAGGTGGTAGGGCGTCGTCGACGGCATGTCGGCGCGCGACACCTGCCCGTCGGCCGTCTTGCACTCGAACCAGCCGCGCGGATGCAGGAAGCGCGCGGCGAAGCGCGCGGCCTGCGTCGCGAGCGGCGCGGACGCCGGCGTGCCGCCGTGCGTTGCAAGCGCGCGCAGGTATTCGGTCTGCGCCCAGATCCGCTGCGTGCCGTCGAGGCACGCGCCCTGCGCGTCGAGCGCGGCGCTGACGCCGCCCGTCAGCGGATCGACGCCGTGCCGCTCGGCAAACACGAAGGCCCGCGCGAGCGCATCGCGCAGGCCGGTGTGCGCGACGCGCGCGCCGGCCGCGTCGGCCAGATAGAACCATTCGAATTGATGTCCCGGCTCGAAGCGGTTGTCCGCCGCGCCGAGCGGCAGCTCGGCGATGCAGCCGGTTGCCGTGTCGACGAACGCGTGCTCCACCGCCTGCGCGGTCCGGCCGAGCGCGTCGTCGAACGCCGTGTCGCCGAACGCGTCGGCCGCGGCGAGCCACGCTTCCGTCAGATGCATCAGCGGGTTCTGCAGCGGGCCGTTGCCCGACGACGAGAAATCGTCGTGACGCGCGGCGTCGAGCAATGCGCTGCCGCGCTGCGGCGCGAAGCGGTCCTGGATCAGCGCGGCGGTGTCCTCGGCGACCGTGCGCGCGGCGCGCTCGCCCGACGCCGCGTAATGGGCGGCGCACGCGAACACGATGAACGCATGCGTGTACAGGTCCTTGGTCGTGTCGAGCGGCGCGCCGGCCGCGTCGATGCTGAAGTGCCAGCCGCCGTGGCGGGTGTCGCGGAAGCGCCGGCACAATGCATCGAACAGGGTTGCCGCGTGGCCGGCCTCGCCCGCCTGCGCGAATACGAACAGCTGCCGTGCGCAGGCCATTGCGCGATAGCGCGTGACGGGCAGCGGCGCATGGGTGGCCGGATCGACGGCCTCGAACGGCAGCTGCATCGTGCGGTCGAACCCCGAACCCCGCCAGATCGGCAGGATGACGTGCGCGAAATGGTGGCGCAGTTGGGCGGCTTGGGTGGAAGCGGAGTCGGACATGGCGGGGTTGAACGCGTGAATCGAAACGTGTCGGCGCGGCCCGGAAGCGCGCGGCCGCGGCCAAGGATAAAGCATTCCGCGCGACCGGCACCAGAAAAAGGAGGGAAATCCTATGCTCGGCAACGTTGAACTCGTGATGCGGCTCATCCTGGCGGCGGCGCTCGGCAGTGTCATCGGCTTCGAGCGGGAGCGTCTTTCGTGGGCGGCCGGCCTGCGAACCCACATGCTCGTGTGCGTCGGCTCGGCGCTGATCATGATCGTGTCGGCATTCGGCTTCGCCGACGCGCTCGGCAGCCCGCACGTCGTGCTCGATCCGTCGCGGGTCGCCGCGCAGGTCGTGTCCGGCATCGGCTTTCTCGGCGCGGGGTCGATCCTGCTGCGCGGCGAGATCGTGCGCGGGCTGACGACGGCCGCGAGCCTGTGGTCGGTCGCGGCGATCGGCCTCGCGGTGGGCGGCGGGCTCTACGTCGCGTCGATTTCGGCGACGTTCATCATCCTTGTCATCCTGGCGGGCGTGAAGCCGCTGGAGCGGCGCTACTTCACGGTGCGGCAGCGGCGTCAGCTCGTGCTCACCGTCGAGCGCGGCACGCTGACGTTCGACTCGCTGCACGCGGCGCTCGGGCCCAACAGTGCGCGCGTGAAGCAGTTCATCGTCCAGCAGGCCGAGGACAGCGACGAGCACGACGACGTGCGCATCGCGCTCGCACGGGTGTCCGACGTCGAATACCGGGCGATTCGCGACACGCTGCGCGCGCTGCCCGGCGTGACGCGCTGCGAAGAGGGGAACGGTTTGTCCGGTGGCGAATAGGCGACAGGTCATATTGATTGGTGACCGGCCATGCGACAATGCCCGGTCACCGATTCCGTTCGACGTTCCGGTCCCGCGTTCGCGGGGCCACGCACCCGATCTCCATGACCGAACCCGTCGCTACGCCCCGTTCCCGTTCCAACCGCCCGTCCTCCGCGAAGCCGCGCCGACGCGCTGCCGCAGCAGCGGCGGGCCGTGCGCCTGCCCGCGCGGCGCTGCAGCCCGGCCGCGATGCGCAGGCCGCCGACACGCACCGCGACGAGCGCACGCTCGACCTGTTCGGCGATCCGGTGCTCGACGCGGGCGAGCGGGTGCAGATGGCGGTGCGCCAGGCGGTGGCCGCTGATACGGAGGTCGTCGTCGACGATGCGCACGCGCATCAGCAGGCGATGCTCGACGGGTTCGACGCGCCGCAGACGTTGGTAGCGGACGTGCATGCTGCGATGGGCGGGGGCGACGCAGTTGCCGTTGTCGACAGCGCGGTTGCAGCGGCTGACGGCCGGGCAGCCGCCTCCGGTGAAGTTGCTTCGGGCGACGCGATCGCAGAGGGCGCTTCGCTTGGCGCAGGGAATGCGGCCGCTGCCGATGTCGTGTCGCAAGCGGCGTCCGATGGGTTGGCGAAGGATGTGCCGATGGGCGTGAATGGCCATTCGACTGCCGACATTGAGACGGAAGCGACGTCCGACATTTCGATGAAGGATGCGCCGACTGGCGCCGATGACACCACCGCCGCTATCACGTCGTCCACGCAGGACCGCGAACCGCCAAACGACGCCGAGGAAATCGCCGCCGCCGGCGTGGCAACGAAGGCGGCCGCTCCACGCGCGGCCGGCGCCCGTTCGTCGGCGGGGGCGAAGCGCCGCGCATCGACGGCAACCGCGCGCGAAGCGGTGGCGCCGTCCGCGCCGGCAGCGGACGACGCGGCGCCCGCGCCGAGTCAACCTGATATCCCGGAGGAGGCCTCAACGGCCATCCTCGCCGCGTCTGCCGTTCCGGCGACGCCATCCCCATCGCGCCCGGCCGCCTCCGTGGCGTCGATCATCACGAAGCCTTCCTCCGACCGCGTCGAGCCGTCCCTCGCGGCGCAATCGGACGATGCATCCGCCGCCACCCCTGCATTCGATCCCGATGCACACCTGCGTCCGCTTTCCGAGCGCCTTGCCGCGCTGCAAGCGGAAACGACCGCGCTGCACCGCGCGGCCGATCGCGAAATGCGCCGGGTGAACCGCCTGCTGCTCGCGCTGGCCGTCGTCGTGCTGGCCGGGCTCGCCGCGCTGGTGCTGCAGACGATCCAGGTATCCCGGCTGAAGCAGGAGGCTGCCGCCCAGCAGCAGCGGATCGACCGCCTGAAGGCCGACCTGACGACGCAGCAGGCCAGCGTGATGACGCTGGAGCAGCACAACGACATGCTGATGACGCAGGTCAACCGCCTGGAGCGCAGCGTGAGCCGCCCGGCGCCGGCCCAGAAGCCGGTGGCCGTGAAGCATGGCCGTCGCGGCATCAAGTAATCCGACCCTATCGGCCGGTTGCGGCAAATTGCAGCGGTGTGCTGGCAGAGTTCAGGGAAAACCCTTAGAATGGCGTTCATCTAAGGGAAAACCCTAGTCATCCCTGCCGGAGTCGCACATGAGCTTCATCCTCGCCCTGCTGCAAAAGATCGACGACCTGTTCGTTTCGCCGCACCTGCCGCTCGATGCGGAATATTCGTACGCCGCGCGTCGCGCCGAAGCCGAGCGCCTGCGCCGCTCGCACCTCGTGCCGCTGTGCCTGTATCGTCGCTGATTCGCTGATTCGCTGATTCGCTGATTCGCTGATTCGCTGATTCGCTGATTCGCTGATTCGCTGATTCGCCCCGCGCGGCGTGCAATGCGCACGCGCAGGCCTTTCCGCTCCCGCGCCGCGCACACTGCGCGGCTGTCCCGCTACACTGGAAATCCGTTCCCTCACACGGCGACCGGGCCATGTTGCAGATGCGGCCGATGACGGCCGGCGAATTTCGCGCCTACCGCGCGCGGGCCATCGACGGCTACGCGCGCGATCTCGTGCTATCCGGGCAGAACCCCGCCGACGAGGCGGCCGCGCGCGCCCGGGCCTGCTTCGATACGCTGCTTCCAGACGGCCTGCTGACCGCCGGCCAGACGATCGTGTCGCTCGTCGACGATGCCACCGGCGACGCGATCGGCGATCTCTGGTTCGCGATCGTGACCGAAGGGCCGCATCGCACGCTGTTCATCTACGACCTCGACATCGCACCGCCCCGGCGCCGTCAGGGCTGGGCCACGCGCGTGCTGGATGCGCTCGAGGCCGATGCGCGCCGGCACGGCGTCACCGAAATCGGGCTGTCGGTCTTCAATCACAATGCGGCCGCGCGGGCGCTGTATCGCGCGTGCGGCTTCGTGCCGATCACGACCACGCTGATCAAGCCGGTCGTGTCGGGCTAGCGCCCGCCCCTCAAATGAACAGGCCCGGTGAAACCGGGCCCGTCTTCACTGTTCCAACGGCGCGCCGTTACCCCGCCCGTCCCTTCCACCGCCGCAACAGCAGCGCATTCGTCACCACGCTCACGCTGGAAAACGCCATCGCCGCGCCCGCGATCACCGGGTTCAGCCAGCCGAGCGCCGCGAGCGGCACGCCGACCAGGTTGTAGACGAACGCCCAGAACAGGTTCTGCTGGATCTTGCGGTACGTGCGCTTCGAGATGTCGATCGCATCGGCGACGAGCGCCGGATCGCCGCGCATCAGCGTGATGCCGGCCGTGTGCATCGCGACGTCGGTGCCGGTCGCCATCGCGATGCCGACATCCGCCGCGGCGAGCGCGGGCGCGTCGTTGATGCCGTCGCCGACCATCGCGACGATGCCGCCGTGCGTGCGCTTCAGCTCCGCGACCACGCGCGCCTTGTCGTCCGGCAGCACCTGCGCGTGCACCTCGCCGATGCCGAGCGACGCCGCGACGGCCGCCGCGCTGCCGCGGTTGTCGCCCGTCACCAGCACGCTCGCGACGCCGCGCGCAGCGAGCGCCGCGATCGCATCGCGCGCGCTGGCCTTCACGGTGTCGCCGAACGCGATCAGAGCGAGCGCCGCGCGCGGCGCGTCGGCGCGCATCAGCCACGAGATCGTGTTGCCGGCGCGTTCGAGTTCGGCCGCGCGCGCATCGAGCGCGGGCGGCACGACGATGCCCAGCTCGTCGCGCCAGCGCGTGCTGCCGAGCGCCAGCAACTGGCCGTCGACGCGCGCTTCGACGCCGCGCCCGGCAACCGCGCGCGCATCGGCGCCGACACGCGCGGCGGCCGCGCCGCCGCGGGCCGCGACATCCGCATCGTGCGCGGCGACGACCGCGCGGGCGAGCGGGTGATCGCTGTGGCGCTGCACCGCCGCGGCGAGCGCGAGCGCTTCGTCGCGCGGCATGCCGATCGCGTCGAACGCCGTTACCGACGGCTTGCCTTCGGTCAGCGTGCCGTTCTTGTCGAATGCGATCACGGTTGCGCGCTGCGCCAGTTCGAGCGCTTGCGCGTCCTTGATCAGCACGCCGTGGCGGGCGGCGACGCCGGTGCCGGCCATGATCGCGGCGGGCGTCGCGAGGCCGAGCGCGCACGGGCACGCGATCACGAGCACCGCGACCGCGTTGAGGATCGCGGTTTCCGCGCCCGCGCCGGCGATCAGCCAGCCGACCAGCGTCAGCGCGGCGATGCCGAGGATCGCCGGCACGAACACCGCGCTCACGCGGTCGACGAGCCGCTGGATCGGGGCTTTTTCCGCCTGCGCGGATTCGACGAGCCGGATGATGCGGGCGAGCGTCGTCTCCGCGCCGATCGCGGTGGTTTCGACGACGAGCGCGCCTTCGCCGTTGATCGAGCCGGCCGTCACCGGATCGCCGCCGTCCTTCGCGACCGGCAGGCTCTCGCCGGTGATCAGCGATTCGTCGACGTGCGAACGGCCCGAGACGACCCGGCCGTCCACCGGCACCCGTTCGCCGGGCCGGATGCCGACCCGCGTGCCGACCCGCACCTGCGCGAGCGGCACGTCGCGCTCGACGCCGTGCTCGACGACACGCGCGCGATCGGGCCGCAGCGCGTTCAGCGCGCGGATCGCGTCGGTGGTCTGGCGCTTCGCGCGCGCCTCGAGCCATTTGCCGAAGCGCACCAGCGTGATGATGACCGCCGATGCCTCGAAGTACAGATGGCCGGGGTGCGCGGGGTCGCGCAGCAGCATCCACAGGCTCAGCCCGTAGGCGGCCGACGTACCGAGCGCGACGAGCAGGTCCATGTTGCCGGCGCGCGCCTTGATCGCGTGCCAGGCCGCGCGGTAGAAGCGCGCGCCGAAGCCGAACTGGACGATCGACGCGAGCACGAGCTGGAGCCAGCCGGGCAGCATCGCGTCGACGCCGAACGGCGCGGCGAACATCGGCGCCATGAGCGGCGCGCTCAGCACGGCGGCGGCGATCACGAGGTTGCGGTCGCGGATCGCTTCGCGGCGCTTGCGATCGTCGGCGCTCGGCGTTGCACTGGCCGGTACAGTGGCGGCGGCCCCGCCGGTCGCGCCGGCCACAGGCGCGGCGACGGGCGACGCCCGATAGCCGGCGGCCGTGACCGCCGCGATCAGCGCGGCGGGATCGAGGGCCGCGACGCCATGCACCGAGGCCCGTTCCGTCGCGAGGTTGACCGATGCGTGGGCGACGCCCGGTACGTTCGCGAGCGCCTTTTCGACGCGGCCGACGCAGGACGCGCAGGTCATCCCGCCGATGTCGAGCTCGATTGCGTCGGACGGGGCGGGCGGTGCGTCGGCGGCGTCCGGCTCGGCGAGCGGTGTCGCGAGGTAGCCGGCCTGCTTGACCGCGTCGACCAGCCGGGCGGTCGTGACGCCGGCTTCCGCGTCGACGGTCGCGCGTTCGGTCGCGAGATTGACCGACGCCCGCGTGACGCCCGGCACGCCCGCGAGCGCCTTTTCGACACGGCCGGCGCAGGATGCGCAGGTCATGCCGCCGATGTCGAGTTCGGTGTGGCGCGAAGCGGGCGGCGGTGCAACGTCGGCATCCGGTGCCGCGACCGGCGTCGCGCCATAGCCGGCCTGCTTCACCGCGTCTGCGAGCCGGGATGCGGTAACGCCGGCTTCCGTCTCGACGGTCGCGCGTTCGGTCGCGAGATTGACCGACGCCCGCGTGACACCGGGCACGTTGGCCAGCGCCTTCTCGACGCGCGCGACGCATGACGCACAGGTCATGCCGTCGATATCGAGTTCGATCGGTGCGGGTGCGGCGGAGGCCGGGCGGATGGGTGTCGGCGAAGCCGGTTCGGCAGCGCGATAGCTGCCCGTTCCGGCCGGTTCGCGCAACGCCGCGCGATACCCGGCCTCGCCGACCGCCGCGATCAGCAGGGCCGGATCGACGGTGTCTTGCGCGTTGACCGTGGCCTTACCGCCGTCGAGGTCGACGGTCGCGTCGACCACGCCCGGCACATCGGCCAGCGCGCGCTGTACGCGCCCGGTGCAGCCGCCGCAATGCATGCCTTCTACCGTCAGCACGATCGTGTTCAGCGCCGCCGAGGCGAGAGGTTCTGTCATGTCGGGTTCCCAAAAGCGCGGTCTGAGCCGCAGACGAGCCCAGTATCAACATTCCAATAGTGGGAAGGTCAAGCCCTGGTTGCAAGTGTCGGGTACGCGCAGGATTCGAACAGGCATTCACGATGCCCATTCTGACGCGCGGATCCATATGGAGGTCTTCGATCGCGGGGCGGGTTTGTCGCTCGACAAGCGGAAGCGATTTCCGAACACCCTCGCCGTTTCCCGCCGCCGCCGTTTCGCCAGCCGCAAACATGCAAGCTATTCGCCATATTGGGGATTGCCCCAAGGCGCTATGATACCGGCCTGATATCAGCGCCCATCGCCGTGAGACCGCGCCGGGGCAGGCCGGGAAAGCCCCGCGACTGACCTCGCCTTGCGTCGGCATTACCACGTGCGCGATGCGCAATGCGCTGATTTTTAAAGAAATACATACGGCCAGCCATCAATGATAAAAACCCGACGAGAACCCGTCTCCGTGCGGCGCGCGTGCGCGTCGCTGACTATTGCAGCGCTCCTGGCCGGATGCGCGTCGCAACCGGACGTGATCCAGCGAAAGACCGGCTGGATGCGCGCCGAAGTGGCCGATTCCTATATCTATGCGTATCCGCTCGTGCTGATGGACGTCGCGAAGGACGCCGCCACCGGCGGCGACGGCGCGCAGCCGGGCCAGGCGCCGCTCAACACGCTGCGCCACGCGCAGGCGCTGCCGCCCGTCGGCGCGGTCAACCCGCCGCTGCCCGGCGTCGACACGCTCGACTCGACCGGCTGGCTCGACGTCGCCGCCGAACCGGTGATCGTGACCTTGCCCGACACCCGCGGCCGTTACTGGGACGCCCGCGTGCTCGACATGTGGACCAACGTGCTGTGGTCGTCGAACGCGGCGGCCCGAGGCCCGCGCGGCGGCGCCCGACAGCAAACGATTGCCTTCGCCGCGAAGGACTGGCAGGGCACGCTGCCGAAGGGCGTGACCCGTGTCGACGTGCCGTCGCGCAATGCGTGGCTCGAAGTCCGCCTGCAGACGAGCGGCGGCCGAGACCTGACCGCGGTGAAGAAACTGCAGCGCGCGATTCGCGTGGTGCCGCTGTCGGTTCACACCGGCGCGGTGCGCGGCGCGTCGGTCGCGGTCCACGCCGGCAGCGCGCCCGCCGAGGCGGCGAGCGGCGGCACGCCGGCCGAGCAGGTCGCCGCGCTCGACCCGAAGGCGTACTTCGCGCGCTTCGCGCAGGCGCTGCAGGACAACCCCGTGCCGGCCGACGACGCGCACGCGCGGCAGCAGCTCGACGACATCGGCGTGTCGGCCGGCTACCCGGTGCTGTGGACGGGCGACCGCCTCGCCGCGGCCACGGCTGGCGTTGCCGAAGCGCGCGGGCGGCTCGCGGCGCCGCCGCCGAACCTGCTCTCCGCGAACGGCTGGAGCTGGATCGGCGACACGGCCGGCAAGTACGGCCAGGACTACGCGCTGCGTGCGTACGCGGCGTACACGCAGTTCGGCACCGCGACGCGCGACGACGAAACCCTCGCGGTCGTGCGTATCGACAGCGACGGCCATGCGCTGAACGGCGCGAACCGCTACACGCTGCATTTCGCGCCGGGCGCGCTGCCGCCGGCGCGCGCGTTCTGGACGCTCACGCCCTACACGACGAGCGGCGCGCTGCCCGACGTCGGCGGCGCGCGCCGCTCGCTCGGCGATCACGACCGGCTGCGGCGCAACCATGACGGCTCGGTCGACATCGTCGTATCGGCCGCGTCGCCGGGCGGCGCGAATGCGGCGAACTGGCTGCCCGCGCCGCGCGCGGATTTCGCGCTGGCGCTGCGGCTCTACGCGCCGAAGCCGCAGGCGAGCGACGGTTCCTGGATGCCGCCCGTCGTCGTGCGCAAGTGATCGCGCCGCCGCCGCGCCCGTCCGGCCGACGGGCGCGGCGGCGGCCGGAGCTGCGTCCGGTCATTCAGTGCGCCTATACTTTCGGGAAACGGGCCGGATCGCTCCGATTCCCCGGATTCCCTGACAGCCGTTCCCTAGGCAATCCAGCATGGCAAGTCCCAACAAAGAAACCGCTCCCTCCAAGCTGACTGCGCTGCGCGACGCCGCGCGCGCGCCCCGGACCCGACGCATCGGCGTCGGCGTGCTGATCTTCCTGGTGCTGTTCGGACTGCTCGGGTTCTTTGCGGCGCCGCCGCTGATCCGCCATATCGCCGAACAGCAGTTGAGCAAGCAGCTCGACCGCCCGGCCACGATCCGGCGCATCGCGCTGAACCCGTACACGCTGAATCTCGAAGCCGACGGCATCCATCTCGGCGAGCGCGGCGGGCAGGGCGATTTCATCGACATCGGCAAGCTCGTCGTGCGGCCGTCGTGGACGTCGCTGTTTCGCGGCGCGCCGATCGTCAACGAAGTGCGCATCGATTCGCCGCGCTTTCGCATCGTTCGCTACGACGCGCAGCGCTTCAACTTCACCGACCTGATCGAGAAGTTCTCGACGCCGTCGAAGCCGGAAAGCAAGCCGACGCATTTCTCGGTGTCGAACATCCAGGTCAACGACGGCCGGATCGACTTCGACGACCGCCTGCTCGACGAGAAGCACGTGGTCGACAACTGGACGCTCGGCATTCCGTACATCGCGACGCTGCCGTCGAAGACCGACATCTTCGTCGAGCCGAAGCTGCGCCTGCGATTCGACGGCAGCCCGATCGCGATCGACGGCCGTGCCAAGCCGTTCGCGCATTCGCGCGAATCCGAGATCGAGCTGAAGTTCGACAAGCTCGACGTGCCGCAGCTGATGGCGTACGTGCCGGCGAAGCTGCCGGTCAAGGTCGCGAGCGGCCTGCTCAGCAGCAATCTGAAGCTCAATTTCGTGATGAGCGGCGAGACGCCGGCGCTGCGCGTGTCCGGCACCGTCGACCTGAACGACGCGAAAGTGACGAGCGCCGCATCCGAGCCGCTGTTCGCCGCGCGCGGCGTGCACGTCGCGGCGGCCAGCCTCGAGCCGCTGCGCAACGCGCTGCATTTCGACGAGATCCGCGTCGACCAGCCGGTCGTCGACCTCGCGCGCGACCGGCAGGGCGTGCTGAACGTCGAGAAGCTCGCCGCGCATCCTGCCGCGGCGGCGAAGGCCGCATCCGCACCGAAGGCCGCGTCGGGCGCGCCGGCGGCATCGGGCGTGGCCGTGCCTGAAGCGGCGGCCGACACGCCGCCGCTCGACCTGACGATCCGCCATGTCGCGATCGACGGCGGCACGATCAACCTCGACGATCGCGTGCCGGCCACGCCGACCGCGCTGTCGCTCACGCGCCTCGCCGCGACGCTCGACGGCTTCACGCTGCAGGGCAAGACGCCGGCGAAATACACGTTGTCGACCTCGCTGTCGCGCGGCGGCGACGTGAAGGCCGAAGGCGCGTTCAGCCTCGCGGCGAAGCAGGCCGACGCGAAGCTCGCGGTCGATGCGCTCGCGCTGCCCGCGTTGCAGCCGTATCTCGGCGAGGCGACGCGTGCGCGGGTGCTCGACGGCACGCTCGGCGCGACGGTCAACGCCAGGGCCGACTGGGCGAAGACGCCGCTCGACGCGCAGGTGGCCGACAGCGAAGTGAGCCTGAAGTCGCTGAAGATCGCGACGCCGGACGCGAAGGCGCCGGCGATCGTGCTGCCCGACGCGCGCGCGAAGATCGCGAAGATCGATTTGGCCGCGCGCAATGCGCAGATCGCGAGCGTCGACGCGAGCGGGCTCGCGCTCGACGTGACGCGCCTGAAGGACGGCAAGATCGACCTCGCGGCGCTTGCAAGCCCCGCGCAGGCCGCGGTGCCCGCGCGCACGGTCGCGCGCAAGGCGCAAGCCGCCGCGCCGTCGTGGCACTACCAGATCGACGCGCTGAACGTGAAGGAGGCGACGGCCAACTACACCGACCTGTCGACGCCGCGCCCGGTGAAGCTCGCGATCAAGCCGCTGCAGTTGTCGGTGCAGAAGATCAGCGACGACCTGTCGAAGCCGCTGCCCGTGACGCTGCAGGCGACGCTGAACCGCAAGGGCACGCTGAACGTGTCCGGCGACGTCACCGCGCAGCCGCTGAAGCTCGGCCTGAAGATCAACGGCAACCGCCTCGACGCGGCCGCGTTCGAGCCGTACTTCGGCAGCGTGCTGAACGCGACCGTCGCGAGCGCGCTGCTCAACGCGCAGGGCAACCTGACGTTCGCGCAGGCGAACGACGCGATGCGCGCGTCGTATCGCGGCGACGCGGCGCTCGTCGACGTGCGGATGCTCGACAAGGTGACGTCCGATCCGTTCGCGGGCTGGCGCTCGCTCGCGCTGTCGAACCTGAAGGCGACCTACGACGAGAAGGGCACCGACGTCGATGCCGCGCGCGTGACGTTCTCGAACTTCTACGGCCGCGTGCTGCTCGACGCGCAGGGGCGCCTGAACCTGAAGGACATCGTCGCGAAGGAAAGCGGCCCCGCGCAGTCGCTCACGCGCGATGCGAGCAAGGGCGAGCCGGTGCCGCTGTCGCCGCAGGCGGCGTCGGCCGCGGCCGCGCAGCAGGCCTCGGCGCCTGCCGCGGCATCCGCGCCGGTGGTCGTGAAGGCCGCGCCGCCGCCGCAGAACCCGGTGCGGATGCACTTCGGCCAGCTGGTGCTGCAGAACGGCCGCGTGACCTACACGGACAACTTCATCAAGCCGAACTACACGGCGAACCTCGTCGCGATCAAGGGCACGGTGGGCGCGTTCGGCACGGATTCGACGACGTCCGCGCCGGTCGACGTCAATGCGAACCTCGCCGGCAACGGGCCGATCTCGATCAAGGGCACGGTCAACCCGCTGATCGACAAGCCGGCGCTCGACCTCACCGCGACCGCGCACGACATCGAGCTGACCAACCTGACGCCGTATTCGGCGAAGTACGCGGGCTATCCGATCACGAAGGGCAAGCTGAACGTCGACCTGCACTACCAGCTCGCGAACGACCAGTTGTCGGCGAACAACCACATCTTCATCGACCAGCTGACGTTCGGCGATCGCGTCGAGAACGATACGGCGACCCGGCTGCCGGTGAAGCTCGCGATCTCGCTGCTGAAGAATTCGCGCGGCGAGATCGACGTGAACCTGCCGGTGTCGGGCTCGCTGTCGAATCCGGAGTTCAGCGTCGGCGGGCTGATCTGGCGCGCGGTGCTGAACCTCGTCGCGAAGGCCGTCACGTCGCCGTTCACGCTGCTCGCGCACGCGTTCGGCAGCGGCGGCGAGGAGCTCGGCTACGTCGAGTTCGCGCCGGGCTCGTACGACCTGAACGATGCGCAGCAGAAGAAGCTCGACACGGTCGTGAAGATGCTGAACGAGAAGTCGTCGATCCGTCTCGACCTGATCGGCCGCGTCGATCCGGACAAGGACACGCCGGGGCTGCGCGACGCGTACGTCGAGCGCCTCGTGCGGCAGCAGAAGCTGAAGGATGTCGTCGGCCAGGGCGAGAGCATCGATCCGCGCTCGGTGAAGATCGAGCCGGCCGAATACCACACGTACCTGACGCGCGCGTACAAGGCCGCCGACTTCAAGAAGCCGCGCAACATGATCGGCCTGCAGAAGACGCTGCCGGATGCCGACATGAAGCAGGCGCTCGCCGAGCACGCGCCGGTGGACGAAGGCGGCCTGCGCACGCTCGCGCAGAACCGCGCGCAGGCGGTGCGTCAGTACCTCGAAGGGAAGATCGACGCGAGCCGGATGTTCATCGTGGCGCCGAAGCTCGATGCGAAGGGCATCGACGACAAGGGCGCGACGACGCGCGTCGACTTCGGTCTCAAGTAACCCCGCCGCGCGCCGCTGCCGTGCCCGTCCGGGCGCGGCAGCGGCGCGTTCAGCGCCCGGCCTCGGGCAGGTCGCGCTTGTCCAGTTCCCGTCTCGCCGCCAGCGGCAGGCGCGGATCGTTCCATTGCGTCAGCCACTGCACCTCCTTCGCCGTGAACACCTGCCCGTAGTTGCGCAGCGCGTACTGCAACGCGTCGACGACGTGGTGACGAATGATCTCGGGGGTGCGTGCGTCGTCCAGCACGAACCGGAGGGCTTCCAGGGTCGACATTCTCGTGCTCCGGGTCAGGGAAAACCCTTTATCACACGCCAATAGTCGCGTGCCAAGCAAACAAAATTCCGACGAATCGCCTCGCCTGCGCGTGACCGGCGCCCGCCCGCGCGCGCCCGCGCTACGCGGCTCGGGCGGGACAGCGCATTGCGACCGCCTTGTGTCATTTGCGATTGGTTACGTTTGATAGAAAACAGAAAGCCCCGCTTCATGGGACCGCCGCATGGCTCGGCGATAGTGACGCGCCTGCATGCAGGCCCAGCGGTTCAACGTCAATCGATGAGGTGGGGTGATGATTTCGTTCTTCGGTAAGCAGCGGAACATGGCAAGGGTGGTGGCGGGCGCGCTGGCACTCGCGAGCGCGGGTGCATATGCGCAGCAAGGCGAAGGCAGCCAGGGGGATCAAGGGAACCACGGCGAGCACGGCCGGCGCGTCGTGAAGCACGTGCTGCTGCTCAGCGTCGACGGCCTGCACGAGCAGGATCTCGCGCGCTGCATCGGCGCGAACGCGTGCCCGAACGTGGCGGCGCTCGCGCAAAGCGGCGTGACGTACACGAATGCGCACACGCCGGGCCTGTCGGATTCGTTTCCGGGCCTCGCGGCGCTCGTGACGGGCGGCTCACCGAAGACGGCCGGCCTGTTCTACGACGTGTCGTACGACCGCAACCTGTACGCGCCGGCCGACACGACCTGTTCGGGCAAGCAGGGATGGAACGTCGTGTTCGACGAAACGACGGGCATCGACGCGATGAACGGCGGCCCGCTCGTGCACCTCGACGGCGGCGGCGCGTTCAATCCGCAGGCGATCCCGAACGCACGCATCGGCGGCCGGTGCGTGCCCGTCTATCCGCACGACTACGTGAAGACGAACACCGTGTTCGAGGCCGTGAAGGCGGCGCTGCCGAACGCGCACACCGCATGGGCCGACAAGCACGCATGGGGCTATGACTGGCTGAACGGCCCGTCGGGCAAGGGCGTCGACGATCTCGCGCGCACCGAGATCAACTCGATCGACCCGGCGACGAAGACGGACTACACCGACGTCTATTCGCACACCGCGCAGTTCGACAACCTGCACGTGCAGGCGCTGATCAACCAGATCGACGGCCTGGACTCGACCGGCAAGACGGCCGCGCCGGTGCCGACGCTGTTCGGCGCGAACTTCCAGACCCTGAGCGTCGCGCAGAAGGCGCTGGTGACGAAGGGCGGCGGCTATCTCGACGCGAACTTCACGCCGAACGGGCAAGTCGCGAACGCGATCACGTATGTCGACCACGCGATCGGCCGGATCGTCGCCGAGCTGAAGCAGCGCAACCTCTACAGCTCGACGGCCGTGATCGTGACGGCGAAGCACGGCCAGTCGCCGACCGATCACACGAAGCTCGTGAAGAACGGCGACACGCTGACGGCGCTGCTCGAACAGAACAACTACCTCGACAAGAACGGCAACTTCGGCCAGAACAACACGGCGTCGGGCAACCTGAACGACGGCACGGGCCTCGCCGGCACCGGCTTCGTGCAGACCGACGACGTCGGCCTGATCTGGCTGCGCGACCGCGGCCAGCGCACGGCCGCGGTCGAGACGCTGAAGGCGAACCTCGGCTGCAACGCGCCGGGGATCTGCGCGGACGGCCCGCAGGCGGCCATCCTGTACGGCGCCGCGCTCGCCGAGCGGTTCGGCGATCCGGCCAACGGCCGCACGCCGGACATCATCGTGCAGCCGAATCCGGGCGTGATCTACACGTCGAGCAAGAAGAAGGACGAGGAGCACGGCGGTAACGCGCCGGACGACAACCACCTCGGCCTGCTCGTGTCGTATCCGGGGCTGCATCGCGCGCGCACGGTCGACGACTATGTCGGGACCAAGCAGGTCGCGCCGACGATCCTCGGGCTGCTCGGTGTCGAACCGGAGCGGCTGCATGCGGTGGTCGTCGAGCATACGCGGGTGCTGCCGGGGCTGGGTATCGGGCGCTGACGGGGGAATGCGGAAATGCGCGGCGCCGGGTGGTCGACGGCGCCGCGTTTGTGCATGCACGGCATGGCGGCCTATCGCACATCCGCATCTTCCTATTTCAGAGGAAATTTATATAATTCATGCACGATAAGTCGCATGAATTGTATAGATTTCTACTGAAATGAACGAAGCGTGCACGATCCAGCTCCATGCCGGCGGGGCCTGGCATGACGTCGGCATCGTCAGCCTGCTCGGTCAATCCGACGAAGGCCGGCGCTGTCACACCTACACGGGATATGACGTCGAATGGGCCGTCGAACACGGGCCTGCCCGGGATGCGCACGCGATGACCTGCCGCTTTCCCGTCAGCCTCGAGCTGCTGAAACAGCCTCATTGGCCGGTATTCCTGATCGACCTGTTGCCGCAGGGGTTCGGGCGTCTCGAATTGCTTCGTCGTCTCGGGTTGCCGGAAACCGCGGAGGAACGAGCCGACTGGCCGTTGCTGCTCGCGGGCGCCGGCAACTCGATCGGCAACCTTCGCGTGAAGGAAGCCGTGCAATGGCTGGACGAGAGACGCGGGCCGCTGCAAGGCTTCACGGACGACGAGATTGCCGCGCGCGGCGATGCGTTTACCGAGTATCTCGCCGCGCACGGGCTTTTCGTCGCCGGTTCGTCCGGCGTGCAAGGCGAATGGCCGAAGCTGCTGCTTACCCGTGCCGACGATGGCCTGCTGTATCTGGATCACACGCTGCCGGACGAGCGGGCGGTCACGCATTACATCGTCAAGTTCGCGCGCGGCACGAATGAACGTCTCGCGCAAATTTTGCGGCACGAGGCCCCTTACATGGCCATTGCGCAATATCTTGGCCTGCGCGTGCACGCGCCACTGACGCTACGCGGCCGTGCGCTGTTCATTCCGCGTTTCGACCGTGTGCGCGATGCCGCCGGGGTGATTCGACTGGGGCAGGAGAGCATTGCGTCGCTGACCGGCAAGGCCGGCTTCGGCGTCGTGCCGACCCATGACGAGGTGTGCCGGCATCTCGTTCGCCAGTGCACGGATCCGCAGGCCGAAGTCAGTGAATACCTGTGTCGCGACGTCGCGAACCTGGCGCTGGGCAACAAGGACAACCATGCGCGGAACACGGCTTTGCAGCGGGATTTCGACGGCCGCGTCGCGCTGACGCCGCTTTACGACTTTGCGCCGATGTACCTGCATCCAGACGGTATCGCGCGGCGGATTCGCTGGCAGGACAACGATGGCGGCAGCCCGGACTGGGCAAAGGTGCTCGAGGCGGTTGTGGCGTCCAGTGCGCCGCAGGCGGGGGACACGCATTGCGTGCTCGATCGCGGCGTTCTGGCCGCGCGGTTGCGCGAGATGGCGCTCCGTTTGCGAGGCATTGCCGAACGTGGCGCCGAATTCGGGCTGGAGCCGGACGTGCATGCGCACCTTCGGCCGGGGCTCGCGCGGCTCGCCGACGCATTGGCCGAACTGCACTGACTCAACGGATCAAGCCATGGACAAGCGCTACAACACGCTGTCGCTGCCTGATCAACTGGCGCTGCGCCGGCAGGCGGTCGAGGACGTGCTTGCGCATCCGGAGTGGACGCTGCGCGACGCAGTGCGCCATCTCAAGCGCACGATGCGACTGACCAGCACGGAGATGGCGAAGCTGGCCGGCGTATCGACCAAAACGATCCAGGACATCGAGCAGGGGCGCAGCGAAGGCACCGTGCAGACGATGAATCGCATCCTCGGCGTGCTCGGGTTGAAGCTCGGCGTGGTGAGGCAGGTGCAGTAGCGTGCATGCGGGGCACGCGAGCGCGGCACCAACGACAAAGCGCCCGGCAGCCATCGCCGCCGGGCGCCTTCATGTCGGATGTTCAGGTCATTTGACCGCGAACAGCGTCAGGTTCATGAAGATCTTGAACACATAGCCGAGCGTGACTGCCCCGGCGACGCCGCCTGCCCACAGCAGGACGAACCACATCCAGCCGCGCAGCCGCTGGCGCGGCGCGGGCTGTTGCCCGGTGTCAGTGGTGGTAGTAATGCTGGTCTTCATGGCGCACCTTGCCTCGGAATACCCAGTAACCCATCGTCGTGTAGGCGATGATGATCGGCAGGATAACCGCTGCGCCGACCAGTGTGAAGGTCTGGCTGGAACGCGGCGCGGCCGCTTCCCAGATCGTCATGCTCTGCGGAATCGCGTACGGGAACAGGCTGACGAGCAGGCCGACGTAGCCGAGCAGCACGAGCGCCAGCGCGAGCACGAACGGCGTCATGTCATGCCGGTTGCGCACCGCGCGGTGCATCCACACCGCACAGGCCGCCACCATGAACGGCACCGGCAGCAGGCGCCAGAACAGCCCCGAATCGAACCAGCGCTCGGCGATGGCCGCATCCTGCAGCGGGGTCCACAGGCTGACGATCGCGATGAAGCCGAGCAGCACGACGGTCAGCGGCCACACGACGCGATGCAGGCGGCGCTGCAGGTCGCCTTCGGTCTTCGCGACGAGCCAGCAGCAGCCGAGCAGCGCGTAGGTGACGACCAGGCCGAGCCCGGTGAGCAGGCTGAACGGCGTGAGCCAGCCGAACGCGTCGCCCGCGAACACGCCGTCCTTCACCGGAATGCCCTGCAGGAACGCGCCGAGCGCGATCCCCTGGAACAGCGTCGCGCCGGCCGAGCCGCCGATGAACGCGAGATCCCACAGCTGCTTGGTGCGGCGCGCCTTCGCGCGGATCTCGAACGACACGCAGCGGAAGATCAGGCAGACCAGCATGAAGATCAGCGGCAGGTACAGCGCGGACAGCACGGTCGAGTAGACGACCGGGAACACCGCGAACAGGCCCGCGCCGCCGAGCACGAGCCACGTTTCGTTGCCGTCCCACACGGGGGCGACGGTGTTCATCATCAGGTCGCGTTCCTTCTCGTCCGGGAAGAACGGGAAGACGATGCCGATGCCGAGGTCGAAGCCGTCGAGCACGACGTACATGAAGAGCCCCAATGCGATGATCGCGGCCCAGATTACGGTGACGTCCATGAATATCCTCGTATGCGTAGGGGGTGGGCCGTTCAGACGGTCTCGATCAGCTCGTCGACGGCCGACATCGGGCGGCGCGCGGTGTGGTCGGGGCGCGTGTCGGGCGTGTCGTCATGCTTGACGTCGGGTAGCGCGGGGCCGGCCTTCATCAGCTTGAGCATGTAGTAGACGCCGGTGCCGAACACGAGGAAGTACACGACCACGAACGTCATCATCGAGATGCTGACCTGCTGCGCGGTGAGCGGCGACACCGCGTGCGCGGTGCGCATCACGCCGTACACGACCCACGGCTGGCGGCCCGCTTCGGTCGTCACCCAGCCGGCGAGCAGCGACACGAAGCCGGTCGGGCCCATCACGAGCGCGAAGCGCTGGAACCCCTTCGATTCGTATAGCCGGCCGCGGCGGCGCAGGAACCAGGCAAGCGCGGCGAGTGCGATC
>Ga0157367_1000326_pt1 | contig 24180 bp, 25 predicted proteins | sample AttbisABBM2_FD_113142 | JGI IMG/M metagenome (GOLD analysis project Ga0157367, IMG submission 113142) | Fungus gardens microbial communities from leaf cutter ant in Botucatu, State of São Paulo, Brazil - Atta bisphaerica ABBM2 | ecosystem: Host-associated > Fungi > Mycelium > Unclassified ... | reverse complement strand
TACCTGAACGGCGCGACCGGCTCGCCCGTCGCGTCGTACGCGTTCATGAGCGCCGCGCTGGTCGCCGCGGTGATCCTCACGCTGTCCGTCAAACCCCAGGCGCGCGATGCGCACCCGCTCGCCGCGCCGCTGCAAGGAAAATGAATCGATGAAGCCCCGTATCGTCGCCTACAAGCCGCTGCCCGATGACGTGCTCGCCTACCTGCGCGAGCATGCGGAGGTGGTGCAGGCCGACGGCGCCGCGGCGCTGGCCGACGCGCTCGCGCAGGCCGACGGCGCGATCGGCGCGAGCCTGAAGATCACGCCGGCGATGCTCGACGGCGCGCCGCGGCTGAGGGCCTGGTCGACGATCTCGGTCGGCTACGACAACTTCGACGTGGCGGACCTGACCCGGCGCGGCATCGTGCTCGCGCACACGCCGGACGTGCTGACCGAATCGACGGCCGACACGGTGTTCTCGCTGATCCTCGCGTCGGCGCGGCGCGTCGTCGAACTGGCGGAGTGGGTGAAGGCCGGCCGCTGGCAGCGCAGCATCGGCCCGGACCTGTACGGCACCGACGTGCAGGGTAAGACGATCGGCATCGTCGGGCTCGGGCGGATCGGCGCGGCGGTCGCGCGGCGTGCGGCGCTCGGGTTCCGGATGCGGGTGCTGTACACGAACCGCTCCGCGCAGCCGGACGCCGAGGCGCAGTTCGGCGCGCAGCGCGTCGCGCTCGACCAGCTGCTCGCCGAAGCCGATTTCGTCTGCCTGCAGGTGCCGCTGGCGCCGGAAACGCGCCACCTGATCGGCGCGGCCGAACTCGCCAAAATGAAGCGCGGCGCGATCCTGATCAATGCGTCGCGCGGCCCGGTGGTGGACGAGGCGGCGCTGATCGACGCGCTGCGCGCGGGCACGATCCGCGGCGCGGGCCTCGACGTGTTCGAGCAGGAACCGCTCGTGGCCGATTCGCCGCTGCTGCGGATGAGCAACGTGGTCGCGCTGCCGCACATCGGCTCGGCGACGCACGAAACGCGCCACGCGATGGCCCGCTGCGCGGCGGAGAACCTGGTCGGCGCGCTGGCCGGCACGCTGCGCGCGAACCTGGTCAATCCGGACGCGCTTGCGCCCGCGCGCGCGGGCTGAGCGCGGGCTGATTGCACCGGCGGCCGAGGTGCGGCCCGGCGTCTGCGCGGAAACCGCGCGGCGCCCGCCCATGGGTTAGAGTCGATGATCTTGGTGCGGGGCCATCGGCTGCGTTATGATCGCCCGCTCGTCGCGTCGAAAGCGGGGCCGTAGCCGCCCGCGTCGCGCGGCCCGAGTCCGTGCGGGGGCCGGCGCCGAAGCGCCTGCCCCGATCGACAGGAGAGTCCGCCAGTTGGCTTTCGTATCCAACAACAAACGTCCGCCCGTGCGCATCGCGGCGCGGATTGCACGTCGCGAGGCACGACAGTGACCGATTCGCAACCCACCAGCCCGCGTCCCGCGACGATCAGCGACGTCGCCCGCGAGGCCGGTACCGGCAAGACCAGCGTATCGCGCTATCTCAACGGCGAGACGAACGTGTTGTCCGCGGATCTGCGCCAGCGGATCGAAGCGGCCATCGCGCGGCTGAACTACCGGCCGAACCAGATGGCGCGCGGCCTCAAGCGCGGCCGCAACCGGCTGCTCGGCATGCTCGCGGCCGACCTGACCAATCCCTATACCGTCGAGGTGCTGCAGGGCGTCGAGGCCGCGTGCCACGCGCTCGGCTACATGCCGCTCATCTGCCACGCGGCCAACGAGGTCGAGATGGAGCGCCGCTTCCTGCAGCTGCTCACCACGTACCGCGTCGAAGGGCTGATCGTCAACGCGCTCGGCGCCGAGGAGGACGTGCTGCGCCCGCTGCGCGGCGGCGGGATTCCGGCGGTGCTGGTCGACCGGACGGTCGAGGGTTTCGACGCCGACCTGATCGGCCTCGACAACGGCAACGCGGTCGAGACGGTCGTGCGGCACCTGATCGAACGCGGCTTCGACGCGATCCATTTCGTCGTGCAGCCGTTCGAGCGCGTCAGCTCGCGGCGCCAGCGCGAGGCGGCGTTCCGCGCGACGCTGGCGGCGCACGGGCGGCAGGCGCCGCCTGCCGTCGTGCTCGACCTGAATGCGGCCGATGCGGTGGCCGCCGCGCTTGCCGAGCTCGATGCGCGCATCGACGCGGCCGCGCAGCGCGGCACGCGCGCGGCGCTGTTCGCGGCGAACGCGCCGGTCGCGCTCGCGATCGCGCGGCACCTGCGCGCGCGTTTCGGCGCGGCGTGGCAGGCGCACGCCGCGCTCGTGTCGATCGACGATCCGGAGTGGGCCGAGCTGATCGGCATCACCGCGATCCGCCAGCCGACCTACGAAATCGGCTACAAGGCCGTCGAATTCGTCCACGAGCGGATCGACGGCGCGGCGGGCGACGTGCGCGTCGCGCTGCTGCCGGGCGAGCTGATCGCGCGCGCATCGACCGCAAGCTGAGTATCATTCGGGGCACGCGGCGCGTCAGGTGCGCTGCCCCGAACAAGGACTTACATGATCGTTGCTCCCATCACGCTGGCGGTGCTGATCGCCGCCACGCTGATCATCGCGCTGCTGCCGCTCGCCCTTTACCGCTACCTGCGCAAGCCGCTTTCCCTCGACCGCCGCGATTCGATCGTCGGCATCGCCGTTTTCGCGCTGTTCGCGATGGTGCTCCAGCGCGCGTTTCACGGCGTGGTGCTGGGCCAGGTGTCGCCCGGCGGCTGGTTGACGCAGCCGCTCGCGTTCGTCGCGTACGGCGCGCTGTCGGCCGGCGTGTTCGAGGAGATCGGGCGCTATCTCGGGATGCGCTTGCTGAAGCGCCGCTACGGCGCATCGGCCGGCGACGGCCGCGGGATCGGCAACGGCATCGGCCACGGCGGCGCGCAGGCCTGGTTTGCCGGCGTGCTCGTGTGGGGCCAGTGGTCGTATCTCGCGTGGCTCGCGAACCACGGCCAGCTCGACGCGCAGCTCGCGGGGCTGCCGGGCGATGCCGTGCTGCGCCTGCATGTGCTGCTGTCGGCGCTGTCGGTGCAGTCCATCGCGCTGCTGCTGATCGAGCGCGGCGCGGCGTTCGCGCTGCAGGTCGCGCTGTCGGTGCTGATGTGGCGCGGCGTGCGTGCCGGCTCGCGCGGCGTGCTGCCGCTCGCGATCGCGCTGCATGCGCTCGCCGACGTGCCGGGGATGCTCTACCAGGTCCGCATGCTGTCGGGCGCGTGGGTCGAGGCGATCTATTTCGTGCTGGGCGCGGCGCTGATCGGCGTGCTGGTGAAGACCTGCCTGCCCGCGCGCGCGGCGGCCTGACGGGAGGACGAAGATGGAAGACTATCTGATCGAATGCCCGAGCGCCGAATTCGATGCGCTCGCACGCGTGATCTGCGACCTGTTCCCGGAGCAGACCCGCTTCGTCGAAAGCAGCGACGAGCGCGGCCGTTTCCTGTCCGTGCAGTGGGTCGCGATGCGCTTCGGCTCGACGCCGAAACGGATGACGCTCGACGTGCGCATCGCGCCGACCGCGTTCGCGCGCTATCTCGCGCTGAAGCCGATGCAGCGCGCGCGCAGCCACGCGGTGCTGCATGCGTATGTGGAAGCGACGCTGGGGTCGCTGGAGGAGCGTCACGCGGCGGGCGAAGCGGTGCCGCGCGACGAGGTGCTGATGCTGGACGAGGAATTCGCGTAAGCGGCTTTGCGTTGGCGCAGCCGCTGGAGCGACGCGCCGTCAGCCGGCGTCGCGGTAGACCTGCGCGAAGCGCTGCGCCTGCACGACGCCGTAATCGCCGGGCGCGTACTGCATTACCCAGTCGCCCGCGACGCCGCGCAGCGTGTCGCCGTTCGCGGAGCGTGCGATCGTGAACGGTTCGTCCATCCGCCGGGCGAGCACCACCGCCGGCCGGTTCCGGTATGCGCCCGGCTCGCCGTGCGTGAGCGCCGGATCGGCGGGCAGGTATTTCGCGTCGAAGCGCGCGCGCGACACGACCCAGCGGTCGCCGGTCGAGCCGGTGATCAGCGCGTCGCCGGCCACGTAGCGGTTCGGGCCTTCGAGGCTCATCAGTTCGCCGTCCCCGGCCGCGAAGGCGACCGCGACGGTCTCGTCCTTGACGACGCGCCGGGCTTGCGGATCGGTGCTGAGATCGAGTTGCTTGAGTTCTAGCATGGCGAAGAAATGCGGGAAAAGCGTGGAGCTTATCCCGAAAACGGCGCGCTGGGAAATCGGCGCCGTCCGCCGGCGGGAGGCGCGCCGCCGGCCGGCGTAGGGCGGGCCGGCGGCGCGTGATGCGTCAGGGCTTCGCGGGTGCGCTCGCGGCCGCGCCCGGCGCGGCGTTGCCCTTGGCGCGGCGTTCGCCGCCGTGATGCAGCCAGCTGCGGAACGTCGTGTCGGCGAGCGCCTTCTGGTCGGCCGGGAAGCTCGCATAGAGCGGCGCGAACGCGTCGGCCAGCTTTTTCGCGCCGTCGGCATTCGACTGTGCGAGTTCCGCATACTGCTTCATGTCGTCGACCGCGGTTGCGCTGCGGGTTTCCATTCGCTGGCGATACAGGCGGCCCATCGTGTTGGCGTTGTCGCGCATCGTGTCGGCAAAGGTCTTCCATTGCGGTTCCTGCGCCGGCGTGATCTTCAGCTGGTTGTGCAGGTACGTGATGCGTTGCTCGATGCGCGCTTCGTGGCGGGCCGCGTGCTGCGCGGCGCTCGGCGCCGACGCCGCGGCAGCGGCCGGCTGCGCGGGCGCCTGCGGCTGCGCCTGGGGTTGCGTCTGCGCGAACGCGCCGGCCGCAACGGTCAGGGCAGCGAGGGTGAGCGAAATTTTCTTCATGGTGGCTCTCCGGGGTGATGTCGTGCGAGCGGGCGCGGCGCTTCTGCGGCGCACGCGCGACTCGCGTCGCAACGTATTAGTAGCATGCGGCGCGTCGCGCGGGCGCCGATGCGACACTTGCTTACATCCGATACGAAACGACATCGATGCGGATACATTTGTGCACACCGGTCGACACCGCCCGCCGCCGCGATGCACGCACCGATTGGGCCGGTGCGCGTTCGGCGCTATCATCGCGTCACGTTCAATTCCGGCTGCGCTGCGCGCGCCCATTCGAAGCCTCATGCGTCCACCCCGTCTCGACCAGCTCGACGATCTCGACCGGCAGCTCGTCGCGCTGCTGCAAGCCAATGCGCGCGCCAGCGTCGCGGATCTCGCGCGCCAGCTCGACGTCGCGCGCACGACGGTGATCGCGCGCATTGCGCGTCTCGAGCGCACCAACGTGATCGCCGGCTACAGCGTGCGGCTCGGCCAGGACGTGCTCGACGCGAGCATCTATGCATACGTGGGCATCATCCTCGCGCCGAAGTACGGCAAGGACGTGCTGAAGAAGCTCGACCGGATGCCCGAAGTGCAGCTGCTGTGCGCGGTGAGCGGCGAATACGACTACGTTGCGTGGCTGCGCGCAGATTCGCCGGAACGGCTCAACGACCTGCTCGACCAGATCGGCGCGCTCGAAGGCGTCGAGCGCACGACGACGTCGATCATCCTCGCGCGCAAGATCGATCGCGGGACGGTGGGCGGGTAACGCGCCGCGCGCGTATTTCGCATGTCCTTGGAATGAGTGGGGCGTCTCCCGGCCCCTGACTCGCGTCCGAGGTGCGTTCGCCGGCTGACTGACGCCGCCGCCGAATCCTTCGCTTCAGCCGTCACGCGCCGCATCCGGCGCATCCTTCTTTCCTTCCTCACCGCTCTTCGAAACCCGATGCGCCAATGCCCAGCCCAGGCCGGCGCACGGGCCATTTCCACGTGATTTCGTCATTTCGACGAAAAACATCGTCATAACGTCGACAATCTCCGTCGTTTCGCATCATTCTTGGTCTTGGAACTGATTTTGCGCGTCCCTAAACTGTGTTCATGGCTCGACGCCGTACACAACACCAACCCATCATCAGGAGATAAGCGCATGAAAATCGCCATCGTCGGCGCAGGGCTGATCGGCCACACCATTGCTCACATGCTGCGTGAAACGGGCGACTACGAAGTCGTCGCCTTCGATCGCGACGCGGACGCGCTTGCGAAGCTGTCGCGCGAAGGCATTGCGACGCAACGTGTCGATTCGGCCGATGCGAATGCGATCCGCGAAGCGGTCAAGGGTTTCGATGCGCTCGTCAACGCGCTGCCGTACTACCTCGCCGTGAACGTCGCCGCCGCCGCGAAGGCCGCGGGCGTCCATTACTTCGACCTGACCGAAGACGTGCGCGCGACGCACGCGATCCGCGAACTGGCCGACGGCTCCGACCGCGCGTTCATGCCGCAGTGCGGCCTCGCGCCGGGCTTCATCGGCATCGCCGCGCACGAGCTCGTGAACGGCTTCACCGAAGTGCGCGACGTGAAGATGCGCGTCGGCGCGCTGCCCGAGTATCCGACCAATGCGCTGAAGTACAACCTGACGTGGAGCGTCGACGGCCTGATCAATGAATACTGCCAGCCGTGCGAAGCGATCCGCGACGGCCGCAAGCAGTGGGTGCAGCCGCTCGAAGGCCTCGAGCACTTCTCGCTCGACGGCACCGAATACGAAGCGTTCAACACGTCCGGCGGCCTCGGCACGCTGTGCGAGACGTTGTCGGGCAAGGTCGAGACGCTCGACTACAAGTCGGTGCGCTACCCGGGCCACCGCGATCTCGTGCAGTTCCTGCTGGAAGACCTGCGCCTGTCGACCGACCGCGACACGCTGAAGTCGATCATGCGCCGCGCGGTGCCGTCGACCAAGCAGGACGTCGTGCTGGTGTTCGTCACGGTGACGGGCGTGAAGGACGGCCAGCTCGTGCAGGACGTGTTCACGCGCAAGATCTTCGCGAAGGAAGTGTGCGGGATGCCGATGAGCGCGATCCAGATCACGACCGCGGGCGCGATGTGCGCGGTGCTGGACCTGTTCCGCGAGAAGAAGCTGCCGCAGAACGGCTTCATCCCGCAGGAAAAGGTTTCGCTGAAGGCGTTCCTCGCGAACCGCTTCGGCAAGCTGTACGACGGCGGCACGATGGAGCGCGTGCACGCGGTGGCCTGATCGCCGTCACGGCCACGCACGAGGCTCGAAGCAACGCCGGGGGCGCACGACGCCGCCCGGCGTTGTCGCATTCGGGCGGCGCGATGCTCAGGCGGGCAGCGGCGGGACGATCGGGGTGGGCGGGGCGGGCGGTGGCGGCACGATCCGCGCGAGCAGCGCGTCGATCTCCGCCTCGCCCGGCGCGGTGTTGTCGAACAGCACGAGGCCTTCGCATTCGGCGCCGGTCGGCGCGAAGCGGCGCTGCCGGTATTCGTCCCAGTGCGAGAGCTTGTACGCGTCGTTCGGGTTGCCGCGCGTGACGATGCGCTGGTGCGCGACGTCTTCGGGCACATGGACCCAGATGACCGTCAGCGTGACCTCGGGGCCGATGCCGAGCCACGCGCGATCGAAGATGCGCCGGTCGCGCACCTCGCGCGACAGCGGGCCGACCACGATCGCGCTGATGCCGAGCGCGAGGTTTTCGCGCGCGGTGTCGAGCAGCCCGTGGTATTCGGGATCGCGCAGGTGCTTCAGGTAGAGCGGGCTGTCGCGGTCGTTCGGGTCGTGCGTGAGGGCGCCCATCGCCGCCGAGCTGTAGCGGCCGTACAGCGTGTCCTTGTCGAGCAGGCAGAAGGCCTCGCCGGTCGCGCGCATCAGCGGCCCGATGAGCCGCTTTGCGAGCGTGGTCTTGCCGGTGCCGGCGTGACCGCAGAAAAACACCAGATGCGTCACGAATGCGTGCTCCCCGATCCGGCCGGGGCCGCGTCCGCGCGTTTCGCGTTATTCGGGAACACCTCCGCCTCGAGCCACATCGCGTTGATGATGCCGAAACCGAGCGCGACGCCGATGCCGAGAATCCACGAGAAATACCACATGGGTCTGCCTCCTAGACGGTGATGCCGCGCGGCCGGGCCGCGGGCGTGCGAGTGGGTGCGTCCGCCGCGCGGCTGGCCGCGCATGCTGCGGCGCACGCAGCCCGATCATGACCAATTACCGCGCGGGGCGCAAGCCGCGCCGAGACGGGGCCGTCCGTGCAACAAAGCGGTAAACTGGTGTGCTATCTGCAACACGACGAACACCATGCTGATCAACTGCGCTGCATACCAGGACGGCCGCAAGCTGGCCGACATCGACGTCGACGCCATCAGTGACTATGTGTCGAAGCCCGAATGCTTCGTGTGGGTCGCGCTGAAGGACCCGACGCCCGCGGAGCTCGAGCTGATGGGCGAGGAATTCGGGCTGCACGAGCTGGCGCTGGAAGATGCCTGCAAGGGGCATCAGCGGCCGAAGATCGAGGAATACGGCGATGCGCTGTTCGCGGTCCTGCACACGGTCGAACTCGACGCGGTCGAGGAATTCCAGATCGGCGAGCTGAACGTGTTCGTCGGCCCGAACTACGTGCTGTCGGTGCGCAACCATACCGAGCAGGATTTCCGCGCGGTACGCGCGCGCTGCGAACGCGAGCCGCACCTGTTGCGCGAAGGCTCTGCGTTCGTGTTCTATGCGCTGATGGACCAGGTCGTCGACCGCTATTTCCCGATCCTCGAAGGGCTCGGCGCCGAGCTCGAGGCGCTCGAGGACCGCATCTTCACGAAGGCCACGCCGGCGTCGTCGCGCGCGATCATCGAGGATCTCTATTCGCTGAAGCGCCGGCTCGTGTTGCTGTACCAGCACACGGCGCCGCTGCTCGAGCCGCTCGCGAAGCTGACCGGCGGGCGCATCCCGCAGGTCTGCAGCGGGATGGAGCACTACTTCCGCGACGTGTACGACCATCTGCAGCGGATCGTGAAGACGATCGAGGGGCGGCGCGAGATGGTCGTGACCGCGATCCAGGTCAATCTCGGGATGATCTCGCTCGCCGAGAACGAGGTGACCAAGCGGCTCGGGTCGTTCGCCGCGCTGTTCGCGATCCCGACGATGATCGCCGGCATCTACGGGATGAATTTCAACAACATCCCCGAGCTGCACTGGAAATACGGCTACTACGGCTGTATCGCCACGATGGCCGTGGTCGACCTGCTGCTGTGGTGGCGCTTCAAGCGGGCAGGGTGGCTGTAGCCCGAGGCGGCGCGCGCCGGCGCTAGCGCGGCGCGTGCTTGCCGACCACCACGCGCCACGGCCGCACCCGCCACGACTTGACGAGGCCGTTCTGCACGTACGGATCGGCGCGCGCAAACGATTCGGCCACCTCGGGCGAGTCGCCCTCGAACACGAGCACGGCCTGGTCGGCCGGATCCGCGAACGCGCCCGCGAGCATCAACTCGCCGCGTTCGGTGGCCGCGTGCGCGAGCGCCAGGTGCTCGGCGCGGAACGGTTCGCGTCGCGTCAGGTAGTCGTCGACGAGTTCGTAGATCAGCTGGTAGTGCATGCATCGCTCCCGGAAGAATCGAAGGGGCCGACCGCGACGCCGGCGCGGCCGTCAGCCTGTTGCGGGCAGTATAGGGCAGGCGTGCGGGCGTGGTGCGTGCGGATCGCGAGCCTCGTTTCCTTGCTCTATCGCAACTAACGGTCAAGCGTTTTGCCGCCGCCGAATCCTGACGACGCATCGCGCCGCTTGCACAGCCGGGTCTACAGGCAAGGGCGGCGGCCCGCCTCTACGCCTTGTAGCCGATCGTCCTCAGCAGTTCCTTGCGCCACTGCACGTCGTCGTCGTTCTCGACGCCGAGCGGCGGAAAACCGTCGACCACGCCGACGATGCCGCGCCCTTGCCCGGTTTCGGCGACGATCACCTCGGTCGGGTTCGCGGTCGCGCAGTAGATCCGGCACACCTCGGGCACCGCCTTGATCGCGTTCAGCACGTTGACCGGATAGAAGCCGTCGCCGAGGAACACGATGAACGCGTGGCCGGCGCCGATCTTGGCGGCATTGCGGCACGCGAGCTCGACCAGTTCCGGATCGGTGCCGGAGCGCCGCACGAGCCGCTTGCCCGACGCCTCGCAGAACGCGAGCCCGAAGCGGATGCCGGGCACGGTGCCGACGAGCGCCTCGTGGAGGTCCTCGACGGACTTGATGAAATGCGTCTGGCCGAGAATGAAGTTCACCGTCTCGGGCTTGTCGACGGCCACGGTGTGCAGTTGCAGCATGTCGGACCTCTTGTGGCGATGCGGCGCAGGCGTCGCGAATGGGCTCTCCAAGCTTAGTACGCGGCGGCCGGCGTCGAAAGCCGCGGCGCCGTCCTATCCTTCGTTGTGTGTGTGGCGCGCGCGATGCGGCGTGCGACGGAGGCGGACATGGACGTGCGACAAGGTTTCGTCGACTGCGTGGGGCGTACGCCGCTGATCCGGCTGGCGGCGCTCAGCGCGCAGACAGGCTGCGAGATCCTGGCCAAGGCGGAATTCATGAACCCGGGCGGCTCGGTGAAGGACCGCGCGGCGCTGTACATCATCCGCGACGCCGAGCGGTGCGGCACGCTGAAGCCGGGCGGCACCGTCGTCGAGGGCACGGCCGGCAACACCGGCATCGGCCTTGCGCACATCTGCGCGGCGCGCGGCTATCGCTGCGTGATCGTGATCCCGGACACGCAATCGCCGGACAAGATGGCGATCCTGCGCACGCTCGGCGCCGAGGTGCGCGCGGTGCCGGCGGCGCCGTACCGCGACCCGAACAATTATCAGAAGATTGCCGGGCGGCTCGCAGGCGAACTCGACAACGCGATCTGGGCCAACCAGTTCGACAACCCGGTCAACCGGCAGGCGCACTACGAGACGACCGGGCCGGAGATCTGGCGCGACACCGCGGGCACGGTCGATGCGTTCGTGTGCGCGACCGGCACGGGCGGCACGCTGGCCGGCGTGAGCCGCTACCTGAAGGAGCAGAACCCGGCGATCCGGATCGTGCTCGCCGATCCGCAGGGCAGCGGCCTCTACAGCCACGTGAAGACCGGCGAGATCAAGGCCGAGGGCAGCTCGATCACCGAAGGCATCGGCTCGACGCGCGTCACCGCGAATCTCGAAGGCACGGCGATCGACGACGCGGTGCGCATCGACGATCCGCAGTGCGTGGCGATGGTGTACCGGCTGCTGCGCGAGGAAGGGCTGTACGTGGGCGGCTCGAGCGGCATCAACGTCGCGGCGGCGGTGTGGCTCGCGCGGCAGATGGGCCCGGGGCATACGATCGTGACGCTGCTGTGCGACCGCGGCGACATCTATCGCGCCCGGCTGTTCAACCCCGAATGGCTGCGCGAGAAGGGGCTCGCGCCCGCGTGACAGGCGTGCGCGACGAACGGTGCAACGAGGGTGCAACGGGATTTTCCATCCGCGCAAATGCGACCTATGCTGAACGAACCCGGTGCGAACGCCGTTCGCCCGATATGTTCAGACGAGGTGTGCCATGTCGATGTCTGCGACCCTGCAGGATTGCCTGCGCCAGAAGTCCTCGCGGTATGAAGTCGTGTACCACCCCTATAGCCATACGAGCATGGAGACCGCCGCGGCCGCGCATATCCCCGGCGATCGGCTCGCGAAAACCGTGCTGCTCGAAGACGACGGCGGCTACGTCGCGGCCGTGCTGCCGACGACGCACGCGGTGCGCCTGTCGGATCTCTGGGCGAAGACCGGCCGTCATCTCGTGCTCGCGAAGGAAGTCGAGCTGCGCGAACTGTTCAAGGACTGCGATGCGGGCGCGCTGCCGCCGGTCTGCATGGCCTACGGGATGCAGACCTTCCTCGAAGAGCATCTGGCGACGCAGCCGGAAGTCTATTTCGAGGCAGGCGATCACGAGGCGCTGATCCACATGACGCAGGACGAGTTCCTGTCGCTGATGGAAACCGCCGAACGCGCGCATTTCTCGCACAAGATGCAGGGCATGGCGTCCTGAGCGATGCCGGCCGGCGCGCGGACGGGCGCCGGCCGGCATGAAGTGCGGTAGCCGCGGCGCGTGATGCACCGATTCAGGCCGTGCGCCTGAGGGGCGCGTGCGCGCGCCGCCTGCTGGCCCAATCCAGTCAATCCAATCATCTGCCCTCGCAGTGACCTTGCTCGCCCGATGTCGGCCCGCAGCATCCGTCCTCCCTTTCCTTACAGAATTCGTAAGACATACAGTTCCCCCGGTCCGTTACGGATTGCCGAAACTGTACTCTTGCGGGCACGATGAATGTGTGTGCCTGCGGGTGACTGTTCTCCTCGTAATCTTCCATTACCAAAAGCACAGCGCCGCAGATCCCGGATCCCGGGTATGCGGATGCATCTACATGAGAGCCACGGCGATGGAAAAGGCAAAACCGGAGGGAATTATCGCGACGAACCACGACCCGACCGCTGCGCGGAGCATCCGCCCACGCGGCGCACCGGCGGGAGGCGCGCGATGAAACTGTATGAAAAACTTGCGGACGACATCGAGCGCCTGATCCGCCAGGGCGTGTACCGGCACGGCGACCGGATTCCGTCGGTGCGGCAGGCGAGCCAGCAGCACCGGCTCAGCATCACGACGGTCCTGCACGCGTACCTGCTGCTCGAAAGCCGCGGCCTGCTGGAGAGCCGCCCGCAATCCGGCTACTTCGTGAACCTGCGCCGCGACGACGGCAACGGGCAGGTGCGCGACCTGCGGCCGTCGAAGCCGATCGCGATTTCGTCGTCGGTCGACGTGAGCCGGCTCGTGCTGTCGACGCTGCGCTCGATCGGCGCGGACGACGCGGTGCCGCTCGGCTCGCCGTATCCGGACCCGAGCCTGTTCCCGTTCGAGAAGCTGAACCGCTACGCGTACGCGGCCGGCCGCGACAAGACGCTGTGGGGCGTGACCGACGGGCTGCCGCCCGGCAGCCCGCGCCTCGTGCGGCAGATCGCGCGGCGCTACCTGGAGAACGGCATGTCGGTCGATCCGAACGAGATCATCGTGACGGTCGGCGCGACGGAGGCGATCAACCTGTGCCTGCAGGCCGTCGCGAAGCCCGGCGACGTGATCGCGGTCGAGTCGCCCACGTTCTACGCGATGCTGCACGCGATCGAGCGGATGGGGATGAAGGCGATCGAGGTGTCGACGCATCCGGAATACGGGATCGACATCGCGGCGCTCGCGGCGATCATGAAGTCGCAGCCGGTGGCCGCCTGCATGGTGATGCCGAACTTCCAGAATCCGCTCGGCTTCCAGATGCCGGACGAGCGCAAGCGCGAGCTGGTCGAGTTCGCGGCGAAGGCCGACATGCCGATCATCGAGAACGGCGTGTACAACGAGCTGTATTTCGGCGAGTCGCACCCGAGCACGCTGAAGTCGTACGACCGCAAGGGGCTCGTGCTGCACTGTTCGTCGTTCTCGAAGAGCCTGACGGCCGCGTACCGGATCGGCTGGGCGCTGCCGGGCCGCTATCGCGATCAGGTCGAGAAGCTGAAGTTCCTGAACACGCTGGCGACCCCGCTGCTGCCGCAGCTCGCGATCGCGGAATTCCTCGAGCGCGACGGCTACGAGCATCACCTGCGGCGGATCCGCAAGGCGTATGCGCAGCAGGCGAACCTGATGCGCGCGATGGTGTCGCGGTTCTTTCCGGAGGGCACGCGCATCTCAAGCCCGGCAGGCGGCTACGTGCTGTGGGTCGAGCTGCCCGCAAAGGTCGATGCGATGCGGCTGTATCAGCTCGCGCTCGAGCAGGGGATCACGATCGGCCCCGGCTACATGTTCTCGATTTCGGACAGCTATCGGAACTTCATCCGGCTGAACTACAGCAGCCCGTGGTCGAGCCAGATCGAACAGGCGGTGATCACCGTCGGCAAGCTCGCGGCGCTCTGCGCGCGCTGACGGGCCGGCGTGCGGCGCGCTTAGCAACCGCGCCGCACGCGTTATGTCATCCGCCCGTCACGGGCGGGAAAAACGCAATCTCGCTGTCTTCACGCACGACGAAACCGCCGTTCACCATCTCGTGGTTGACCGCGATGCGCACCGGGCGATCGTCGCGCAGCGCATGCGCGGCGCGTTCGTCGCGCGACGCGAGCGTGCTGCGCAGCGCGTCGACGGTAAGTTCGGGCGCATCGATCTCGACGATTTCCTCGTCGATGCGCAGTTGTTCGCGAATGCTCGCAAAGTATTTGATCGTCAGTCTCATGGTCGGGTCTTGCCGGGAAGGGGGAAGTCGGCGGGCGCTCAGCCCCACCGTTTCATTGCCTGGTCGTCGAGCGCCTTGGCTTCGACCCATTCGGCCGCGCCGTCTTGCCGGATCTCCTTCTTCCAGAACGGCGCATGGGTCTTCAGGAAATCCATCAGGAACTCGCATGCGTCGAACGCGGCCCCGCGATGCGGCGCGGCCACGACCACCAGCACGACCGGGTGGCCGAGCGCGATGCGGCCGATCCGGTGCACGATCCTGACCGACTCGAGCGTCCAGCGCGCGGACGCCTCCTCGACGATGCTCCATAGCGCGCGCTCGGTCATGCCCGGGTAGTGCTCGATCTCGAGCGCGACGACGTCGTCGAAGTCGCCGCTCTGGCGCACCACGCCGAGGAAATTCACGACCGCCCCGACGCGCGGGTTGCGCACGATCGGCGTGATTTCCGCATCGACGTCGATCGGCTCGTACTGCACGCGCACCTCGAAGCCCGCGGAGATCGCGGGCGGCGAATGGGCTGGCGGGGCCGCGGCGTCGTCGCCGGGGTGGCCGTCGGAATGGGCCGGGTCGTCCGGCTCGGCGTGCGGGTCGATGAGTGACGTCATGACTGTTCTCCAGGGGGCGGGTCGTCTCGCATCGCGCTGCCGGGCATCAGCCGCCGACGAGCGACATGCGGACCGTCGGATACGTCTTGCCGGTCCGCCGCGCACGGTGCGCCGAGCGCAGCTCGGAGTAGCGATCGTCGCGGCGCAGCCAGCGGTCGCGGATCGTATCGGTCAGCGGCGCGAGCGGCGCCGCGGCGTCGAGCCATGGCCGCAGATCGGTGCCGTGCGTCGCGAACAGGCAGGTGTACAGCTGGCCGTCGGCGGACACGCGCGCGCGCGTGCAGGTGCCGCAGAACGGATGCGAGACGCTTGCGATGAAACCGACATCGCCGCCGCCGTCGGCGTGGCGATAGTGGATGGCGGTGCCGGCGTGCGCATTCGCGTCGTCGCCGCACGGCAGCAGCGGAAATTCCGATTCGATGATCGCGCGCATCTGCGCCGCGGTCACGACCTTGTCGGTCGCCCAGTACTGCGCGCCGCCGACATCCATGTATTCGATGAAGCGCACCGCGACGCCCGAGTGGCGGAACGCGCGCACGAGCGGCAGCAGCTGGCTGTCGTTGACGCCGCGCTCGATCACCGCATTGACCTTGACGGGCGCGAGCCCGACGGCCTGTGCCGCTTCGATGCCGTCGAGGATGCGCGCGACCGGCAGGTCGACGTCGCTCATCCGGCGGAACACGGCGTCGTCGATCGCATCGAGGCTCACCGTCACGCGCCCGAGGCCCGCGTCGCGCAGCGCGCGCGCCTTCGCGGCGAGCAGCGAGCCGTTGGTCGTCAGCGCGATCTCGACCGGCTTGCCGTCGACGGTCGTCAGCGACGCGAGCGATTCGACCAGCGTTTCGAGGCCGCGCCGCAGCAGCGGTTCGCCGCCCGTCAGGCGGATCTTCTCGACGCCGAGCGCGACGAACGCGCGCGCGATGCGGGTCAACTGGTCGAACGACAGGCGCTCGGACGACGGCATGAACGCGTAGCCGGCGTCGAAGCTTTCACGCGGCATGCAGTACGTGCAGCGGAAATTGCATTGATCGATGACCGACAGCCGCAGGTCGCGCAGCGGGCGCTCGAGCGTGTCGACGGTGCCGGGGGATTCGCTGGCCGACGCGCCGCGGCTCGCCGCGGGGTGGGTCGGCATGACGGAGTCGATGACGTTCACGATCTGTCCGTTGGCCTGCGCAGGGTGGGAGAAGCGGGGCCGCCGACGCTGCGCATGCCGCGCCGCAACAGCGGCGCCGCAGCCGTGACAGGCTCCATGCCGGAGGATAGTCCGCCGCAATCGCGCGGCCGAGACACAATCCCGGCCGAATTGCAGGAATACAGTTCGGCGCGCAGAGCACAGCGGGCGTGCGCCGCGCCGCGCTGCGACATGAACGGGCGGGCTGGCGTCACGCGAGCCATTGCGCGAAGTCGTAGTACGGCACCGCGTCGCCGCACGCGACCGCGCGGCCGGCGGGCAGCCGCGCGACGCCGCCGGCCTGCGTGAGCGACTGCAGCGTGCCGGCGCCTTGCTGGCGCAGCGCGTCGAGCACGGGCGAGCCGTTCGGCGCGATGTCGCAGCGCACCCGGATGAAGCGCTCGCGTGCGTCGTCCGCTTCGACGTCGGCGTCGAGCGGCAGCCACGGGGGCGCCGGCAGGCGGTCTTCACGGCCCTGCAGGCAGCGGATCAGCGGCGTCACGAACAGCGCGAAGGTGGTCAGCGCCGCGCCCGGGTTGCCGGGCAGCAGCACCACCGGCATGCCGTCGAGCCGCGCGAGCGCGACCGGCTTGCCGGGCTTCATGCGCACGCCGGACAGCACGAACGACGCGCCGAGCGCGCTCAGCGCGGGGCGCACCAGATCCCTGTCGCCGACCGATGCGCCGCCGACGCAGACGAGCAGGTCGCACTGCGCGCGCATGTCGCGCAGCGCGGCGTCGATTGCGGCCGGCGTGTCGCGCGCGTGCACGCTGCGGCTGACGATCGCGCCGGTGCCCGCGACCAGCGCGGCCAGCATCGGCGCGTTGCTGTTGTAGATCTGCTGCGGCAGCCGCGCGTCGCCGCACGCGACGAGTTCGTCGCCGGTCGTCAGGATGCCGACGCGCGGCACCGGATACACGTCGACGGACGCCATCCCCTGCGACGCGATCATCCCGACGTGCGCGGCCTGCAGGCGCACCCCCGCGGGGATCAGCACCTGGCCCGCGCGCCATTCCTCGCCGCGGCGGCGGATGTGCGTGCCGGCCCGCGCGCTGTCGTCGAAGCTCACGTGGCCGTCCTGCTCGCGCGCGCTTTCCTGCATGAGCACGGTGTCCGCGCCGGGCGGAATCAGGCTGCCGGTGAAGATGCGCGCGGCGGTGCGCGGTGCGAGCGGCTGCGGCGCGTCGCCCGCATAACAGCGCTGCGCGACGGGCAGCGGCTCGCCATGCGCGAGATCCGCGTAACGCACCGCATAGCCATCCATCGCGCTCTGGTCGGCGCTCGGCTGGTCGAACGCGGCGGCGAGCGGCGCGGCCAGCACGCGGCCCGCCGCTTCCGCGAGCGGCACGGACGTGCGGGCGAGCGGCCGCGCGAACGTATGTGCGAAGTGCTGCTGGGCGGTATCGAAATCGATCGGTCGGGTCATGTCGGCGTCACAAGTCACAGGTCACAGTTCAGGCGCTTCAAGCGAAACGGGGGCATCGGCCGGCGCGGCGTATTCGACGAAGCCGTCGCCGCGGCAGAAGCCGAGCAGCCGGATGCCGGCCTCGTGCGCGACGTCGATCGCGAGCGAGGTCGGCGCGGAGATCGTCGCGACCATCGGGATGTCGAGGCGCGCGGCCTTGCGGACCAGCTCGTAGCTCGCGCGGCTCGACAGGAACACAAAGCCGTCGCGCGTGTCCGCGCGGCGCTGCGCGAGCCGGCCGATCAGCTTGTCGAGCGCGTTGTGGCGGCCCACGTCCTCGAACACGTCGACGACTTCGCCGTCGCGGCTGCACCACGCGGCCGCATGGATGCCGCCGGTGTCGCGCATCAGCACCTGGCGCGCGGGCAGTGCGCGCGCGGCGCGCTCGAGCGCATCGGTGCCGATGCCGGCCGCCGCGCCCGCATGGCGGATGCGCGGCGGATGCAGGTCGAGCTGCGCGATGCTCTCGATTCCGCACACGCCGCAGCCGGTGCGGCCGGCCAGCGCGCGCCGGCGTTCCTTCAGCGCCATGAACGCGCGCTGCGACACGGTGAGGCGCACCACGGCGCTCGCCGCCGTGCATTCGCTCTCGACGTCGAACACGTCCGACGCGCGCTCGACGATGCCTTCGCTGAGCGCGAAGCCGAGGCCGAACACGTCGAGGTCGATCGGCGTCGCCATCATCACCGCGTGCGAGATGTCGTTGAACACGAGCGCGACCGGGCGCTCCTCGACCACGCGGTCGGCGACGCGCGCTAGCTCGCCGCGGCGATGGCGCGTCACGTCGCGCGCCACGCTGCCGGTCGGTTCGACGGGGAGGGCGCAGGGCTGCATGAAGGAATCCTCTCGACGGCGCCGGCCGCGGCAATGGTCCTGTCGGACGCACGCCGGGCCGGCGGATGATGGTGGACCCCGTGGCGGTCGTCGCGCAGGCGTTCGAGCGCCGGGCATCCGGACTGAGGCCAAGCTTACGAGGGTTCGGCCGCGCCGCGCGTGTACAGCCTCGCGGCCGGAAAAGCAGTACAGCTGGCGGGCGCGATGCGACGTGTGTGTGTTTTACATGTACACATCGAAAGGGAGGCAACGAGCACAGTTCGCCGGCGCGCACGATTGATTGCGGGCGCCATTCGAAACGCGATATCGTCGTTTCGCTTCGTTGTCGGTGCGATGCGATACACATGTGATCGCTGGGTCGGCACGCAGGTGCGGCGGCCGGGCCGTCGCAGGGTTGCCTGCTTCGGGCGGACGTCTTTACAACCACGAGCACACTACGGTCATGGAAATCTTCGATGCCTTCCACCTGGCGCGACTCCAGTTCGCGTTCACGGTGTCCTTTCATATCGTGTTCCCCGCAATCAGCATCGGCATGGCGAGTTTTCTCGCGGTGCTCGAATGGCGCTGGCTGGCAACGGGGGACGCCGCGTACAAATCGATGTTCCAGTTCTGGTCGAAGATCTTCGCGGTCGGCTTCGGCATGGGCGTCGTGTCCGGCGTCGTGATGGCCTACGAGTTCGGCACGAACTGGAGCGGGTTTTCCCGCATCGCCGGCAACATCACCGGGCCGCTGCTGACGTATGAAGTATTGACGGCGTTCTTCCTCGAGGCCGGCTTCCTCGGCGTGATGCTGTTCGGCTGGAACCGCGTGAGCCCGCGTGCGCATTTCTTCGCGACGCTGATGGTCGCGATCGGCACGCTGATCTCGACGTTCTGGATCCTGTCGTCGAACAGCTTCATGCAGACACCGCAGGGCTATGCGATCCAGGACGGCATCGTCGTGCCGGTCGACTGGCTCAAGATCGTGTTCAACCCGTCGTTCCCGTACCGCCTGCTGCACATGACGATCGCGGCGTTCATCGTCGCGGGCTTCATCGTCGCCGCGTGCGGTGCATGGCACCTGTTGAAGGGCCGCCGCGACGAGCCGGTCAAGCGCAGCTTCTCGATGGCGCTGTGGATCCTGCTGTTGCTGGCGCCGGTGCAGATCGTCATCGGCGACGCGCACGGCCTCAACACGCGCCAGTACCAGCCGGCGAAGATCGCGGCGATCGAAGGGCTGTGGGAAACCGAGAAGGGCGGCACCGCGCTGAACCTGTTCGGCATTCCGGACATGAAGGCCGAAGTCACGCGCTACGCGGTGCAGGTGCCGCACCTCGGCAGCCTGATCCTCACGCACAGCTGGGACGGCGAGATCCGCGGGCTGAAGGAGTTCCCGCCGCAGGACCGCCCGAACTCGACGATCATCTTCTGGACGTTCCGGATCATGGCGGGCCTCGGCATGCTGATGCTGCTCACCGCGCTGCTCGGCCTGCTGCTGAGAAAGGGCGGGCGGCTCTATGAAACGCGCTGGTTCCAGTGGTTCGTGCTGTGCATGGGGCCGTCGGGGATCGTCGCGCTGCTCGCCGGCTGGATTACGACCGAGGTCGGCCGGCAGCCGTGGACGGTCTACGGCGTGCTGCGCACGATCGATTCGGTCGCGCCGCTCGATGCGCAGCAGGTGGGCGTATCGCTGCTGATCTTCGTGGTGGTGTATTTCCTCGTATTCGGGACAGGTGTGTACTACATGTTGAAACTGATGAACCGCGGGCCGGCGGCGAACGCCGGGTACATCGAACTGCACCGGCATCCGGGGCTGCGCAAGAGCGCGCTGTCCACGCCGCTGGACGTCACCGAAGCGGAATAAGGAGCCCGCCATGCATATCGATCTTCCTGTCATCTGGGCCGCGATCATCGGGCTCGGGGTGTTCATCTACGTGGCGCTGGACGGCTTCGACCTCGGCATCGGCCTGCTGTTTCCGTTCTTCGACGCGAAAGTCGAGCGGCAGGTGATGCTCGACACCGTCGCGCCGGTGTGGGACGGCAACGAGACGTTCCTCGTGCTCGGCGGAGCGGGGCTGTACGGCGCGTTCCCGGTCGTGTACTCGACGCTGCTGCCGGCGAACTACCTGCCGCTGATCCTGATGGTGGTCGGGCTGATCTTCCGCGGCGCGGCGTTCGAGTTGCGCGCGAAGGCGAATCGCACGCAGCACCTGTGGGATCTCGCGTTCATCGGCGGCTCAGCGCTCGCGGCGTTCTGCCAGGGCATCGTGCTCGGCTCGCTGCTGCAGGGCATCAAGATCGCCGACGGCCGCTTCGTCGGCGGGGCGTTCGACTGGCTGTCGCCGTTCAGCCTGTTCTGCGGGCTCGGCGTGCTCGTCACCTATGCGGCGCTCGGCTGCGGCTGGCTGATCCTGAAGGTCGACGGCGAGCTGCAGCGCAAGATGCGCCTGCTGATGAAGCCGCTGACCGGCGTGCTGCTCGGCGCGATCGTGATCGTCAGCCTCTGGACCGTGGTCGGCCTGCCGGCGGTCGCGCACCGCTGGTTCGGCAGCGGCGACCTGATCTGGTTCGCGCCGGTGCCGGTGCTGGTGCTCGCCTGCGTGTGGGGCATCCTCCACACCGTGCGCCACAAGCACGAGGCGACGCCGTTCCTGCTGACGCTCGCGATCTGCTTCCTCGGCTACACGGGCCTCATCATCAGCATCTGGCCGAACATCGTGCCGCCGTCGCTGACGATCTGGGACGCATCGTCGAGCCATTCGAGCCAGCTGTTCGCGCTGGTCGGCACGGTGATCGTGCTGCCGATCATCCTCGTCTACAACGCGATGCAGTACCGGGTGTTCCGCGGCAAGGTGCGCGAAGGGGACGGCTACCACCACTGACGCCTGCGGGCGCAGGCAATGCCAACGGGCTTCGCGACGCCCGCACTCCGGCCCCGCCTCGCGGGGCCGTTTTCGTTACGCAGGGGCCACGCGGCCGTGCCGCGGCCCGCAGAGAATCATCATGATCGTCAGACCGAGACAAAACTGGTTGCAGATGCTGTTCGTATGGAACGGCTCGGTATTGCAATCGATCATTCCGCAGCTCGTCTTCATGGCGATCGTCAGCACGCTGGCGGTTTTCACGAACGGCCGCATCTTCGGCGAGAAGATTCCGCTCAACACGGCGCCGTTCACGCTGTTCGGCCTCGCGCTCGCGATCTTCCTCGCGTTTCGCAACAACGCGAGCTTCGAGCGCTTCAAGGAGGCGCGCCACCTGTGGGGCAACATCCTGATCGCGTCGCGCGCGCTGACGTCGCAGATGCGCCGCTACCTGCCCGAGCACGTCGACGCGGCCGAGCGCAACCAGACGACCGACTTGCTGATCGCATTCGTCTACGCATTGAAGCATCAACTGCGCCGCACCGATCCGGGCGAGGACCTGACGCGCATCCTCGGGCGCGAGCGCACCGACGCGCTGAGCGGCAAGGTCTACAAGCCGGTTGCGCTGCTCGACGAGATACGGGGCAACCTGTTGCGGATGCAGGGCCGCACCGGCGCCGGGCCGGACGTCACGACCTGGATGCTCGACGCGCAGCTCAATCATCTCGGCGATGCCGTGGGCGGCTGCGAGCGGATCGCGTCGACGCCGATCCCGTTCGCGTACAGCGTGCTGCTGCATCGCACCGTCTATGCGTACTGCGTGCTGCTGCCGTTCGGGCTCGTCGATTCGACGGAGTTCTTCACGCCGCTCATCTGTGTGTTCATCTCGTATACGCTGATCGCGCTCGAAGCGATCGCCAATGAAGTGGCCGAGCCGTTCAGCACGGCGCCCAATGCGCTGGCGCTCGATGCGATGGCGCGGACGATCGAGCGATCGGTGCTGGAGCTTTGTGGGGCTGAGTTGCCGAAGGAGGTTGCGCCGACGGAGACTTATCAGTTGACCTGATTTGCAGCGCCGTGGCGTGCGTGACGTAAAAGGCGAAAAAATGGCGCGTCATCGACGCGCCATTTTCACGTGGACGGCACGGCTACGAATCCGTGCCTTCCATCGTCACACGGTAGCCGACCTCACCACCCGCACCGGCACCGACTTATACGACGGCGTACCGCTTTCCTTGTCGATATAGTCAAGCGGCACCAGCACGTTCGCTTCCGGATAATACGCACCCACCGACCCCGGCGCGATGTCGTACTCGATCGCGGTGATCTTCTCGAGACGCAGCGGCCGGCCCGATGGCGCGACCGTCTCGATGTCGACCAGATCGCCATGCTCGAGCCCGTACTTCGCGAGATCCGCCGGGTTCATGAACAGCACGTCGCGACGCCCGAACACGCCGCGATAGCGGTCGTCGAGCCCGTAGATCGTCGTGTTGTACTGGTCGTGGCTGCGCAGCGTGATCAGGCGCAGCACATGCTCGGCGCCGAGCACGTCCGCGTCTTCCTTCACGCCCTTGTAGACCGAGAACATCGCCTTGCCGGTCTCCGTCGGCCACACGCGCTCGGTCGGCGGCAGCGGCAGGCGGAACCCGCCCGGCGTGCGGATGCGCGCGTTGAACGCCTCGAAGCCGGGAATCGTCTTGTCGATCAGGTCGCGGATCCGGTCGTAGTCGGCGATCAGGTCGAGCCACTGCACCTTGCTGTTCGGCAGCGTCGCATGCGCCATGCCTGCGACGATCGCGGGCTCGGAGCGCAGGTGCTCGGACGCCGGCTTCAGCTTGCCGGCCGACGCGTGCACCATCGACATCGAATCCTCGACCGTCACTGACTGCGCGCCGCCTGCCTGGACGTCGAGCTCGGTGCGGCCGAGGCACGGGAACACGTAGGTTTCCTTCGCGACCAGCAGGTGCGAGCGATTGAGCTTGGTGCCGATGTGCACGCTCAGGTCGAGCTTGCCCATCGCCGGGAACGACTGCTCGGGATCGGGCAGCGCCACCGCGAAGTTGCCGCCGAGGCAGATCAGCGCCTTCGAGGTGCCGGCGACCATCGACTGCATCGTCTGCACCGCGTCGTGGCCGTGATGCGCCGGCGGGGTGAAGCCGAGCACGTCCTCGATCTTCTTCAGGAAGTCGGCGGACGGCTTCTCGGTGATGCCGACCGTGCGGTTGCCCTGCACGTTCGAGTGGCCGCGCAGCGGACAGATGCCGGCGCCGGGTTTGCCGAAGTTGCCGCGCAGCAGCAACAGGTCGGCGATCAGGCGCACGGTGGCGGTGCCCTTGTTGTGCTGCGTGACGCCCATCCCGTAGGTGACGATCGTCGCGTTCGATTTCGCGTACGCGAGCGCGACCTGTTCGAGCTGCGCCTGGCTCAGGCCGCTCGCGCGTTCGATGTCGTCCCACGTCGTCGCCTCGAGGTCGGCCGCGAACGCGTCGAACCCGCTGGTGTGCTCGGCGATGAACGCACGGTCCAGCACGTTGCCCTGTTCGGCCTCGAGCGCGAACAGCGCCTTCATGATGCCTTTCAGCGCGGCCGCGTCGCCGCCCGCGTCGACCTGGAAGTACGTCGATGCGATGCGCGTCGAGCCGAACGACGCCATCTCGATCATGTCCTGCGGATCCGCGAAACGTTCGAGCGCGCGCTCGCGCAGCGGATTGAACACGATGATCGGCACGTTGCGCCGCGCACATTCGTGCAGCGTGCCCATCATCCGGGGGTGGTTCGTGCCGGGATTGTGGCCGATCGAGATGATCAGGTCGCAATGATCGAAATCCTCGAGCGACACCGTGCCCTTGCCGATCCCGATCGATTGCGGCAGGCCGACGCTGGTCGGCTCGTGGCACATGTTCGAGCAGTCGGGGAAGTTGTTGGTGCCGAACTCGCGCGCGAACAACTGGTACAGGTACGCGGCTTCGTTCGACGCGCGGCCGGACGTGTAGAACTCGACCTGTTCGGGCGGCAGGCCGCGCAGCACCTCGCCGATGCGCGCGAACGCATCGTCCCATTCGACCGCGCGGAACGTGTCGCTCGCGCGATCGTAGACGAGCGGATGCGTGAGCCGGCCCATGTTCTCCAGTTCGTAATCCGACATGCGCAACAGCGACGACACGGTGTTCGCCGCGAAGAACTCGGGCGTCACGCGCTTGCTCGT
>Ga0157367_1000324_pt1 | contig 24209 bp, 22 predicted proteins | sample AttbisABBM2_FD_113142 | JGI IMG/M metagenome (GOLD analysis project Ga0157367, IMG submission 113142) | Fungus gardens microbial communities from leaf cutter ant in Botucatu, State of São Paulo, Brazil - Atta bisphaerica ABBM2 | ecosystem: Host-associated > Fungi > Mycelium > Unclassified ... | reverse complement strand
GCTCTCATCATCGAACAGGTCCGCGCGTTGTCGCCGAGCAATCCGGTGTTCGCGCTGTTCCAGTTTCATGCGGAAACCGTCGCACATGGCCTCGACGCCGGCAAGCAGAAACACGGCATCCTCGCGTGGCTCGCGGTCGTGTTGCCGTGGGTGCTGGTCGTCGCACTGGTCTACTTCCTGCTGTACAAGGTGAGCTTCGTGCTGGCGTTCCTGTGGAACGTCGTCGTCGTGTACTTCACGCTCGGCTTCCGCCAGTTCAGCCATTACTTCACCGATATCCATCTCGCGCTCAACAACGACGACGTGCCGCGTGCGCGCGAAATCCTGCAGGAGTGGACCGGCATCGACACGGTCGACATGCCGGTCGGCGAGATCGTCCGCCACACGCTGATTCACGCCGTCGTCGCGTCGCATCGCCATGTGTTCGGCGTGTTCTTCTGGTACGTGCTGCCGGTCGGCCCGGCCGGCGCGGTGCTGTACCGCATTTCCGAATACCTCGCGCGCAGCTGGTCGGCGCCGGCCGATGATCGCACCGCGGCCTTCTCGACGTTCGCGCAGCGCGCGTTCTTCGTGATCGACTGGGTGCCGTCTCGGCTGACCGCGCTCGGCTTCGCGATCGTCGGCAACTTCGAGGATGCGATCTACGCGTGGCGCAACCACACCCGCCAGTGGCCCGACCCGAATGACGGCGTGCTGCTGGCCGCGGGCAGCGGAGCGCTCGGCGCCCGGCTTGCCGGGCCGCTCGCGGAGCCGTCGAGCCTCGATGCACTGGCGGTCGGCGACAGCGGCCCGCTGACGGTCGGGGACGATTGCACGCCGCGCACGCTGCAGTCGGCCGTCGGCCTCGTCTGGCGCGCGGTGATTCTGTGGATGCTTCTGCTGCTGATGCTGACGATCGCCGTCTGGGTGTCCTGATACGGGCGACACGGGCGTCGTCATACGCAATGAAAAGGCCGGCTCGATGCCGGCCTTTTTGCTGGCGGCTCGCCGCGCCGGCGTCAGTCGTCGCGCGGGTCGCGCACTGCACCGCAGCGCCAGCATGCGGTGAACTGCGCTTCGAGCTGCTCGCCGCATTGACGGCATCGCCATGACGCGTCGCCCGCTGCCGGGCCGTGCGATGCGGCGTCGAGCAGGCGGCGCGCGAGCGCGTCATCGCGCTCGTCGTCGAGCCAGACCTCGGGCGCGCATGCGTCGGCGGGCAGGCCGCCGAGCGCGCCTGTCGCGTAGCGGTTGTGCAGTTCGCAGCCGATGCCGGCCGCTTCGAGCACGTTCACCCAGTGCTGCGCGGTCGCGAGATCGGGTGCCTTGAAACGCATCGCGGCTCCTGTCGGCGAGGGGGCGGGGAGCGACCGGGGCGGACCGACATGCCCCGGCCGGCCATCAGCGCACGACCTGGCTTGCCTCGTGCACCAGTTGCGCATACAACGCATGCCGCGTCGGCGCCACGCGGCCGTCGGAGACTGCCTCCAGGATCGCGCAGCCGGGCTCGTGCAGATGATGACAATTATAGAAACGGCAGTGCGCGAGCAGCGGGCGGAACTCCGGAAACGCGCGCTCGAGGCGGCCTTCCGTCAGATGATAGAGGCCGAATTCCTGGAAGCCCGGCGAATCGATCAGCGCACCGTCGCCGCCCGGCAGCGGATAGAGGCGCGTGAACGTCGTCGTATGCCGGCCGCTGTTGAGCGCGGCGGAGATTTCCCGGGTCGCGGCTTCCGCGTCGGGCACGAGCAGGTTCACGAGCGTCGACTTCCCCATGCCCGACTGGCCGAGCAGGATCGTCGCGTGCCCGGCCAGATGCGGGGCCAGCTGCGCGCGCGCGTCGTCGGGGCGGCCCTTGACCGACAGTTCCAGCACGTCGTAGCCGAGCGCGCGATACGGCGCGAGCCGTTCGCGGGCGACCGGCAGCGCGGCTTCGACGTCGATCTTGTTCAGCACGATCAGCGGCTTCAGGTCGTTCGCCTCGGCGGCGATCAGCGCGCGGCCGAGCAGATCCTCGCTGAAATAGGGCTCGGTCGCGAGCACGATCAGCAGCTGGTCGAGGTTGGCCGCGAACAGCTTCGACTTGAACTGGTCGGAGCGGTACAGCAGATTGCGCCGCTCGCCGATCTCGACGATCACGCCCTGGTCGGCGGACGCATGCTCGTACGCGACGCGGTCGCCGACCGCGACGTCGCTCTTCTTGCCGCGCGGGAAGCACTGCAGCATCGGGCCGCCGTCGTCGGGGGCGACGATGTAGTGGCGGCCGTGCGCCGCGATCACGCGGCCTTCGGCACGTTCCGCGCGCGATGCGCGCGGGGCCGGCTTGCGGGAGGTCGGCCGGCTCATGCGTGCTGCAGCAACCGGTCGATCCGCTGCGATGCGGGCGGGTGCGAGTAGTAGAAGGCCGTGTAGACGGGGTCGGGCGTGAGCGTCGACGCGTTGTCCTCGTACAGCTTCACGAGCGCGCTGACGAGATCCTGCGCGGCGGTCTGGCTGGCGGCGAACGCGTCCGCTTCGAACTCGTGCTTGCGCGACGTCAGGCTGCCGACCGGCGTCGCGAAGAACAGGAACACCGGAATCGCGAGGAAGAACAGCACGAGCGCGGCGCCGGCGTTGCTGGAATCGAGCGACGGCATCACGCCGAGCCCGGTGTAGAACCATGCGCGCTGCGCGAGCCAGCCGAGCAGCGCGAGCAGCGCGAGGCTCAGCACGAACGACACGAGCATGCGTTTCATCACGTGGCGGCGCTTGAAATGGCCGAGCTCGTGCGCGAGCACGGCCTCGATCTCCTCGCCGGACAGGCGGGCGAGCAGCGTATCGAAGAACACGATCCGCTTCGACGCGCCGAAACCGGTGAAGTACGCGTTGCCGTGCGCGGAGCGGCGGCTGCCGTCCATCACGAACAGGCCCTTCGCCGCGAAGCCGCAGCGCTGCATCAGCGACTCGATGCGCGCGCGCAGCGCGTCGTCCTTCAGCGGTTCGAACTTGTTGAAGAGCGGGGCGATGAAGGTCGGGTAGATCAGCAGCACGAGCATCTGGAACGCGACCCAGACGATCCAGGTCCACAGCCACCACAGGCTGCCGGCCTGGTTCATCAGCCAGAGCACGACGAACAGCAGCGGCAGGCCGAGCGCGGCGCCGAGCAGCGCATTCTTCAGCAGATCGGCGAAGAACAGGCGCTTGGCCATCCGGTTGAAGCCGAAGCGCTGCTCGATGCCGAACTGGCGGTAGTACTCGAACGGAACGTCGATCACGCTCGTGATCGCGAACACCGCGGCGACGAGCGCGACCTGCTGCCCGTAGCCGCGGCCGAGCCAGCCGGACAGCAGCGTGTCGAGCGCGCCGACGCCGCCGAGCAGCGTGAGCGCGACGAGCACCGCCGCGCTGACGACGATCTCGACCATTGCCAGCCGGGTGCGCTCGACCGTGTAGTCGGCCGCGCGCTGGTGCGCGGAGAGCGGGATGGTCGAGCTGAACTGGGCCGGCACGCGGTTGCGGTGCGCGGCGACGAAGCGGACCTGCCGCGAGGCCAGCCACAGTTTGGTGACGACCATCGCGAGCACGGCAAGCGCGAACAGCAGGGTGAACGAATAGGGTGACATCGAAGGCGCCAAAGGGTTCTATGCGAGAATTATATGTTCTTGCGGACGGGGCCCGCTGACGCGTCGCCTGCCGACGCCGCGCAGCGCGCCGCCCGCCAATTTCCAGGACGACTCATGACCGATACCCCCGCTTCCGCCAGCCAGCCCGAACTCGTGCGCAACGAGATGAATCTCGTCTGGCTCGACATGGAAATGACGGGCCTCGACCCGGATAATGACCGCATCATCGAGATCGCGGTCGTCGTGACCAACTCGACGCTCGAGATCGCGGTCGAAGGCCCGGTGTTCGCGATTCACCAGAGCGATGCGACGCTCGCCAAGATGGACGACTGGAACAAGAACACGCACGGCCGCTCGGGGCTGATCGACCGCGTGCGCGCGTCGACCGTGACCGAGGCGGACGCCGCCGCGCAGCTCCAGGCCTTCCTCGGCCAATACGTGCCGCCGGGCAAGTCGCCGATGTGCGGCAACTCGATCTGCCAGGACCGCCGCTTCATGGCGCGCTGGATGCCGGAGTTCGAGCGCTTCTTCCACTACCGCAACCTCGACGTCAGCACGCTCAAGGAGCTGTGCCGCCGCTGGCAGCCGGCGATCTACAAGGGGTTCCAGAAGCGCGCGATGCACACCGCGCTGGCCGACATTCACGAGTCGATCGACGAGCTGAAATACTACCGCCAGCATTTCCTGATCCCGGCCACGCCGGCCGCCGCGAGCGCCGGCGAATCCGCGCCGGCCGCCTGAGCGGGCCGGCCTTGCGGGCCGCGCCGCGTCAGCGCGGCGCGCGCTGCGCGCTTTTCGGCCGGAACGCCGCGACCACCGCCGCGTCGGTCTCGATGTACGGGCCGCCGATCAGGTCGATGCAGTAGGGCACCGCGGCGAAGATGCCCGGCACGGTCGTGTTGCCGCTCGCGTCGCGCAGCCCTTCGAGGGTTTCCTTGATCGATTTCGGCTGGCCCGGCAGGTTGATGATCAGCGCCGCGTGGTCGGCCGTCTCGCGGATCACCGCGACCTGCCGCGACAGGATCGCGGTGGGCACGAAATTCAGGCTGATCTGCCGCATCTGCTCGCCGAACCCCGGCATTTCCTTCGTCGCCACCGCGAGCGTCGCCTCGGGCGTCACGTCGCGGCGCGCGGGGCCGGTGCCGCCGGTCGTCAGCACGAGGTCGCAGCCGGCCGTGTCGACCAGCTCGACGAGCGTCGCGGAGATCGTCGCGGCGTCGTCCTGGATCAGCCGCGTCTCGGCGCGCCACGGCGAGCTCAGCGCGGCGCCGAGCCACGCCTGCAGCGCCGGAATGCCCTTGTCCTCGTAGACGCCGGTGCTCGCGCGGTCGCTGATCGACACGAGGCCGACCAGCAGCTCGTCCGGGTGGTTACGCTTCGTCGTCATCGTCCTCTCCGGCCGGCGCGTCTTCCTCGTCGTCCGCGCCGGGCGTGCCGCTCGCCGTCTTGATCCACTGGAACAGCTCGCGGAAGTAGCGCGGCGGCTTGCCTTGCTGCGCTTCCTTGCGCGCGTTGCGGATCAGCGTGCGGCCTTCCTGCACGTCGGCTTCCGGGTGCTGGCGGACGAATTCGGTCAGCGCGTCGTCGTTGGCGAGCAGCTGCTCGCGGGTGCGTTCGATCCAGTGCAGGCGGGCCGTCGCGGCCTTGTTCACGCCGCGCTGCGCGTCGAGCGCGGTGTGCAGCGCGGCCGTCTCGTCGTCGGTCAGCGAGCGCATCACGCGGCCGACATACTGGAGCTGGCGGCGCTTGCCTTCGTGATCGGTGATGCGGCGCGCCTCGCGCACCGCGTCCGCGAGGTCTTCCGGCATCGGCATGCGCTTGAGCGCGTCTTTCGGCAGGTCGACGAGCGCCTGGCCGAGTTCCTGCAGCGCGTGCATGTCGCGCTTCAACTGGGATTTGCTGGGGCGATCGTAGCCATGGCCGGCGTCGTCGTCGGCGTGCTCGATCGGCTGAATACGGGTTTTGCGTGTCATGGGCGGCATTGTATCGCGCCGCGGCCGCCCCAAGCTTCTCCGTTACGGCGTCCCGGACCCGAAATGAAACGGCCCCGACGCCGACTGCGTTCGCTGCGCCCCGAGGGGGCGATCAGTGCGCTTGGGGCGGCCCGGCACTGCTATGATCGCGGGATACGACAATTTTGAACACGCGGGCCGCGAGCCCGTCACCGGATATCACGAAGATGGCTGCCAATCTCGACACGCAAGCGCGCTATTTCCCGCATACGCAGGACCAGCTGAAAGAAATCGCCTCGGACATCCTCCGGCACGCGAAGGCGCTTGGCGCGTCGGACGCCGCGACCGAAATCTCCGAAGGCGACGGCCTGTCGGTGTCGGTGCGCCGCGGCGAGGTCGAGACGATCGAGCACAACCGCGACAAGATGGTCGGCGTGACGGTGTTCATCGGCAAGAAGCGCGGCAACGCGAGCACGTCGGATTTCTCGCCGGCCGCGATCAAGGACACCGTCGCCGCCGCGTACAACATCGCGCGCTTCACCGCCGAGGACGACGCGGCCGGGCTCGCCGAAGCCGAGCTGCTCGAGACCGACCCGCGCGACCTCGATCTCTACCACCCGTGGGACCTGAGCGCCGACGAAGCGGTCGAACTCGCGCGCCGCGCGGAGGACGCCGCGTTCGCGGTCAGCCCGCAGATCCGCAATTCGGAAGGCGCGAGCGTGTCCGCGCAGCATTCGCAGTTCGTGCTCGCGACGTCGCGCGGCTTCCTCGCCGGCTACCCGTACTCGCGCCACTATGTCGCATGCGCGCCGATCGCGGGCAGCGGCCGCCACATGCAGCGCGACGACTGGTATTCGTCGAAGCGCAGCGCGGCCGACCTCGCGGCGCCGGAAGCGGTCGGCCGTTACGCGGCCGAACGCGCGCTCGCGCGGATGGGCGCGCGCCGCCTGGATACGCGCAAGGTGCCGGTGCTGTTCGAGGCGCCGCTCGCGGCCGGCCTGCTCGGCGCGTTCGTGCAGGCGGTGAGCGGCGGCGCGCTGTACCGCAAGACCTCGTTCCTCGTCGACAGCCTCGGCAAGCCGGTGTTCGCGCCGCATGTGCAGATCGTCGAGGATCCGCACGTGCCGCGCGCGATGGGCAGCGCGCCGTTCGACGAGGAAGGCGTGCGCACCCGCTCGCGCAGCGTCGTCAAGGACGGCGTCGTCGAGGGGTATTTCCTGTCGACCTATTCGGCCCGCAAGCTCGGCACGCAGACGACCGGCAACGCCGGCGGCTCGCACAACCTGTCGCTGCGCAGCGCGAACACGCAGCCGGGCGACGATTTCGACGCGATGCTGAAGAAGCTCGGCACGGGCCTGCTGCTGACCGAACTGATGGGGCAGGGCGTGAACTACGTGACCGGCGACTATTCGCGCGGCGCGGCGGGGTTCTGGGTCGAGAACGGCGTGATCCAGTATCCGGTCGAGGAGATCACCGTCGCGAGCACGCTGCAGGAGATGTTCCGCCACATCGTCGCGATCGGCGCGGATTCGATCGTGCGCGGCACGAAGGAAACCGGCTCGGTGCTGATCGAGCAGATGACGATCGCCGGGCAGTGACGCGCGCGGCGCGCCGATGATGCGGCGCCGCATCGCGCGGCGTTCGCCGGCCCGAGCGGCCGCACCCATGAAAAAGCCCGACCGGCGGATGTGCCGGTCGGGCTTTTTCGTTGCGGTGCGTCAGCCGCGCTGGCGCGCGTAGACGACGAACGCGTAGCCGAACGCGTTCGGCGCGGCGGCCTGGTGCGGCTCGCGCGACACTTCGCGCCAGTGCGCGGGGTCGGGCGCGGGGAACGACGCGTCGCCGTCGAAGTCGGCGTCGATCTCGGTGACGACCAGCTTGTCGGCGAGCGCGAGGCCTTCCGCGTAAAGCTGCGCGCCGCCGATCAGGAACGCCTCGGCCGCGCCGTCCCGCGCGGCGAGCGCGAGCGCGTCGGCGAGCGACGTGACGGTGTCGCAGCCGTCGAAGCGGCGCGCCGCGTCGCGCGTGACGACGATGTTGCGGCGCCCCGGCAGCGGCCGGCCGATCGATTCGTGGGTCTTGCGGCCCATCACGATCGGCGCGCCCATCGTCGTGCGCTTGAAGAAGGCGAGGTCCTCGGGAAGTTTCCAGGGCAACTGGTTGTCGCGGCCGATGATGCCGTTGCGGGCACGCGCGACGATCAGGGTCAGCGTCGTCATGAATGGTGGGAAGCGGAAAACGGGAACGGCGCCGATTCTACCGGAATGCCGGCGCGCGTCCCGTGTGGCCTACTGCCCGTGTTCGTCGTCGCCCGCCGCCGCCGCGCGCTGCTCGGTGTCGGACAGGTCGCGCAGCCCGTGCGCGCCCATCAGCCGGTACAGCGTCACGCGCGAGATCCCGAGTTCCGCGGCGGCCTCCGCGAGCCGGTGACGGTGGCGCAGCAGCGCCGCTTCGATCGCGCGTTTTTCCGCGCGCTCGCGGGCCTCGGCGAGCGTCGTCGACTGCTGGGCCGTGTACTGCCCGAGATCGAGATCGGACGCCGAGATCAGCCGGCTGTCGGCCATCACGATCGCGCGGCGGATCCGGTTGATCAGCTCGCGCACGTTGCCGGGCCACGGATAGTTGTACAGCGCCTCGATCGCGCACGGCGTGAAGCCGCGGATCTTGCGCGCACCGTCGCTGCGGAACTTCAGCAGCACATGATGCGCGAGCAGCTCGATGTCCTTGCCGCGCGCGCGCAGCGGCGGCTCGTCGATGCGCAGCACGCACAGCCGGTGGAACAGGTCCGCGCGGAAATGGCCGTCGCGCATCGCCGCTTCGAGATCGACGTGCGTCGCCGACAGGATCCGCACGTCCACCGCGATCGATTCGTGGCCGCCGAGCCGCTCGATCCGGCCTTCCTGCAGGAAGCGCAGCATGCTCGCCTGGCTCTCGAGCGGCATGTCGCCGATTTCGTCGAGGAACAGCGTGCCGCCGTGCGCGGCCTCGACGCGGCCGATCTTGCGCTGGTTCGCGCCGGTGAACGCGCCGCGCTCGTAGCCGAACAGCTCCGACTGCAGCAGGTGATGCGGGATCGCGCCGCAGTTGATCGCGACGAACGGCGCCTTGCGGCGCGTCGAGCGCTCGTGGATCGCGAGCGCGGTCAGCTCCTTGCCGGTGCCCGATTCGCCGGAGATGAACACCGTCGCGTCGGTGTTCGCGACCTTGCGGATCGTGCGGAACAGTTGCTGCATCGCGTCGCAGGTGCCGACCATCTCGTCGTCGCCGGTCGCGGCGACGTCGCTCGCGAGCTCGAGATCGCACAGCGTCACCATCCCGTACGCGTGGCCGACGAGGTAGTCGATCGTCGTGTGCGTCGGCGGGCCCTTCACGTAGTCGAAGCAGCACTGGCGGATCAGCTTGCGGATCTCGGGCTCCGCGAGGCGCGCGGGATCGGCGAGCGCGATCCAGCCGATCTGCTGGTGGCGCAGGATCGGCTCGAGCGCGGCGATGTCGCGCATCGCGAAGCCGTCGAGATCGACGATGCCCGCGTGCGCAAGCTCGGGCTTCACGAGCCGCTGCGCGTCGTGCGCGGATTTCGCGCACAGCACCTCCCAGCGCCGCTCTCGCAGATGCGCGACGAGCGCCGCATCGGGGCGGCGCGACAGATACACGAGTGGCCGGACTGCAGGCAGATGGCTGGTCCCGGCCCCGTCGGAGTGCGCGATCGTGAGTCGCGGCGCGAAGCCCGGCGGGGCGGCTGATGAGACGGGGCGGGAGTCGTGCACGATATCCTCGCTACGGTGTCGCGCTTCAGAACGTATACGGGAAGCGCAGGCCGACGATGAAGTTCGGCGCGTCGGGCGTGAGCCCGATCGCGACCGACGCATTCATCGTCAGGTGCTTGTTGAACACATGGTTGAGACCGAAACCCAGCGTCGACGCGGTCGTCTGGCTGCCCGGCACCCGCTGCCAGTTGCCGCCCGGCGCCTGCGTGCGGGTCGACGCTGCGATCGCCATCGTGTAGGAGATGCTCGCCGAGTCGCGCTCCGAGAACGCGAGCGCGACGCCGCCGCCGAACTGGACGATGTCGGCAAGCTTCACCTTCGCGGGCTGGGTTTGCCCGACCACCGACGAGATGTCGGAGAACGAGCGCGCGACGTTGTACGTATAGGAGACGCTGCCGAACAGCACGACCGGGTCGTAGGTCTTCAGCGCCGACACGCCGGCCGTGATGCTCCAGAAGCCGGTGCCGGTCGGCAGCTTGCTCGGCGCAACGAGGTTGGTGTTGTTCGGGTCGGACTGCAGCAGCTTGATGCCGAACGGCGACGTGCCGGTGGGCGACTTCACGCGCAGGCTGCCGACGATGTCGGGCACGCTGCCGTGCTCCTTCACGAACTGATAGTAGATGCCGAAATTCACGTCGCCGAGCGCGTGCGAATTCACCGACGTGTCGGACAGCGTGTTGGCCGCGCCGCCGGCGCCGCCGTTCATGAAGGTCGCGGTGCGGTACATGTAGGGCACGTCGACGTCGACGCTGATGCGATCGGTGAGCCCGTAGCGCACATCCACGTCGGACATCAGCTGGTGCGACTTCGTCTGGCCGAGATTCAGGTTGCCGAGGAAGATCGCATCGAGCGCGAGGAAGCCGGAGAGCTGCAGCTGCCGGCGGTCGTAATAGGTGTCGCTGATCCCCCAGTCGATCGTCAGCTTGCGGGCGAACAGCGGCGCATGCTCGCGCTGCGCGACCGCTTCCTCGGCGGCCGTGCGGGTGGGTTCCGCGGCTTTCTGCGTGGTGCCGATCGTGCCGGGCATGCCGGTATCGGCCGCGCCCGAACCTGCAGGCGGCGGCGGATTGACCGGCACGCCGGTCGCGGTGCCGGTGCCTTCGCCCGGCGCCGGCGTGACGGGCGTGTACTGCGAGACGAGCGTGCCCGGCGCGGCGCCGGGCGCGCCCGGTTCGCCGCGGCCGCGCCGCGCCATCTCGAGATCGATGACCTGATGTTCGAGCGCGTTGATCTTGCGCTGCTGCTCGTCGACGACTTTCATCAGCATGTTGAGCCGCTCCTCGAGCGATTGGTCGGCGAGCGCCTGGGCGTGCGCGCACTGCATGAATACGAAGCAGAGGACCGCGGCCGGTATGACGGCAAGCGAGGCGCGCGGCTGATCTGTTGACGACTTGTGTGACATGTCCTTCCCCCCGGATGGGGCGGCTGCGCGGCGAACCAAGGGGTTCGCTCCGCGGCCGCCTGAAACGGCGCACGCACGCGTGGCCGATGCGATGTCGCGGCTTGCGCGCCGCCTGTCATCTCCTCAAGAGGGCGCCGCTTTGCAGCGCCTGCAGGACGCCCATCTGACGGAGCGTCGCGGGTGACATCTGTTGCGTATGCAACAGGATTTGCAACTGGTTCGAGACGATCTGGCGATTGCCCGCGACCTGCAGCAGTTGCGCGATCGCGCCGGCCTGCTGGTTCGCGGCCGGGGTGATCGACTGGGTGGCGAGCCCGGCGGGCGTCTGCAGCACGAGCGAGACGCCGTTGCTGCCGAACGAGACGCCGGCCTTCACCGTGCCGGACGCATCGGTCGCGAACGCGCTCGAATTCGACGTCGAGCCGGGCAGGGCCGCCGGCGCCGGGTTCTGCGCATTGAAATCGATGACGGCGGCGTTGCTGCCGGCATTGTTGTTGCCTGCGACCTGCGTGACCTGCGAGATGCCGTTGACCGATACCGATTGCCCGCCCGTCGCGACGGCGTGCGGGTTCGCGCCGCTCGGCCCGCCGTGGCCGCCGACGACCTTCGCGAGCGTCGTGACATGCGCGTCGAGCTGGTTCGCGGCATTCGTGGCGGCCGTCAGCGTGCCCTGTGCGATCGCCAGGGCGCCGTTCGGCAGCTGCCATTGGGACACCAGGTTCACGACGAACCCGGAAATCATCGAAGCGCCGGCATATTTGCCGGTCTGGTGGGCGAGGACGTCGTCGTCGACGAGCTGCATGGCCGGTGCAGGCAATCGGTTGTCGAACGGACGTGTTGCATTGAGCGCGCCGGGCGCGTTTTCGGCTGCAACGGCGCTGCTCGCGTAGCCGCACATGGTGGCGCACCAGGCGAGGCAAAGCGGCGAGAGGTAGCGTTTCATGACGGGTCAGAACAAGTCTGCCTTGATCAAGCCGAATTCAACGAAGGGAACCGCGGCGGAGCCCGTGTTGAGCGCCTGATCGCGCAACTTGAGCGCCAGCGATTCGTTGTTCTGCAAAAGAGGCGAGTCCTCCCTGAAGGGTTTGCCCAGCACGGCGAACACGAGGCCGTTCCAGGTCTTGGCGAAATCCTGTTCGAGCAGAATGCGGTTGCCGAGCGCCGGGTCGGCAATGAAGACCCGGCCGTTCTCCGCATGCTTGACGATCACGAAATGCTCGTAGCCGTCGAGATCCATCAGCACGAGCACGGGAATCTGCAGGTGGTACAGCGCGTCGATGCCGACCCGGAAACCGCGGCCGCGCAGCCCGAGCGTCTCGACGAACTTCTTCATGTCGAGCATCGAGAAGCCGTTGCGGACCACGACCTCGGGCGTCGAGAACGCCATCATCCGCCGGATCATTTCGGTTTCCGGAATATCGATGTCGTAGCCGTACTTGAGCAGCGTCGCGAGCGCGGCCGAGCCGCAGCTGAAGTCGAACTGCTGGTTGACGACGTCGCGATAGCGCAGGTCGCGGATCGATTGCAGATGCTTCGTGAGCGGGACGCCCGCGAGCGTGGACGTATCGATGCTCGACTGCGCGAAGCCTGATGTGCACCCGATGCCGCTGGCGATGACGACGGCGATGCGCAGCGACACCCGCCGATATTCCCCGGACATGCTGTTCTCCTGCTGCGCGCGTCGCGCCGCACGATGTGCGGCACGGCGCGCGCTCCCCCCGGTTGCAGCGGTCAATGACCGTTGTTGAGCGCAGCGATCGCGAGACCGTTGTGCTGCAGGTTGCCGATGCCGCCGGCAATGTTCACGCCGATGTTGCCGCTCGAGCCATGCAGCGTATTGGCGCCGAGCATCGCGTTGCCTTCGAAGCGGCCGGAGGCCTGGGCCGCCGCGCTTTGCGTGTTGTCGTCGGTGGCGACCATCGCGACCGTGTTGACCTGGCTCGCGTTGACGGTCGTCACGGCGCCGGCAAGGCTGTTGTTCTGCACGTTGCCGATACCCGACGCGACGTTCACGCCGACGTTGCCCTGCACGGCGGACAGCGAGCCGTCGCCGACCGATGCGTTCAGCTTGAAGTTGTTGACGGTGGCCCTGCCCGCCGACGACTGGTTGCTGAAGATCTGCGCGTTGCCGAACACGTTGCCGACATCCACCGACGCGAGCGCGACGTCGTTGCTCTGCACGTTGCTGATGCCTTCCGCGATGTTCACGCCGAGGTTGCCGGTGACGCCCGATGCCGCGTTGGCGCCGGTGCCCGCGTTCAGCACGCCGGGCTTGCGCGTGTCGATGTGCTGCGTGACGCTGCCCGTCGTCTTCACGTCGGTCTTGTCGACGTCGAGGTTGAAGGCCCACGACTTGCTCTTCGAGTGCTTTTCGCTGCCGCTTGCTTGCGCGGACTGGCTCGACGACGAGGACGACGATGCATCGTCGTGATGCACTCTCGCCCGGTACCCGGCTTCGCTCGAAGACGAATTCGAACTCGTCGTCGTGCTGCCCGCGGCATCATGCGTCGTGCTGCTCGACGCTGCGTTGTCCCACGCCACGGCGGCGGAGCCGGTCGCATTGAAGCGGGCGTCGAAGTTCACGTTTTCGCTGCTGCTGCCGTTGCGGCGGTTGCCGCTGTGGGCGTGCGATTCGTTCAGGCTCGCGGCTGCGGACACCGTGGCGTTCACCACGCCCGCGATGGCCTTGTGGCCGCTGCTGGCGCTCGTGTCATGCGTCGACGACGTCGTGTGCGACATGCTGCTCGACTGCGACCGTTCGGCTTCCGCCGACGCCCAGGCCGTCACGCTGCGCGAATCGTGCGACGACATGTGCGTTTCGCTCGAACGCGACGACGACATCCGTTCGAACGACTCGCTCGACGAGGACGACGAACTGCCACGCACCGAGACGTTCTTGTCCTCGTTGTTGAAGGTCGTCGTCACTGCGCCTTTCAGGTAGCTCTGGTAGTTCGGGTCGAGCCGGGCGCCGGAAAGGTTGACCGACTGGGTGTTGTTGATCACCGCCCCCGCGGTGCTCGTCACGGTGACGCATCCGAACAGCCTGACCCAGCCGCGGATGCCGACGGTCTCGGTCACGCCTGTCGTGTTGAACAGATACGCCTTGGGCGGTGCGGCATACACGGACCCTGCCGCAGTGACGAGAACCGCCGCTGCAATGAGTGTGCGCTTCATGGTTCACTCCGTTTCGGTGATGGCTTAGTTAAAAAGAGTGCCCGCCGGGGGACGGAGCACAAAACTGTTCGCCGTTGCATTACCGGCGCCGGAGGTCTGGTTGACTTGTACGATGCCGCTGATATGCTTGAAAGCGTCGCCGCTAATCGACACTTCATGCATACCCCGCCCGCCCACCGGGAGTCCCAGTCCACCGTGTCGCGGGGCTGTCTCGGATAGTTCGGTATCCGAGACAGCCCTCACTCCCGCGCCCAGCGTGCCGAGCACGGTGCTGTTGCGCTGAAGATTGCCCACCCCTGCGCTCTGGTTCACCATCACCGCGCCCGAGATGTTCGAAAATGCCGAGCCCTCGATGCGCGCGGCCGTATCGCCCACGCGGGCGGACGTGCTCGCCGCCTGCGTGATGCCGACGTGGCCGGCGCCGAGCGCGCCCGTTCCCAATGCCAGCTGGTTGCTTTGCGCGTTGTCGAGGCCGGCGGTTTCATTGATCGTGATCGCGCCGGTCGTGCCGTTCGCCGCGCCCGTCGCGATCGTCGCCGTGCCGCTGACGATCGCCGCGCCTGCCGGCACGTTCTGCGCGCATGCGCCGCGCGCGGCGAGCAGCGCGATCAGGGCGACGGCGATCGCGCCGAGAGGCGTGCCGATATGCAGCCGCATGCCTGCGCGGCGATGCGCCGCAGGTGAGGTGCGCGCGTTCATTTGGCCGCTCCGAGCGCGCTCGTGAGCGGCGCCAGCGCGCCCGTCACCGACCCCGCGATCATGCCGCCGATGCCGCCCGTCGCCGGCGCGCCGCCGACGGCGCCGCGCACGATCGACCCGCCGCCCGCGTCCCCCGCGAGCGCACGCGTGACGGCTTGCATGCCGAGGTCGCCGAGCATGCCGCCGGGTGCGACGCCGTTCGAGCCGTGCGCATTCGTCAGGTCGAGATCGGACACCATCGTCGCCATCATCGGGTTGAAGGTGTTGGACGGGAACGTCGTCGCGCGGGACAGCACGGGATCCTGATCCGTCGGCACGTTGTGATACGCGACCCGCGGCGTGACATTGCGCAGCACGATGATGTCGCCGGGATTGGCGACCTGTTCCTGTGCGTGTGCCGCGCCGCAGGCGATGCCGGCGCATGCCGCGCACAGCGCGGCGAGAACCGGGTGACGCAGCGGAAGGAGCAGAGCGTTCATGTCGGGCCTCTCGGTGGCGCATCGACCGCGGGTCGCGGCGCCGGTTGTTACTTGCGTGTGTAGCTCGCGCTGTTGCCTTGCACTGCGCGTTGCGCATCGACCGGAATCGGCAGCGGCGTGGGCGGCGTGATCTCGTCCCACAGCGTCACCGACGCATTGCCGCCGGCCGCCATCTGCGACGCGGTCGACACCGTCACGTAGCCCGGCGCGCGGCCGCGCTGGCGGCTGAGCGTGTCTTCGTCGAGCGGCGCATAACGCTTCATCCACGTAGCGTCGGCGAGCGAGGGCGCAAACGTTGCAGCCGGCTCGACTGCTTGCGACGCTTCCTGGGCATGGGCCGCGTTCGGCAGCCACGCGGTCGCCAGCACGGCGGCCATCGAGGCGAGGGAAAGGCGAAGGAGGTGTCGCATGGCATGTCTCCGGTGTACCGGGTATTCAGCGAAATGCATGCCATCGACCTCAAACCGTTGTCGCGACTGCGGTTTGCCATTCCGCGTAGGGAATTGCCCGGTAAAACGCGAAAAAAATGTTTCAGGCCTGAAACGAGGGGACTTGGGAGTACTGCGGATTCAAGCGAACCGCTGCAAGGACGACAATCAGCGCTACGTGTCGATGCGCAAACGGCCCCGATGCATGCGGATATATGCAGAGGAATGCCGGGCGCGATCTGCTGCGGGCGAGGCGTTGAAATCGGTTTGTCTTGTTCGACGTCTATAACCAAGCTGCTTTGACCAAAAAAGCGACACGCCAAGAAAGTCGCGGGGCTGCACGCGACATTGATGAGCGCCATCATGCGAGGCATGGCGTCGCCTTGCATTGAAATGGCGAATCGAGCCGACCCCTGGGCGTGGACCCGATTCGATTCTTTTTGCACGTGATTTGACGTGCGCTGGTAATCGTTAGACGGTTGATGAACGGGGTGAGAGTATGGAAGCCGAGCTGCGGCACGTGATCTACTATTCCCGGGAACCGAGCGATGCGCTGCGCGGGCACTTCGATGCGCGCGGCTGGCGCGTCGATCTCGCGGAGACCGCGCGCGACGTGCGGCGCGCCGTCCAGCAGGGTGTCGCGACGGCCGGGCTGCTCGACTTCTCGTCGGGCTTCAAGCCGGCCGACCTGCGCGAACTCGAACCCTGCCTGACGATTCCCCACATCGGCTGGATCGCGGCCACGCAGCGCGGCCAGTTGCAGGATGCGACGCTGCGCCACCTGATCCGCGACTACTGCTTCGACTACGTGACGATGCCGTTCGAGACGACGCGCATCGTCGAGACCGTCGGCCACGCGCACGGCATGGTCGCGCTGACCGAGCCGGTCACGCCGCAACCGGGCGCCGGGCGCGGCGAAGGCGAGATGGTCGGCACCTGCGATGCGATGCTCGCGCTCTTCAAGATGATTCGCCGGGTCGCGACGACCGATGCGCCGGTGTTCATCTCCGGCGAGTCGGGCACCGGCAAGGAGCTGACGGCCGTCGCGATTCACGAGCGTTCGTCGCGCGCGCAGGCGCCGTTCGTCGCGATCAATTGCGGCGCGATTCCGTCGACGCTGCTGCAGGCCGAGCTGTTCGGCTACGAGCGCGGTGCGTTCACCGGCGCGAACCAGCGCAAGACCGGCCGCGTCGAAGCGGCGCATGGCGGCACGCTGTTCCTCGACGAGATCGGCGACCTGCCGCTCGAGAGCCAGGCGAGCCTGCTGCGCTTCCTGCAGGAAGGCAAGATCGAGCGGCTCGGTGCGCACGTATCGATTCCGGTCGACGTCAGGGTGATCTGCGCGACGCACGTCGACATGCAGGCGGCGCTGCGTGACGGGCGCTTCCGCGAGGACCTGTTCCACCGGCTCTGCGTGTTGAGGGTCGAGGAACCGCCGCTGCGCGCGCGCGGCAAGGACATCGAGGTGCTCGCGCGACACATGCTCGAGCGCTTCAAGGGCGATTCGCATCGCCGCCTGCGCGGCTTCTCGCCGGACGCCATCGCGGCGCTGTACGGCTATCCATGGCCCGGCAACGTGCGCGAGCTGATCAACCGGGTGCGCCGCGCGATCGTGATGTCGGAGGGCAGGACGATCACCGCGGCGGATCTCGAGCTGAACGACTATGCGGTGCTGGCGCCCATCTCGCTCGTCGAGGCGCGCGAGGCGGCGGAGCGCCAGGCGATCGAGCATGCGCTGCTGCGGCATCGCGGCCGGTTTGCCGATGCGGCGCGCGAGCTCGGCGTGTCGCGCGTCACGCTGTACCGGCTGATGTGCGCGCACGGCATGCGCGACCGCAGCGACGGCGCACTGGCCGGGTTTCCGGCGCCGCTGCCGGACCTTCCGCGGCACGCTTGCTAAAATGGCGGGTGCGGCCGCCCTCGCGGCCGAAGGAACCCGCATGAAACAGTATCTCGACCTCGTACGCAGCATCCTCGACACCGGCACCTGGCAGGAGAACCGCACGGGCATCCGCACCATCAGCATGCCCGGTGCGATGCTGCGCTTCGATCTCCAGGAAGGCTTCCCGGCCGTGACGACGAAGAAGCTCGCGTTCAAGTCCGCGATCGGCGAGCTGGTCGGCTTCCTGCGCGCGTCGCGCAGCGCCGCCGATTTCCGCGCGCTCGGCTGCAAGGTGTGGGACGCCAACGCGAACGACAACGCGCAATGGCTCGCGAATCCGTACCGGCAGGGCGTCGACGATCTCGGCGACGTGTACGGCGTGCAATGGCGCCAGTGGCCCGGCTACAAGGTGCTCGACGCGGGCGCCGACGCGCAGATCGCCGATGCGACCCAGCGCGGCTATCGCATCGTCACGCGCTTCGACGAGGACGGCGCGCCGAAGGTGCTGCTGTACAAGGCGATCGACCAGCTGCGCCAGTGCCTCGACACGATCATGCAGAACCCGTCCGACCGCCGCATCCTGTTCCACGCGTGGAATCCGGCGGTGCTCGACCAGATCGCGCTGCCGGCCTGCCATCTGCTGTATCAGTTCCTGCCGAACGCCGCGAAGCGCGAGATCTCGCTGTGCCTGTACATCCGCAGCAACGACGTCGGCCTCGGCACGCCGTTCAACCTCACTGAAGGGGCGGCGCTGCTGTCGCTCGTCGGCCGGCTGACCGGCTATACGCCGCGCTGGTTCACCTACTTCATCGGCGACGCGCACATCTACGAGAACCAGCTCGACATGCTGCAGCAGCAGCTCGTGCGCGAGCCGTACGAGAGCCCGCGGCTCGTGATCGCCGACCGGGTGCCGGTATACGCGCAGACGGGCGTCTACGCACCGGAATGGCTGGAACAGGTCGAGCCGTCCGACTTCTCGCTCGTCGGCTACCGGCACCATGAGCCGTTGACGGCGCCGATGGCCGTCTGAGCGCGGCGCGCTCCGGTTTCCGTCCCGACGGATGAAGGCCCGATCGACGCAAGTCGATCGGGCCTTGTTTCATCTGCGCGGGCGCTTATTGATGGTGCCGGTTGTCATGGCCGTTGTCGTGCGGCGCCTGCGGCGGCGGGTGGCTCTCGACGTGCGGCGCCGGCATCGACGGACGCGGCTCCATGCGGGGCGGCTGCGGCTGCGGACGCGGTTGTTCCATGTGCGGCGGCTGCATCTGCGGCCGGGGCTCCATGCGGGGCGGCTGCATCTGCGGCCGGGGCTCCATGTGGGGCGCCGGCATCTGCGGCCGCGGCTCCATGTGCGGGGCGGGCTGCGGCCGCGGCGTTTCGCGCGCGGGAGCCGGCGGACGGTAGTCGTTCACATATGGCGGCGCGACGTCATGGCGCGGCGCGGGCGGCGCATAGTCGGCGTGCGGGCGGGGCGCCGGAGCCGCATTGTCCGGCCGCGATTGCCCATGCTGCGCCGGCGGGACGAAATCGGGGCGCGGCTGCGGCGCCTCGGCCGTCATGTCGGTGCGGGGATTCGGTAGCGCGCGTGGCGACGGCGTTCCGCGTGGCGGCTGCTCGGCGTTCGCGGCGTCCGGATGCGGCGCCGGCGTCGCGCTGCGCACCGGCGGCAGCGCGTTCTGTCCCGCCGGATGCGTCGCGGTGGGCGCGCCGGAGGGCGCGAAGCCCGCATGCTGGCGATCGAGCGGCGCATGCGGCTGCATCCAGGCCGGCGACGGTGACGGCGACCGTGCCGCGACTAAGCGATTGTCGCCGTGCGCGCCGGGGGCGTTGTCGAACGACGGCGGATGCGGGACGCCGTTCGTGACCCGGGCGGCGTTCTGGTCTCCGCCATTCATCGAGCGGGGCGCATTGGGCGCGGCGCCATTCGCGAAGTGCGGGGCGTTCGGCGCTTCGCCATTGAGCGGGCGGGGCGCATTCGGGGGCGCGCCGTTTGTGAACCGTGATGCGTTCGGCGCTTCGCCGTTGAGCGGGTGGGGCGCGTTCGGGGGCGCGCCGTTCATGAACCGTGATGCGTTCGGCGCTTCGCCATTGAGCGGGCGGGGTGCATTCGGGGGCGCGCCGTTTGCGAACCGTGGTGCGTTCGGCGCTTCGCCGTTGAGCGGGCGAGGCGCATTCGGGGGCGCGCCGTTTGCGAATCGTGATGCGTTCGGCGCTTCGCCGTTGAGGGGGTGTGGCGCGTTCGGGGGCGCGCCGTTCATGAACCGTGATGCATTCGGCGCTTCGCCGTTCGGCACATGGGGCGCATTCGGCGCCGCGCCATTCATCAATCTCGACGCGTCCGGTGCCTCGCCGCTGCCCGGCCGGCCATTCGCGGGCACGCCCGCGCCGGCGCGCACCTGACCGGGCTGGCCTTCGCGCGCCGGCTGCACGACCGGGCCGTGCGGATTCACGAGCTGCACGTTGTGCATCGCCCAGCCGCCGGCGTGCGGATTGCCGGGCACCCGCACCGGGTGCGGCGTGTAGTCGGGCGGCACGGCCGTCTTGACGACCGGTGCGCCGGCGCCGGGCACGCGGGCGCCTTGCTGGACCAGGTGCGCGGCCGCCTGGTCGCGATACGCGGGCGGCACGGCCGGGTTGCGCGTCGCGATGACCGGGCGCTGTCCGAGCGCGGCCGGCGGATGGTAGGCGGCGTTGCGCAGCCCGCCGGTGAAGCTCTGGCGCACCGGCGCGATGCCCGGCGTGCCCGGCATGACGTGCGCATTGCGCCATTGCTGCGGATCGACGTGCTGCGAGAAGTGCGCGACCGGCTGGCCGTGCACGAAGGCGGTCGCCGGCACGGCCGTGATCGCGTGCGGTGCGCGGAAATTGACGTACGTGTTGTTGATGTTGGTGATGTTCGTCACGTTCACGGTCTTGTTCACGTTGACGTTGTTCACCACGATGTGCTGGTTCACGCGGTCGTAGTAGCGCGGGCTCCAGCCGCCCCAGCCCGGATGCCATCGCTCGCCCGGGCCGAGCGGGAACCACGCGCAGCCCGCCGCGGCGGCCCCGCCGACCGCGAGGCCGACGCTCCAGTCGAACCCGCCACCGCCGCCACCACCGCCGACGAACGCGACCAGCGCCGGCGCATAGACGGGCGGCTCGCTGACCACGACCGGGCCCGGCACCCACGCCCAGCTGTCGTCGACATACGCCCAGCGGCCGTAGTGATACGGCGCGAAGCCCCACGGCGCGTCGTCGACCCAGGTCCAGCCCCACGGCGCCTGCCAGATCCAGTGCCCGTCGCGATAGGGCGCCCAGTCGGCAGGCGTGTCGTTCGGCACCCATACGGCGCCGTAGCTCGGGTTGTCGCGCCACGTGCCGTTCGCGTCCAGATCCTGGTAGCCGGGGATGTCGCGCGACACGTAACGGGCCGACACCGAGCGGTCCTCGGCCGCGTCGCGGTTCGCGGCCCACTGGTCGAGCGGGTCGTAGGCGGGCGCGCCCGCCTGCTGCGCGACCTGCAGGCCGGTGCCGGTGAAGACCACCTGCTGCCCGGCCGACAGCGGGTACTGGCCGCTGTCGCCATAGACGGTCGCGCTGCCGCGCCGCACGGTGACCGTCGTGCTCGCGCCGTTCGGCGCGACGTCGACGCGGTAGTCGCCGGGGCCCGCGATGCCGAGCGCGAGGTTCGGCGTGTCGATTTCATACGACGTGCCGGGCGGCAGCGCGCGCACGTGCGTCGACACGGTGCCGAGGCCGACCTTCAGCTGCGTCGTCGTGTCGTCGAGGTTCATCACCGACAGGCTCGTCGATTCGCCGAGCCGTACGGCGCTCGAGCCGATGTGCAGCTCGGAGCGTGCGCCCGCGTCGTTCCAGAGCTGGTCGCCGGTCGTGAGCGGCCGGTTCACGGTGGCGTACGACCACGTATCGGTGCCGGCCGGCTCGGTCGTCACCGCGCCCGACAGGTAATTGAGCCGCGCGACGCGGCCCGGCGGGTCGCCGCCCGGCTGCCGGGCTGCCGCGGCATACGGCGCCGCGGCAGCCGACTGCGCGAACGCGGGAGGCAGCGCGGCGAGCGCCGCGAATGCGAGCAACGTGAGGCGGGCGGTGCGCGTGAGCGTGAACTGGAGGGCCATGATGAGCGTTGTCGTTGTCCCGGCGCGTCGATTCGTGCCGATGAATTCACAATATCCGCTCGGGCTGTTTCAGTGCTCTGCGTTTTGTAAGGCCTTCTGCTCGTCGTGTAACAAAACTTGTCCGCCGCGCGTGTTTGTCATGCGGCCGTAAGCCAGCCGTCGAATGCCTGCTGCCCGGACACGGTGACGCGCAGCACCCGCGGCCGCGCGGTGCGTTCGACCCAGCCGTGCGTGCAGAAGCTGTCGAGCAGCGCCGCGCCGAGCGCGCCGCCCAGGTGCGCGCGGCGTTCGCTCCAGTCGAGGCAGCCGCACGCGAAGCGGCGCCGGCGCGTGCGCTGCTGCGCGACGTCGATGCCCCAGCGCGCGAGCGCCTGCGCGCCGAGCTCGGTCGCGTCGACGCTGTCGCCTTCCGCGTTCAGCCAGCCGCGCGCGGTGAGCCCGTCGAACAGGCGCACCGCGAACTCGCCGGCCATGTGGTCGTAGCAGGTGCGCGCATAGCGCAGCTCGGCGGGCACGGTGCGCGCGGTCGGCGGCGTCGGCCGGTGCGGCGCCGCCGCGCGGGCGACGTTCGCGAGCGCCTCGAGCGACGCGGCGATGTCGGCGGACGCGATCCGGTAATAGCGGTGCCGGCCGCGGACGTCGAGCGCGAGCAGCCCGCCCTCGGTCAGGCGCGCGAGGTGCGCGCTCGCGGCGGACGGCGACAGCCCGGCGATCAGCGTCAGCTCGCCGGCGGGGCGGGCGCTGCCGTCCATCAGCACCCACAGCATCGCGGCCCGGCCGGGGTCGGCGATCAGCGCGCCGAGGCGGCTCAGGCCCGGAAAATGATGGTCGTCGGAGTCGGTCATCGTCGTAGCCCGGAAAGAGGATGCTCGCAGTGTAGGCGCTGGCGGCATTCGATGTTTCGTCTCGTGCTGAAATGTCGGATGCCGACGATCAGCCACGGGCGGTCCCGCGGCCGGCCGGCGCCCGCGCGTAGAATGGCCGGGCGCGGCGGCACTGGGGCCGCCGCACGCGACATGATGCGACGATGAAGACGATTTTCTGCATATTGGCGGCCGCGCTGGCGTGCGCGGCGTGCGCGCAGGGCGGTGTGAGCGCCGCGGGCGACGGCGGCAGCCGTATCGAGATGTATGGCGTGGTCGACCAGGGCGTGACGGTGCGCCGCTGACCGAAGGGGACGGATCGCCGGGCCCCGGCGCGCCGCGACGCGTTGTCGCACTGCACCGTATAATGGCCCGATTGCAGCACCCCCGCCTGGAGCCAACAAGATGTCTGCCTCGTCCCCCGCCACCGCGACCCTCGATCGCTCCGAAACCGTGTTCCGCTTCCTCGCCGAGCCGTCGTCCGTGAACTTCGGCGGCAAGGTGCATGGCGGCGCGCTGATGAAGTGGATCGACGAGGTCGCGTATGCGTGCGCGGCGGTCTGGTCGAGCCGCTATTGCGTGACGGTCAGCGTCGGCAACATCCGCTTCCAGCGCCCGATCCTGGTCGGCAACCTGGTCGAGCTGAAGGCGCGCGTCGTCGCGACGGGGCGCACCAGCATGCACATCCATGTGTCGGTGCACGCCGGCGACCCGAAAGGCGGCGTGCTGCGCCAGACCACCGACTGCCTCGTGGTGTTCGTCGCCGTCGACGAGAACGGCAATCCGCTGCCGGTGCCGGCGTTCGTGCCGGAAAGCGACGAGGAGAAGCGTCTCGCGAAGTACGCGATGGACGTGCGCGCCGCGCTCGACAAGATCGTCGAGATGAAGCCGGAAGAGGTCGCGAAGGGCACCGTCTGAAGCCCGCCGTCGCGGCATGCGCCGCGGCGCGGGCGATTCCACCGAAACAACCTTTGCGCGCGCCGCGCGACTGCGGCGGCGCGCGCGTCGCGCATCAGCGCGACCCGATCATCTGCTCCGGCCGCACCCACGCGTCGAATTCCGCGTCGCTCAGGTAGCCGAGCGCGAGCGCGGCGGCCTTCAGCGTCGTGCCTTCCTTGTGCGCCTTCTTCGCGATCTGCGCGGCCTTGTCGTAGCCGATGTGCGGATTGAGCGCCGTCACGAGCATCAGCGATTCGTTGAGCAGCAGGTCGATGCGCGCGCGGTTCGGCTCGATGCCCACCGCGCAGTGATCGTTGAAGCTGCGCGCGCCGTCGGCGAGCAGCCGCACCGATTGCAGTACGTTATGCGCGATCATCGGCCGGAACACGTTCAGCTCGAAGTTGCCGCTCGCGCCGCCGACGTTCACCGCGACGTCGTTGCCGAATACCTGGCAGCACAGCATCGTCACGGCTTCGGACTGCGTCGGGTTCACCTTGCCCGGCATGATCGAGCTGCCCGGCTCGTTCTCCGGAATCGACAGTTCGCCGAGCCCGCAGCGCGGCCCGCTCGCGAGCCAGCGCACGTCGTTGGCGATCTTCATCAGGCTCGCCGCGACGGTCTTCAGCGCGCCGTGCGCGAACACCAGCGCGTCGGCCGCCGCCATCACCTCGAACTTGCTCGGCGCGGTCACGAACGGCAGCGTCGTGAGGCGGCCGATCTCGTCGGCCACCCGCACCGCGAATTCCGGATGCGCGTTCAGCCCGGTGCCGACCGCGGTGCCGCCGAGCGCCAGCTCATACAGGTGCGGCAGTGTCGATTCCACGTGCCGGATGCCCTGGTCGAGCTGCGCGACGTAGCCGGAGAATTCCTGGCCGAGCGTGAGCGGCGTCGCGTCCTGCAGGTGCGTGCGGCCGATCTTGACGAT